>Ga0207640_10000109_pt1 | contig 62407 bp, 65 predicted proteins | sample KBSCornC42_FD_184300 | JGI IMG/M metagenome (GOLD analysis project Ga0207640, IMG submission 184300) | Corn rhizosphere microbial communities from Kellogg Biological Station, Michigan, USA - KBS Corn C4-2 (SPAdes) (version 2) | ecosystem: Host-associated > Plants > Roots > Rhizosphere > Soil ... | reverse complement strand
CCACCGAATAACCGTGCCCGCCCATGTCGACGAATTCCAGATGCGGGGCGACGTCGGGGTTTGTGAGCGCACGGGCGCGTTCGATGTCGCCCGATTGCGCATATTGCCAGGCCGCGCGGACGCCGCGCTTGATCGCCAGATTGACCGTCGCTTCATGACTGCCGTCCGCGCGCTGGACTGTGAAGATCGGACGCAGCGGATCCTTTCTCTTCCCATATTCCAGCCCCTCGGCCATGCCGATCGCAGAGATCGAGCCGGTCACGAAGGCGAGGCCGACCGGATCAAACCTTTTGGGCGGCAACGCCTTGGCGGCATAGCCCGCCCAGAAACTGTGGCGATCGCCCGAGACGGCGACGAAACCATCGATGCCACCTTCCCGGACGAGATCGTAGATTTCGGCGCGTTCGGCAAAAGCCGCGCTGAAATCCCCCGCGCCGAACGTGGCATAACCCTCGCCCGGCCACGGCTTTGTTATGCCTTCGGGCAGGTTCTGCGGGTCGGTCCGCATGTCGAGCACGGGGTTGGTCGCGCCCCAGATTTTCCAGGTCGCGGTCGAAGCCTTCAGCCGGTCCTTGAGCCAGGCCTTCTGCGGGCGGCCGAGAACGGTGTAGGGGGCCTCGTCCTTGCGGAAATTGGGAACGGGCTTGGCGCCGTTGGGGATCATGGCGGGCGGACGATTGCTGTCATAGCCGCGTCCGCCGTCGAGAATCTCTATCTGCTCCTGCGCGACGAACATGGGAAAGTCCTCAAAGCCCAGATCGTTCGCCTCCGGCCGGCTGACGGGATCGCGCATCTTGTAGCTGTGGAAGTCCGTCAGGATCAGGTCGACATGGCGGCCGTAGCGCTGCGCGCGATAGGCGGTCATGCTGCCGATCGCGGTGCGGGCATTGGGCTCATCGGCGAAGCCGTCATCATCAAGCTTGGTGATCGGCGCATTGGTGACGACGGGCGGTGCAAAGCGATCGAGACCAGGGCCGGAAGTCTTGTGCACGCGCGACGGAATATATTCCCACCATGCCTGATTGGCCGCCACGCGCAACGCCTGTGCGGGTTCAGGCTCGCCGCCGCCATAAGTGATGAAGCTCTGCCAGCCCTGCCATGAGAATTCGTGATTGTCGCCGATGCAGATGAAAGGAAAATGCGCCCGCGCATCCTGAATATCGGGGTCGTGGATATGCCCGCGATAGACCACGCGATAGCCTTCGAGCGTGGTCGGCACGTAGAAATTGCCGACCTTGCGCGCATCGGGGATGCGGCCGATGTCGTAGATGATGCGGCCGTAGCGGTGCGGGAGTTCGTCGGGATATTCGACGACCTCGTAGATGAAGTCGCCGAGGTGCAGCACGAAGCCGAGCTTTTGGCCGGCCGGCGCCTTCTCATCTTCCCAGATCATGCGGCGATAGGCGTTCTGCTTGCCCTCGTTGACGCTCTGGCAGGAGACGAAGGCGAAGCGGACGGTACGCGGGTCGTCCTCGCTGGGCGCGGTGATGGTGCGGCCGACACGGCTGCCATGCCCGTCCGCATCGGTAAAGCGATACCAATAGACTGTCGCGGGTTTGAGCCCGGCAACCAAAGCGCGGCAGGTCCAGTCAGCCTCGGCCAACACCGGGACTTTGCGGGTGGCGACGACTTGGCGGAAATCGGGATCGAGCGCGACCTCGGCGGTGAGCACTGCGCGCGCCGTTCCCGGGAAAGGTCGGCGCGTCCACAGGATCACGCTGTCGGGCAAAGGATCGCCCGAGGCAACGCCCTCAGGATAGGCCGCGCGATCCTCCCGCCAGGCGATGCGCGAGGCGGCGGCGGTGCGGCCTGCCAATAGCAAGGTCGCGCCCATGGCCGCGGCGGTGCTTACGAATTCACGGCGATTGATCCTGTCCATGTCGCACCCCTCGAAATTGGAATGGACGACACAGGCTTGGGGCGGACAGCACAAGAATGAGGTCACGAAAGGCCAAGAAAACCGGTCGGAAGGTCCGCAGCGATCCAATTACGCCATTCAATCCTCCCCCTCCGTCGCCTTCGGCGCCACCTCTCCCTGGCGGGGGAGGATATACTAGCTTCGCAGCGGCCAGCGGCCGACCTCGAGGTGCCTGGTTTCGCCGATGAGGCTGTCGATCAGGGCGAAATCCTCGACCAGCCAGCTGATCGGTTCGATCTCGATCTCGGGCATGGGCTGGCCGCCGTAGAGCAAGGTGACATGTGGGGTGAAACCGCCGCTTTGCCGGAAGGCGATGCCGGCGCGCATCAGCGCGAAGCCGAGCCGTTCGCGGAACATACGCAGGGCTTCCAAAGGTTCGCTCGGTAACAACAAGGCCGAACGGTTGCCGCCGACCAGGCGATCGAAGATCACGCGGAAGCTAGGCATGCGGATCGAGGCTGCGATCTCCGCCGCCTCCTGCGCGAGGCCTTCGGGCAGCACGTCGCCGACCACCAGCGAGAGCGTGGTGATGTGGAGCCGGTCGAGCCGCATTGGGACCCCGCCAATGCGCAAGGAGGCGATCAGGTCGCCGATCCGCGCGCGTTCCTGTTCCGAGGGCAGCACCGCGAAGAAAAGGTTGTGGTTCAGCGCCCGGGGCGCCTGGGCAAGCATCGTCGACATCGTATCCGCCTTTCGCGACTCGCAGTTGATGTTCCTATTATGTTCCGTTTTGTAGGCGGCGCAATCCGCTAATCGTCGTGCCCGGTGAGGTCGGGGCAGATTGACGCCCCGCCCGCCCGCTCCCATGCGTCGGCACGGGAGGAATCGATGGCCGAGGTGAAGCTGCATCCAAGCTGGCTGGAACCGCTGCAAGGTGAGTTCGAGAGCCCCTATATGCAGGCGCTGCGCCAGTTCCTTGTCACCGAACGCCAAGCGGGCAAGCGCATCTTCCCGAAGGGGAATGAATGGTTTCGTGCGCTCGATCTGACCCCGCTTGACGATGTGCGCGTCGTGATCCTCGGGCAGGATCCCTATCATGGCGAGGGCCAGGCGCACGGCCTGTGCTTCTCGGTCCAACCGGGCGTGCGCACCCCGCCGAGCCTGGTCAATATCTACAAGGAGCTGGAGGCCGATCTCGGCATTCCGCCCGCCCGCCACGGGTTCCTGGAGCATTGGGCACAGCAAGGCGTGCTGCTGCTCAACGCGGTGCTGACCGTGCAGATGGGCAATGCCGCCTCGCATCAGGGGCGCGGCTGGGAACGCTTCACCGACGCGGTCATCCGGCTGGTCAATGCCCGCCCCGAGCCGGTCGTGTTCATGCTGTGGGGCAGCTATGCGCAAAAGAAGGCCGCGTTCGTCGACAGCGTCGACAAGGGCGGGCGCCACCTCGTGCTCAAGGCGCCCCACCCCTCCCCGCTCTCGGCTTATTCGGGCTTTTTCGGCTGCGGTCATTTCTCGAAGGCCAATGCCTTCTTGAAAGCGCACGGGCAGAAGCCGATCGACTGGCAATTGCCCGCGCTTTGATCGCCTACCGATGCGTGCTGTTGAGCATCTGGAAGACCTGCTCGAACCGCCCCTCCTCCGCCGCCTTGCGCAGAAAATTGACCCGGCCGACCGCATTCTCGGCAGGCGTCGGCTGCGTCTCGAAATTGACCATCGTCTCGGCGATATAATCTTCGAGCGGCATCATCTGCGGGTCGTCGGCCTGGCCCGGCATGAGATCGGTCTGCACGCCGGGCGGGACGATCTCGATCACCTCGACATTGCTGCCCTTGAGCTGCTCGCGCAGCGAAAGCGTATAGCTGTGGATCGCCGCCTTGGTCGCATTGTAGGTCGGCGTCTTCACCAGAGGAACGAACGCCAGGCCCGACGAAACGGTCATGATCGTCGCGCGCGCCTGCCGCAGCATGTGCGGCATCAGCGCCGCGATCAGCCGGATCGGGCCAAGCAAATTGGTGATCACGATATCCTCGGCCAGCTTCGGGTCGGGCGCGGTCAGATCCTCGGCGGCCATGATGCCGGCATTGTGGATCACGACGTTGAGCTCGGGATGCGCAGCAGTCACCCTGGCCGCGAAATCCCGGATCGCCTGCGGGTCGGCGACGTCGAGCACATAGCCGGTGATGCCGGGATTGCCGGCAACGACCGCGTCGATCGTCTCGCGCTTGCGCCCGGTGATGATGACCTTGTTGCCGCGTTTGGCGAATTCCTCGGCAAAACGCCGGCCAAGCCCGCTATTGCCGCCGGTGATGAGGATCGTATTGCCGCCGATCTGCATGGCATTTCCTTCCGCGTGCGGGATTGCGCAAAGCGATATCTAGTTCCATGCTCTCTTTTGGAAAGTAGGCACTGGCAAGTTTCATACTTACCAGGAAGAGAGTGTGGGATGACGGCAAAGCGCGAGCCCTATCCGGCGGAAAGCGACCCCAAGGTCGAGGCCCTCGTCACCGAGGTGATCGGCCGCGTCGCGGACAAATGGACGATGCTGATCCTGGAGGTGCTGGAGGAACATGGCGAGCTCCGTTTCACGCGCATCGGCGAGTTCGTCCTGGGCATCAGCCAGAAGATGCTGACCCAGACGTTGCGCCTGATGGAACGCGACGGCCTCGTTATCCGTACGGTTCATCCTGTCGTGCCGCCCAAGGTCGAATATCGGCTCACTCGGCTGGGAGAGAGCCTGAGCGAGGCCTTTTGCGGCGTGTGGGCCTGGGCCGCGAAGAACCTGCCGGAGATCGAAACTGCGCGCGCGGCATTCGACGAGAGGAAGAGAGAAGCATGAGCATGGCCGTAATCCGCGAAATCGCGAAGACCGACTATGTCCAATGGCTGCCATTATGGGACGGCTACGGCGATTTCTACGGGCGCAGCGGGCCTGCCGCCTTATCCGATGAGATCACCGCGACCACCTGGGCCCGCTTCTTCGACGAGATGGAGCCGGTCCATGCCCTTGTCGCCGAACTGGACGGGCAATTGGTCGGCCTGACCCATTATCTGTTCCACCGCAGCACCACCGCAATTGGGCCGGTCTGCTATCTGCAGGACCTGTTCACCAGCGCCGACGCGCGCGGCAAGGGCGTCGGCCGGGCGCTGGTCGAAGCGGTTTACGAGCGGGCGAAGGATGCGGGCGCGACGCGCGTCTATTGGCAGACGCACGAAACCAACCAGGCCGCGCAAAGCCTTTACGAGCGGATCGCCGAGAGATCCGGTTTCATCGTCTTTCGGAAACAAATCTGATCCGATCCGATCACAAATATCCTAGCGCAATTTTGCGCTTTGCGAGAAGACATGCGGCATGAAAATGCCGATCCACATCATGCGATGCGCGCTGCTCGGCGCGATCGCGCTTGCGACATTTGCCGCGCGTCCCGCCGACGCCGCCGCGATCAACGCCACCCCCGAAGACGCCTCGCGCGCGATGGACAAGGCGATCGTCGCGGGTGACGGTGCGACGCTCGAAACGCTGATCGCGCCCGACTTCATCTGGGTGCGCGAAGGCGGGCGCCGCGTCGGCAAGGCCGATTTCGTCCATGGGCTCGCCACGCCGGGGCTCAAGATCGAGCCCTTCACCCCCAGCGAAGGCCGTTGGCTTAAATCCGGCGACATCGCGGTATTCAGCGCGGTCAACGAACTGCATGGCAGCGAAAGTGGCGAGGCGTTCGTCGACAAGCACAATTTCGTCGACGTGTGGCGGCACGACGCCCAGGGCTGGCGGCTGGTCTATACCCAGGTCACCAAGGCGCCCGAAGCGGGCAAATAAGCTGCGTCAGACCTGCTGCCGGTCGAGACCGGCGATCAGTTGCGCCCAGGGCATGGGCCGCGCGAACAGCCAGCCCTGGCCGTAAACGACGCCGCGTTCGGTCAGGAAGCGCGCTTGCTCTTCGGTCTCCACGCCTTCGGCGATGATCCCGAGCTTTAGGTCGCGCGCCATATTGATGATGTGCACCACCACGCTGCTGGTGGCGGCGCCGGTCGCGATCGAATCCACGAAACTCTTGTCGATCTTGATATAATCGAGCGGGAATTTTTGAAGATAAGCGAGACTGGAATAGCCTGTCCCGAAATCGTCGAGCGCCGCGCACACACCGCGCTCGCGCGCCGCCTGCAGCGCCTGATTGCCCTCTCTCGCGTCGATCAGCCCGCGCTCGGTCGCCTCGACCGCGAAATGGCGGGCCGAGCAGCCGGTTCTGGTCAGCAGGGTGTCGATCAGGCCGGCAAGGCGATCCCCGCGCAGATCTTCCGAGGCAAGATTGATCGCGATGTAGAAATCCTCACGTCCCTTCAGGTCGGTGCCGACATCCGCGGCAAGCATATCGAACACCTTGTCGGTCAGATCGCCGATCAGCCCTTCTTCCTCGAAATAGGGGATGAACAAATCGGGGCGCATCTCCTCGCCGGTCGGGCGGTGCCAGCGCACGAGCGCCTCGGCGCCGATCCAGCGCCCGGTTTCAAGCTCCACGAGCGGCTGGTAGCGCAGATAGAATTCGTCCGTCCTGAGCGCGCGCTTCGCGATCGTCGCCAGACTGTTTTCGGCCCGCAACAGCACGCGCAGCAGCAGGATCAGCCCACCGCCGCAGACCAGCCCGACCGGCAGCAGGATCAGAAGGTAGCGCGCCATTCCGTCCTGGATCTCGTCGATCGGAAGGATCGCGACGCCGGCATAGTCGCCGCCCTTCGAAGGCTGGACCGACACCAGCCGATTTTGCGTGACGAAATCGGCCTGGCGGGATGCGTAGAAGGGATGCAGCAAGCTCATGTCGATCTGCCCGCGCCGGTTAATCAGGCGCGGCGCGCTGACCCCGATTACGCCGATCGCCTGGCGATTGTTGGCGAGCGGTATGTCTACCGTCAGCCGCGGGTGCACGAACATCACATAGCCCGACGGCGCACCGACCACGATCAGCCCCACCCCCGGCGCGAAGGGCAACCTCACACCTGTCCTGACGCTGAAACCCCCACGGGTGTGGAATTGAGGCGCGCCGAGGCCGATCGGCCGGTTCAGCAATCCCGCCGAGGTGCAGGTGAGGCGGTCGCCGTCGGCATAGCCGGCCCCCTGTATCTGGTCATATTCGAGCACGGCGCTGGCCATGCGGCGCATACCTTCGTCGGAGCAGGGCCTGTGCGCCGGCGGCGCCTGGAGCCGACGAAGCGCGCTCCGCATCTGGGCGGAGGCGGTGTCCGTACGGCGGACGACTTCCGCGGCGAGGGTCCGCGCTTTGGCGCGTTCGGCGGCGAAACTCTGATGATGCGCGATCAGCAAGGCAGCGGCGATCGGCGCGAGCACCGCGAGGAAGGTCAGAATGAAAACCATGGGGACGAGCATTCCCCGCCACCCCTGGGCCCTCACGCGCCCGAACAGTCCGACTTCGCTTGGCAGCCTTCGGCCCCTTTGCTGGTCTGGCGTGAAGTCTGCCCATTTCCCACGCCTCTCGCCACCGCAATCTGAGCGTGCGCGCGCAGGTTACGATCTGACGGATTGGCTTTCGCGGCAGGGGGACTAGAAGGCGCGCATGGCACGCCCTCTCCGCCTCGGCACACGCGGTTCGCCGCTTGCCCTGTGGCAGGCGAATATGGTCGCCGATGCGTTACGCTCGATCCACGGGCTCGCTCCGGACGCGATCGAGATCGTCCCGATCCGCACCACCGGAGACCAGGTACAGGATCGCGCGCTGGCCGAGATCGGGGGCAAGGCGCTGTGGACCAAGGAACTGGACCGCGCGCTGCTGGAGCATGAGATCGATTTCGCGGTCCATTCGATGAAGGATGTCGAGACGATCCGCCCGCCCGAGATCGTGATTGCCGCGATCCCGCCGCGCGCGGACACGCGCGACCGGCTGATCGGCGCAGACAGTCTCGCCGCGCTTCCGCCCAATGCGCGCGTCGGCACCTCCTCGCCTCGACGCGCGGCCCAGGTGCTGCGGGCACGGCCCGACGCGCAAATCCTGCTGTTTCGCGGCAACGTCGATACAAGGCTGCGCAAGCTCGCCGAAGGCGAGGCCGACGCGACCTTGCTCGCGGCGGCTGGGCTCGAACGGCTGGGACGCGACGATATCGGGACGCCGCTCAGCGAATTGCTCCCCGCGCCTGCGCAAGGCGCGGTCGGCGTCGAAGCACGCGCGGACGATAGCGAGATTTTGGGGCTGCTGGCCGTGATCGATCACAAGCCGACCAGCCTGTGCGTTCGTGCCGAGCGTGCCCTGCTCGCCGGGCTCGGGGCGGATTGCCGCTCACCGGTTGCGGCGCTGGCGGGGCTCGAATTGGGGCAAATCCACTTGCGCGCCGAAATTCTGAGCGAAGACGGCGCCCAGCATCAGGCGGGGGAAATCATCTTCCCCTTCCATGATAAGAGCGCCCCACAGGCGCTGGCGCGCATCCTGCTGGATCGCGCGGCCCCGGACCTGCGCGCCTTGTTTGCCGCATGACGCCGTTGCTGGTCTTGCGCCCCGAACCGGGTGCCGCCGTCACCGTGGCGAACGCGACAGCCGCCGGGTGGCACCCGATCGCCGCGCCGCTCTTCACGGTGGTCGCAACCGCCTGGGAGGCGCCGGATGCAGTGGCACATGACGCGCTGATGCTGACCAGCGCGCAGGCAGTGCGTCACGCCGGCCCCGCGCTGGAATCCTTTCGCGCGCTTCCCGTTTATGCGGTGGGGGAGGCGACCGGGGTGGCGGCGATGGAAGCGGGTTTCGCCGATGTACGGATGGGTTCCGCCGATGCGGCTTTGCTAGTGACGATGATGGTACGCGATGGCGTCCAGCATCCGCTTCACCTGGCCGGGCGCGAGCATCGCATCCTCGACGCGGCGCCGATCCCGATCGCGCGGCGGATCGTCTATGCCGCCGATCCGGTCGAGGAGCTGCCTCCCGCCGCGCGCGCCGCGGTCGAGCGGGACGCCGTCGCCTTGCTCCATTCGCAGCGTGCGAGCGCGGTCTTCGCCGATTTGCTGATCCGCGCCGGACTGGACCCGGCGAAAGTGCGCGTCGCGGCGATCAGCGGCGCGGCGGGCGCCGGACCATGGCGCCACGTCAAGATTGCCGACGCGCCCAGCGACTCTGCGCTGTTGGCGGCGGCGGCTCGTCTGTGCGAGAAGGATTGAATGGATCAGCGCGATTATTACGGAACCCGCCCGCGCCGCAGCGTCTGGCGAATCCTGTTCCTTCCGGTCGTCGCCTTTCTGCTCGGCATAGTCGGCGCGGCGCTGGCGCTGCACCAATGGTCCAGCCTCGACAAACTGATCCATCCCGTATCCGCGAGCCAGCCGGTGCAGAACCCGCTTTTGCCCGCCGCGCCGCGCCCGGCGGTGGCGCAGCCCGTGCTCCCGCCCGACGATCCCGCGCTCGACCAGCGCGTCGCCGCGATCGAATCGCGGATCGACGATATCGACGCACGCGCGGCGGCCGCCTCCGGCAACGCCAATCGCGCCGAAGGCCTGCTGGTCGCGTTCGCGACGCGCCGCGCGCTCGACCGCGGCCAACCGCTCGGCTTTCTCGAAGGCATGCTGCGCGAGCGGTTCGGGGGCAGCGACGCTGCCTCGGTTGCGCAGATTATCGCGGCCGCGCAGCGTCCCGTGACGCTCGCGCAATTGCAGGACGGGCTGGCAGTCTTGCGCCCGCAACTCGTCACCCGTGCCCCCGATCAGAGTGCGTGGCAGGGCTTCAAGGAGCAGCTCAGCACGCTGTTCGTGGTGCGCAAGGCCGACCAGCCCTCGAACATCCCCGCCGATCGCCTGTCGCGTGCCGAACATGCGCTGGAGCAGGGCCAGGTCGATTCCGCCGCGGCGGAGGTGGCGCGCTTGCCCGGTGCGGCGCGCGCCAATGACTGGCTCGGTCAGGCGCGGCGATACGTGCTGGCGCGCAACGCGCTCGATCGGATCGAGACGGAGGCATTGCTAACGCCCGCGCCCAAGCCGACGCCGCTCGCGCAAACCCACTAAAGCGCGCTCAGCCGATGCCGGCATATGCCGCAATCCAATATTCGCGGATGTCGTTCGATCCGCGGGCCGGCGGGCAGGTGATGGGCCGTCGCGTCGCGGGCCATAGTTTCTTCAAGGCATGGATCGACCATAGCGGAGCCGATCCCATGACCGCCTGGGTCCACAGCGCCGCCGACGCCGCCCATTTTGAGGGCCATGCGCGCGAGCTGGGTTCGACCGCCAGGGTCGCGGTCGGCAATATCCTCGATCTCGCGCCGGTGCAGGAAGCGGGCGCGCTGTGGCTCGCCGATCCGGCGCTCGGCCGCTATGCCTGGCAACGACGCTGGCTCGGGCAGGCTGCGTGGAGCCTGGTCGGTATCACGCACACCATCTCAAGCGATCGCGCGATGGACCTGATCGCCGACCTTCTGATTGCGCCGATCCAGCCATGGGATGCGCTGATCTGCACATCGCAAGCCGTCAAGAAAGTCGTGCAGACCTTGCTCCAGGAGCAGGCGCTCTATCTTCAGGATCGGCTGGGCGCGACCACATGCACCGGCCCGGAGCTGCCCGTCATTCCGCTCGGCGTGGATTGCGCCGCGCTCGCGCCCGACGGCGCGGCGCGTGCGCGCTGGCGGGCCGAACTCGGCATCGGTCAGGACGATGTCGCGGTGCTTCAGTTCGGCCGCATCGCGATCCATGCCAAGGCGCATCCGCTGCCGCTGTTCGTCGCGCTGCAGCGCGCTGCCGCGCAGGGCGGGCCCAGGCTCCACCTGATCCTCGCCGGTCAGCCGGCAAACCCGCGGCAGGGCGAGGAGGTGCGTGCGATGGCCTTGGCCTTCGCCAGCAGCTTCACCACGCATTTCGTCGATGGCGCGCGCGACGATGCGGGGTCGGTACGGTCGGCGGCCGATATCTCCACATTGCTTTCGGACAATATCCAGGAGAGCTTCGGGCTCGCGCCGGTCGAAGCGATGGCGGCGGGTCTACCGGTCGTCGGCAGCAATTGGGACGGATTGCGCGACACGATCGTGCAAGGCGAAACCGGGCTGCTCGCCGATACGATCCTGCCGCCCGCGCCGACTGGGGAAATCCTCGCCCGCCGCTACGCTTTCGCAGCGGACGATTATGACCGCTATATCGGCCATGTCGCACAGGCAACAGCGGTCGACGTCGGTCAGGCGGCGCAGGCATTTGCCACGCTCGCGGCCGATCCGGCGCTGCGTCGGCGGATGGGCGAAGCGGCGCGCGCGCGCGCGCTTCGAACCTATGACTGGCCACGCATAATCGGGGCCTATCGCGCCTTGCTCGACCAGCTCGCCGCCATCCGCGCGCAGGGTCGCGCGAGCGCGGCCCGGACCTCGGTCGCACGCCAGCCGGCGCGGATGGATCCTTTCAAGCTGTTCGCCTCCTATCCGAACGTGACCCTGAGTGGAGCAACCCGGCTGGTCGCGGGATCGATCCGCACCACCGCCGATCTGCCTGGGGGGTTCGGTAAAGCGGCGATCGTCCAGCAGGGCCTGCCCTCCCCCGCGACGCTGGACATGATGATCGAACGGGCCGCGCAGCCGATCGCGCTGGCCGACCTGCTCGATGGCTTTCCCGGCCAGGACCGGCGGATGCTGACGACCGGGGCGGCCTTCCTGCTGAAGATGGGAATGCTCGCCCGCGCCTGATTCCTGCCGAGGAAGCAAGCGCTTCCGCCGACAAAGCGGATCAGGCGCTGGTCGGCGCCTGGTCGCGCTCTCGCATCCGCTTCTTATGATAGAACGTACGTTTGACGATCCCGACGATCATCAGCGACCAGCCGAGCGCGATCAATACGATCCCCGCGAGCCCGAAAGTGCGCTCGGCGACACTGCGCCAGCCCTGCGCCTCGAACAGGAACAGGATGCCGACGATCGTGAGCGTCAGTCCCGCCAGCCGCAGCGGCCGTGCGACCTTGAACAGTTCGGCGCGATAGGCGGCCCGCCCCTCCTGCGTCGACAGATCGGGCGAAGACACATCCGGCGGTTGGGCCATGAACGAGGAATCCCTTGCTGGACGGGCGTCGGGAATAGACGTCTCCCGTCACACCCGCCCAGCATAAGACGGGATCAGCGGCAGCGCACGTTCTTCTGATCGATCGCCGCGCCGGCCGCGGCACCGCCCGCAGCGCCGAGGAGCGTGCCGAGCGTCTTGGATCCGCCCGGCGCGATGATATTGCCGAGCGCGCCGCCGGCGATGCCGCCCACGATCAGACCGGTCGTGCCGTCCGAACGCTTGCAATAATAGCGCCCGTCATTGCCGACATAGACATTGTCGTTCCGGCGCAACCGGTGCTCGTGATAGCGCGGATCGTCGCGATAATAGCGCTCGGCATAATAAGGCGTGCCCGGGGGCGAGTTATAGCCGCTCGCATAGGAGCTGCCATAACCATCCCCATATTGGGTACAGCTCGCCAGCGGCAGCGCCGCGACGCTCACCAGGGCCGCAAGGGCCAGGAAATCGGATCGCATAGAACCTCTCCTTCGGGTCGTCTTAGCGGGCCAACGAGACTCCGTACAAATATATCCCTGCCTTCTAGCGCCCCGATTTGGCTTTGCTCCAAGCGCCTGAAGCGCCTACCACGACTCCATCCCCGGGGGACCGCAGGCTCGTGCGGTTGAGAGGCGAGGCGATCCTCGCAACCCGTTGAACCTGATCCGGCTGACACCGGCGTAGGGAGGGAGATCGGCTCGCCGTTCTCCGTCCCCATTGGAGACGATTAGAATGGCCGATATTCCCGCCCGCACCGAACTCGCCGTAACCACCGGCCCAATCCGCGGATCCAAGAAAATCCATGTCGGCCCGTTGAAGGTGGCGATGCGCGAGATCGCGCTCGAACCCAGCGCCAACGAACCGCCGCTGCGCGTCTATGACACGTCGGGCCCTTACACCGATCCGCAAGCGCAGATCGACATCATGGCGGGCCTGCCCGAATTGCGCCGCGACTGGATCCGTACACGCGGCGATGTCGAGGAAGTGGCGCAGCGCGAGGTTCGGCCAGAGGATAATGGCCAGCTTGGGCCGGATCGCTCGGGCGGCGTCCAGCCCTTCCCCAATGTCCGCCGCCGCGTGTTGCGCGCGAAGCCGGGGATGAACGTCAGCCAGATGCATTATGCGCGCAAAGGCATCATCACGCCCGAGATGGAATATGTCGCGATCCGCGAGAATGTCGGACGCGAGATGCTGAAGGAGGCATTGGCGCGCGACGGCGAGGATTGGGGCGCGTCGATCCCCGATTTCGTGACGCCCGAGTTCGTCCGCGACGAGGTTGCGCGCGGGCGCGCGATCATCCCCAACAATATCAACCATCCCGAGAGCGAGCCGATGGCGATCGGGCGCAATTTCCTGGTGAAGATCAACGCCAATATCGGCAACAGCGCGGTCGCGTCCGACGTCGCATCCGAGGTCGACAAGATGGTGTGGTCGATCCGCTGGGGCGCGGACACGGTGATGGACCTTTCGACCGGGCGCAACATCCACGACACGCGCGAATGGATCGTGCGCAACTCGCCGGTGCCGATCGGCACGGTGCCGATCTATCAGGCACTGGAGAAGGTCGGCGGCGTCGCCGAGGACCTGACCTGGGAAATCTTCCGCGACACGCTTATCGAGCAGGCCGAGCAGGGCGTGGACTATTTCACGATCCATGCGGGCGTGCGGCTGCCCTACATCCCGATGACCGCCAAGCGCGTCACCGGCATTGTCAGCCGTGGCGGATCGATCATGGCGAAATGGTGCCTCGCGCATCACCGCGAGAGCTTCCTCTACGAGCGGTTCGACGAGATCACCGAGATCATGAAGGCCTATGACATCGCCTATTCACTGGGCGACGGCCTGCGCCCGGGCTCGATCGCGGACGCGAATGACGAAGCGCAGTTCGCCGAGCTCTACACCTTGGGCGAGCTGACCAAGCGCGCCTGGGCGCAGGACGTGCAGGTGATGATCGAGGGCCCCGGCCATGTGCCGATGCACAAGATCAAGCAGAATATGGAAAAGCAGCTCGAGGCGTGCGGCGAGGCGCCTTTCTATACGTTGGGGCCGCTCACGACCGATATCGCACCGGGATACGACCATATCACCAGCGGGATCGGAGCGGCGATGATCGGCTGGTACGGCACGGCGATGCTCTGTTACGTCACGCCCAAGGAGCATCTCGGGCTGCCCGACCGCGATGACGTGAAGGTGGGCGTGGTGACCTACAAGCTCGCCGCGCACGCGGCCGATCTCGCCAAGGGCCACCCCGCCGCCAAGCTGCGCGACGATGCGCTCTCCCGCGCGCGGTTCGAATTCCGCTGGCGCGACCAGTTCAACCTGTCGTTGGACCCGGATACGGCCGAGCAATATCACGACCAGACGCTGCCGGCGGAGGGTGCCAAGACGGCGCATTTCTGTTCGATGTGCGGGCCCAAATTCTGCTCGATGAAGATTACCCAGGAGGTGCGGGATTTCGCCGCCAAGCAGAATGCGCCGGCGGATACGTTCATCGCGGCCGAAGAGGCTGAGGCGGGGATGCAGAAAATGAGCGAGGTGTTCAAGGAAACCGGCGGCGAGCTCTATATGGGCGCGGGCGGTCGGGAGCACGACTGAGGCTGAGCCTGAGCTGAGCTGAGCTGAGCTGAGCTGAGCTGAGCTGAGCTGAGCTGAGCGTACTAGTCACCCCGGACTTGTTCCGGCGTCTACTCTGAGGCTTGGCCGCAACCTCGCGGTGGATGCCGGAACAAGTCCGGCATGACGGTATGGGTTGAGCACGCGCCGATAGCCGCAGCGCTATAGGCGTGCGGGATCGTGGCCTGGAACAAGCAGTGTGACCGGCGCGGTTCCGCACACCTGCTCGGCAGCGGGGAGGCTGCATGTGACCTTGGACACTGAAGTCCTGGATACTGCCTGCAGGCCTGCCAATGCGCAGTATCCGGTCGGGTAGCCGCGGGGTTTGGAAGGGTAGCCGGTTAAAGCCCCTGGAGGTTTTACCCTCCAGCATCGCCCGCATAGCCACATGTACGCGATGCCATCCGGAAGCTGCGGGATTTGCCGGGGGTTACCCCATAGGGCTTAAGGCCCCACGTCGTCCGCATAGCTCCCCTACACGACGCCGGGATCACCGCACGGCCGAGAGACCGCACGCTGAGATCTTTTACTCTTGGGCGAAGTTACCGTCTCATGCATGCCGAGGAGCTTCGCGCCGGTCATGTCCCCTGACCTAGATCAGCGAACGCACCATGCGTACACGATTTGTTCCGGTTTGTCAAGCCCGAGACAAAAAAGCTAAGGTTCGCGGGACGGGCGACTGACCGCCCGCTGCGGAGTGAGCGGCCATGTCACGCATTGTCGAGAGCCTGGCCGAACCCCAGACCGCCCGCGCCAGGATGCGCGCGGGCAGTGGCTTCGAGGCCGAGGCGATGGTGTCGATATCGCCGGTGGGCCTGCTCGCGTTCGGCGGGCTGGTCGCGACGATCCTGCTGTCCTTGGTGCCGATCGTGCGTGCATCACGCAAGCGGATCGCGCCGTCCGATGTGCCGAAGCTGCCATGAATGAGGGTGGCTGCCTGTGCGGCGCGATCCGCTACCGCGTCACGGGCAAAGCGGTGGCGCGGACGCTCTGCCACTGCGTCTCCTGCCGCCGCGCGACCGGCGGCGCAAGCGTGGGCTGGGCGGTCTTTGCGAAGACAGACTTCGAGCTGATCGAGGGCGAGGTGCGCGAATATTCCTCCTCGCCCGGCATATATTGGGGATCCTGCCCGACCTGCGGGAGCCTGGTGACCTATCGCCGGGACAGCCGGCCGGATCATCAGGACATCACGAGCGCCACGCTGGACGATCCCGACGCCTTTCCGCCAACCGCAGAAATCTGGGTCGGCGAGAAGATCGGGTGGGAAACGCTGAATCCGGCGCTGCCGCATAAAGAGCGAAGCACGCTGAACGAGAGAGGATCGCTTCCCGCCGGGCCTACCTTTTCTTCACGAACTCCGCGCGCAGGACCAGGCCTTTGATCCCCTCGTAGCGGCAGTCGATTTCCTGCGCGTCGCCGGTCAGGCGGATCGACTTGATGAGCGTGCCGCGCTTGAGCGTCTGGCCCGCGCCCTTGACGGTCAGATCCTTGATCAAAGTCACCTGATCGCCATCGGCCAGCACATTGCCGACCGCGTCGCGCACGATCACCGCATCGTCGTCCGGCTTGACGGCGGTGCCGGCGGGCACCCATTCGCCGCTCGCCTCGTCATAGACATAATCTTCATTGTCCGCCGACACATTCCGTCCCCTTGATGAAAGCCGTGCTCTGCCGACCACCGCCGGCCCGGGCAACCCCGCTCGACGGAGCGCCTCTTGCTGCGCCATCGGTCCACCCCTGGGAGAGCGCGGCGTCGATCAGCGCTCTGGTCCGGCGGCAATAGCGGAACCCACCGACCGCATGCGGACTATCCACGCCGCCCGAATGAGCAGATAATCCCCTTCCCCCAAAGTGAAAGGTGTCGTCATGTTCCGCATCACGCTCGCCGTTGCCGCTCTGGCGCTTGTCGCCGCGCCGTCGCTTTCTGCTCCTTGCAAGGATGCAAAGGGCAAGTTCGTGAAATGCCCGCCGGCCCCGAAGCACAATGTCGTTAAGGGCAAGGACGGCAAGTGCCGGTACATAGCGGGGCCCAACAAGGGCAAGTTCGCGAAATGCTGATATTGCGCTGACGCCGTCCGCCCCCTGATCCTTGATCGAACAGGGCGTAGCGGCGGTCGGACGCGACCATCAGTCCCGGATATTCACCAGGCCGACCGGCCCCTTGGTGGAGGGGTTGGACGCGTTGGTCTTGACCTTCTCCGCCTTGGGTTTGCGGACTTCCTTGTTCGATTTCTTCTGGCCCTTGGCCATGATCAATTCCTTGGCGGGCGAAGTGCCCATTCCCCCTTACACGCTTTCGCGCCTAGCCGCGCCCCGCATGAAGCGTGCGGCCGATCGGCTTGCACAAATGTGACGCATGCCTCCGACACAGCACGTCAGAGGGCCATAAGGTAGCGCTATCACGATATTCCCCGAACCGCGCTCTCTCGCCTCGGGTAGCGCTACAACCTTAAGGCAGCCTGATCGAACGATATACAACTAAAGATATAACCGAAAGTTAGTGTGGCCCTAATCCAACAGCTGAACGTGAAATGAACCTCCCCCCTTTTCCTCAATGACGCATGCGTTAGGCTCCTTCCCCATCAGCCGGCAGAGTTCCGGCGGGTACGATATGTTTGTCCGGACGTTTTCGGGTTCCTGCTCCCGAAATGTCTCAACCGAGGGGCGCTATACCCATGAATATTTGCACCGGCCGGCTTTTTGCCGGGACCGCGCTGTCGGCTATGCTTGTCGCACTTGCATCGCCATCGTACGCGCAAGCCGTTGCGGCACCTGCCGCACCCGTCGCCGCCACCGATGCGGCGCCGTCCGACGAAGTCGTCGTGACCGGCACCATCTTCCGCCGCACCAACACCGAAACGCCCTCGCCCGTCACCGTGCTGACTGCCGACAATCTGGTGAAGGCGGGTATCGTCACCGCGTCCGACGCCATCCGCTCGGTATCGGCTGACAGCGCCGGCTCGATCGGCATCGGCTTCCAGAGCGGCTTTTCGGCCGGCGGCTCGGCGGTTTCGCTGCGCGGCCTGGGCGTCAGCTCGACGCTGGTTCTGGTCGATGGCCTGCGTTCGACCAACTTCCCGATCAACGACGACGGCCACAACGCCTATGTCGATCTTCAGTCGATCCCGTTCAGCCTGATCGAGCGCGTCGAAGTGCTCAAGGACGGCGCATCCTCGACCTATGGCGCCGACGCGATCGGCGGCGTGGTCAACATGATCCTGAAGAAGCATGTCACCGGCGTCGACGGCACCGTCGAGGGCGGCGTCGCCCAGAAGGGCGATGCGGGCCACCAGCGCGCGCACCTGACGCTCGGCTATGGCGATTACCAGGCTCAGGGCTTCAACGTCTATATCAACGGCGAGTATGAGCATGACGGTCGCGTCAGCAACCACAGCCGCGGCTTCCCGTACAACACGCTCGACCTGAGCAGCATCGGCGGTATCGACCAGAACACCGCCGACAGCAGCCTGACCACCGCGACGCCGAACGCGGTTGTCACGCGCGTGCACCAGAACGACCTGAACAACCCGCTGTCGGGCCAGGCCGGTTCGCCGATCACGAACCAGTATAATTCGCTCAACCTGAACTGCGCCGACGGCACCTATACGGTGACGACGGGTGGTGCACGGGGCACGGGCTGCAAATGGGACCTGGTCGACAAGTATAACCAGATCTCGCCGTTGCAGCGCCGCTACTCGGCCAATGGCCGCCTGAGCGTCCGCGTCAGCGACAATGTCGAGGCCTATGTCACGGGCAGCTATTCCAATAGCTATGTGAGCATCCTCAACCAGCCGCGCGCACTTCGCGCGACTCAGCCGTTCGGTGGTTCGCCGACGCTGTCGTCGAGCAACCCGGGCATCGTACTTCCGGTCTATATCTGCTCGGCGGGCACCAATTGCTCGACCGCTTCCGACCGTCAGCTCAACCCGAACAACCCCTATGCGGCCGCCTATGCCAACGATCCGGCAAACGGCGCGGCGCGCATCTATTACCTGTTCGGCGACATCAAAGCAGGCAGCGACCGCACCAACGAGGTGTATCGCGGCACTGCCGGTCTGACCGGCAGCTTCGCGGGCTGGGACTGGAAGGTCGAGGGCGTCGCGGCGCGCGACAATCTGAAGATCGTCCAGCACGGTTTCGCGAACATCGCCGGCCTGCTGAAGGCGATCAACACCGGCAGCTACAATTTCGTCAATCCGGCCGCCAACAGCGCCGCGGTGCGCGATTCGGTGGCACCGGACGTGACGACCAAGTCCTTCTCGTCGATGTATTCGGCGGATGCCTCGGTCACGCACGCGCTGCTGACGCTGCCGGGCGGCGATCTGATGCTCGGCCTGGGTGGCCAGATCCGCAAGGAAAAGCTCGAGAACAACAACCAGAATGCCAAGCTCGACACCTACACGCTGACGACGTCTTCGGCGTTCGGCCAGCATACGGTTTCGGCGGGTTACTTCGAGTTGAACGCGCCGATCCTGAAGCAGCTCGAAGTCGACGCGTCGGGCCGCTACGATCACTATTCGGAAGGCTTCAGCCACTTCTCCCCGAAGGTCGGCTTCAAGTTCACGCCGATGAAGCAGCTCGCATTCCGCGGCACCTATTCGAAGGGCTTCCGCGCACCGACGTTCGCCGAATCCGGTCCGCGTTCACAGTATGCGGGTTTCTCGACCTACACGCCGCCGGGCACGTTCATCGCGGCACATGGCGGCGGCAGCAATCCGTATTCCCAGTCTTACTCGCTGGGTAGCGGCCTTGCCGGCAATCCGAATCTGAAGCCGGAACTGTCGCGCAGCATGACGCTGGGCGTGATTGCCCAGCCGGTGCACTGGTTCAGCTTCACCGCCGACTATTACAACGTGAAAAAGTCGCGCCTGATCGTGGCAGGCCCGAACACGGGCGATGCCCGTACGGCCTATTACAGCAAGACCAACGTGACCGACGCATGCGCGGCGGTGGCAGCGGTGGGCCCGGGTTATTCGTGCAACCTGATCGACGCGGTCGATCCGTTGTTCCCGAATGCCTTGCCCCGCGTGCTGATCATCAACGCGCCGTTCGTGAATGCCAACTCGGCCACGACTTCGGGCCTCGACATGTCGGCGACCGCGAGCTTCAAGCTGGGCGACGACATCAAGATCACGTCGAAGGCGGAAGCCACGGTGATCTTCAAGTACAACCTCAACAATGGCGGCGTGATCCAGAAATATGCCGGCACGTTGGGACCGTACGAACTGTCGTCGGGTAACGGCACCACCAAGTGGCGCGGCAACTGGCAGAACACCATCGAATATGGCAAGTTCTCCGGTACCGTCACCGCTTACTATGTCGGTCATATCAAGTCGGTTGCAGCCGACGAGCGTGCCAGCACTGATTGCGCGACTGCCAATCAATATGCCACCGGCAATCCAGACACGACCATCGGGCCGAGGTTCTGCTACATCAAGGCGTTCATCAACACCGATCTGAACCTGGACTATGCGGTGAATGACAAATTCGACTTCTACGTGAACGTCGGCAACGTCTTCAACGCGCGTGCTCCGATCGCTCCGGGCGCCTACACCAGCGCCCCGAACTATCTCACCACCTGGCATTATGCCGGCCTGATCGGCCGCACCTTCCGGGCGGGGGCGAACTTCAAGTTCTGATCCTCTAACGGATCAGTCCCTGGAGGGGCGGTTCCAGCAATGGAGCCGCCCCTTTTTTATAGACCTTGGATAGAGCTTCCAGCGGAAGCGCGAAGCGCTTCCCACTAAAAACAATCAGGCGCTAGTGAAGCGTTTCGTGCCGCTCGAGCATGGCGACGAAGTCCGCGATCTTGCGGGCGCGGGTCTCGGCGCGCTTCACCGCGCCGATGCGGTACAGAACGGCATAGCGGTTCGCTCCTGTCAGCGTCGCGAAGAAGGCCGCTGCGGCCGGGTTGGCGTCGAGCGCTTCCTGCAGATCGGAGGGGATTTCGGCTTTGCGGGCAGACGCGTAGGCCGCATCCCAGCGTCCATCCGCGCGCGCCGCATCGACCGCCGCCAAGCCTGCGGCGGCCATCCGGCCTTCAGCGATCAATTGTTCGGCGCGCGCGCGATTCTTCTGCGACCATTTGCTCTGCGGCTTGCGCGGCGTGAAGCGGATCAGCCACCAATCCTCGTCATAAGGATTGAGCTGGCCGTCGATCCAACCGTGGCACAAAGCGGCATCGATCGCCTCGGCCTTCGACAGGCTGGCATGCCCCGATCCGTCCTTGGCGAGCCTCAGCCAAAGGCCGGGTGAATCGGCCGGCGCGCGTTTGAACCAATCCTCGAACGTTCCCGCATCGGCAAAGGCAAGGATCGGCAAACCCGCGCGCATTTCGGACGATGGCATGGCCAGCTCCTTCCCTCAAAAATCCGCAATTGGGAAGCGCATCGCCCCGATCTGCACGGGCCACGTTGACAGCCCCGCCTCGCTTCGCCAAAGACGCGCCTCCCCATCCTGGTGGCACCTACGGACAGGTGGCCGAGTGGTTAAAGGCAGCAGACTGTAAATCTGCCCGTGCAAGCGTACGCTGGTTCGAATCCAGCCCTGTCCACCATCCGCCAGCGAGCGGATTTCCCAAACGGCAAGATCGATCCGCCAGCGCGCCTTTCCCCGCGCGCGGCCGAGGGCCCCGCTTATTTGGCCTTATATTGAAGGTCGGGCGCGTGGGGCAGGAAGCTGACGATCGTCACCAGCACAAGCACAGCGATGAGCAGCCACCAGCCCGAAACCTCCTTGCCGTTCGGTAATTTCATTCGACCCTCTCAACCAATCGGCGGACCGACGCGACCGCGCCTGTATTGCGCACGATATTTACGCGGCGTGCAATGCCATTTGAAAGGACCGCGCGCCGGATCGGCTTTCGCGGGTGTCCGCCACACGGTTTTCCCTGAACCGAAAGCATCTGCATCACGCCCCCTTCAAGCCATGAATGTCACGCTTTGCCATGGACTATCCTCGGGCCCGCGACTCAGGTTAGTCGTCCGGGCCTTCGGAAAGATCGGATCGAACTTTCCCGTAAATGTCCGCCCGACCCGCGCCGAGTGGGCCGATGTCGACCAGCCCTTCATCGAGCGGCGTAAGGACCATTTGAACGTGATGTCGCAGCAGGGGGGCGGCGGCGGCTAAAAGAGCAGGCTGGGCCCGAGGATCAAGCCCTCGGCCAGCACCACCGCGATCGCGATCGCGATCCAGCCCCAACTGCGTGTGATCGCGAGCGGCTCCGCCGCGGGCGCGCCCGGGCGGATGGAATTCGGCCCCCACAACAGGCCTGACGGTCCGCCGAAAGAGGATGCGACCGCGGACGCCAGCAGGATGAAAATGCCAACCGGATTCATCAATCCGATCGCAAAGGCGATGCAACCGATCGTGAAATAGGATGTCCAGGCGAGCTTGCGCGCCAGCTTGCGCCCGGCATCGTCCGCGCCGGTCAGCTTCGCCAGCCGGCGCATCGCGACGATCACCCAGGCCCAGTAAAGCAGCCCACCCCCACCCGCGAGGGGGAAGCGCCAGACGACCCAACCACGCACGCCCGCGAACACGCCGTCCTGCCCCCAGTCGCCAATGCCGCTCGCACTCGAAAAGAGATAATAGCCGGCCCAGTCGAAGCCGCTGACCGCGAACAACAGCCACCAGAAAAAGCGCGCGCGGGGCATCGACCCGGGGGTCACCCGCGCCAAAGCGGCGGCGACGATCGCGGTCAGCAGGTTCATCGTGCTGCCCGCCGCCGCAACCAGCCGAACCACGGCCAGCGGCGCACCGCGCGTATCGCAATCGAGATAGAAAGCGCCCCATGCCTGGACATGCCTGCCCAGCGCGAGGCAAGCCCCGCCGTGGCCGCCGGCTTCGTGCAGTTGGGTGGATAGCGAGCCGACGATCGCGGCAATCGCGATCACGGTCGGCAGATCGATGCGCTTTGCGTCGGTGGTCATGGCCCCTCCCCGCCCGACACATTCGGGCGGAGCGCAGCCGTGGTCAAGCAACGCGGATCAGGCAACCAGCGCGGCCCGCAGCGCAGGGCAGCCGCGACGGCGGCGTAATGAAATCACGATCCAGCCACGAACTTTTAACTTTTGGCTGCTTAAGGTGATTGTGCGACCGGCGGCGTAACGGCCAGTTTCCCACCGCCGGTCGCGACCTTCTTCCCCCCTTATCGACCGCGACGGCACATCAGCGTCGATCCACGCCTGTGATCAGGGGCGTTGCCGGTTATCGGCGGCGGCCTTAGGAAGCGCGCATGCGCAAAGGCCATCGCCCCTCCCAAGCCTCCTCCAACCGGCCCCGTTTCTGGGGGCGCCACCCGGTGAGCGCGGCGCTTGCCAACCCTGCGCGCACGGTTCGCCGCGTATGGGGCACGCGCGAGGCGCTGGCCGCATTCGGCGGCTTTCCGTCAGATCTGCCCGTCACTTATGCCGAGGTCGCCGATCTCGGCCGGCTCGTCCCGCAGGACGCGCCGCACCAGGGCGTGGTGATCGAGGTCGATCCGCTGCCCGACATCTGGCTCGCCGACCTGCTTGAGGAAAGCGCCAATGAAAGCCCCGACCGGCCGCTGATCGTGCTCGACCAGGTGACCGATCCGCATAATGTCGGCGCCGTGCTTCGTTCGGCCGCCGCCTTCAACGCGATCGGAATCGTCACGCAGGACCGGCATGCCCCATCCGAATCGGGTGCGCTCGCGCGCTCGGCTTCGGGCGCGCTCGAAACGGTGCCGTGGGTGCGCGTGGTCAACCTCGCCCGTGCGCTCGACGAGATCGGCGAAGCCGGCTTCTGGCGGATCGGGCTGACCGGCCATACCGATCGTACGCTCGCGCAGGTGATCGGCAGCGGACGCATCGCACTCGTGCTCGGCGCCGAGGGCGAAGGCATGCGCCAGAATACGGAAGCGCATTGCGACGAACTCGCCAAACTCCCGATCAGCCATAAGGTCGAGAGCCTCAACGTCTCCAACGCGGCGGCGATCGCGCTTTACGCGGTGGCGACGCGGGGGTGAGCTTTCCCCGGCCGGAGGTGTCGCGGGGCGCTGTGCTCGGGCCCCAGGTCGCGGCTAAAGGCCCCTCCGGCGTGGCCTGTATTGCCGGGACGCCGGGCGTGAAGCTCAGCTTTTTGCGTGCCGACACGCCCGAGGGGCCGGTCGAGCGGCTCGAACTAAATCCGCCCGAGACCGAGGGCGACATGCCCTTCTATTCCGGTCCGACCCTCTATGCGGGACCCTATTTCTCGCACTTCGGCCATGGCGTGGCCGAGGGTCTCCATCGGTTATGGGCGGCGCGCCATTTCGCTGAACTCCACAACGCACGCATCGTCTTCCAGGCGACGGTCGGCGCGGCGCGGCGGCCCTGGTTCGATGCGATGCTGGAGCTGGTGGGAATCGCGCCCGAACGCGTGCTGCTGCTCGATCACATCGCACGTTTCGAGGAGTTGCACGTGCCTGCGCAGGGGCGCGCGCTCGGAGGTGCCTTGCTGCTCCCGGATTATCTCAGTCTCTTCCCGCTCGGCCCGATCGAGGTTCCGGTGGGAGCGCCCCGCTTCCTCTACGTTTCGCGTTCCCGGCACACACATAGCGGCATCTATCTGGGCGAAACGCTAGTCGAACGCGTGCTCGAGCAGGCCGGCTTCACGATCGTGCATCCGCAGGATATGCCGATGCGCGCCCTTGCCGGGCTTCTGCGCGGCGCGGAGGCGACCGTGTTCGCCGAGGGCAGCGCGATCCACAATCTCGAGCTGACCGGGCCGGTGAACGCGCGCGTGATGGTGATCGGCCGGCGCGACGGCACGCGCCGCAAGTTCGAGGCTTTGGTGACATCGCTCAGCCGGCACGCCGTATTTTACGGCAATGCGCGCGTCCTGGGCTCGCTTGGCTGGGACCGGCAGCACGACCAGCCAAAGCTGGGAACCGCCTGCTCGATCGTGCCGATCGGCCCGCTGCTGGAGGCGATCGGCGAATTTGCCGGAATAGCCCTGCCGGCGCCCGACCAAGCGGCGATCCGGAGGGCGAAGCGCGACGATCTGTTACGCTATCTGCTCGATCCGCGGGGCGGCCAGAATGCAAGCGAGGCCGAGCTTGGCCGCGCGCTGCGCCTGCTGCGAGAGAATCCGGAGATCAGCGCGCTGGCGGGCGGCTGATGGGCCGTCCTTCGCGCCTTAGTCTTCCCTGGCCCCTCAGTCTTCCTTGGCGATCGTGACGGTCATGCCGTCGAGCGCGTCGGTGAAGGGGATTTGGCAGGACAAGCGCGATTCCGAATCGCGGTCGTCGGAGATCGAGAGAAGTTCGTTCTCGTCATCGCTCATCGGCGGCAATTTCTCGGCATAGTCCGAATCAACATGGACGTGGCAGGTCGCGCAGGAACAGCAGCCGCCGCACAAAGCGAGCAGTTCGTCGATGCCCGCCTCGCGGATCACCTCCATTACCGAAAGGCCGGCCTCACCCTCGATCGTCCGTGTCTCGCCTTCGCGGGTGACGACGATCAGCTTGGGCATTATTCAACCTTTCACAAGAGACAGAGCCCGACCCTATGGAAGGAGCGCGGCTCGAGTGCAATCCGGAGAGCGGCGATGGGCCTGAGCGAAGAACAATTGAAGCGCAGCCTGGACGCATTGGCCAAGGCCGAGCCCGCCTTTGCTGCCGGGCTGAAGCGTCACGGCTACCCCGCGCCGCGCATTCGCGACCGCGGCCACCAGACGTTGCTGCGCACGATCATCGGCCAGCAGGTGAGCGTGGCGTCCGCCAACGCAATCTGGAAGCGGATGGAGGACGTGGTCGGGGCGGAGCTGGATCCGGTCGTGCTGGCGGCCACGCCCGACGAGATGCTGCGTTCGGCCGGCTTATCGCGGCAGAAGATCAGCTATGTGAAGAGCCTGGCCGAGCTGGTCGCGAGCGGCGAGATCGACCTGCTCGACTTGCCCGAGGACGATGAGGAAGCGATCGCGGCATTGACCCGGATCAAGGGCATTGGCCGCTGGTCGGCCGAAATCTATTTGCTGTTCGCCGAAGGGCGCGGCGATATCTGGCCGGCGGGCGACCTGGCGGTGCAGGAGGAGGTCGGGCAGTTACTAGGTCTGCCCGAGCGCCCCTCCGAAAAGGCAGTCCGGGAGATCGCGCGTAAATGGAGCCCGCATCGGGGCGCGGCGGCAATCTTTACCTGGCACCATTATGGGCAGCGGCTGGCGGCGGCTAAAGCGGACAAGGCTGGGGCAGAGGATAAATTGCCCGTTTAAGATCCTCCCTACGCGAGGCGTAAGGAGGATTTCAGCGGGCCCGTAATATCGCCTCCGCGAGCGCGTGATCGCTCGGTTTGTCGACGTCGATCCCGGCTTCGGCGAAAGGTAGGTCGATCGGCACCACGCGCGCGCCGAGCCTGTGGCCGGCCTTGGCAAGCGCGCCTGCCAGCGTGATCGTACGGGTGACTGCGCGGATCGCGAGCAAGGGGCCAAAATGCCAGATCAGCTTCAACGCCTTCTTGCGGTCGCGTTCGACCTCGCTCCACGCCATCAGCGCGGGCATGGCCTTGATCGAGGCCAGCGCGAACAGGTTGGCGCCGGTCCAATGGCCGCCCGCAAACTTGAGCCAGGTGCGGCGATTATCGGGATAGGCCGCGAGCAGGGTGCGGCTGGAGACCACGCCCACGCCGATATCGGCATCGCCAACGCCCGCAATCGCGGCTTCGACCATCGCCGGCGTGAGCAAGGGATGGTCCGCGGTGGTGACCAAGACCGGCCAGGGCGCCGCCCCCGTTCCCGCGAGCGCGGCGACGCTGACGGCGATGCCGCTGGTCGAGATGGCGCTGCCGACGCGCGGCTCGTCCGCCAGCCAGGCGCAATCTCCCGTGAACAGCGCCTCGGGTTGCTGCGCGACAACCACCACGCGGGCGATGGAGGGGCAGGCAAGCAGGGTCTTCGCGACGCGCGACAACATCGCCTCGCCATCCACGCGGATCAGCGCCTTCCATTGCTCGCCGAAGGCCTGCGCGAGCGGGTCCACGCCGGGACGCTGGCCCGCAAGCAAAATCGCCGTCCAGCCGGACCGATTCACGCTCGTTCGGGGCCCCAGGCACGCATGAACGTATCGACCGCCTCGACGACGTCCGCCTCGATCCGGGCGGCCGAAGGCTGCGTCGGGCGCCAGATCCGGTCGAAATAGCAGCCGGCCTGGCAGAGGCCGATGAACTGGCGCGCCGCGACCAGCGCATCGCCCGGACGGAGCCGGCCGGCCTTCATTTCGTCTTCCATGTAGCGGCACAGGCGCTGGCGCACGCGATCGGGGCCACGCACCGCAAAGGCCTCACCCAGCTGGGGGAAGCGCTCCGTCTCGGCGACGATCAGCCGCTTCAGCGTTATGGACTGCGGATCCATGATTTTGTTCAAGAAAAGCATGCCGAAGCGTGTCAGGGCAGCAGCGGTGCCGCCGGCCGGAATCAGCGCATTGTCGAGCTTGGCCTGAAAGGTCTCGATTTTGGAATCGATCACCGCTGCGAACAAATCGTCCTTGGAGGGGAAATAGGTCCAGAGCGTCGTCTTGGAACCGCCAAGCTCCGCAGCGATTGTGGACATGGAGGTGTCGGCGAATCCCCGCTCCCGGAACGATCGTTCGGCTACATCGAGGATCGCCCGGCGCCGATCGGCCTTGCGGGTCTCGCGGCGCCCTGGGGAAGGGGTCAAGTCCATAACAATACTATATAGTACATTTTTTGGTTGACAAGAGATCATCCGGCAACCATTTGTTCGCGTACGCAACCGTACGGTACGGAAAAAGGGTCTCATGGCATCTCGGTCCGCAAAGCTGCTCGCGCTGGGCGCGCTCGCGTCTGTGGCGGCGTGCGCCCCCAATCTGGGCGACAAGCCGGTCCCGCGCTCCGCGGCCAGCCTTGCTGCGACGCAGAGCCTGCCCGATCAAGGCGGGCAATGGCCCGGCGACGGCTGGTGGAAGGCCTATCACGATCCGCAACTCGACCAACTGATCGCCGAAGGCCTCGCGGCGTCGCCCGACATCGCCTCGGCAGCGGCGCGACTGGCGCGCGCGCAAGGCCTGGCGGAAGGCGCAGGCGGAGCGGTAGGGCCCTCGCTCGGCGCGGAAGCGACCGGCGGCAAGACCAAGCAGAGCTATAATTTCGGCATTCCGCCCGACTTCGTGCCCAAGGGCTGGAAGAATTATGGCGTCGCCAATCTCAAGTTCGGCTTCGACCTCGATCTGTGGGGCAAGAACCGGGCGACCTTGCGCGCCGCGCTGAGCGACCGCGATGCCGCCCGGGTCGAGATGGCCGAGGCAAGGCTGACGCTCGCATCGGCGATCGCGGCATCTTATGCCGACCTCGCCCGGCTATATGCGGAGCGCGACGTTGCCGACGAGGCTCTGCGCATCCAGATGGACACGGCCGGACTGGTTGGAAACCGCGTGCGGAGCGGGCTCGACAATGAGGGCCAGCGCCATCAGGCGGAGGCTGCCGTTCCCGCAGCACGGGCGGACCTTAACCAGATCGACGAGCAAATCTCGCTCACCCGCAACCAGCTTGCCGCGCTCACCGGGGCTGGCCCCGATCGCGGGCTCGCGATTGCGCGGCCAAAGCTCGATGCGCTCTCCACGCTGGCGCTGCCCGCGTCCGCCGGAATCGGGCTGGTCGGGCGCCGTCCCGATATCGTCGCCGCCCGCGCGCGCGTCGAATCCGCGGCCCAGCGGATCAAGGCGGCGCACGCGGCTTTTTATCCCGATATCAGCCTGTCCGGCCTGGTCGGGCTCGAGGCGCTTGGCTTTGGCAACGTCCTTAAATCGGGATCGAGCTACGGCAATGTCGGGCCCGCGCTCAGCCTGCCGATCTTCGACAGCGGCAAAAGGTCGGGCGACTATCGAGTTGCGCGCGCCGATTACGATGCCGCCGTCGCCAATTATGACAAGACGCTGATCGACGCGCTGCACGACGTTGCCAACGCGGTCGCCAGCCGCAGCGCGCTGGGCAGCCAGTCGATGGATGCACGCGCCAGCCTGGCGGACAGCCAGAAGGCCTATGAGGTAGCGCGGCTGCGCTACAAAGCGGGCCTGTCAAATTATCTTGATGTGCTCACCGCGGAGCAGGCGCTGATCGTCGCCCGCCGCCGCGATGCCGACCTTTCCGCCCGGGCCTTCACGCTGGACGTCGCGCTCGTGCGCGCGCTGGGTGGGGGATATGCTGCCGCCGCCGACTCCAAGGCTGCCGGCGGCAATACCGGCGCTTGATTTCCAGGAGCAGCCCAATGGCCGACAATCCCAACCCGCAGATCCAGGCCGACGAGGCACCCCAACGCACGCTTGCCGACCAGCGGAAGAAATGGCTCGGCATTCTTGCCGCGGTGGTTATCGGCGTTGCGCTGATCATCACGCTCTACCATTTCCTGATCGGCGTGCGGCACGTCTCAACCGACAATGCCTATGTCGGCGCGGATACTGCCCAGATCACGCCTCTGGTCGCGGGCCCCGTGTTGACGGTGCGCGTTGCCAACACGCAGGTCGTGCACAAGGGCGACATCCTTGTCACGCTCGATCCGGCGGACGCGCAGATCGAAATAGAGAAAGCCGCGGCCGATCTGGCCCAGGCCGAGCGTGAGTTCCGCCAGACGCGCGCCACCGGTGGGGCGCTGCGGGCGCAAGTCGGCGCGCGCGACAGCGACATCGAGCGCGCACAGGCCGAAATGACCGCCGCGCAGTCCGCCTATGACAAGGCCAGGGTCGATCTTGAGCGCCGCCAGAGCCTTGCCAAATCGGGCGCGGTGTCGGGCGACGAACTCACCTCCGCAACCAATGCCTTCGCCGCCGCGCGCTCCCAGCTCGCGGTCGCCAAGGCCGGCATCGCACAGGCACGCGCCAACCGCGTCGCGGCGAGCGAGAATTACAATGCGAACCAGGAATTGGTGCAGGGCAGCGAGCAGAATAATCCCGACGTCGCCGCCGCACGCTCCAAGCTCGATTCCGCCAAGCTTGACCTCGCGCGCACCGTTATCCGTGCGCCATTCGATGGCGTGATCGCGCAGCGCAACGTGCAGGTCGGCCAGCGGATCGCCGCCGGGACCCCGATCATGACCGTGGTGCCGGTCACCAACATGTATGTCGATGCGAACTATAAGGAAGGTCAGCTCAAGAAAGTGCGCATCGGCCAGAAGGCGCATCTGACGGCGGACATTTACGGCGGCAGCGTGGTCTATCACGGCACGGTGATCGGCCTTGCCGGCGGCACCGGCTCCGCCTTCGCGATCATCCCCGCCCAGAATGCGACGGGCAATTGGATCAAGGTCGTGCAGCGGCTGCCGGTGCGCATCCTGCTCGATCCCGCAGAGCTCAAGGAGCATCCGCTGCGGGTCGGCCTCTCGATGGATGCGACGATCGACGTAGGGAGCTGATTCCGTGGCCAGCAGACCAATGGCGCCAGTCGATGGCTGCGCGCTGTCGGGTAGCCGGATGTGGATTGCGGGCGCGGTCCTCGCGCTCAGCAACTTCATGGTGGTTCTCGACACGTCGATTGCCAACGTATCCGTGCCGCACATCGCCGGCAGCCTCGCTATCTCGCCCGATCAGGGCACGTGGGTCATCACCTCCTATTCGGTGGCGGAAGCGATCTGCGTTCCTCTGACCGGGTGGCTGGCGGCGCGTTTCGGCACGGTGCGCACCTATCTGGTGGCCATGACGGGTTTCTGCCTGTTCTCGATCCTGTGCGGCTCTTCGCCGACGCTTGGCGCGTTGGTCGCGGCACGTGTCGGCCAGGGTATCTGCGGCGGCCCGATCATGCCGCTGACCCAGACATTGCTGCTGCGCGTTTTCCCGTCCTCCAAGCGTGGCCCGGCTATGGGCCTATGGGCGATGACCACGGTCGTGGCGCCGATCGCGGGCCCGGTCCTGGGCGGCACGATCAGCGACAATTGGTCGTGGCACTGGATCTTCTTCATCAATATTCCAATCGCGATCGTCTGCGTGGTCGGCTCCTATCTGATGGTCAGCCGCTGCGAGACCGAGAAGGTGAAAGCACGGATCGACCGTTGGGGCATGGCGCTGCTGGTCCTGTGGGTCGGCGCGCTGCAGATCATGCTCGACCTCGGCCGCGACCGAGACTGGTTCCACAGCACGTTCATCGTCAGCCTCGCGGCGATCGCGTTCGTCGGCTTCATCGCCTTCGTGATCTGGGAGCTGACCGAGGAACAGCCAGCGGTCGACCTGCGCGTGTTCCGGCATCGGGGCTTCTCGGCAAGCGTGATCGCCCTCGCGCTGACCTACGGCACTTTCTTCGCCGCGGTGGTGGTGACGCCGCAATGGCTCCAGGGCGCGATGGGCTATACAGCGCAATGGTCGGGCTATGTCACCGCCTGGCAGGGTCTGCTCGCGGTAGTCTTCTCGGTGATCGTCGGCAAGTTGACCGGCAAGCTGGATCCGCGCGCGCTCGTCTCCTTCGGCATGACTTGGATGGCGGCGTCGATCTTCGTTCGCTCGAACTGGACCTCAGGTACCGATTATTGGAGCCTGGCGCTGCCGCACCTTGCCACAGGCCTTGGCATGCCCTTCTTCTTCGTGCCCCTGACAATCCTTTCGCTGGGATCGGTCCTGCCGAAGGAAACGGCATCGGCAGCGGGCCTGTCGAGCTTCATGCGGACTTTGTCGGGCGCGGTCGGCACATCGATCGCCACGACCTTGTGGGCAAATGGCGCGATCCGCGTCCATGCCGAGGTCGTAGGCTCGGTCAACCAACCCCCCGGATTGGTCCAGTCGCTCGAAGGCAGCGGTTTCAGCGCGGTACAGGTGCGCCAACTGACCGAAAACCTGCTGACGCAGGAAAGCCTGATCGTGTCGCTCGACCATATGTTCGAGATTGCGACCGCTCTGATGCTGCTCTCCGCGGTCCTGATCTGGGCCGTGCCCAAGCCGCGCAAGGCGGTGGATACATCGCAGGCGCATTAGGGCTTTCGTTGTGCGCTTCGGCATCCGTCGAAGCCTGCCGCTTCCGTCAAAGACTCCGCCGTTCAGCCTGGAGTCGCCAAGCCTGCGCTATTTCGCCCGGAAAGCGCCACATTGCGTCGCCAACTGCCACGCAGTAAATCGGCCCATCATCCGAAGGATTAGCCAAGCGTGTCGAGTGTTTCGGTCAAGCCCAGTTTCTGGCGTCGAGAGCATCATCTCGATCGCATGAACCTGAAGCAGCTGGTGGCTGCCTATTTCCAGTATCCGGCGGTGATCGCCTATCTGACGCTGGCGGCGGGCTCGATCGGCGTCTGGTTCTGGCGTCCGGCCGGCGTGCTGGCGACGATCGCCTCGATCGCGGTGGCGATCCTGCTCTACCCGCTCGTCTGGTACGTGCTGCACCGCTTCGTCCTGCACAGCCGCTGGATGTTCAAGATGCCGATATTCGCGGCGACCTGGAAGCGGATCCATTACGATCACCACCAGAACCCCAACCATCTGGAGGTGCTGTTCGGCGCGCTCCACACGACCTTGCCCACCATCGCGCTCGCGACCGCGCCGATCGGCTATGCGTTCGGCGGCGTCGGCGGCGCCGCGGCGGGCTTTGCGGCCGGCCTGCTCACCACCGCGGCCTATGAATTCTGCCATTGCATCCAGCATCTGGCCTACACGCCCAAACATCCGATGCTGGTGATGATGAAGCAGCGCCACATGGCGCATCACTTCCATGACGAGACCGGCAATTTCGGCATCACCAATTTCTTCTGGGATCGACTGTTCGGGACCAGCTATGCGAAGGTGAGCGAACGCAAGAAAAGCCCGACCGTGTTCAACCTCGGCTACACGCCCGAGGTGGCCGAGCAATATCCGTGGGTAGCCAAGCTTTCCGGCGGCGTCGCCACCGGCCACCCATCCACCCGCATTCGGAGCTGACACCTTTATGGCCAACGGGATCACGATCCGCCCGGTAATCACCAAGGCGGACCGCAAGGCTTTCGTCGACCTCCCGTTCCGGCTCTACAAGGATAATCCCAATTGGGTGCCGCCTCTCAAGGATGAGGCGATGGGGCTGATCACGCCCGGCAAGAATCCATTCTTCGAGCATGCCGTCGCCCAGCTTTTCCTGGCGGAGCGGGACGGCAAGATCGTCGGTCGTATCTCGGCCTCGATCGATCATATGTGGACGCCGATGCCGCCCGAGCAAGGCGGCGGCAGCGACATGGGCAATTGGGGCTATCTCGACGCCGAGGACAAGGGCATCGCGGACGAACTGATCGCGACGGCCGAGGGCTGGCTCAAGGCCAAGGGCGTGACGCGCTCGATGGGCCCGATCTCGATGTCGATCTGGGAGGAACCGGGTCTGCTGATCAAGGGCCACGACCATCCGCCGACGACGATGATGGGATATGACGACCCCCGCTATGAAGCCTGGGTCGAAAGCTGGGGCTACAAGGGCGTCAAGGACCTGCACACCTGGGACCTGGACATCACCAAGCCCTTTCCGCCCTTGGTCGAGCGTATTGTCCAGTCCGGCGAGAAGAATCCGCGTATCAAGATCCGCAAGGTCAACAAGAAGAAGTTCAACGAGGAAGCGGCGGTCATCCTGTCGATCCTCAACGACGCGTGGAGCGACAATTGGGGCTTCGTGCCCTTTACCGAGAGCGAGATCGCCTTTGCCGGCAAGAAGATGAAGCCGATCATCTTCAACGACCTGGTCCGCGTCGCCGAATATGATGGCGAGCCGGTGGCGTTCATGATGACCTGGCCCGACCTTAACGAGATGCAGGCCGATCTGAATGGCGAGCTGTTCCCGTTCGGCTTCATCAAATTGCTGTGGCGCCTGAACGGCGGGCTTTCCGGCAAGCCCAAGGTCAAGACGATGCGCGTGCCGCTGATGGGGGTGGTCAAGCGGCTGCAGGCGAGCCGGCTCGCAAGCCAGCTCGCCTTCATGATGATCGAATATATCCGCCGCTCGGCAGTGACGGATTATCACGCTTCGCGCGGCGAGATCGGCTGGATCCTGGAGGATAATCAAGGGATGAACTCGATCGCCGAGACGATCGACAGCCGCATCAACAAAACTTACCGGATTTACGAGAGGGCGATCTGACCGTCGCTAGATAGTGATGTGAAAGAGGCCAGGCCTTGATGCCCGCAATTGGCGGACGCGCGGCTGCTTCCACCAACAAATCAGGCTTTGGCCGGAATAGTGAAGGTGCCGTTCTGCCTCAGGCGGCGTGCGGCCGTTCGCGCCGGCGCATACGGCGCGCGCGGAGCGAACTCGGCAGCGGCGTCGACGGCAGGCTTGTCGGGCTCGTGCGAAGCAGCAGGCTGACCGCCTCCCGATCGAGCGCCTCGGCGAAGAGATAGCCCTGGCCGAGCTTGCAGCCCAAAGCCACCAGCCGCTCGCGCTGCGTGACCGATTCGACGCCCTCCGCCACGACTTCCATCCCGAGCTTCTCGGCGATGCGCATGAGCCCGTTGATGACCGCAGCCCCGCCCGCCTCGCTATCGTCGGTCAGATGGTCGACGAAGCTTTTGTCGATCTTGAGCGTATCGACGGGCGTGAACAGCAGATGGGTGAGCGAGGCATAGCCCGTGCCGAAATCGTCGAGCGCGAGCTTGACCCCCATCTTGCGCAGCGCATCCATCTGCTTCTGCACCATCACGTCACGGCGGCCGAGATAGACGCTTTCAGTGACTTCGAGCGTCAGCCGGTCGAGCGGCGCATCGGCCTCCACGAAGATCGCTTTCACATCCTCCGCAAGCCGGCCGTGCGCGAAGTCGGCAGGCGCGAGATTGACCGCGACCCGGCCGGTCACGATGCCGGCATCGATCCATAGCCGCAAATCGGCCGCGACCGCCCGCAACATGATGCGCGTCACCTCGGCAGCATTGCGTGCGTCCGCAAAGGCTTCGTGGAATTCATAGGCCGGAATGATACGGCCATCGCGTTCGCGGATGCGGGCGAGCGCCTCGAAGCTCAGCACCTCTCCCGTGTCGAGCCGCGCGATCGGCTGATAGCGCGCCTCGATCCGGTCTTCCGCGATCGCGCGGCGAAGCTGGTCGATCGCGCGCAGCCGGCGGTTCATCCGCGTGCGCAACTCCGGAGCGTAGAGGACAAGCGTTCCGCGCCCGCCATCTTCCTTGCCGTGGTACAGCGCCAAATCGGCATTCTGCCGCATCACCATTCCGCTCTTGTCGTCGATCGAGCGGATCGCGGCCCCGATCGTGATGCTCGGCACCAGCACGTGACCACCGCAATCGGCGGGCTGGCGCAGCGAATCGAGGATGCGATCGGCGAGCGAGACCACGTCGCCGGTATCGGCCAGGATCGCCAATTCGTCACCGCCGACCCGGAAGGCGCGATGCGGTGCCGACGCCTCGGCCAGCCGATGGGCGATGATGCGGATCAGGCTGTCGCCGGTCCCATGGCCGAACGTGTCATTGACGATCTTGAGATCGTCAATGTCGATCAGCAGCAGGACAGAGCCGCCAGCGTGACTGGGCTCGATCAGCGCGCGCTCGAAACAGGCCCGGTTGTGCAGCCCGGTCAGCGTGTCGGTGTAGAGAAGCCGTTCGTTGATGCGCAGACGATTTTCGCGTTCATACGCGATCTGGCAGAGGGGCAGGCATTTAGAGACGATGTCGCGCTCGAATTCGGTCGGGCCGCGGCATTCGCGAAAATAAAAGGCAAAGGTGCCGACGACGCGGCCGGCCGAGAGGATCGGGCTGGACCAGCATGCGCTAAGCCCGAGCGGCTCGACCAGCTGCTTGAAGTCAGCCCAAAGCGGATCAGTTTGAATGTCGGTGACGGTGACTTCGCGGCGGCGGAAAGCGGCGGTGCCGCACGAGCCTGCGGCAGGCCCCATCCGAACGCCGTCGATGCTGTTGTTATAATCGTCGGGAAGGCTGGGTGAGGCGAGCGGGTGCAGCGCGCCGTCCGCGTCGACCGAAAGGATCGAACATACCGCCCCCGGAGCGAGTCGCTCCACCTCGCGGCAGAGCCTGTCTGCAGTCACCCGCAGCTCCTCCCCCCGCGCAATCATCTCCAGGATGAGATTTTGGAGATAAACCAGCATTCGACTCTACAGCCCCCGACTCCAATTAGGTCCAGGCAATCTCGATCTACTACAATGCGAAATTAGATCGAAATGGATTAAAGCTTCGGTATCGAACGCGTTAATCCTGTCGAATCCTGATCCAAGTCGGAGCATGATCGGAGGCCTTTTCCCGGCCGCGATAGTCCTTATCAACGCCCGCATCGATTAATCGGTCCGCGGCGGCCGGACTTAACATCAGGTGATCGATACGGAATCCGGCGTCGCGCGCCCAGGCATTCATCGTATAATCCCAGAAAGTGTATATCGGCCCGACCGAATGGATTGCACGAAGCGCATCCGTCCATCCCGCAAATCGGAGCCGCGCGAAAGCGGCGCGGCTCTCGGGCTGCATCAGCGCGTCGCCGGCCATTCGGCTGGCCGAGAAGACGTCGTCCTTGCCGGCGGTCGGGATGACGTTCCAGTCGCCCGCCAATATGGTCGGCCGCTCGGTTTCGAACAAGGTGCGCGCGTGCGCGAGCAAAGCTTCGAACCAGGCGAGCTTGTAATCGAACTTGGGCCCGGGAATGGGATTGCCGTTGGGAAGATAGAGGCCGCCGACGATCAGCCCGGCGACATCCGCCTCGATATAACGGCTATGGCTCTCGTCGGGATCGTTAGGCAGGCCCTTGCGCCGTAATTCGATATCCAGCCCCCGCGCGAGAATCGCGACCCCGTTCCAGCTCTTCTGACCATGCCAGACCGAATTATAGCCGAGCTCTTTGATCTCGGCCTCGGGGAAGCGCTCGTCGGGCGCCTTCAATTCTTGAAGGCAGACGATGTCGGTTTTGGTCTCATCGAGCCATTCGAGCAGGCGCGGCAGCCGCGCGCCGATGCCGTTCACATTATAGGTGGCGATACGCATGACCCCACTTAGAGCCTGCTCGTTTTTAGTGGAAGCGCTTCGCGCTGGATCAGGCGCTATTCAAATCGCCTGGACTTTGATCAGATCGAGAAGCTGGTTCCGCAGCCGCAACCCGACGCGGCGTTCGGATTGGTCACACGGAAGGACGCGCCGCCCATATTCTCGACATAGTCGACTGCACTTCCGCGCACGAGATCGAGGCTGACGGCGTCCACCACCAGGCGAACCCCGCTCTCCTCCGCAACGATATCGTCACTCTCGACGGCGTCCGCGAGGCCGAATTTGTATTGGAAGCCCGCGCAGCCGCCACCATCGACCGAAAGACGGAGGATGGCAGGCTTACCTTGCTTCGACGCAATCACGGCGACGCGCGCGGCGGCAGATGGGGTGAGTTCGACCTCGCTCATGTCGTGCGAGATAGGGGCGGCAGCCACCAACCACAACCATCTGCATCACCCCAGCGAAAGCTGGGGCCTCGTGAGGCGGTCTTCCACTCCAAATCCTGAGATGCCAGCTTTCGCTGGCATGACGGCTTCAGAACTTAGTCCTGGTCGTTGTTGGCGTCGTCCGGGCCGCCGAGCGCCACGGCATTGGCGCGGGCCTCCATCGCGGTCACATAATCGGCCGACTGGAGGAAGGGTACCGGATTGACGGCACGGCCGTCGATACGGACCTCGTAATGGAGGTGGCTGCCGGTCGAACGTCCGGTCGAGCCCATCAACGCGATTTCCTGGCCACGCACGACACGCTCGCCAGGATGGACGAGAATGCGCGAAAGATGGCCGAAGCGGGTCTGCAGGCCCTTGCCATGGTCGATCTCGACCATGTTGCCATAGCCGCCCGACCATTCGGCGCGGTCGACCATGCCGTCCGCGGTGGCATAGATCGGCGTGCCGGTCGGCGCGGCCAGATCGATCCCGGCATGCATCGCCGCCGAACCGCGGAACGGATCGGAGCGAACGCCATAAGCGGAGGTGTAGGTCGCCGTCTGGACCGGCTTGGACGACGGCACCGAGATGGCACCGGGCGCGGCGACCGCGTCAGCCTTTTTCCACGACATGAAGAGCGAGTGGAAACCGCTGTCGCCAGCGGGCGCAGCGGTCGGTGCGGCGGCGGCGAGGATCTTGTCGCCCTTCTGCGGGGTGGGGATGCCGGCTGCGAATAGCGGCTGGGAGAGAGCGATAGCTGCGACGGCGGCAAGGCCGAAGACGCGCGACGCGCGCTTAGCGACGTGGGAAGAATACATTCTCTCTCCGGCGGTCTTGTGTCCGCACGGAGCCCCCCGCACGGTAAAGTTGAACAGGCCGTCTAGGGTTTTGGCCCCTCCCCCAACGACGGGAACTTTTGTGGGAGATACGCGTGCGACTCTGCAACCTCTCCGTAAAATTCCATCGTTAGACCGGCTGCGGCACGCGCCGAGTCGTTGAATGGAGGCTTCAATGCTCCCCGAAAGTGGGTGGAAACGAGCATCCGCCAAACATTTGATGGAGATTCGCCGCGAATCACGCATCCCTGCGTGAACCAGCGGACGCCCGCCGCCACATGGCGGATCTCGTCACTTAATATCCGTTTCAGAATATTGGCTGTTTTCGTGTCCGAAGCAGCTTCGAGCCGCGCGATCGTCTGCGGCGTGATGTCCAGGCCGCGCGCCTCCAGCACCATCGGGACGATCGCAAGCCGTGCGAGCGGATCGTGCGCGGTTTCCTCCGCTGCCTCCCACAGGCCGTCATGCGCGGGGTGCGCGCCGTAAAAGCTGCCGAGCCGACGCAGCCGCCGGTCGAGCAGCGCGAAATGCATCGCCTCCTCCGCACCGACCCGCATCCAGTCGTCTGTGAAGGCTCTCGGGAAATATGCACCGAAGCGCCCAACCAGATCGAAAGCGAGGTCGATCGCGACGAATTCGATGTGGGCGAGCGCGTGGATCAACGCGATCCGGCCTGCCTCGGTGCCGCCTTTGCCGCGCCTCGGCATCCGGCTGGGCGGGAGCAGTTCGGGCCGGTCGGGTCGGGCCGGGCGCGCGGGCATGGCGAGATCGAAGCGCCAGTCGAGCCGCCCAAGCCGCCAGTCGCGTGCGGCGGCGCGGGCGGCCTTCACCTTGATGGCAGGATCGGCCGCGTCGAGGATGTCGCGGATCGCCGCGGCCAGACTCCGGATGATCAGACTCCCTTAAGCGCCCGCGCAGCCGCCAGCACCTCCTCGGCATGGCCCGCGACCTTCACCTTGTGCCAGGCGCGCACGATCTTCCCGTCGGCGCCGATCAGGAAGGTCGCGCGCTCGATCCCCATATATTTGCGGCCGTAGAGGCTTTTCTCGACCCACGTACCGAAGCCCTCGGTGACATTCCCGTCGGCGTCGGTGGCGAGCGGGACAGTGAGATCATATTTGGCGGTGAACTTGGCATGGGCCTTGGGCGGATCCTTGGAAACGCCGAGCAGGCCCACGCCTGTCGCGTCGAAAGCGCTCTTGAGCGAAGAGAAATCCTTAGCCTCGATCGTGCAGCCCGACGTATCGTCCTTGGGATAGAAATAGAGGACGAGCGGGTGCCAAAGCGTCGACAGCTTTACCGCGCTGCCGTCGCTCATTTGCAGCGTCACATCGGGAGCGGCATCGCCTTCATTGAGCATCTCGTCCTCCAGAATCGGTTGGGCGGGCTGTAGAGTAGCGCGTCGCGCACCGAAAGGACGGGCCTGATCTAGGAAGAAATACGGCGCCACTCACCCGCGATCAACGCGCAAGCTGCGGCATAGGCCGCCATCAGCCCATCCCAATCGTCATGCCCGCAGCGCTGCGCGACAAGGAGGCGCGAGGCTTCGGGTGGCTCGGCGGAATCGGGGGCGACCAGCCGTAGCGTAATCAGCATGCGCGTGAGCAAGGCAAAGGCGCTGCCGAAGCCGGGGGCGAGCAATTCCCCCTCCTCCAGCCTCCCGATCGCGGAGGCGAGGTTGGGGTCGAAGCCGACATGGCTGCCCAATTGCAGGACATGAACCGCGAATTCGGCATCGACCAGGCCGCCCGGCACGAGCTTCACGTCGAGCGGCCCTGCCGGCGGTTTGTGCGTGGCGATGTCGCCGCGCATCTTGCCCGCGTCCGCGATCAGCTTCGCCGGGTCGCGCGGGCGACGCAGCGTCTTGTCGATGATCGCCTGGACCTCGGCGCGCGCCGCCACCGAGCCGAAGACGGGCCGTGCCCGCGTCAGCGCCATATGCTCCCACGTCCACGCGCCTTCCTCCTGATAGCGCGCGAAACTGTCGACCGAAGCGGCGAGCAGCCCTTGCGTGCCCGATGGACGCAACCGCGTATCGACCTCGTACAATGGGCCGGCGGCGGTCTGCACCGACATCGCAACCGTCACGCGTTGCGCGAGCCGCTGGAAATAGGTCGTCGCACCGAGCGGGCGCGCGCCATCCGATTCCGCGAGGAAATCGCCGGTAAACAGATAGATGATGTCGAGATCGGACGCATGGGTCATCACCCCGCCGCCGAAGCGGCCAAGTGCGAGGATCACCAGTTCGCCGCCGGGAACGCGCCCGTGCGCGGCTTCGAACTCCGCGACAGCGGCGGAGGCGAGCAATTGCAGCGCGGCCTCGGCGGTCCGGCCATAGCCTTTGCCGACCTCGATTGGGTCGGATGCCCCCGTGATGAGCTGCGCCCCCAGCTCGAACCTTTGCTCGCCTACGGAAAGGCGGATGCGATCGAGCAATTGCTGATAATCCTCGCCGCGCTCGCCTCGGCTCCAGGCCTCGACCAAAGCGGGGACCGAAGGCGCCGGATCGAGCGCGCTGGCATCGATCAGCCCGTCGAGTAGATTGGCACGGCGCGCCAGTTGCGCCGCGAGTGTCGGGGCGTGGCTCAAAATATTGGCGAGCTGGCCGATCAGCGCCGGTCGCGCCTCCAGCAAGCGGAACAGGTTGATCGCGCTCGGCAGGCGCGCGACCAGATCGTCGAAGCGATTGAGCGCGGCATCGGGCGCTGGCGCACGGCCAAGCGCGGCGATCAGCGCGGGCAGTACCGCATCGAGCGCGGTGCGCGCGGCGTCACTGCGGGTCGTGCGCGTCTTGCCCTCACGCCAGGCCGCGATCCGGGCCCCCGCCGCGGCCTTATCCGCGAACCCGCTCTCGGCGAGCATCGCATCGGGTGTCCGGCTTTCGCCCGGTTCCGACTGATCGAGCTCGTCGTAGAGTGTGCCGACCGCGTCGGCGGCGGGAGCGAGCGCCGTGGTCAGGGTGGCTCCATCGGCATAACCGCCCAGCCGCGCCACATTATCGAGCGCTTCGGCCTCCGACGGCAGACGGTGCGTCTGCTGATCCTCGACCATTTGCAGCCGATGCTCCACCGTGCGCAGCAGGCGGTAGGCGTCGGCCAGCGTGGTCGCGTCCTCTGCGCTGACCAGCCCTGCTTCGGCCAATGCTGCCAGCGCATCCAGCGTGGCTGGCGCGCGAAGCGACGGAAGCCGCCCGCCATGGATGAGCTGATGGATCTGCGCGAAAAATTCGACCTCGCGGATGCCGCCTCGCCCGCGCTTCACATCGTAACCGGGGCCCAGCCTTTGCCCCTGGACATGGTGGTCACGAATGCGGCGCGACAATTCGCGCATTTCGTTCAAGGCGCCATAATCGAGCGTGCGCCGCCACACGAACGGACGGATATGATCGAGAAACCCCTGCCCCAGACGAATGTCGCCGGCACAGGCCCGCGCGCGAATGAAGGCGGCGCGCTCCCATGGCAGCGCGCTCGATTCATAATGGGTGATGGCAAGATCGATCGGCACCGCGAGCGGCGTCGCCTCCGAAGCGGGGCGCAGACGCAGGTCGACGCGCAGGACATAACCCTCGGCGGTGCGTTCCTGGAGCAAAGCGACCACGCGCCGCGCGATCCGCACCGCGGCCTCGACTGGCTCCTCGCGCGCCCGGTGCGGCAGCGTGGCGGGGTCGAAGATCAATATCGGATCGATGTCCGACGAATAATTGAGCTCGCGGCTGCCCTGTTTGCCCAGCGCGATCGCGGCGAAACCGGCGGGCGGCGCGTCGGTCCGCTCGGCAATCGCCGCATCTATTGCACGACCCAACGCACGATCGGCAAAGTCGCTGAGCGCGCGGGTGACCTCTTCGAACGAGACCCCGCCAAGGTCCGCCAGTGCCACCGACAATGCCACGACCTGCCGTTCGCGCCGCAGCGCGATGGCGGCGTCGGGCTCGGCCGCAGACGCTTGCGCTGCCTCTGCCAACACCGCGGCAAGCCCCTGCGCCGCCAGTTTCTCGACCAGCTCGGGCCGCCGACGAAGAATGCCGCGCAGAAACGGCGAATGGCCCTCGGCCAACCTCACTGCGCGATCAATCAGTAGCGGTTTCGCGGCAACAGTCATCAAAGGCTTGGAGCATGGGCTGCGAAAGGCCGCAACTCCCGCTTCTCTTTGGCGTTCTTATCATATGAGTAGCGTCAGTCCGGGCCGCGCGCCGTCGAGAATGGATCCGAATCGCGGGCCGCACATGGTCGCTATGCCGGCGCCACATGAGGGTGTGCGCCGGGCCTTGCTGGGCAGTTTCGGGTCGATACCCGCCATGCCCGAGGAATTTCTGAGGCTGCTCGACAAGCTGCGCTAACCAGCGGCGCGTGCTGGCCGGACGCTCGCCGTCAGCCCGTTCCGCCGCCCTGATTATTCTTCTTCGGCTGGCTCATCCGGCGCGGGCGCGCGGCCCAGGCTGAGCGCGTCGACCTCGCCCATGATGCTTTGCAGCGGGCTGTGGCCGCTGCTTCCGTCATCGCGACGCGAGGGCAATTTGCCGCCTGACATGAGCTGTTCGAGCGCGACGCGGCCGCGTGCGACGCGGCTCTTGATCGTGCCGACCGCGCAGCCGCAAATCTCGGCCGCCTCTTCATAGGCGAAGCCGCCCGCACCGACGAGGATCAGCGCCTCACGCTGGGGCTGCGGCAGATGCAGCAATGCACGTTGCAGATCGCCAAGATCGACATGGCGTTCCTGGCTGGCAGGCGCGGCGAGGATCTTGCTCGCCGTGATATCGTCCCACTCGCCCTTGAAGCGCGCACGGCGCATCTGGCTGAGAAACAGGTTGCGCAGGATGATGAAGGTCCAGGCGCGCATATTGGTGCCGGCCTGGAAGCGCTTGCGCGCAGCCCATGCCTTCAGCAGCGTTTCCTGCACGAGATCGTCGGCGAGATCGCGATTGCCCGAAAGCGAACGGCCGAAGGCGCGCAGGTGCGGAATGACGCGAGCCAGCTCGTTCCGAAACTCGTCGTCGGACAGCGAGACATGCTCGACCGCCTCGATGGCATCCGCATCCTGATGGACCGGCCCGTTCAAGCTCTGTCTCCGGGCAGCGAAATTGTGCGCAGATTGAGATGGGGGCGCGATGCCCGACTGCAAGGCGTCATGCGTTTCGAAAATCCTTAGTGCCACAGCCAGACGATGACCACGAACAGAATGACTACCAGCGCCATCGACGCGGGCAGGATGTAGCGCAGCATATGATTGGACGATCCAGCACGCGCCTGGGTTCGTGTCAGATGGGTTTCTTCTTCAGCCATCGTCCGGTCCCCGTGATCGTTCCGCTCTGCCAACGGCCCCGACTCGCGCCGGTTCCATTGGGTAAGCATATCTGACCTAATTTTAGGCCGGAACGGTCTGGGCGTCGAAGAACAATGCCTGGCTGATCGCCGCCTTCACGGTGGACCGCTGGAACGGCTTGGTGATCAGGAAGGTCGGCTCGGGGCGCTCGCCGGTGAGCAGTCGCTCCGGGAAAGCGGTGATGAAGATCACCGGTACCTGGAATTCGGACAAGATGTCCTTGACCGCGTCGATGCCCGAACTGTCGTCCGCCAGCTGGATGTCGGCCAGGACAAGACCCGGACGATGCGCGCGCGCCTGCGCGACTGCCTCATCGCGCGTGACTGCAACACCGGTCACGTTGTGGCCCAGATCACGCACGATCGTTTCCAGGTCCATCGCGATGATCGGCTCGTCCTCGATGATCAGGACATCGGCGTGCGTCTGGCGTTCGATCTCGGCGATCGCCTCGCCGACCAGGCTCTCCACCTCGTCGGGGCTGGTCTCCATGAGATAGGCGGCGTCCTCGGGCACGAAGCCTTCGAGCTGCGTCAACAACAAGGCCTGACGCGAACGCGGGGTGATGCGCGACAGACGCGCATCGGCGACATTGGCCGCATTCTCCCCATTATCCTCCAGCCGGTCGGCATCGTCATGCGTCGACTGCCAGATGCGTTGGAAGGTACGGTAGAGGCCGAGCCGGACATCGACGTCGCGCGGAAATTCGTTCGGCGCGGCGACGATCGCCTCCAGCGCCTGCCGGACATAGGCATCGCCATGTTTCTGACTGCCCGTGAGCGCCCGGGCGTAGCGACGCAGGAACGGAAGATGTGGTGCGAGATCCTGGCCGAGCGACATAGCGATCGAAAGCTCCTGAAAATGGGTCGTTCCTTGTGGGCAAGCACCAGGAACGATGCAACCAAAAGCCTTGCGCCGCTGCGGCGAAACCCCCGGTTACAGGACGTGCCTGAATCTTTAGCCCGGGTGCGGAACAAACATGCGGACCTTTTGTTTCATCGTCGCGCGGGACTTTCCGCCAGGATAAAAGGAAGTCACCTCGATCCGTTGCCTCTTTATATATGGGCGCGACAGACTAAGGCGTTTCCGCCGCGAAGTTTTGAGGGCACAGGACGATAGTGCGTCTGGACAATGATATACAGCGGGGGGCGGTCGGTTTGACGGCGGACAAGACATCCAAAGTAACCGGACGCCAAAGCCAAGCATCTGGACCGGGTAAACGGGACGCGCGCGGCCATGATCCTCATGTTGCGAATGCGCTGCGCGATGCCTACCAGGAGGCGATCAGCGAAGATATCCCGCAGGAGTTTCTCGATCTGCTCGGCAAGCTTACTTGATCCGGTGATATAGTCGATGGCGTCGACACCTTCGGCGGCGCCCTTCTTCGCCCGCCTCGCTCCCGATCGTTTTTCCACCGGGACCAAGATGCTGTTCATCCTGACGGCGGCCTTGCTGCCGTTGGGGCTGATCGCTCTGTTCGCGTCGATCCAGTCGGCTCATAACAAGCAAGCGCAGCGCGAAGGCGATGCGCGGGTGATCGCAACCGCGGAAGCCCGCCAGATCGACATTCTCCTGCTGCGCGCGGCGGGAATGCTGCGCGCCAACCTGACGGGCCCCGATCCCGACGGCGCCGCCTGCGCTGCGCTGCTTCAGCGCGACCAAGGCGCGTTCGGCACGCCGGTCAACCTCGCGCTGTTCCACGCCGACGGCACGCTTGCCTGCGCCACCCCCCATTTCAACGCGATCGGCCTTCCCCATCCGCTCAGCGCGGGCGTCGAGACGCGCCTGCTGCCGGGTGAGGCAGGGATGCGCTTCACCGTCCCTGCGGCCAACGGCACCTATGGCGTGGGCGAAATTCCCGCTCCGGTGCTGCGCAGCGCGCTTGCGACCGAGATCAATCAGGGCATCATCCTCAGCCAGGCCGGCCGGAAGCTGGTCATATCCAACATCGGCAGGGGATCGCCTTTTGCCCGACGGGTGTTCGTCACCGCACCGGCCGCGGGCAGGCAGATCGCGTTGCACCTGACCGTGATGGCAAGCCCGATCAGCGCGGTCGAGATCCTGCTGGTCCTGCTGCCTCTCCTGATGTGGGCGGCGGCGGCGGCAATCTGCTGGGTCGTGCTCGATCAACTGCTGGTGCGGCCGCTGCGCCAGATGCAGCGCGCGATCGATTCCTATCATCCGGGCGAGGGTCCGCTGATCCTGCCGCGCATCTCCACCCCGGCCGAAGAGATACGCGCATTGGGCGAAGCGCTCGAATCGACCGCGGGACAATTGGTCGCGCGTGAGATGGAGTTGGAGGAGGGCCTGAGCCACCAGGTCCGCCTGACGCGCGAGGTGCATCATCGCGTCAAGAACAACCTTCAGGTCGTGGCTTCGCTGATCAATCTGCACGCGCGCGGCACCGAGGGTGATGTCGCGGCGGCCTATGCCTCGATCCAGCGCCGCGTGGATGCGCTCGCTGTGGTCCATCGCAATCATTATGCGGAGCTGGAAGAAAATCGCGGCGTCGCGCTGCGTTCGATCGTCGCCGAGCTCACCGCAAACCTGCGCGCGACCGCGCCGGCGCAGGCCCAGCACCTGATCATCACGCTCGACATCATTCCTGCCTTCATCAGCCAGGATGTGGCGGTGCCGGTCGCCTTCCTGGTGACGGAGATCGTCGAGCTGGTGATGATCTGTGACCCCAGCGGTACCGTCGCGATCAGCCTCACCCAGGCGAAGACGCCCGACCGCGCCATCCTGACAATTCAGTCCAAACGCCTGGCCGATGACCTGTGCGAACGACACCCCGGCCGGGCGCGGTTCGAGCGGATCGTGACCGGGCTGGCGCGCCAGTTACGCTCGCATCTGGACTATGACAGCGCGGCCGGCCGCTATCAGGTCGAGATTGCAATCACGCCCGACAGCCTGGCCGAGAAAAAAAGCTGAAAAATTTGGGAAGGGCGCGGAACCGATCGCGGTCAGCTTGGTTCTACACCCCGGATAGCGACCTTTTGCCCCCCCGCTCTCGCTGTCCGAACACATGGGCCTGGACGCGCCGATCCTCCCCCCCGGTGGCGCATCCAGGCCCAAATTGTGTCCGCGCGACAGCGCCTTCGCTCAATCGAACCGCATGCGGAACCAAAGCCCCCCCGGCTCATTAAATCGGCGCGCCCAAGCGCCGTGGCGCTAAAGACAATGGAGCAAAATCATGGTTCGCAAGACGCTCGAATATGTCGCCATCGGCGGTCTGCTGCTGCTCGCAGCCTGCAACACCGTCGCCGGCGCGGGCAAGGACGTGTCGTCGGTCGGGAAGACGGTTACCAATACCGCCAACGACGCCAAATAAGGCCCTGCGGTTTTAGGGGAGAGACGGGCGGCGCGCTTATTCGGGCGCGTCGCCCTTTCTTATGACCTGCGGCACATCCGCGGTCGCTTCGGCCTCACGCTTGCGCTTGCGCTCGGTAAACCAGATGCCGACGATCGCGAGCTCGTAGAGAAGCACGAGCGGCAGGGCCATCAGCATCATCGATCCCGCATCGGGCGGGCTCAACACCATCGCGATGCCGAAATTGACCACGATCGCATAGCGACGGAATTTGATCAGTTGCTGGCGGGTTACGATCCCGGCGCGTTCGAGCAGCATCAGGAGCACCGGCAGCAGGAACGCTGCGCCGAAACCAAACATGAACTGCATGATGGTGCTGAGATAGCTCGAAAGCTCCGGCAGAGCCTCCTGCTGAATGCCACCTAGATCGCCCGAGAAACTGTAAAAATATTTGAGCGCGAGCGGGATCGCGATGAAGCGCGCGAGGCTCGCCCCCATCAGGAACAGCACCGGGGTCGCGATCAGGAACGGCAGCAGCGCCTTCTTCTCCTTACGGTAAAGGCCGGGTGCGACAAACTGCCAAAGCTGGTTGGCGATCACTGGGAAGGACAACATCAGCCCGGCGAAGAAGGCGACCTTCACCTCGGTGATGAAACCGCCGTACGCCTCGATATAGACGATCTTTTTCTGCCCCGCGGCCAGCAGCGGATGGACGAGGAAGGCCAGGATCGGCCGCGCGAAATAGAGGCAGACGAAGAAGCACACGCCCAGCGCCGCAAACGACCAGATCAGCCGTTTCCGAAGCTCGATGATATGCTCCATCAACGGCGCGCGGCTGTCGTCGATTTCGTCGGGCTGGTCGGTCATGATTTGGGCGGAAGGTCGAACGGAAGCTCGGGGCCAGGGTCGCCCTCGTCCGGCGCGGCCGCCTTCGGCACATGAACGCGCTTGGGCGCGGGCTTAGCGGCAGACGGTTCGGCAGGCGGCGAGACCGGCTCAACGGGCAGCGTGACTTCGGCGATCGCGTCGGCCGGAGCAGGTTCGATCATCATGTCCGTCTCAGGCGCCGGCAAAGCGGTCATGACCGGTTCGGCGGGATGCTCGATCGCATCATGCAGCGGATGCTCGCGCATGATCCGCTCATTTTCCTCGCGCCATTTCTTCTCGATTTCCTCGAGCTCGGCCTGGCGCACCATTTCGTCCAGCCCTGAGCGGAAATGGCGCGCCATGCCGCGCGCCTTGCCGATCCATTGCCCGGCGAAGCGCATCGCGCGCGGCAAATCCTTGGGAGGGATGACCGCGACGGCCACCGCACCCAACAACAGCAATTCGGTCGGATTAACGTCAAACACGCGCGCGTCTTACTGATGCGGACGATCGTCTTTCATCGGCTGCAGCTTCTCATCGGCATTCGGCGTAACCGGCGGCTGCAGATCGAGGCGCGGTGCCGGCTTGGCAGGAACATCGTCATCCTCCGCCATGCCTTTCTTGAATTGCTTCACGCCCTTGGCGACGTCACCCATCATGTTGGAAAAGCGGCCGCCGCCCAACAGCAGGATCGCGATCACCGCGAAAATGAGGATATGGATGAAGGACAGGCCGCCCATTGTAACTCTCCGAAGACGTAATCGAGGGGCTATTTAGGCTTCCCACCCCCGATTGGCCAGCCCGGGAGAGGCCGGATTGAGGGCGGAACGAAAAGAAAGACCGCGAAAGGCCGCTTATTCTTCCCCGTCGTCGCTTTCGGCCTCGGGCGGATCCTGATCCTCAAGGCTGAGATGCGCCTGTTCCATCGCCAAATCGACCGGATCGAGCAGGCCTGCGGCGCGCAGATCGTCAATGCCTGGCAGGTCCTTGCGCGACGCGAGGCCGAAATGATCGAGGAAGGCCGGCGTGGTGGCATAGGTAAGCGGGCGGCCCGGCACTTCGCGCCGTCCGGCGGGCTTGATCCATCCCGCCTCGATCAATGCGTCGAGCGTGCCCTTGGAGATCTGCACGCCGCGGATCGCCTCGATCTCGGCGCGGCTGACGGGCTCATGATAGGCGACAATCGCGAGCGTCTCGATGCCGGCGCGGCTCAGCTTGCGCGGCTCCTCACGTTCGCGCCGCAGGATATGCGCCAGATCGGGCGCGGTCTGCAGCAGCCAGCGCCCACCACGTTCGACCAGCTCGATCCCGCGCCCTTCGTAAAGTTCAGCCAGTTGCGCGAGCGCGGCCTTGGGGTCCTCGATTCCGGTGGCGGCCGCGACCTCCGCCGGCGTCATCGGCGCCTCGGCCGCGAACAAAGCCGCCTCGAGCGCGCGCAAGGGATCGCCGATCATCATGCCGCTTTCACCATCAGGGGCGCGAACGCCTCCTTCTGGGCGAGCTGCAACCTTCCCTGCTTGGCCAGTTCGAGCGCCGCGACGAAACTGGATGCAACCGCCGAGCGGTGATGTTCGGGGTCCAGCCCTTGCGGCAGGAAGCTTTCCAGGCGGGCCCAATCGAGCTTCTGCCCAACCATTTTCGCGACCAGATCGAGCGCCTCTTCCAGCGTCATCACGCGCCGCCGCGAAACGACATGGAATGCCGGTTGGGTCCGCGCCTTGACCACGCCATAGGCCGCGATCAGCTCGTAAAGGCTGGCCTCCCATTTGGGCTTGCGCACCACGCGCAGCCCTTCCGGACAGCCGCGCAGGAAGACGTCGCGCCCAATACGGTCGCGCGCCATCAGCCGCGCCCCCGCCTCGCGCATCGCCGCAAGCCGTTGCAGGCGCAGCTGGAGGCGGAGCGCTAGTTCCTCGGGGCTGGGCTCGACCTCGGGATCGCGCGGCAGCAGCAAGGCGGATTTGAGGTAAGCGAGCCAGGCCGCCATCACCAGATAATCGGCCGCCAGCTCCAGCTTGAGCGCGCGCGCTTCGTTGATGAAGGCGATATATTGATCGACCAGCGCCAGGATCGATATCTGCTTGAGATCGACCTTCTGCGTGCGCGCAAGCGTGAGCAAAAGATCGAGCGGCCCTTCCCATCCGTCGATCGCGATGGTCAGCGCCTCGGGCGGCTCGGGCTGGAAATCGAACTCCTCGTCCATTGCGTGGGAAGACTAGCCCGCATCGGCGGGGAGTCGAGAATGCGGTCCTCAAAAGTGGTGGATAACTTAGCCGCGCGCGAAGCGGGTGCGCAGCCACGGGATCGGCGCAAAGCGATCCAGACCGTCGCCACGGCTGAACTGCCAATAGAGGATCATGCTCATCAGCGCCGCGTAGAAGCACCAGACCGACGCGAACGTCTCGGCCTTGACGATCTGCACGATCGTGAGGGCGATCACGTTGACCACACCATACCAGCGCACCACGCGATAGCGCGACAGCAAGAGCGCGCCGCATGTGGCGAAGATGTAAAGCAAGGAGATGGTGAGGCTGCCCGTCATCTCGTTGCGATAGGCAATGCTGTTGTGGTCGAGGAACACACGGCTGGGAAGGAAGATCAGGCCATAGCTGTCCCACACCGCCGCCACCGCGCCGATCGCGCTCAGCCCGATCATCACTCTGTGGCGCCAGCCGGCGGGCTCCATCAGCGTCACCGCGAGCGGCATCAGGAAGGGCAGTAGTCCCTGTGCATACATCGTGAACAGGAAGGCCGCATGGTCGCGCCCGATCGGCCCGATCCGCCCCTGCATCCCAAGCCAGACCAGTCCTTCGGTGAATTGATGCAGCGCGAACAGGATCGGGGTCGCCGCAAACAGAAAAGCGCGCGGCTCCCGCACGTGGCGCAGCGTCGCCACCCCGATCGTCGCGATCGCGGCCGCCGAAACGAAGCTGGCGGTGGGCGAAAAGCACATGCGGTCTACTCCGGGCGGCTCTGGGCTGGGCCCTGTGCCGCGATTGCCGCACGCTTGCCAGCGCCATCTGCTTTTGCGGGACTCTTTTGGCTCATGTCGCTATCGGGCCGCCTGTGACCGGAACCGCCCCCATCCGCATCGCCGCGCTCTATCAGTTCGCGCGGTTCGACGATTTGCCCGCCCGGCAGCAAGCGCTCGCCGCGCTGTGCGATACGCTGGGCATCAGGGGTACCTTGCTGCTTGCGCACGAGGGGATCAACGGCACGATCGCGGGCACGGCTGACGCGATCGAAGAGATGTTGGCGCATATCCGCGCTTTGCCCGGCTGCGCCGGCCTGGACGTCAAGGAGTCCTGGGCCGATGCCCTGCCCTTCCACCGCATGAAGGTGCGCATCAAGCGCGAGATCGTGACGATGGGCGAGCCCGATATCGACCCGCTGATCGAGGTCGGCCATTATGTCGCGCCCGAGGATTGGAATGCGCTGATCGCGGATCCGGACACGATCGTGATCGACACGCGCAACGATTATGAGGTCGCGATCGGCACGTTCGAGCGCGCCATCGATCCGCATACGCGCACCTTCCGCGACTTCCCCGCCTGGTTCCGCGAACAGCGGGACGCGCTGATCGGCGAGGGGCCGGCACCCAAGATCGCGATGTTCTGCACCGGCGGCATCCGCTGCGAGAAAGCGACCGCTTTCCTGAAAGCCGAGGGGCTGGACGAGGTCTATCACCTCAGGGGCGGCATTCTCAAATATCTGGAGACTGTGCCGGCGCAAGAAAGCCTGTGGCATGGCGAATGCTTCGTGTTCGACCAGCGCGTCGCGGTCGGCCACGATCTGGAGATCGGGTCCAGCGCGCTGTGCCACGCCTGCCGCCGTCCGATCGACGCCGAAGACCGTCAGTCCCCCCTCTATGCGGAAGGGGTCAGCTGCCCGGCCTGCTATCACGAGCGCACCGACGAACAGCGCGCGGGTTATGCCGAGCGTCATCGGCAGACCCTGTTGCAGGCGGCGCGCGGCGCGGAGCATATCGGCGTGCGGCCGCCTCTTCACGGGGAGAAGCGGAAGGGCGATGGCTGAGCTGCCCATTCTCTACAGCTTCCGCCGTTGCCCCTATGCGATCCGCGCGCGCCTTGCTTTGCTCGCAAGCGGCACGGTCTGCGAAATCCGCGAGGTGAAGCTCTCCGCCAAGCCGGCCGAGATGCTCGCGCTCTCCCCTAAAGCGACCGTTCCGGTGCTGCTTTCGCCCGACGGCCGCGTGATCGAGGAAAGCCTCGACATCATGCGCTGGGCGCTCGCGCGCAACGACCCCGAAGGCTGGCTGGACCGATCCGACGAGTTGCTGATCGCGTGCAACGACGGCCCGTTCAAACATCATCTCGACCGCTACAAATATCCCGATCGCCACGACGCCGACCCCGCCGAGCATCGCGCCGCCGCGCTCGATCTGCTGCGTCCCTTGGAGGCGCGCTTGCTGGCGTCACCTTATCTGTGCGGTGACGCGATGGGGCTGGCCGATGCCGCACTGATGCCGTTCGTCCGCCAATTTGCCCAGACCGAGCTTGCCTGGTTCGACGGCTTGCCCCTGCCCGGCCTGCAGGCGTGGCTCACCCGGCTGATCGCCTCGCCACGCTTCGACACCGCGATGGTGCGGCTTGCGCCCTGGAAGGCCGACGATGCGCAGATCCTGTTTCCGGCCAGCCCAAAAACCTGATCTCCGCACCGGCAGGAACAGGACCGCAAACGACGGAAATGGTGACTAGCGGACGCGGTGCGTCCCACGGTCCGTGCTGCCTGAGCAGGTCCAGCCAAGATCGGCATTTCATCACGCTTTCATCGGGACTTCATCGGTTCCTCATCCTCCCGCACGTCCGCCGGCCGGGGCATTTGAGGTGACGTTGATGCGCACCCTGCACCGACCACTCGAAGCAAGACCGGCAATCCGTGAAGGCACAGTCACGTTGCCCGTAAATGGAGGTTTATCATGAACCTGTTAGAGGTAATAAAAAATACCGGAAAATTACCTGGAGGGAGTTCCTACAGGTCTTTTTTAAAGTCGAAATATGGCTCCCACCTGAAAAGCAATCCAGCCAACACCATTGCCACCAGCGCATCTTCGGGAAGCAATATAATTGGAACGAGCGCTTCTCCAACGGGATTTGGCCAGACATTCGAATGGGACCGCAAGGACGACAAGGTCTTGTTTGCCGTCTTCCTCAATGCGGCGGATGAGCTGGGCGTGTGCATTGCTGGCGTCGAGCGAAGCGACATTATCCAGATCACATCTGCATCTGGGATTTCTTCCTTCGCCGAAGACAAGGGGAACCCGACGGCTTCCAGCCTTATCGGCCTTATCGCCGTCGGCGCAAAAGCGGTTCTGGGAGGTTCGGGTAACGGCGAGTTCATCCCTATCGTGGAAGCGGCTGAGAGCTTCGCAAAAGACCAGTTCAAGGCAACCAACGCGAAGACCAAGCGGCGCGATGCTTTTGGTGTGGATCCAGGGAGCGGGCATAAAGCGCGCCAAGAGGGCGGCGTCCTTGTAGCGCTCCCCGAAGCTGGCGGCCCATATTATAGCGGTGAAAGCACCAGCCGGTATATCAAGGGCGACGGCACCCGCACCGACGAGCACCTACCGGCCCATATTCCGTATGGAACCGCGTTTTTCCTGATCCACGGAGATACCGCTCACAACACGCGGACGATCACGCAGAACGGTGAGCTTTATCTACTTCCGTGGGATTGGAAGTTCGAGGACAATGCCGGCTATTACAAGGTTTTTGTCCTTGTACAGAAGGGCCCGCCTCTGCCTCCTGTGATAGTCTCGTAAAACGGACCGACAACCCCGACGTCAACTGGTCGGCCGGCGACCGACTGCGCCTACGGGATGGGGGCTACTCCGGCTTGCCCGGCGCGCGCCCTCCACCGCCAGTCCAGAACGGGCAGGTTCGGTGGTCGCCAGCTATTCAACGCCGCCAACGGCCTTTATAGGTAGCGGCGAGTTGGAACCGGGGGGTCAGACCCACATCATGTTGGACTTCGGTGAAAGGGTGCCGTCGTTCAGCGCGCCGGCGCTGAACGGCAACCCGAACTATATCTTCGATTCGGCTGCGGGCAGGCCGATGGTGATGCTATTTCTGGGAAGCGGCGCGTGGGGTCCGTGCGCTGAGGCGCTCCGGCTGCTTGAGGGCCACCAAGCGATATTTGACGATCAACGAGCGGTTTTCTTTGGCGTGAGCGTCGACCCGCAGGACGCCGCTGAAGCACGGATCGCGCAGCGCATTCCCGGCATCCGCTGGTTCCTGGATTACGATGCGAGTGTGTCGCGCCTCTACGGGGCTATCGGATCGCAGGGTGCGGCCAAAAGCTACCGTCCCTTCTGGCTCCTGCTCGACTCGAACATGCGCGTGGTCAGCAGCGCGCCGATCCAGGACGGCCAGCGCATCTTCGCGGATCTTTCAGTGCTCATGGCACGAGAGCCCGAGCAGACATACGCGCCCGTCCTGTCGGTTCCGCGGGTGCTCGAGCCGGCGCTTTGCCGCCGCCTGATCGACCTTTATGAACGACAGGGAGGTTACGAGTCCGGTTTCATGCGCCAGGATGGTGGGCAGACGGTCGGGAAGATCGACCACAGCTTCAAACGGCGGGCGGACTCGGACATCGACGACCAGGAATTGCGGGACCTGCTCGGAAAAAGGATCCGGCAGCGCCTGGTTCCTGAAATCCAGCGCGCATTTCAGTTTAAGGCGACGCGGATCGAACGCTGGATCGTGGCATGCTATGATGCCGACAGCGGCGGCTTTTTTCGCCCTCATCGCGACAATACTACCAGCGGGACCGCTCACAGGCAGTTCGCCTGCACGATCAATCTCAACGCGGACGAATTTGAAGGAGGCGAGCTGCGCTTTCCGGAATATGGTCCGCGCTCTTATCGCGCGCCGACGGGTGGCGCGGTAGTCTTCTCCTGTTCGCTGCTCCACGAGGCGCTGCCCGTCACGCGCGGCAAACGCTATGCCTTTCTCCCCTTCTTGTATGACGATGAAGGTGCGCAGATTCGCGAGAAAAACATGTCGACTATCGTGCCTCTCCATGGGGCGCCCGACATGGCGGCAGCTCAATAGGCCGCGCGACTTTCAGCGGCGGATCCGGGATGACGATGCACTTATTCTCGAGGAGCGCATTCTCACCATAATCCTATGGATCGAGCCGAGTGCCGCCGCCGGATCACCGCAGCGGCGAACTGGGTGAGGCCGGATGCACCCTAGACTCCGACATCGTTGTCCAATCGCATTTCCCATGGCAGTGTTCCCAAAACGGCGGGGAGAGAGAGATGGACATCGCGGCCGCGGAGCGGATCGTGCATCCCGATGCGACGAGCACGGGCAAGCCGCATTACGAAGTGCTGGACGGCCTGCGTGGCACCGCCGCGGTCATGGTCGTGGTCTTCCATATCATGGGAATGCCGATCGCCTGGGTCGATCAGGGCCAGTATCTGCACCATGCGGCGATGGCGGTGGACTTCTTCTTCGGCCTGTCGGGTTTCGTCGTCGCCTATGCCTACGATGCGCGCTGGGGGCGGATGTCGGTCGGCCAGTTTTGCGCCACCCGGCTGATCAGGCTGCATCCGCTGGTTCTGTTGGGTGCGTTGCTCGGGCTGATCAGCTTCCTCGTCGATCCCTTTGCCGCCAACCAGAAATTGATCCCGCTATCGGTAGTGCTGCGCGACTTTGCGCTCGCATGCCTTCTCCTGCCTCATGCGGCTTTGCCCAACCGGTGGACCGACACGCATAGCCTCAACAGCCCGGCCTGGTCGCTCCTCCAGGAATATATCGGCAATCTCGTCTACGCGCTCGTGCTGCGGCGGCTTGGGACGCGCGCGCTGGGCGCGGTGATGGCGGTTGCCGCCGCCGCATTGCTGTGGCTGCTGTGGCAGCGCAACAGCATCGACATGGGCTCGGACTGGACCACCTGGTGGGGGGCTCCCGCGCGCATGGCCTTTTCCTTCACCATGGGCCTTTGGCTGTACCGGGTGCGCGACCGCGCGCCGAAGCTTCGCCTGGGATGGGTCGCACTGAGCGCGGTGCTGGTGCTCGCCTTCGCGATGCCGCTCGTCCTTGGATCGGTACCGCACGGCAACGGTCTGTATGAGGCCGCCGTCGCGATGCTGCTATTCCCGACGATCATCCTGTGCGGCGCGCATTCCGATATTGGCCCGGCCGAGCTGACGCTGTGCAAATTTGCGGGACGGATCTCTTACCCGATCTACATCCTGCACTATCCGTTCCTGTTGATTTACATGAACTTCGCGCTCATCCGCAAACCACCCGCCGCGACCCTTTATCTGGTCGCGGGCGGCTCTTTCCTGCTGGTGGTGGCCTTCAGCTGGCTGGCTTTGAAGCTTTATGACGAGCCGGCACGCGCCTGGCTCAAGCGACGCGTGGCCAGGGGCTGATCACTGTTTAGGCGGTCGGACGCCGGGTGAAACCGTCGACCGGCTGCAATGCGGCGTCCTGCACATCGATCCGGTCGACACGCGACGCGGGGGAGCCTTCGCGCAATCGATCGATCAGGCGTTCGACCAGATCGGGTTCGGCCACGACATAGACCTCGACCGCGCCGTCGGCGCGATTGCGGACCCAGCCCGCCACCCCGATCGCGCGCGCCGCCTGGACGGTCCAGTCGCGGAACCAGACGCCCTGAACCTGACCTTCGATGATAATGGTGCGCGCGATCATAGGGACGGAAAGTCATGGCAGGGCGATGCGGTTCCAGTCCCCTACCCGCGCCAGCAATGGGGAAGACCAGGGAGCATGTCATGGTCGGCCCTCATGCACGTTTCGGTAATAACTTGCGATTACGCCATAGTAACGGATGTATTCGTAGCGTGACCTGTGGGGGGTTTATATTATGAATAAGCAAGACAGGCTGGCCGTCTCGATCGATGATCATCTGATCAGCATGGCCTGGGTGGAACATGGCAGGCATCTGGCCTACCTCGAAAAATACCCGGTTACGCAATTCAGCACATTGACCGACGCGCTGCTCGCCTATGAGCGGAGCACCCGAACGCCTTTGCTCGGCGCGACATGCGCGCTTGCGGTGCAGGGCGTTACCTATGGCGAGACGATCGTGCTCTCGCGCGGGAGCTGGGCGATCTCTCGCGAGGGATTGCGGTCCCTTTTCGGAAACGACGTAATCGTCATCAACAACGTCGCCGCTTATGCATGGGCGGTGGCCGGCGGAACGGGCCCCAAGCTCGAAGGCATATCCTCGGTTGCGGGGGGTGCCCCGGACTTCAACAAGGGCGGACGGTGGGTGCTGATCAACGTCAATGAGGGCGTCGGCATCGCCGTGATCGACACGGACAAACGAGGCGACATCCGCGTGCTCGAATGCGAGATGGGCCATTGCGGTTTTGTGGCTTCGACGAAGGAAGACTCTGCGCTCGCCCGCGCGATCAAGGCAAAAGGGCATAAGCGGATAAGCTGGGAGATGGTCTTGACCCTGGCGCCGGACGACCCGGTCTGGTCTGCACCGGGGCTGCCAACGACGCGTTCCCAACGGGTGGCGATGCTCGCGCAACTGATCGGCAGCTATGCCAGCGACGCGGTCCTGGCCTACGGTGCCTGGACCGGAGCGATCGTGACCGGCAAGCATATCAGCACGATGATGGCCGAATCGGCACAGCCTTCGTTCAACGCTGGATTCGAGAGCAAGCCAAAGTTCGGGCGATTGATCCGCAGCACCCCCCGCTGGCGCTTGGGCGGACAGGATTTGCTGCTCGCCGGCTGTGGGATCGCGCTCGATCGGCATTTGCCCAGAAACGAAACCGGACTGGCGCAGGAAATGCCACTGGAGACGATCCGGCGCATCGCTTGCTGAAACGGCAAGCGGCCCGTCCTTCAGGCTGAGACGACGCTCGCAGATCAAGCGCTGCGTCGCAGCGCACACCGAGGCAGGATCGCGGCGCGCCTCCATATCCGCTGTTTCCGCGGGCATCGCCAGGTCACGCGACGATGAACGGCGGAACAATTGCATCGCTGGCGGCCTTTGACTGGTAGCGTTATCAGGCGGTCGGAGGGCCAATGACAGAGCAACAACGCAAGCTTGCGGTGTCGATCGACGACGATTCGATCAACATGGCTTGGGTGGCCGAGGGCAACCGACTTGGCCCCACCGAGAAATGGCCGATCGCCGATTTCCGAACGCTCACCGACGCGTTGCTCGCTTACGAAAAGAAGGCCGGCGTCCGGCTGCTGGGGGCGAATTGCGCGCTGGGCGTGCTGGGTGCGACCCACGGCGAAACGATCATGCTCGCGCGCTGCAATTGGGCGATCAGCCGATCCGGGCTGCGGTCGATGTTCGGGCGGGACGCGATCGTCATCAACGATGTCGCGGCGCGCGCATGGGCCGCGCTCGGGGGAATCGGGGCGCGAATGGAAGGGCTGGCGGCCACGACCGGCAGCCTGCCCGATTTCAATCGCAGGGGGCGCTGGGCGCTGACCAAGGTGGATGCCGGCGTCGGCCTGGCGGTGATCGATGTCGACGATACCGGCGGAGTGCGCGTGCTCGAATGCGAAATGGGCCATTGCGGCTTCGCGCCGGCGACGGAGGAGGATCGGGCGCTGGCGGTGGCGCTTGCCGGACGTGGCCAGGGCCTGGTCAGTTGGGAGATGGCACTGACCCTCTCTCCCGACGACCCGATCTGGTCGTCGCCGGGATTGCCGGCGGCGCGACCGCAACGGATCGCAATGATCGCGCGCCTGATCGGCCGTTATGTCGGAGACACGGTGCTCGCGCATGGCGCCTGGGCGGGCGCGATCCTGACCGGCGGGCGCATCGGCGAATTGCTTGCCGAATCCGCTTTGCCCGCTTTCAACGTCGGGTTCGAGAACAAGACCAAATTCCCGCGCCTGATGCGCGGCGCATCGCGCTGGCGGCTGACAGGGCAGGAACTGACCCTGTCCGGCTGTGCGGTCGCGCTCAACCGGCATGCGACGATCGAGGCGGGCGAAGGCCGGGCGGCCTGACGCGCCGCCGTGGCAATTGTTAAGCGTTTGGGCCAATCCCGAACCGACGTCACGTTTCAGGCTCAGTCAGCGTGAACGATCAGGCCCTTAACCTCCGAGCGCTAATAGAGTGTCGCGTTTGGCGACGAGGTCGGCGAAAGACACATCGTTCGCACCGCCGGCAATCGTCGCCATTGCCGCATCGAGCCGTTCGCGGGCGCGCGGACTGATCGTGGTCACGCCTTTCGCGCAGGCCTGCATCTCGTCCATGTCGCCCGAGCAATGGAGCGCGATGTCGCAGCCTGCCGCGATCACGCCCGCCGCGCGATCGGTGAAGCTGCCTTTCAATGCCTGCATGCCGAGATCGTCCGACATCAGCAGATTGTCATAGCCGATCCGTCCGCGGATGATGTCGCCGATCACCTTTGCGGAGAGCGAAGCGCACTGATCCTCGTCCCAGGCGGTGTAGACGACGTGCGCGGTCATCGCCATCGGCGCCCGGTTGAGCGTCATGAAGGGCGCTAGATCGGTCTCCAGCTCGTCTGCTGAGGCTTCCACGACGGGCAGTTCGATATGGCTGTCGGACAGGGCGCGGCCATGGCCCGGCATATGCTTGACCACGCCGACCGCCCCGCCCGCCTTCAGCCCCTCGATCACGGCGCGCCCGAGAGCTGCCACGCGCAGCGGCTCGGTTCCCAGCGCCCGGTCGCCGATAATGTCGTGCGCGCCGGGCTGGCGGACATCGAGCAAAGGCAGGCAATCGACGTTCACACCGGCCTCGCGCAGCATCAAGGCGAGCGCCTGGGCGTTGGCGCGGGCCGCCTCGATCGCAGACATGGGCGCGATGTCGTAGAGCGCGTCGAACGCCCTGCCCGCCGGGAATGCGGGCCATTCGGGCGGCTGCATTCGCGCGACGCGCCCCCCTTCCTGATCGATCAGGATCGGCACATCCGTGCGCCCGGCGATCGACCGGATCTCGTCGGTCAACGCCTTCACCTGCGCCCGATCGGAGATGTTGCGCTTGAACAGAATGAAGCCGGCGGGATCGACCTCGCCGAAGAACCCGCGCTCCTCATCCGTCAGGGCCATACCCGCCAGGCCCAGGATCAAAGGCGTCATCAATTGACCACGTTACAGGTTTCGCCCGCGACCTTGAGCTGGGCGCACAGCCGGCGCGCATCGCCGCCGCTCGCGCGCAACCGATAGAGCGTCGTGTCGCCGACCTTTACCGGAGTGACCGACATGGCAAGCGGCGCCAGCGAGCTGAAGCGGGTCGAGAGCGTCTTCCAGACCTGCTTGGCCTTGGCTTCGCTGCCGAGCGCGCCGAGCTGGATCGTCCCGCCGCCGCTGGCGGAGGGGGCCGGCGTGGGCGTCTCCGGCCGGGCGGGGGCAAGCGGCGTCGAGGGTTTGGATGCGGGCGGCGGCGCCTTCACGACCGGGGCGGACGCGGCGGTCGGCGCATTATAGGCCAGTTGCGGCCTGGGCGGCGCTTTGGCGATCGGAGCCGGCAATGGCGCCACGGGCGCGCCGGCAGCCGCCGGAGCCGGGGCCTTGGGCGGCGCCTGCGGCTCCTGCCCGCGATCGCTGCCTGGGCCGGTGATCGGCTGTTCGGGAATCTTGGACAGATCGATCGGGCTGTCGATGTCGTTGCCGGTGCCCATGCGCGACGCGATCACATCGCTTTCATTGACCGGGAGCCCGCCCGGATTGGCCGGCTTTTCCTTGTACGGCCCTGCGGGCGCGTGGATGATCTGGCCGATATCGGCCCGCTGTGCGCGATGGCGCTGCCAGATGATGAAGCCGCCGAACAGGATGGCTATCAGGACCAGCCCGACCACCAGCCACAAAGCGACCCGGCCACCGCCGCCGCCGCCCGTTTCGGGAAAATCGTCCTCGTCCTCGACCGGCTCCAGCCATGGCAGGCGCTCGTTGCCGAGCGGTTCGCCGCCAAAACCCCGCCGGATCTCCGCCATCCCCTTACATCTCCTCCGCGGCTGCGACGCCCATCACGCCGAGCCCATTGCGGATAACCTGCCCGATCGCATCCGCAAGCGCCAGACGCGCCGCGGTGACGGCTGCATCGTCCACGACGAGAAAGCGCCGCGCCGGGTCATCGTTGCCGCGATGCCACAGAGCATGGAAGGCCGCGGCAAGATCGTAGAGGTAGAAAGCGATCCGGTGCGGCTCGTGCGCATTTGCCGCGCCTTCGACGACTCGCGGAAATTGTGCCGCGAGCTTGACCAATGTCAGCTCCTCATTGTCGAGCAGCGACAGATCGGCCTGTTCAGGAAGCGCGATCCCGGCTTCCACCGCACGCCGATGAAGCGAGGCAATCCGGGCATGCGCATATTGGACGTAGAAGACGGGATTGTCCTTCGACGCCTCGACCACCTTGGCGAAGTCGAAGTCCATCTGCGCGTCGGCCTTGCGCGCGAGCATCGTGAAGCGGACGACGTCCTTGCCGACCTCCTCGACCATGTCGGCGATGGTGATGAACTTGCCCGAACGCTTGGACATCTTGACCGGCTCGCCCGCGCGCATCAGCCGCACCATCTGGACCAGCTTCACGTCGAACGGCTTTTCTCCATGGGTGAGCGCCTTCACCGCCGCCTGGATGCGCTTGACGGTGCCGGCATGGTCCGCGCCCCAGATGTCGATCAGCATGTCGGCGGTTTCCGCCTTCTGCGCATGATAAGCGAGGTCGGTGCCGAAATAGGTCAGGCCACCGTCCGCCTTGCGCACTGGACGATCCTGATCGTCGCCGAACTCGGTCGAGCGGAACAATGTCATCTCGGTCGGCTCCCAATCGTCGGGGAGCTCGCCCTTGGGCGCTTCGAGCACGCCCTCGTAGATCAGGCCTTCCTTGCGCAGCCGATCGAAGGCGGCATCGACGCGGCCCGCTTTCTGCACGGCCGCCTCGGAGGCGAACACGTCATGATGGATGCCGAGCAGGGCCAGGTCCGCGCGGATCATGTCCATCATGCCGGCGACCGCCTTCTCGCGGAACAGATCGAGCCACTCGCTCTCGGGCTTGCCGACATAGGCGTCGCCAAATTCCTTCGCCAGCGCCTCGCCCACCGGGATCAGATAATCGCCCGGATAATAGCCTTCGGGTATCTCGCCGATATCCTCGCCCAGCGCCTCGCGGTAGCGCAGGTGCGCCGAGCGGCCGAGCGTCTGCACCTGCGCGCCGGCATCGTTGATGTAATATTCGCGGACAACCTTGAAGCCCGCATATTCGAGCAAGGTCGCGAGCGCATCGCCCACGATCGCACCGCGCGCATGACCCATGTGCATCGGCCCCGTCGGATTGGCCGAGACATATTCGACGTTGACCGTCTTGCCGCCGCCGATCGCCGAGCGGCCATAATCCGCGCCCTCGGCGAGGATATCCTTCAGTTCGTTTCTGATGATTTCCGCGTTGAGCCGCAGGTTGAGGAAGCCCGGCCCCGCAATTTCGACCCCGTCGACATAGTCGAGCGCGGCCAGCTTGGGCTCGATCAGTCCGGCGAGCGCGCGCGGGTTGGTGCCGGCAGGCTTGGCCAGCACCATCGCTGCATTGGTCGCAAGGTCGCCATGGCTCGCATCGCGCGGCGGCTCGACCGTGACGTTGCGGCGATCCAGCGCGCGCGCGAGCGCGCCCTCGCCTTCCAGCGCATCGAGCGCGGCATCGAGATCGGCGGCGAAACGGGCGTGAAGCGTCGGCAAGGTCTGCAGGTCCAATATCAAAGGAAGGCGCGCTGTTAGCCGAAGCAGGCGCCCACGTCACGCCAGACCGCGCGCACATGCCGCGCGCTCACCTCAACCCGAATCACACCGGGCGCCGAACCTCGCGATATGGGATCTCCACTTACGCCTTTTTTTTGGCGCGGCGGGATAAGGATGACAAAACGAGACCTTAAATGGTAAACAATATAACAACAATTTTGCAGACGCAGGGCATAGAACGATGTATAGTCAAGCATCTGGTAAATAATGGCGGTATTGCCTTGCTGGATCTGTTGGGGGAAATATTATGGTTAACAAGCTGCTTTTGGCTGGTACTGCTCTTGTGTCGGTTGCGATGCTCGCAAGCCCTGCATCGGCTCAGATCGCACTGGGCGATACGCTCCAGCTCCAATATCTCTTTCCGGACACCAGCACGGTTTACGACACGCAGACCACGGTTTTCACCGGGGCCGGCACGACCTTGCCGGTCATCTATACGGGCACGGCTACGTTCGATTCCAACCTGGTCTCCATCGTTCAGAATAACGGTTGGAGCTACACTGGCGCGGCGTTCAACGGCGTGCGCATCACCGATCTGTCCAACCTGTCGGCCTTCAACGGGTGGAACCTGCTGCCGTCGACCACGATGAC
>Ga0207640_10000106_pt1 | contig 63751 bp, 45 predicted proteins | sample KBSCornC42_FD_184300 | JGI IMG/M metagenome (GOLD analysis project Ga0207640, IMG submission 184300) | Corn rhizosphere microbial communities from Kellogg Biological Station, Michigan, USA - KBS Corn C4-2 (SPAdes) (version 2) | ecosystem: Host-associated > Plants > Roots > Rhizosphere > Soil ... | reverse complement strand
ACCGGGCGTGTCTTCGTTGATCCGGATATCGTAGTTCGTCCGGGCGGTCACAGCTTCCCACAGCCGCAACTGCTGCTCGCGAAATTCAGGCCGATCAGGACTTAGCTCAAAATTGAACCAATCCGGCAACCGCAATGTCTTCTGTCCCAGCTCATTGTGTCGGGCAGGGTCTTCGAAAATTCGTGCGGCCTCGTCGAGCTGATCGATCTCGATCGTGTCGTGGCCATCCTGGGGCGTCCGGCGCGCCGGCGCCATGTCCTCCCGCAGCGCGGCGCTTGGCGCTGCGCGCCCGAAGAGTTTTCCAAACATGGAGAGCTTCTCTCTTACAAATACCAATCGCCGCCGATGCCCGGCATCATTTCGAGGCAGTCTCGCCGCAAGCTTGGATGCCAGGACGGGTCGTTGTCCAGGAATTGCCGCCAGCGCGATAGGAACAAGGCGATATCTTCGCCCGGCGGTAGCCGTTCGCCACGCGACGACTTCTCGCTGTGGATCATCTCGGCCATCGGCGTGCAGACGATGCGATAGCCCAGACTGCGCAGTCGCATGCACAGATCGGTATCATTGAATTCCAGGCTGAACCTTTCCTCGAAGCCGTCCACCTGTGCCAATACCGATCGCCGCGTCGCAAATACCGCACCCGTCACCATCGACCATTCGCGTTGGACGAGCGACCAGTCCTGATAGGTGCCCTCGGCCTTTTCCCGGAAAATCCACAGGTGCGCTGCGGCCGGACCATGGGGAGCGAGCCCCGCATGTTGCAGCCGGCCATCGTCGTAGAGCAATCGCGCGCCAACGCCGCCCACACTCTGGTCGGTCGAGAAGCTCAACAACGCGCGCAGCCAGCTCGCGTCCTTGGGCAGGCAATCGTCGTTGAGAAAGACGATCTGCTCGGTTTCCGCAGCGTGCCACAGCTGGTTCATCTTTGCGGCGTAATTGAACGCCTCACCTGGCCCGCGCGGGGTTTCCAGCCGTACCAGCCGGAACGGCCATTTGCGTCGCGCCCAGGCCGGTTCGCCGGCTATGTCATCCCCTACGAGCACCACCAGCCGGTCCATCGGCCAGTCCACATTCGCGATCTGCGCGAGCAGCCGCTCGACATAGGTGCCCTTGCCGTCGCGCACCCTGCTACGGCAGGTGGGCACCACGATCGTCACTTCGGGCGCGTCGTCCGCCGCGAGCGGGCGCATCAGCGCGAAGCTGTCCGGTGTCCGGCCCGCGACGATCGCGCCTGAAAGCTCGGCCTGGCTTTCCAGCATGCGCGCATAATCCGCGTGCGCGGCGCGGATCCGCTTGCCCGGATTGGCCAGCAACACGCGCGGTATGCGCGCGATCGACAGGCCGGCCGCGTGTGCCCGGAACAGGAGATCCGCGATTGCGGCGGTGCCCATTCCGGGATCGAGTCCTCCCAGCGTCTCATACGCGGACACGCGCAGCACCAAAGGGGCGCCGATATAGTCCTGCGCGGTTAGCAGGGTGCGGTCGAATTCCGGCTTTAGCCGGATCTGGTCGATCGCGTGCTCCGTGTCGGCGGCGGCATCGTCGCAGTAGAAGACGGCCGCGTCGGGCCGAGTGAGCCAGGAATGGATGGCAGTATTGGCGAAATCGGGAGCGAGAAAGGTACCGCGGGGCACCAAAGCGATCAGATCGCCGGGCTGATCGCGCCACATCTGGGCGGTCACGGGATCGACCGCGCCCTCGGGCGTCAGCAGCACCATCCGGATATTGGGCGCGAAGTCTGCGCACTCCGCGGGGATGCCGCGCTGCGCCTGGAAATTCAGCCGCGCCGCCGCGCCATAGGACGGGGTAGAGACCACGTCACGCAGGCTCTGCGAGATGCGCGTGCCAACCGCTTCGTAGGACAAGGTCTCCGCGACCCGCGCCCGTGCCGCCTCCGCGCGATCGCTGTGGCCCGCCTCGACATCCTCGGCCGCCTTGCGCAACGCGGCCGACAGAGCCGGCTCGTCTATGCGCGCCCATTGGCCGCCTTTCTTGTAGTGGCCAAAGTCGTGGTCGAGCGTCCACGCGCGGGCTTTGACCGGATAGCCCGTCTTTGAGTCGAGATGGTCCGTGCTGCCCCCGAAATCGGTCGCGACCACGGGCTTGCCCGCCGCCATCGCCTCGGCGATTGTGAGGCCGAACCCCTCTGAACAATGCGGTGAGGCGTAAATGTCCACCGCGGCGATCAACGCCTCAAGCCCGCCGGTCGGCAGGCTGCGATCAATCAGCACGACGTTGCCTGTCGCCTCCGCCAATGCACGGAACGCCGCGCCGTCTTCGGGCCGGTCCATCAAATGCTTGGTCTTGAGCAACAAGGTCCAGCCGGCCTCGCTTAGGCCCGATGCGGCAAAGGCACGCACCAGCGCATGCGGGTTCTTGCGGACGAGGTAGCTCGAACCGTCAAAGATATAGAGGATCACGCGTTGCCCTGGCGCGATCCCGAAACCGGCCAGCACCGCATCCCGGTCGGCCGGCTGCGATGCGGGCAGCGGCACCGCATGGGGAATGACGTCGACGCGCGCGCCGTCCTCGGCGGCGAACAGCTCCGCGCAATAACGGCTCGGCGCCCAGATGCGGTCGACTGAACTGAAATCCGTCCGCCATTCGGGGGGAATATGCCCCATCTCCCACACCCAATAGCCGATGCGGCGCCCGGCGCGGCGGATCGCATCGCGTTGTTCGTCGGTCAGGAGAAACCAGCTGTCGGGGTTGAGATGGACCACCGCAACATCCGCGTCGCCGGTGAAGTCGACTATATCGACCGCGGGCGCGAGCGGGCGGTGGACGTGAAACGGCTTCTTGATCGGGTGGAGATTGAGCCGCACGCCACTACGCTGGAGCGCCGCAATCGTGCCGCGCGCAGCGAAACCCAGGCCGTTGTCGTAATTCCACGGGCCGTAGAAGGCGACCTTGAGCGGTGCACCCTCCGCGCCGCCAAAGCGCTGCGGATGCGCGACCAGTGCGCCTGCTTCTTCGGACGGAAGCACCTCCGCGCTGGCGGCGATCGTGCGGTCGATCAGATCTAGGTCGAACCCGGCCTTCCCCAGCGTTTCGCGCCAGCCGGTAAGGTCGGTTTCCCCGAAGTGACCGCGAACCAGGAGCGCCTTCACAAAGGGGAAGCCGCGCTCGATCAGGCCGCGCCAGTCGTACAGCGTGGGATTGGCCGCATGTTCGCTCGGGAACAATATCTCGACCGTGTGACCGGAGCGTTCGACCGCCCCGGCGAAACGCACCTCATAAGCGCGGATCACCGTATCCTTGTCGCCCAGCACGCGCACGCTTTCGAAAAAGTCGTGCAGCCACCAGGAAGAAAGCAATCGTGGCCGCAAGGCGACGAAGAAGGTCTGGACGTGCCAGCGATACTCATGGCTCTCGGTCAGTCCGATCATGTCCGCGTCGCTGGCGCGGACCCGCTTGAGCAGCGCGTCGAAGCTCTTCTCGCTGACCGGCCCGATCAGGCTGTCATTGACGAGGTAGAGCGCCCCCGCGCCGTACACCTCGGGATGAAGGTGGATCGCGTGCGCCCAGGCCGCGAAATCATAGCCCGCATTGGCGCGCACGATCACGCCTGCCGACAGGTCGAGCAGGGTCTGCGGCACGTCGACCTCGCGGTCGGTGACGATGATCAGGAAGGGCTTGATCCCAGCTTTGCCCAGCGCGTGCAGATACGGCTCGACGTGCGGCTTGATCCGGCCGGTCGCGCTGTGCGTGACGAACAGAGCAACTTCGTCGCCTCGCGCGATCCCCAGCGGCTTCAGATATTCCATCCGCACTGCCCAGGCGGGTGGCGGCGGCGCGGGCGGGGGAGGGGGGGTGGTGGCTTCGGCAGGCGGTGTCTCAGCGTCGAGCAGCGCCAGCTCGTTGGCGGCGTGAAGATTGCCGTCGCTCGCCAGACTTAGCGCGTAGAGATCCCGTGCGCGCGCCCAATCGCCCGCGAGCTTGCGTGAGCGTCCCCAGCATAGCAGCAGGTCCGAATCCTCAGGTCTCAGATCGCCCGCGCGACCATAAGCCTGATCGGCGCCGGCATAATCTTCGAGCTGGCCCAGCATGTGGCCAAGCTGGACCCAGATCGCGAAATCGTCGGGCGCCTGCGCCAGATGCTCGCGATAATGCGCGGCTGCCTCGACCCACCGGCCCTTGCCGCGTGCGCGATTGCCGAGCTGGCGGGAGGTGGGTTTGCGGAACAGATTGCCGAGCATCAATCGGTTGCCCTTAGCAGCTCTTGCGCTGCCGCGAACACCTCTTCGGGTCTGATGTGGCGCAAGCAGGCGAAATCCTTGCCGCAATCCTCGCCGTCCAATCCGATCCCGCAGCCCGCGCATGGCACGCGGCGACTGACGATCCGGCCCGCAACTTCCTGCCCCCATTCGCTCCAGTTAAGGCGCGCCATATGGAGGCTCACCACGGGCGCGCCGCGCAACGCGGCGAGGTGCTTGGGGCCGCTGTCATTGCCCACGAACAAGGCGCAATGCGACAGCAGCGCATCGAAATGCGCGAACGGGATCTGGCCGGTGATCACGCGCAGGCGATCCGACGCGGCTGACGCGGCCTTGACCCCTTGAGTCACCGCCACGTCATCGGAAAAGAGCAGGATTTTGAGGTCGGTTTGCGCGAGCAGCATCGCGACCAGCCGGTCGAAATGCGGCCAGCGCGTATAGGCCAGGCGAGCGCCCGCATGGATCACGGCATAGGAATCGCCGTCGCCGATGCCGTAATCGGCGAGGCCGTCGCGCCCGGGATGAGGGAGTTTCTGGGCCTGATCCTGTGCCATCAGCCGCAGGCCCTCGACCAACAACAGCATTTTGCGCGACGGAGGCGTAATCTCGTGCCCGTTGATCGGATCATGCCCGTTGAAGTCCAGCCCGGCATTCAGCCAGGGCGATTGCCCGTCCTTGAAGCCGTAGAGGAATTTGGCGTCGCTCAGGAGGAGGAGGGGGCGGGATTCATCACTTTGACTGAGGTCGATCGCAAGGTCGAATGCATATGCGGCCAGCGTGCGGTGCAAATCCTGTTGCGCCTCGATCGACAGGACGCGCCGCCGCTCGATCGGGCTTTCGGCAAAGTCGATCGTGACGATCTCGTCGAACAGCCCCAGGCTTTCCGCGAGCGCGCGGTTGGCGGGCGTCATCAGGCCGACCAGCTTCGCCTCGGGGAAAAGCGCACGCAGTTGCTGGATTGCGGGTACCGAGCAAACCAGGTCTCCGAGCTGGTCGACCCGCTGCACCAGGATCGTGCGGATATGCTCTGGCAGCAGCCTGCGCTCGACCGAACGGATCATGCTCGGCCGGCTATTGACCGCATCTTCGATCGACGCCGCGCCCGGTGCGCCTTCGACCAATGCATCCGATTGCAGGAATTCCGCGGCATCGCGCGGGGGCGCGACGAGCACGGTTTCCTGATGACGGCGCACGCGGCGTCCCGAGGCGTTATGGAAGCCGAGCTCAATCCGATATTGTCCTGGCGGCAAATCCGAAAAATCGTGCCACAGGTTGAAGACATATTTGACCTGCGAGCCGTCTTCGCCCTGTGGATGGATGCGGAGCGGTTCGCGGCGCGCGGTCTTGCCGTCGATCACCAGCCGGATTTCGGTGAGCCCGGGAGGCGCCAGCCGGTAGCCGCGGATCGCTTCTATCCCGCGCATAACCTTGAGGTCGCCCCACCGACTGTGCACGCGTCGCCCGCCGAGCCGAAACAGTCGCAGGATGTTGCGATCCGCCGCCGCGACTTGATTGTCGCCGCGTGGAAGCAGTTCGGGCACCACCCAATCCGCATGGCCGACCTGCGCCGAAGCGGCGCTCTCGGCCGCGCCGCTGACGGCGGCGAGCTCGCGCTCTGCTTCGCGCCAGCCGGGGCTGAGCTCCAGCGCGCGGCGGTAGCTCGCCTCCGCCTGCTCCGGCCGCCCCGCAACCTTGTGGAGATGGCCGATCTGCAGCGCGAGGTCGGCATCCTGCGGCAAATCCTGCGCGGCGCGACTATATTGCTCCTCGGCGCCGATCAGATCGCCCGCTTCCTTGAGCATATGGCCGCATTGGATGCGTACCCGCACCTTGTCGGGGTTGAGGCGTAGCGATTCCTCGTAGAGCAACGCGGCGACGGCGAACTGGCGGCCATCGCGCGCCTCCTCTGCACGCCGTGCCAGCTGCCGCGCCATCCTTGCCTGCGACAGCGGCATGATCTCGCGCAGCAAGCCCCGAATTTCGGTTTTCATGATGAGAACGGCCCCATGGCATGCGGCTAATCCATCCACGCGACCCCGACAATCCTGGCGGTGCAGCTAATCGGTGTCCGATCGCTTGTGGCCTCGCGGGTCGGCAGCTAGGTGGTCGGGCATGTCTTCACGCAATCTCACGGAGATGCTCTGGGAGGAGCTCGCCCGTCCAGTTCGTCGTGCTCGAGCCAAGGGGCTGATCACGGGCAAGCCACATTGGAGTGACCTCGATCGCGGGGAGCTGCTGGCGCAGGCCGTCGAAGCGTCCCCCGATCGGCTCCAAAGCTGGCACCGGCTCGTCGATTATTGGCTGGAAAAGGGCAGCTTCCTCCAAGCCGCCTCGGTGCTGGATCGCATGATCGCACGCTTTCCCGATATCTCGAGCCTCTATGCCATGCGCGCCGAGGCGCTGGCGCGCATCGACCCGGAGCGGAGCGACCGCGATGAAGCCACGGCCAGGCTGCTTGGCGAACCGCCCCGTCCCGAGCCGCTGTCGGTTACGATCGCTGCGCCGGCGCCTGATGACGATGTCGCGACCATCTACGCGGAAATGACCGACATGATGGAATACCTCACGTTGAATGCTTCGATGAGCGGCATCCAGCGGGTTGTGGCGAACATGTTGCGCTGTGCGATGGACCGCACCAGCCCCAATGCGCGCGACGTACGGCCCGTAATCCCCGACTATCTGAACAACGTGATCTACGCCGCTGATCCCGTCCTGGTTCGGGAATTGATCGACGAAGTGGAGTTGCGCAGTCCGACGCGCGAGCGGCTTGATCGATTGCTCGACGCGATCCGCTCCACGCTGCGTGCGATCGAGATCGAGCCGAGCAGCGTCTTCTTGATGGCGGGCGCATTCTGGATCGTGAAAAGCTATGATCTACTCAGGACGCTCCGCCAGAAAGGGGTCGTGGTCACGGTGTTCGTCCACGACCTGATCCAGATCGACAATCCGGAATATGTCGATGAAAAGGCGACGCACGCCTTTCGTCGTTCGCTGCTGGACGTTGGCGAGATCGCCAATTTTTTCACGACGAATTCGGCCTTCGTCGCGCGGGAACTCCGTCGCTTCCTGGTGAACGAGATGGATCTTCGTACCCCGGTCTATCCGGTTCCCCTCGCGACCGAGATGGCCTTGTCTCGACCCGAACCGTGGGCCGAAGAGAGCTTGCGCGCCGAATTCGGTGAGGCGGGCTATGTGCTGTGCGTCAGCACGATCGAGATCCGCAAGAACCACGTTTACCTCGTCAACATCTGGCAGCAATTGATGCGGACCGGCCGCACCGATTTGCCCAAGCTGGTCTTTGTCGGAAAATGGGGTTGGGAGATCGACCATCTCCAGGACCTGCTCCATCGGACAAATTCTCTCAACGGGATGGTCAAGGTCCTGAACAGCGTATCGGATTCGATGCTCGCCAGCCTCTATCGGAACAGCCGGTTCACCATCTATCCTAGCTTCGCGGAAGGCTGGGGTTTGCCGATCGGCGAAAGCCTGGTCCTCGGGAAACCCTGCATCAGCGCCGGCGTCACTTCGATGCCCGAAGTGGGTGGCAAGCTGGTTCGCTATGTCGATCCGGTCGACGTTGCGACGGGCCTGGCCGCAGTCACGCAATTGCTCGACGATCCTGCGGATCTCGCGGCCTGGACGAAGCAGGTCGAGACCGACTTCAAGCCGCGCACCTGGACAGAGTTTGCGGAGGAGCTGCTGGGTGCGTCCCGAGCGCTTGGGAAAACCGCGGCTGCGATGCCGGCCGCCTTCGCCCGGATTCGACCGGGAGAGTTGGCGATCGTGGGAAATAATGCGGTTCGCAAAGCCGCTGCGGCCGGGGGATCGATGCGGACGGCCCGCATGGCCCGCGACCGAGGATGGTGGCATCTGGAGGATTCGGGGGTCTGGAGCATCAGCCCGCTGGCTTCGATCCGCTTCATTGCCGCCGGTTGCTCCCCAGGTGATCGGGTGCGCGTGGTCATCGGTCTTCGGGGCGAGGCCGGTTTTCCGCTCGGCGCATGCCAGTTGCGAAGTAACGTGGAGCTTACACCCTACCGCGATCTCGAGACCGCGGCGTCACCCCATGGCGTGGAGGCGGTCGTCGATCAGGATGGCGTGATCGAGATTTCCCTTTTGGTTCGGGGCGTTACGGTGACTCTCCGAGGCAAGAATGTTTACGCCAACCTGTCCAGTGTCGGTTACTATCACCGCGACGATGCGGAAGAAGCGTTCGCGTTGATGGAAGCGACTACCTTCCAGCCATAAGCAGGGCACGCGGCCGCGACGGAAGCCGCCGCGTCCGGATGGTCATCGGGCGCGTGTCATCTCGCGCTAATAGAGCGTTTCGAGGTCTCCCAGCGTCGTGCTCTCGAGCAGCGCGCCGCGCGCCGTGTGATCCTTTTGGTCGCAGATATAGAATCCGACCACGCCGACCATGGCCGGCAATTTGCGGCTGGCGTCCTGCATATTCACCAGCGCGCTATTCTCGCCCCGGATACGAAGGCGCAGCACGCCCCCGGTCACCGGCGCGTAATCGATAACCACCCATTTGTGGCGGCCAGGATCGATCTCGCCAGCAATCTGGCCACCGTCCTGCATCGCTATCTGATAGCGCGTAAGCTCTTCGGGAAGCCCCTTCAGGCGGAGGTAGAGGCGCGGCGCATCGAGTTCGGGAAGCGCGATTTCAAGGTCTCCGCCGGGCATGGCCGCCCAGCAACCCCAGTCTTCGGGAGGCAGCCAGCCGGTTCCAGTCCGGAATTTCCCTGGCGTCCCGTTGATGCCAAGCTGTTCGAAGCGCGCGATCCTTGCTTTCGCGTGCGGCGTGGACTGTTCGGCAGGAATCGGCTCGGCAACAGCCTCGAGAACGGCATCCGAGGTCAGCGTCGCTGAGTCGATGACTTTGAGCAGGTCGGCGCGTTCCGCCAGTTCGGTGGGCGTCCCGCTCCCGAAGGCCACATAACGCGCCCCGAAGTTCGAACGCGCGTCCTGAACGAACAGCGCGTGATCCGGGGGGGCATGGTTCGCGTCGACGTCGATCAGGAGAGCGCCGGCGGGCATTTCCAACGGCGCGGACAACAGGAATCCAAGGTCCAGGTCGGTGATCGCCTCCTGGCGCTGCAGCGGCCCCATCGCGTGGGCGGACCGGCCGAGCGCGGCGATGCGCGCGAGCTGAGCAGGGCTTATCTCCAGCCAGCGGCTATGCCCGACCACGTGCGCGCACATCAGCGCCGGCCGGCTGGAATCCCGGAGGATCGGCGGAACGATCAGGTCGCCCACCAGGCCCAGATCCGCAAAGCGGTGGCCGGCGAACGCCGCTGCAACCAGACCCGAAACGTCGAACAGCAACGCTTCGCCGCCGGCCGCTCGCGGCCTGTCCTGGACGCTATGGTCATCCTTTTCGGAGAAGACGGCATCACGTAGCAGGGCCAGCAGGTCGGGTCGTGCGAGCGGCGCGGTACGGGCGATAAGCCGCTGCACTTCCTCGATGGCATCGGGATCCGCTGGACTAAGCCGCGCGGCCTGAAGGTAGGCTCGCGCGGCTGCGGGAATGTTGCCCAGCAATTTGTAGACGTGGCCCAGATGCAGCAGCGCTTCGCCATCATCCGGCTGAAGCATCGCCGCGCGTGCATAGGCCGCCTCGGCGCTGGTGTACCGGCGCCTTTCCTTTTCGGCATGCCCCAGCTGGATCCAGATATGGACCAGCGTAGGATCTTCCGTCATCGCGGCGCGATAGTTTTCGACGGCATCGTCCCATTCGCCACGGTCGCGCGCTTCATTACCGCGCGCGATCAGGCGGTGAACGGCCTGCGTTACCGGCACGCCGGCGGATTTCTTGGTCTTAAGGAACGACAGCATGCGGCGCGCACTGCGGCAAATCGAAAGCTGCGTCTAGGGATTCGCTCGCCAGGTCGCCGTCTCTTCCGCAGGTCTTATCGTACGCGAAACAGGAGATCGAAGTGGAGCATGCCGTCGGGAAGGAAGCTGGCGGCGACTGCCTCGGCGTTCCTGCGTTCCCAAAGGTCCACCAGCCCGGCTGCGGAGCGGACTTCGTTGACCCGGCCGTCATGTTCGATAGCCTCGACGCGGTCGGTGAGATCGAACAGCTGGTCCGCAAATTGCGGTGGCGGGCAACCAATATGGTCGTTCAGGCATCGCGGATTGAACTCGCCTAGCACGATCGGTCGATGCTTGCGCAGAGCCTTCTCGATTCCGGCCAGCGCCTGGGGTTCATGGCCTTCTATGTCGATCTTGATCATGTCGATCTGCGGTTCATCGGCGAGGATCGGGTCGCCAGGCAACGCTACGGTCTGAAAGACGCTCTGTCCCTCCGGCATCAGATAGCCGTTGGAGGAGCCGATCAGCGAAAAGATCGATTGGGCATTCGACAAGGCAAAACCGTGCAGCGTTACGTTCTGAAATCCGTTCGCAGCCACGCCGGCGAGGAAGTGCCGGATATTGTCCGGATGCGGCTCGAATGCCAGCACCCGCCCGCTCGCGCCTATCGCGGCGGCGGCGGTGAATGACATGACGCCGACATTGGCGCCGATGTCCACGAACGTGTCGCCAGGCTTAAGATGGCGCTGAATAATCGCGATGATGTGCGGCTCCCAGCTGCCATGCTGGGCGATATGACGCCCGAACTCCGGCTCCTGGCCATCGACGACGACCTTGGCATGCCCCATATCCACAAGGCGCTGTCCGGATGAGCCGTGGTTCGCACGGAATTCCGGTGAAGTCATGATGTCGGCGCGCAGGCCGTCGACATCCATCCCGTTCTCTCCCATGCGCTGATAGTGCGCGAACCCGTCGGGATCAGGCTGACGGCCCAATAACAGCCGATACGCAAGCTCGATTTCATCTGAAGCCAGCATGCCCGACGTCCTCTCATGTGCAGGCCGCAGTTCGGCCACTCAGTCATTACCGCCGGGATAAAACGGGCCTTCAGCTCGGAGGCCTTTGGCCTCGTCTAATTTTCTCGGTTTTTGCGGTTGACGATCTCGCTCGTCGATTGCTCGGGCGTCAGTTCCGCCAGCACCACGCGTCCACCGCGCTTCTGCACCACGTCCGCGCCGACGACGCGATCGATCGTATAATCCGCGCCTTTAACAAGCACATCCGGCTCCAGCGCCTCGATCAATTCCAGCGGGGTCTCCTCGTCGAACAAGGTCACCGCCGCCACGCCTTTGATCGCGCCGATCACCGCGGCGCGCGAGCCTTCGTCCTGGATCGGGCGCGACGGCCCCTTCAGCCGGCGCACCGACGCATCTGTATTGAGCGCCATGATCAGCCGGTCACAGCTCGCCGCCGCCTGCGCGATCAGCGAAATATGTCCGGGATGGACTAGGTCGAAGCAGCCGTTGGCGACGCCGACGGTCAACTTTTCCCTCGCCCAGGCCCAACGCAGCGCCACCATCGCCTCCCGGTCGAGCAGGCGTCCGTCATTGATATCCGATGTGGTGCTTTCGGCGAGCAGCGCCGCCGCCAGCTCTTCGCGGGTCACGCTGGCGGTGCCGAGCTTCGAGACGACGATCCCCGCGGCATGGTTGGCCATGCGCATCGCGTCGCGGATCGGCATGTCCGCGGCGAGCGCGGCGGCGAGCACGGCGACCACGGTATCGCCCGCGCCCGACACGTCGAACACGTCCTGTGCCACGGTCGGCACGTGCATCGGCGCTTCGTCCAGCGGAAAGAAGGACATACCTTTTTCCGATCGGGTGAGCAGCAGATGCGCGCCGCACATCTCCTGTGCTCTGGCGACAGCGGCGGCGGCTTCCGCATCGGTTTCGCAGGGAAGACCGGTCGCGTCGCTCAATTCCTTGCGGTTGGGCGTAATCAGGAAAGCGCCGCGATAGACAGCAAGGTCGGTTCGCTTGGGGTCTACCAGCACTTTCTTGCCCGATGCAGCAGCGCGGTCGATCACTGCCCGGATCGCACGGTCGGAGCAGACGCCCTTGCCGTAATCGGACAGGATCACGATGTCGGATGCTTCGATCGCCCGTTCCATCGCAACCAGGAAGTCCGCCTCGATCTCACCGGAGCACGGGATCACATCTTCATGATCGACGCGCACGATCTGCTGATGGGCGCCGATCACGCGCAGTTTGCGCGTCGTGCGCCGGCCTGGCACCGCAGCGATGCCCGTGCAGTCGATCGCACCGATTGCACCGAGCAGCCTGACCAGTTCATCGCGCGCGCCATCCTGCCCCGCCAGGCCCACCAGATTCACGCTGAGGCCAAGGCTGGCGAGATTGGCGGCGACATTGGCCGCGCCGCCGGGAACCGCATGCTCGTCGGTCACGCGAAGCACCGGCACGGGTGCCTCGGGTGAGATGCGGCTGACCGAGCCTGACATATAGCAATCGAGCATGACATCACCGATCACGGCGACGCGATAATCCGAGAGACGTTCGAGATAGGTGCTCATGATGCTGCCTTGGCGAGCACGGGCGCGGCTGCAAAGCTTTTTGCGGCAACTTTTGCCGCCAGCACCAGGTGGTAGAGCGTGCTGGCAGGCACATAGTCGACCAGCGGCGTTCCATCTGCGGCGATGTGGTCGGTCCAGCCGCCGGCGAAGGGCCGATCGAGGAAATGGCGCATCAGGCCCGCCGCCATCTTGTCCGCAAAGGCCGAATCGTTACGCGTAGCTGCCGCCTTGATCGCTTCGCTATGCGGCCAGGCCCGGTGCGAGGGTTTGAGAATGATCCCATCGGGCGAGATTTCGTCAACCAGCAGGCCGTTCGCCGCGACGCCCTGCTGTCGTGCGGAGCAATAGAGCGCGTCCATCTCCGCTTCCATCGTTTCGCCGGTCAGCGCGCCATATTCGCCAAGCAGCCAGACCCATTCGAAATGATGGCCAGGCTCCCACATGGCGCGCGCGACCAACCAGTCGGGCCGAAAAAATTCGAACAGCACATCGTCGCGCAGGAAATGGCGGCGGAACAGCGCCACCAATGCCGCCGCCCGCTCTTCATAACCGCGTCCCGGCGCCGTGCGCGCCAGAAGCAGATAGGCCTCAAGCAGATGCATGTGCGGGTTCTGCCGCTTCTCGGCGGGTGGGGGCAGCGCGTCGAACAGGCCTCCATGCTGCGGGTCGGTCAGGCGCCGCTCGATGAAACGGGTCACCCGATCGGCGATGTCGAGCAAGTTTGGATCGCGGTTCGCCTGATGGAGCGCGGCCAGCGCGAACAGGATGAAGGCGTGGGCATAAGCGTCGCGTTGCGGCGCGGAGACTCGGCTTGTGCCGGGATCGATCGCGAAGGCGAAGCTGGTTTCATCCCCTTCCTCCGCGGCGAAATCGCGCAACAGCGATGCCATCGCCATTTCGGCGATCGTCGCGCTGTCCTTTGCCCAGCCAAGCTCGGCCGCACAGGCAAAGACAAAGACCTGGCGCGCCTGCACCATGGCCCGATGCGGCACACACAGCGGGTGGCCGGCACGATCGAGCCGTTCGTGGAAGCGACCGGCGCGCCGATCGAATCCGCGCGCGGTCCAGATCGGCAACGCGGAAGTGACGATCCAATCGAGATAGTCTGCCAGCATATGCCCCAGCCCCGGTCCCGTCCTAGGCCGAAATCGGGCGCGGCGCGAGCGTGCGGATCATGCGGCCAGGCATGCGCGGACCAGGGCGGCGAGGTCGCCCGTATCGGGTTCGATCAAGTAGCCCGAAATGCCGGCCGCAGCGGCGGCGTCGAGATCGCTTTGCTTGTCTCCGATCAGGAAGCTGCCCTCGGCGCAGACATCCCAGTCCCGCATGGCGCGCCGGATCATACCGATGCCGGGCTTTCGATCCTCATGCTCGATCGCATATTCCGCGACCGTTCCTTCGGGGTGGCACGGGCTGAAATAGAAGGCATCCACATGAGCACCCTCTTGTCTCAGCAGGGCATTGAGATGTGCGTGAAACGCCTCGACCTCCGCCAGGCCGTACAGTCCGCGCGCCACGCCTGACTGGTTGGTGACCACCAGTACCGGATAGTCGGCTTCATTGAGCAGGCGGATGCCCTCGATCGCGGTTGGCGTGAAGTCCAGCCGCGCGGGCTCGAACACATAGCCGTGATCAATGTTGATCACGCCGTCGCGGTCCAGAAAGGCGGCGGGGCGGCTCATGGCGGTCGGCGCGCCGTCGGGACGGCGCGCGCTCCTCCCTACGCCGCGTGCTCGCGCACGCCGGCGACGATCAGCCAGCCGATCGAGTAGATCAGCAGCAGCGAGACCAGAACGGTGCCCAATATCCGTCCACGTTCGGGATAGAGCGCCTTCACCGGCATGTTGGGATTCACCACGCGCTGCAGATATAGTTGCTGCTGTATCGCCTGCTCGCGTGCCTTTTCCAGGCTGGCCGCGGCCGCCTCATAGCGCTTGTTCAGGAAATCGCGGCGCAGCATCAACGCCTGATATTCGCTGACGTCGTTGGTGATCGAATCGCTCCTGCCGGTGAGCTTGCCGGATTGGGCGTCGACCTGTGTCTGCAGCGACCGGGCATGCGCCGCCAGCGCCTGATATTGCGGACTGGACGGGCTGATCACCCCCGCCATGGTCTGGAGTTGCGCGCGCACCGCGGCAAGCTGTCCCGCCAGCGTCGAGACCAGTCCGAGCTGCGCGGCGCCCGTCGCCTGCGGATCGATATCGCCGCTCCGATGGCGGAAGGCCGTCATCGCCGCGTCGTTCGTGGTCAGCGCGGCCTCGGCCTGATCCAGCACGCGGCGGGCATTGGCGATCTCGTCCGCGTAACTGCGCTCGTTAAGCGCGTTCACGCGCTGTTCGCCGATTTGGAGAAGGCGCTGTGCGATGTCGTAGCTATCCTGTGGCGTAAAGCTGTGGACTTTGATCGTGGTGATCCCGGTATCGGTGTCGTACTTCACCTTCACCTGGCGCTGGTAATAACGCAGCAGCCGCTCTGGCGTCGGATTGGTCCCGAAGAGACGGCTGAGGATATCCACGCCCGGGCGCTGGAAGCGCTCCACAAGTCGGTCCTCTGTCCGCAGCTTCGCCACCGCGTCGTGCGAGGTGAGGTAGTCGGATACGCTCATCGCCTCATTCTGGCCGCCACCGGTGCCGGTCAGCAGACTGAGCGCGCTGGCGCCTGCGCTCGGGATTTGGGGCTGGTTGGCAGAATGGACCAGGAAATGCGCCTCGGACTCATATTGGTTCGCGGCGTAGCCATAGAGGTAGAGCGCGACCAGCAGGGTCGGCAGCACCACGATCAGGCAGAACCAGCGGCGCGCCCAGATCAGGCCGCGTATCCGCTCGCCGAGAGTAAGATCTCGATCCTCAGCCTGGTCTGCGGGGGTCATGAAACCATGCATGTTCATTCGTCGATCCTAGCTGATCCGCTGCTTAAGCGGAAATGCGCTGGCAAAGCGCGCGTCATGACAGGTGAATCTTGTCGCGGATGGTACGGAGCATCATCAGCCCGATCCAGATCGTGATCGCGCAGAAAGCGAGGCAATAACCGTAGAAGCAATAATCGTCCTTGGCGGATTCGAACCAGCCATAGCGCACCGTCTCGAAGATGGTGGTCGTCGGCAGCCACTCGGCATAGCTCCGCACGCCGCGCGGCAGCCAGCTCATGATATAGAAAGCGCCGGAAAGGCCGGTCATGAAATAGGTATAGGGGTGAACGAAGCGCCCCAACGTGCGTCGCTCATAGGTCGCAGCAGTGATGATCAGTGAATGACCGAGGCAGAACAGCCACATCAGCACCCAGCCCAACGCCACGTAGAGCGGCCGCGCCGGCGGGTCGGCCAGCCCCAGCGCGACGATCAGGATCATGATGATCGAAAAGGTCGAGAAGATGGCCCCGAACTCGAGCAACGCGCGCGCCAGGATGATGTCGAACACCGTCACCGACCGGTGATAGAGTAATGGCGCATTGGCCTCGATCGCGCCCTCGGCGCGATTGACGATGCCGCGGAACAGAATGAAGGTCGTATAACCCAGCACCGCAAAGGGCAGCGGCTTGATATCTGCGCCATAGACATTGTGGCCTGTTTCATAGTGAAGCAGGCCGATCACCGATGCGAGCAGCATCGGTTCCAGAAACATCCACAAATAGCCGACATTCTCGCGGCCGTAGCGCGTATGCAACTCGCGCAGGATGAGCGCGCCGATGACGCGCGTTTGGACGGCGAGTGCCTGGAGAAAAGTGCTGCGCGGAGGCGGCGCAGCCGGAGACGTCACGTTCATGCGTCGAGCTTATGCAACAGCGCCAGCACGATTGCGATATGTTCCGGCCAGGTCGGCGCTTGCCAGTTTGCAATCCGTCGCATCTGCGCCGCGCGCTCGGCCGAATCCGGGGAGGCGAGGTCTTCGATCGCGCGTTGCCAGGCGGGCCCGTCGAGGGGGTCGAGGAACAGCGGCACGTCGCCCCCCGCCTCGCGCAGCGCGGGCAGGTCGCTGCACAATACCGGCACGCGCAACGCGAGCGCCTCACTCACCGGCATGCCGTAACCTTCGGCGAAGGACGGCAGCAGCAATCCGCGCGCTCCGGCAATCAGTCCCTGGACCTGGGCATCGGGCAGACCCGCATGCTCCTCAACGCAATCCTTGAGCGCAGGGCAGCGCTCGAGCAGGTCGATCACCTGCTCATTCTCCCAACCGCGCCGGCCGATCAGCACCAGCTTCGGAATCGCGCCGGGGCCGCTCCGCTCGGCCATTGCGCGCCACAGATGGAGCAGCAGCAGATGATTTTTGCGCGGTTCGATCGTGCCGACGCAGACGAAATAGGGTCGGTCGGACGTATGGAGCGCAACGTCCGGGCGTATCTCCGTCCCGAGATGCGCGACCACGGCCAATGGCCGAGGCGCAGCGCGGTCGAGCCACGGCTGGAGCGCGTCCAGTGTCGCCTGGGAATTGGCGATGATCCCGTCCGACATCGACGCGACCGTCCACATGCGCCGCGCGTGCAGATCGGCGCCTCCGGGCCGGGCATATTCGGGATATTGGATCGGGATCAGATCGTGGACCAGGCACACCAGTCGCGCATTTTCGCGCTTCAGGAAGGCGCGCATCAGGGCTGGCTTGATCAGATTGTTGGGCGAAGGCTGCAGGTACAGGCTCTTCTCGCCCGACCTGGCGATGCGCGGGCGGAGTGAGAGCAATGCCTTGGCCGCGAACAGGCGGAGCGATTGCTCGCCCAGACCTTCGTCGCGCCATCTCTGTTCGGTCACGTCGAGAAAGCGCGTTACCGCCTTGGTCGGCAATCGGCCGTAAATTCCGCTTGGATGGACCGCCGCGAAGCGCAGGCGATCGGGCACCGCGTCGAGCAGTCCGCGCGCATAGGCCATCTCGACCCGGTCGACCCCGGTAGGTGTCGGGTGGAGCACCCGCGACAATAGTCGCGTGATGTCGAGGATGATCTCGCTCACTCGGCTGCTAATCTGCTCGCCAGCGCGCCCAGGTCGATCCGTTCGGCGCGAACTTCCGCCAATATCTCGGCCACCGTCTTCGCCACGCGCTCAAGCTGCTCGGGCTCGTGCAGCGAGGACAGGAAGAAGCGCAGGCGCGCGGCCTGCTCGGGCACGGCCGGGTAGATGATCGGCTGGACGTTTATGCCACGGTCGAACAAACGGTCGGCGGTGCGCGCCGCGACGATGGAACTGCCGGTCATGATCGGTACGATTGCCGCGCCGATCGAGGGCCCCGTGTCGAGGCCGTGCGCGCGCGCCGCGTCCAGGAACAACCGGCCATTGGCCTGCAATCTCGCCACGCGCTCGGGCTCGGCGTGCATGATGCGCAGGCTTTCGAGGCCCGCCGCGGCCACAGGCGGCGCCAGGCCGACCGAATAAACGAAGCCGGGGGCACTGCTTTTCAGATATTCGATCAACTCAAACGAGCCCGCAATATAGCCGCCGCACCCCGAGAGAGTCTTGCTGAGCGTTCCCATCCAGATGTCGACATCGCCCGGATTCACGCCCGTATGTTCGAAAATACCGAGCCCGCGCGCCCCGAGAACGCCCAAAGAATGGGCCTCGTCGACCATCAGATGCGCTCCATGCGCCTTCGCAATCGCGACCAGACGGGCGAGATCGGGTATATCGCCGTCCATCGAATAATGGCCTTCGACCACGATCAGCGCCCGATTTGCGTTGGGACGCGCCGCGCTGAGCAGCCGTTCCAGCTCGTCCATGTCGTTATGGGGGAAGGCGATACGCTGCGCTCCGCTCGCCAGCGCGCCCTGGACGATGCTGTTGTGGCTGAGCGAATCGTGCAGAATCACGTCGTCGCGGCCGACCAGATGGCCGATCACGGTAACGTTGGTCGCGTGGCCCGATACCAGAACGATCGCGTCCTCGGTCTGGTAGACCTCTGCCAACGCCCGCTCGAACTGGCGATGGATCGGCCGCTCGCCCGACACGATCCGGCTTGCCGAAACCGACGTGCCATACTCGTCGATCGCGTCCTTGGCCGCCTGGGAAACACGCGGGTCGCCGTTTAGCCCAATATAATTGTAGGAGACGAAATTGTCGTAAGTCCTGCCGTCGATAACGGCCGTCGCCCCCGATATGCCTTCATGCGGGCGAAAGAAGGGGTTGCGGATGCCAAGCGCCTCGCCGGCGCGGCGCACCATCGACAAATCTGCCTGCACCTCGGGTCGTCCGAGTGGAGGCTTGGTGGGGGCATGATGTTCGGCGTGCGCCGGCGCCCGATTGGAGAGGCGCGCGAGCAGCTTGGCCTTGGCATCGCCGCTGAGTCCGAAATTATCGCTCATCGTCAGGAGCGGTGGCACGCTCCTGAGGCAGGATCAAGGCGAGCTAGCGGCAGCCGCGGCCATCGACGGCTCGCTCGGGGCCGTTGCGCCGTCCGCCGGGCCGTCGATCGAGGCGCCTTCGTAGCGTGCCAGTCGCTCGGCCATCTGCGTCTTTTCGTCGGCCTGACCTTCGCCTTCGCCGCCCAGGCTGCGCACGATCCGGCCTGCCATCGCGCTCAGGGTCGCGCCCTCCGACAAAGCGAGGAGCGGGATCGAGATGCCGAAACGTTGCTCGACCGCGAGCCGCAGTTCGACCGCCATCAGGCTGTCCATGCCGAGTTCGGCGAGCGGACGCTGCGGCTCGACCCGGTCGATTGCGAGCTTCATGATCCGCGCGACTTCTTCGACCAGCAGGGCGGAAACCTTTTCCCGTGCCTCATCGGGCGAACAATCGGCGAGCAAGGCCTTGAGATCGACTTCGGCCGCCTCGTCGGTCGCCGCGCCGCCCATTTCGGCAAAGAGCGGCGACGCCATGAGCGGGAGTTGGCGGCGGAGCGAGGCCCAGCGGATCGTGGCCATGCCTATCACCGGAGCGCCCGTGGCGAGCAAAGTCGGCAGCGTGTCGAGCGCTTCCTGTGCGCTCAGATGTGCGCTGCCCAACTGGCGAGAAAGCATGTCGCTGACCTGTGCCTCGCGGGCGAGGTAGCCGGCATCGCCGATCGGGCCCCATTGCACGGCAAGACCGGGCAGGCCTTCGGCGTGGCGCCGTCGGGCGATCGCCTCGATCGCGGCATTGGCGGCGACATAATTGCCCTGGCCGGGATTGCCGAACGCGGTGGTGACCGAGGAGAAGAGCAGGAACAGCCCGACATCGTCGCCGCGCGTAAGCCGGTCGAGCGCGTCCGCGCCGGCCAGTTTTGGATGGAGCGAACGCGCGAAACGCTCGGCGTCGAGCGCGCCGAGCAACGCATCGTCCATCGCGACCGCCGCATGGATCACGCCGCCGATCGGCCCCTGCCCCTTGCGGACATTGTCGAGGATCGTCGCCAGTGCGGCCTCATTGCCGACATCGACCGCATAAGCGCGCGCATCGACGCCGGCCGCCGCGAATTCGGCCAGCACCGCATCCGCATTGGGCGTCGCGGGCCCGCGCCGGCTCATCAAGGCGAGATGCTTGGCGCCATGCAGCGTCAGCCAGCGCGCGGCTTCGAGACCGAAGCCATCGAGACCGCCGGTTACGAGATAGGCCTGGTTCTCGTTCGCCGCGAACGGCTCCGCCTTCGGCAGTGCGGCAGGCAATGCGTCGCCCGGGGTCAGCACGATCTTGCCGATATGGCCTGATGCCTGCATCAGCCGGAACGCATCCTCGGCATCGGCATAATCGAACGTCCGATGCGGCAGGGGGCGCAACGCGCCCTTGGCGAACAGGTCGGTGATCTCGTCGAACAGCGCCGCCGCCAGCTTCGGGCGGCGCAGAGGAAGCTGATCGGCATCGATCCCGTAATAGGTCACATTATGGCGGAAGGGGCGCAAGCCGACGCTGCTATTCTCGTAAAAGTCGCGCTTGCCGAGCTCGAGGAAACGGCCGAACGGCTTCACCAGCATCAGGCTGCGGCGCATCGCCTCGCCCGCCAGCGAGTTGAGGACAACATCCACGCCCTCGCCGTCGGTAAGCCGCATCACCTCATCCGCGAAAGCGAGCGAGCGGCTGTCGAGCACCGCTTCGACCCCCAGATTCTGGAGAAGCGCGCGCTTGGCAGGCGAGCCTGCGGTCACGAACACGCGCGCGCCGCGATGCTTGGCATATTGGATCGCGGCGAGGCCCACGCCGCCCGCACCGCCATGGATCAACACGGTTTCGCCCTCGCCGATCTGCGCGAGATGGCCGAGCGCGTAGATGGTGGTGAGGAAGGCGACGGGCACGGTCGCGGCGGCGGCGAAGCTCATTCCCGCAGGCATCCGCATCACGGCGTGCGCGGCGGTCACCGTCTCGGTCGAAAGCGAGGCAGGAGCGAACGCCATTACCCGGTCGCCAACAGCGAAGCCCTCCACACCGGCGCCGATCGCGGTGACGATGCCTGCGCATTCCAGGCCCATGGTCGGGCCGGCGAAGCCGTCGAGCAGCGCCTCGTCGGGCAGCAGCCCCATCGCCCACATCACGTCGCGGAAGTTAAGGCCCGCCGCCTCGACCTTGATCGAGATCTCACCGGCGCCGGGTGCGGCGGGCGTCATTTCGGCCCAACCCAGCGAATCCAGCAGGCCAGGCCGCTCGATCGCGAGGCGCAGGCCGTCCGGTTTGCTGCCGCGGGTGCTGGGCAGGCCGCGCCGCACGCGCGGCACGCTGCGGCCTTGCGCGGTCCAGCGCACTTCCTGTTCGGCGTCGGTGCGCAGCAATTCGATGGCGGCATGATCCGCCGCGGCCTCGATCGGCAGATCGGTGTCGAGCCGGATCAGACGTGTCGCGATCTGCGCAGCCTCGTTGGCGAGCACGCGGCGCAGGCCGGTGAGCGCCGCGGCCTCGACATCGTCCGCTTGAACGACCAGCACGATCTCGACCGCCGGATCGGCGGGGAGGGCGGCCAGAGCCGCGATCCGCGCGAGCGCGACGGGCAGATCGGACGGACCGATCAGCATTGCAACTCGCCCGGTCAATTCGTCGCCGCAATCGGTCAGCGCGCCACGCGTCGCGAGCGCCTGTTCGAGCGCATCGGCCAGCGCGCCCGTACCCGCGATGCGGATCTGCGCTTCAGCGGTGACCGGCTGCGCTACCGCTTCGGTGCGCGCGCCGATCAGTTCGACCGGCCAGAGCGCGGTTTCAAGCGGTTGCGTCCAGCCATCGACAAAGCCCGCGCCGTCCAGCAACGACTGCCAGCGCGCGCTATCCGCAGGCGGCGGTGCGTCGGGACGAAGCAAGGGCCACATGCGGTTCGGCGTCGGCTCGGCCAGCAACAAGGCGCCGCCCGGCGCCAGTGCTGCCTTGATCGCAGCCAGCTCACGCGCACCCCAGCCGCCCAAAGCGAAGCCGTGCAACCCGACGATGAGGTCGAACGACGCTTCGTCAAGCGCGTCGCCCGGCGTCCATGCGATGGCGTGCGCTGCGGGCAGATCGTGCAAAGCGTCGGTAAGCGCGGGCAGGTCGTCCGGCTCGGTCGCGGCCACCAAAGTGGCATTCTCGCCGAGATGCCGCAGAAGCAAACGGGTCCCGCCGCCCCGGCGTGCGCCGACCTGCAGCACACGCAGCGGAGCGCCGTCCCGTCCGGCGATCTCTCCCAGCTTCTGGGCGAGCTTATGAGCCGCGGCCTCCCCTGCTGGCGAAGCGGTCAGCACTTGTTCCCACAAAGCGGCCGGGACCGCGGCCGCGGCGGCCGGGCCTTCGGTCAGCAATGTCGGCAGCGTCTCCGCTGCGAGCCCAAGCAGCGCGACTTCGGCAACGCCGCGCGGCTGATCGAAGAACAAGGTGCGCAGGATCGCGTCGGCAGGCGGCAAATCGTCGGCGGCGAAGCTCCACGATCCATCGCTAGCCTGAGAGGCGACACCATCGGCCGCCAGCCAGCGGAGCAGACGGTCGAGGATCGGGCGGCTATCGGTGGCAATCGCGCCGTCCCGGATCAGCGCCTGCGGCGCAAGGCGGCCGTCGGACGACAGGGCGCGCAATGCTTCGACCGCCGCCGAAGTGGCGAAGGCATCCGCGAGCAGGCGGCTTTCCGCGGCATCGTGATCGACAGAAGGTTTCGCGGGAGCGAGCGCGGCCTCGGCAACAAGGGACACCGCACCGGCTGGATCGGCGCTGGCGATCTCCGCGATGTGGAAAAATTGTTCTTCCGAGGTCGCCTGGCGTCCGAGCGCGACGCGGACGAACCAGCAATCGACCATGTCGGCAACCGGCAAGCCCGCAGCATCGACCAGCAGCACGTCGGCGCGAACCGAACGCGGGCCGACGCGCGTGACCTTGAGCTCGGCTGCGACCGGGATCGCGCCTTCGGGCCGGCGCAACCGCACCCGGCCGAAGCGCCAGGGCAACACGCCCGTCTTGCTGCCGAGCCGGTCGGCCGCGAGCGCGAGCAGGCCCTGCAAAGCACCGTCGACCGCGTTGGGTGGTAGCAGGAAGGGCAGGTTGAGATGCGTTGCGCGGTCGAGCTTCGCGATCGCGCGCTCGCCCTCGAACACGTCGATGCCCGACACCGCCTGGAAGGCCGGCCCGTAGTCGAGCCCCATTTTCGACGCGAGTGCGTAGAGACTGGCTGCCGGAACATGCCGGACCGGTGTGCCCACCGGCGCATCCGGGCGCGCCATGTCGGCATCCGCCGCGGCGATCCGGCCGACCATATGCGTCGTCCAGGGTTCCTCCGACAAACGCGGGCGCGAGGCGATGGTGAAATCGCCTGCCGCCGACCCGACCCGCAGCCGAACCTCGCGCAGCACGTGGGGCTCAAGCACCAGAGCGCGGCCGATCTCGACGTCGAGCAGGTCGAGCGAAGCCGCATTCGGGTGCCGAAATCGCGCGGCGGCCAGGCCCATCTCGACCAAAGCCGCCGCCGGCACCACTGCCGCGCCGCCGACCGCATGATCCGCGAGCCAGGGCAGGGTCTCGAGGCTTAGATGGCGCGTCCACTCAACCGCTTCGTCGCCGACGCGGATGCCGAGCAGGGGATGCTCGAACGGCAAAGTGACGCGGTCGGTCGATTCCTCGGTGCGCGGCGTCCAGAAACGCTCGCGTTGGAAAGGATAACGCGGCAATCCGCGCACTGCCGCCCGGCCGCTGAAGGCGATCGTGTCGCGAATGTCGCCGCCCGCAGCATGGATGCGCGCGGCGAGCCCCGCGACCGGATCGGCCTTGCCGGGCCGGCGCGACAGGCTCGAAAGGACGCGGCCTTCCTTGTCGGCCCTGCGCAGCGCATCGTTGAGATAGGCTTGGACCACGCCGTGCGGCCCCAGCTCGACGAAAATGCGAATGCCGTCGGCGACCATCGCGCGTGCGGCCTCGGCGAAAAGCACCGGCTCGCGCACGTTGCGCCACCAATAGGTCGCGTCCAGCTCGGCGCCGTCGAGCGGCGCGCCCGCGACCGTGGAATAGAAAGACAGTGAAGTGCGGGTGGGCTTGAGGCCCTTTAGGTCGGCGGCGAGGCGCGCCGCAATCGGGTCCATCGCCGCCGAATGAAAGGCATAATCCAGGTCGAGCCGGGTGAAGCGCCAGCCTTTCTCCCTGGCGGAGATTTCGAGCGCATCGAGACCCTCTTTGGTGCCCGCGACCGTGGTGGCCTGGCTGCTGTTGCGCGCAGCGACCTCGACCTCGGTTCCGGAAAGCGCTTCGGCGACCATATCCGCGTCGAGGCCGATCACCGCCATCCCGCCGACACCATGCTGTGCCTGCTGGCTGCGGCTGCGCACCGCGATTACGCGCGCGGCGCTGTCCAGATCGAGCGCGCCGGCAGCCCAGGCGGCGGCGACCTCGCCCACGCTGTGGCCCATGCAGGCGTCCGGCTCGATTCCCTGCTCGCGCAGTGCGAGCACCAAGGCGACCTGGATCGCGAACAGCAGGGGCTGGGCGATATCGGTGTTGCGCAGCGCGTCCGCATCGGGGTTGTCGAGGCTCTCGCGCACCGACCAGCCCAGATGCGGGCTGAGCGCGGCATCGACCTTGTCAAGCGCGTCGCGGAACACGGCACTGGAGCCGATGGCGTCCTGCGCCATGCCCGACCACTGACTGCCATTCCCCGAGAAGATGAAGCCGATCTTGCCTGAAACTGCGCTGTTGGCTGCGGCGAGCGCGGTAGGTTTGCCGTCGATGAAGGCGTCGAGCGTCTCGACCAGCAGCTCTTGCGTTTCCGCCGGGATAACGAGCCGGTTCTTGTGCTGGGTGCGCTTGAGCGCAAGGCCACGCAACAGCGCCGGAAGCTCCTTGGGCGCGGCCGATGCGATCCGATGGCGCCAGGCGCTTGCCAGCGCATGCAGTGCTTCCTGAGAACGGGCTGAGAGCAGGAAGGCCGGCAGGTTGCCGCCCCCTTCGTTGCCCGCTTCAGGCGCCGCATGAGGAGCCTCCAGCACCGCGTGGGCATTGGTGCCGCCGAAGCCGAAAGAGTTTACGCCGACCAGATAGGGATTGGGACCCCTCTTTACAGCGACCGCCTTGGGCGCGAGCTGGAGGTTGAGGTCGGCGAACGGAATGTTGGGGTTGGGCGTCTCGCAATGAAGCGAGGGCGGGATCGTGCCGCGCTCTGCCACCAGCATCGCCTTGATCAGGCCGGCCATGCCGCTGCCCGCTTCGAGATGGCCGATATTGGTTTTGACCGACCCGATCGTAAGCGGGCGCGGTCGGCCGCTGCCGAGAATATCGCCGAGCGCCCCCGCTTCGATCGGGTCGCCAGCGGGCGTGCCTGTCCCGTGCGCCTCGACATATGCCAGATCGACCGGATCGAGCCCGAAGCGGCTATAGACCTGATCGAGCAAAGCCGCCTGCGCGTCGCGGTTGGGCAGCGACAGGCCGGTGGTGCGCCCGTCCGAATTGACGCCGGTGCCGCGGATCACCGCGCGGATCGGGTCGCCATCGGCAAGCGCCTGACCCAGCGGCTTGAGGATGACGATGCCGCCGCCTTCCGCGCGCACATAGCCGTCCGCGCGCGCGTCGAAAGCGTGACAGCGCCCCTTCGGGCTGAGCATCGAAGCCGCGCAAAAGCCGATATAGGATTGAGGCGCAAGCAACAGACTGACGCCCCCGACCATCGCCATCGGGATCTGCCCTGCGCGGATCGCCTCGCACGCCTGATGAAGCGCAACCAGCGACGAGGAGCAGGCTGTATCGACCGTGAAGCTCGGTCCGTGCAGGTCGAACGCATAGGAAATGCGGTTGGCGAGCGTGCAGAGCGTGATACCGATCATCGAATAGGCATCGGTGGTCGATGGATCGCCGATATTGACGTTCAGATAATCCCAGGACGATCCACCGACGAATACGCCGACCGGTGCGCCCGCGAGCGCGTTGGCATCGAAACCCGCGTCCTCGATCGCCTCATAAGCGAGTTCGAGCAACAGCCGTTGCTGCGGATCCATCTGGGTGGCTTCGCGCGGGCTGATGCCGAAAAAGGCCGGGTCGAACTGACTGACATCGCCCAGCACCCCCGCAGCGAACGTATAAGCCTTGCCGCGCTGGCCCTTTTCCGGGTGGAAGAGCTGCGCCTTGTTCCAGCGATCGTCCGGAATTTCGGAAACTGCATCCGTTCCGGCGAGCAACATCGCCCAGAATGAATCGAGATCGGGAGCGCCCGGCAGCCGGCATGCGGCGCCCACGATCGCGATCGGTTCTGCCGCAACGCCGGACGCTCCGGTGCCGGACATGTCGAAATCGTATCGCGAACGGTTCAAACCCAACTCCGGCGTGATCCCAAGCCTGTAGGGAGCGCTTCATGCGAGGCTATAGCGGAGCGTTGCCAGCGGACAAGCTATACAGCCCGATCGTTTTTTGCGGAAGCGTTGCACGCCTGCGCCAATGGCATGAATCGGGCTCTATCAAATGGTTGATAGCTGGATCCAGGCTTGGCGGGAATTTTCGTCGAAGCGATCCGCCCATGGTGACTCCCCGGCCGCGCAACCCGTTTGCATTGCAGCATTTAGTGGCGCATGGGGCGAATGCGTTTGCCGAAACGGATGCGGGTGAACCGTGCGTACCGTTCGGTAGTTTGGCGATCGGACCTGTTGTGTCGGACGCAACACGGGTGCAAAGGATGCGGAGCCGAAGGCGCGCCGCGCCGGTTCGGATTGTCAGGTGAGGCGCGTGGCGAAAAAAGAATTTCTCTTTCTCCAGGGGTTGGCGGGACCGTTTTTCTCGCTGCTCGGGCAAGCACTCGAAGCCTCCGGAAATGGCGTTCACCGGATCAACTTCAACGGCGGCGACAAACTCTACTGGAAGTTGCCGGGCGCGATCGACTATCGCGGAAATCTCGACAAATGGCCGCGCTTCCTGGCGCGGACCCTCGCGCGCCGTCGTATTACCGATATTCTGCTCTTCGGGGACTGCCGGCCGCTGCATAGCGTCGCGATCGAGGTTGCGAGCCGGCTCGGCGTCAAGGTCCATGTCTTCGAGGAAGGCTATGTCCGTCCCGATTTCGTGACGCTGGAGGCAGGCGGCGTGAACGGCCATTCGGGCCTGTCGCGCTCACCCGATCATTATCTGGAAGCCGCCCGCGCTTTGCCGCCCCTGCCCGATTTCCCGCCCGTGCCGTCCTCGTTCAATCGGCGCGCCAAGGAAGATCTGGCCTATAATATCGCGTCGCTCGTCGCGGCGCCGCTATTCCCCGGCTATCGCACGCATCGCCCCTGGCATATCCTTACCGAATATGCCGGATGGGCCCTTCGCCTGGTCAAGCGGCCCGCCGAGCGCCGTCGCTCCAGTGCGACATTGGATGTGCTCAAGGCCGATGGGCGCCCCTATTTCGTTTTCCCGCTGCAGCTCGATTGCGATTATCAAATCCGCGTCCATTCCCACTTCAAGGGAATGCAGGACGCGATCGAGACTGTGCTCGGCTCCTTCGCGCGCAATGCACCCGCCGATGCCTTGCTGGTGGTGAAAGGCCATCCGCTCGACAATGGCCTGGTCAATTGGGAGAAGCGCACGCTTGCTGTCGCGGCCAGGCTTGGCATCAGCGATCGGCTGCTCTTCCTTGAATCGGTCGATATCGACTCGCTGGTGTGCAACGCGGTCGGGCTGGTCACGGTCAACAGCACGACGGGGACGCTCTCGCTCCGGTGCGGCGTGCCTACGATCGTGCTGGGCGATGCGGTTTATGACATGCCGCGCATTACCGACCAGAAGGGGCTTGATGCTTTCTGGCATGCGCCGACCCCGCCCGAATTGCCGGTATTCGAAGCTTTCCGCCGCGTCCTGATCGATCGCTGTCTTATCCATGGCGGTTATTTTAGCGATCAGGGCTTATCCATGCTGGTTAAGGGTGCGCTTCGGCGGCTCGAGATGCATGAGCCGAAGACGTCGGTCGTACGGTTGCCCACGCCCGTGCGCGTGCCGCAGGTGGCGCCTCTCGTCGCCCGGGGGTGACTTCTATCTCCTCGGTGTTGATTACCGGCGCGTCGAGCGGTCTCGGCGCCGGGCTTGCCAAGAATTATGCCGCGCCGGGGGTGCACCTCGTGCTTACGGCCCGGGACGCGGCGCGGCTCGAGACGACTGCCGCTCTGTGTCGAGACAAGGGCGCGACCGTCACCGCCGGCCTGTTCGATATCCGCGAGCCCGAGCCGTTTGGCACTTGGCTGCTGGCGCAGGATGAAGCGACGCCGCTCGATCTGGTAATCGCGGCCGCCGGTGTCTCAGCCGGAACCGGTGAGGGCGATATGCCTGAAGGACTGGATCTGGCCGCGATGCAGGTGCGTGCCAATCTGCTCGGCACGATCCACACGATCGAGCCATTGCTTCCGCGCATGATCGCGCGCGGCAAGGGGCAGGTCGCAGTGGTCGCCTCCACCGCCGCTTTGCGCGGATTGGCGTACAGCCCTGCCTACAGTGCCAGCAAGGCGGGCATTCGTGCTTATGGCGAGGGACTGCGGGCGCTGCTGCGGCCCAAGGGCATCGATGTCTCCGTAATCGTCCCTGGCTTTTTCGATACGCCGATGACCGACCGCTGGAAGGGCCCGACTCCCTTCATGATGAGCCTCGACAAGATGGTCGGCGCAATTCGGAAAGGGCTCGACGCGCGCCGTTCGCGCATCATCGTCCCGCGCCTGCTGGCGCTTGGTCAGCAAGCGGCGGATTTGATGCCCGCGACCCTTGGCGACCGCATTGTGCGCCGATTCCGCTTCCATATTGAACCGGGTCGCTGAAAAGAGACCCAATGATTCATTTCTTCCTGGGCCTGGCGATCAGCTTGGCGACATGGCTGGGACTGCGCCGGCTGGTGGGTGCCTGGCCGTTCGGCCGGCAAGCCAGCGCACCCGTCAGCACGCTGTTGCTCGATGCCTTTCCCTGCCTCGCGGGCTTCGGCCTGTTCCTGCTGCCGACCGGGCGACCGATCCTCGCCGGCCTGACCATAATGTGTCTTGGCATCGGCATGGGCGTCGCGGATCGGGTCAAGCGCGCGGTGCTGGGTGAGCCGGTGGTGTTCGCGGACCGCGCCGAACTTATTGAGGTCGTCCGCCACCCGCGTCTCTATCTGGCCTTCGTGGGCACTGGCCGCATGATCCTGGCCACAATCGCGGTCGTGCTGGCGGTGATCTGGGTGATCGATCTCGAACCGCCTTTGTGGCCGGTCCATCTCATCCCGGCGGTTCTGCAGGCTGTGGTCGCCACCGTGATCGGCCGGCTGCTGTTCGTGATTCCTTCAAGCCGGCCGCTCTGCGATCGGCTTGCCGCTGTCTACCGCAGGTTTGAGCCCAGTCGGGATCCGGAGGAGGATTCCGAACGGTTCGGGCTGCTGGCGACCTGCATCATCCACGCGACGCTTGCACGCTCCGAGCGCGCCGGCCGCCAGCAGGCCGCACAAGGCCGTGTGTGGCCGGCCTTGCCCGCCAACGGCCCGATCCTGATCGTCCAGGGCGAATCCTTCGTCGACGCGCGTCGGCTCGATCCGGCGCTCGCGGGCCATCTTCCCAATTTTGCCCGATTGCAGGCCGAGTCGGTCGGGCATGGCAAGCTTGCCGTGCCCTGCTGGGGCGCGAACACGATCCGGTCCGAACTGGCAGTGCTGACCGGATTGAGCGCGGACGATATCGGGCTCGACCGCTTCAATCCATACGAGCATTTCGCGCGGGTCCCTCTTCCGTCGCTCGCGCATCAGGCGCGCACGGCGGGTTACAAGACGATCTGCATCCACCCCTATGACGCGGACTTCTATTATCGCGACAAGGTGATGCCGCTGCTCGGCTTCGACCAGTTCGTCGGCATAGAGGGTTTTGCGGGGGCCGAACGCAGCGGCCCCTATGTCAGCGACGTCGCGGTTGCGCAGTGCATGGCCCGATTAGTGCGCGAGCATGGCCCGCATGTGCTGGTTTTCGCGATAACGATGGAGAATCACGGGCCTTGGGATGCGGAGCATGATCCGCTTCCCCCCGAATCCCTGCCAGAGGGCTGGCGTGATCTGCCCGATGCTGCGGAAATCCGGCGCTGGCTCAAGCATCTCCAGTCGACCGATTCGATGATTCCGATCCTGCAGAATGCGATTGCGGCCACCGGGTCTCCGGGTTGGCTGGTCTTCTACGGCGACCACCAGCCGAGCCTCCCCGGCGCTTTCCAGGCCGCCGGCGCGGACGACCGCAAGTCCGACTACGCAATCTGGGGCTCGAACGGGGCGCCCGGTACTCGCGCGGATATCGCCGCGGAGGAGATTGCCGCGGAGCTGATGAAGGCAATGGGACCAGTCGGGCCCATCTAGATCGTGGTTGGTTCGGGCTGAATCAGCCTGACCCGCTTCGACTAAAAAACGATCGGGCTCTAGCGCGAGACGGTACCGAACAGCCGCGCGAATCGCCCCTCCAGGCGGCGCAGGCGGATCAGCCAGGTCAGCTTCGGCTTCCACCCCTCGGCAAAGCGCTGAAGCAATGTTTCCGGCGGGCAGGGGCGCTCCGTGACCGGATCGAGATAACGCGGATAGATGATCAGCGTGCCTGCCACCAACTCGGTAAGCGTCAGGTTTCGGGTCCGCCGTGCGACCGGAGGGGCGAGATCGCGGGTCAACCCCCAGCCTGCATAGAATGGCTGGCCATGTACCGTTACCTCCAGTCCCCGCAACAATGCCTCGAAACCGGTCAGCGAGGTCAGGACGTGCACGCCATCGATCCGCGCCAGCAGCGACGGCATGGATTCGCCGCGCACGATATCGTCGGCATATAAGCGCAACTCGGCATCGGGCACATGGCCAAGCCGATGGCCTGCATCGACATCGGGATGGGGCTTGAACAGGATATGCGCCCCGGGCTCGGCGGCGCGGACGCGGCGCAGCAGGTCGAGATTGCCGGCGACGCCCGCGCCGCCGCATCGTACCGACAGATCGTCCTCGACCTGCCCCGGTACCAGGATTGTCCGCTTCGCGCGCGCCAAAGGGGCTGGCGAAGGAACCTGGCTTTCATATTTGCTGATGCCGCGAAGGACGATCAGGTCGGCCAGCGCCTCGGCACGGGCCAGCGTTTCCGGCGGGAAGGTGTCGTTTTCGAGGATGGTTTCGAGATCGCTCGGTCGGTCCGGATCGTAATAGATGCCGCTGCGATCGACCACGATCGACAAAGGCGGGTGCAAATCGGCGCCCAGGCCGATCGAGCGGATGAAGCCATCCTCGATACGCACCAGCCGGTCGCCCGCCAGCTGCTCCAGGCCCGCGGGCTGGCGCGAAGGCCAGACCGCGATCGGGCCGTTTCCGGCCGCAGCCAACGCTTGCTGCGCGTCGTCAAGGAACAGCAGGGGCGTGCGGCTGTGCCCGCTGAGGAATTGCGCGATCCGTTTTCGTTTCCACCACGCAATGCCGCAGGCGACGCGGATATCGCTGTCGTTCCACGGGGGCCCGGCGACCGGCGCGGTCATCCGTCGGCGGGCCGCTTGCGGCCGGCATCCGTCCAGGGCTGGCCGACCCAGCGCTTGAACCGGTCGCGGAAAGCCCAGTGGATGGGGACGCGCCGTTCGGCGAGGCCGGGCCAGCCGGTCAAATCGAGCCCGGTCCAGGGCAGGAAAGGGTTGCGTCGCCCATAGGCCCACATCTCGACGCGCGTAGAAGGACGCACTGCCGGCCCGCGCGCGTGGAAGCCGCTCGTATCGCACACGATCAAGGTATTTGCCGGGACGGCGAATATGGTCGGCTGGGGCAGGCCAAGCGCGCCCAGCTCGTTTTCCTCGATGCGGAGCGAGCCACGGCCCGACAGGAAATCGCTGCCGTCGCGCGCATCCAGGCTGCGCTTTCTTTCCCACGCCAGCCGCGCGGCGTCGCGGCGGTGCGAGCCCGCGACGTAGGTGAGTGGACCTTCATCTTGCGCGACGTCGGTCAGGAACAGCCATGCCTTGACGGTAGGGTGGAAGGTATCGGCGTGCAGTTTCGTCTGTGGATCGGGCGGCGCATCATAGCGGTGGGTCAGAATCGACTGGATATAGACCAAGGGCTCCGTGTCGAAGCTGCCGACATAGCGAATCAATCCCTGCCAGCGGGGGTCGTGCATCAGCGCGCGCGCCGCGGGCAGCGCCTGCAATGTCTCGGGGTCGAGCGCGTAGCGGCGGGTAATCGTGTCGCCCTGCACCATCTCGCGCGCAGCGCCGGGATAAGACATGACCTGATCGTGCAGCGCAACGAAGGCGTCAGCACTCAGAAAATTCCCGATCTTCACGAATCCATCGCGGGCGAAGGCCTCTCGATGTTCGCCCGCGACCAGCCGTTCCATGCGCCGCCGGCGCGACGCCGCCATCCGGTCGGCTAGGGCTACGCGCTTCATATGCAGACCCCACGCATTCAGCCTGCGCGAGCCGATCAGCGGATTGTCGCGAAAGCTCTTGGCGTCGGTCGCAAGCTGGAGCGCCCACCAGGGCGCGAGAAGGTAACGCAGCGGATTCACCTGTTCCCTATTCGGCAGGTCGGGCGCGCACGCAAGGCAGGGAGTTTTCGGCTGGTGGAGCTGAGGGGAATCGAACCCCTGACCTCTGCAGTGCGATTGCAGCGCTCTCCCATCTGAGCTACAGCCCCGCACCAGCGAAGTGCGCGCTTAGACGGGCTTTCCCCCCGATGCAACGCGCTACCCGAAAAAACCCCAAATATCCTCGCGACGACCTGCCTTTGCGGGGCGATGCGCGCCTGACGTCGACGGAACGGCGCCCGCCGCTGGTTCGTTTTTCCTTCAGCAGCCACGTTCGTTCTGAACGGGCCGTACTTCGGATGAGAAGTAGGAGGTTTCAATGGGTTACGAGCGTAACGACCGTCAGTGGAATGCGGGCGGCGACCGCGACTATAGCGGCTATGGCGACGGCAACCGCACCCGATCCTACAATGGACCGGCGCGCTGGGATGAGGATCGCGCGCGCTCTTATGGCGATTATGGCAACCAGGGCGGGAGCAGCCCTGCGCGTGACTATCGGGGCGATCGCTTCAACCCGCCGTCGCGCGATTATGGACGGGAATTGCAGGGCTATTCCTACGAGGACCGCGACTTCTTCCAGCGCGCCGGCGATGAGGTTCGCTCATGGTTCGGTGACGAAGAGGCGGAACGCCGCCGCCGGCGCGACGCGGAGCGCGACGGCTATTTCGATCGCGATGAGAGTCGCGGCAGGTATGGCGCTTCCGGTTATCGCAGCCGGCATGAGCATGACCCGCAATATCGGTCGTGGCGCGATCGCCAGATGGAGGCGCTCGACCGCGACTATGACGAATATCGCCGCGAACATCAGGGCCGGTTCGACAATGAGTTCGGATCCTGGCGCCAGGGCCGCCTGAGCCAGCGCGATCTGCTGCAGCGCGTAACCGAGCATCAGGAGGTGATCGGATCGGACGGCGAGCATATCGGCACCGTCGATCATGTCTGCGGCGACCGGATACTGCTCACTAAATCGGACGCGGCCGCGCACGGCCATCACCATTCGATTCCTTCGTCCTGGATCGTCTCGGTCGAGGACAAGGTGACCGTCAACAAGACCGCCGATCAGGCCAAGCAGCATTGGCGTGACGAGGCGCGGAACGGCGGCGGCAGCTGGTTAGGAGGCGACGACGACCGCGAGGTGAACCTCAACCGGAGCTTCTCCGGCACCTATTGATCGCGCGTCCGATCGAAGAAGGGTCCGGCCTCGCGGCCGGGCCCTTTTCGTGGGCTCAGGCCAGCCCGTCGATTATGTGAATCACGACGCCGACGAGCCCGCCCACCAACGTGCCGTTGATGCGGATATATTGGAGGTCGCGGCCGACCGCATTTTCAAGCCGATCGGTAACGGTCTGCGCATCCCAGCCGCGCACGGTTTCAGATACCAGCGTCACGATCCCATCGCCATAGGAGGCGACCAGCCCGGCAGCGGCACGGCGCGCGAACCGATTTACGGCGAAGCGGACGCGCTCGTCCTCCTGCAGCCGCGTGCCCATCTGACGCATCGCCTCCCCGAACTTGCCGGCGGCGACGGCTTGCGGGTCGCGGGCTGCACGCAGCATCGCCGCGCGCGCATTCTGCCATAGCCCGTCGAGCCATTCGCCCACCGCCGGATTGGCAAGCGCGGCGTCACGGAACGCGGCGACCTTTTCCTGCAATTCGGGGTCATTCTGCAGGCGGAAGGCGAGGGTGGCCAGTCCCTCCTCGGTCTTTGCCCGCAGCGGATGGTTGCGGTCTTCTGCCATGTCGCCGAGCAGCTTGAACAGACCATCGAGGATCTTGGTGGAGAGCGTTTCGTCGAGCCCAGTCCAACGCAGAACCGAGCCTGCGCGCTCGTGGATCATCTGGCGGAACAGGGCTTCGTTGGCGTCGAGCGTGCGGCCGACCCATAGGATCGCGGCATTGATCATCGGACGATGTCGCCCCTCGTCCATCGCCGCCGCCATCAGCTTGCCCAGCATCGGCGCGATGTCGAGCGATTTCAGCCGTTGCGAAACCGCGCTCTTGAACAATTGGCCAAGCCGCTCATCGCCCAGGCTTTCCAGCAAAGTTTCGGCCAGCTTGCCCGCACCGGCGCGCATCGCGCCCTCGCGCGGCGGCGAGGCAAGCACGCGGCCGATCGCATGCGCGACGTCGAGCTTGGCCATGCGCCGCGCGACGATACGCGGAACCAGGAAGTTGGAACGCAGGAAGGTGGCGAGGCTGTCGCCGATCCGGTCCTTATTGCGCGGGATGATCGCGGTGTGCGGGATCGGAAGCCCGAGCGGATGGCGGAAGAGCGCGGTGACCGCGAACCAATCGGCCAGTCCGCCCACCATGGCCGCCTCGGCGAAGGCACGGACATAGCCCCAAGCTGGGTGATGCTGCTCGAACGCCCGGGCGAGGAAGAACAACCCGGCCATTGCCACCAGCAATCCGGTCGCGATGACCCGCATCTGGCGAACGCCGCCGTTCGGGGGGGAAAGGCGCTCCCTGAGCGTCACGCGAAATTCCGAGGCAACGGCATGTCGATCAGACAATAGCCATCACCCCGGAAAGGTTCACTCCGCCGGATGGGCGATGCCCGGTGGAACGGCATTTTCGCCGCCATTGGTCAGCGCCTTGCCGAATCCGCGGCCGATCCGCTTTTCGATGCCGTCGGCCAGGCTGAAGCCCGGCGGCACGATCAGCAAGGTGAGCAGCGTCGACAGTATGAGGCCGCCGATCACCGTGACCGCCATCGGCTGGTTCCACGAACCGTCGCCCCCGATCGACAGCGCGGTCGGCATCATGCCCGCAACCATCGCGACCGTGGTCATCACGATCGGTTGGGCGCGCTTGTGGCCCGCATCCAGGATCGAATCCATCAGCGGCCGGCCGTGGCGCATCTCCTCGATCGCGAAATCGACCAGCAGGATCGAATTCTTGGCGACGATGCCGAACAGCATGAGGATGCCGATCAGCACGGGCAGCGAAAGCGCCATTCCCGCAATGAGCAATGCGATCATTCCTCCCAGCGGGGCCAGAAGCAGCGAGCTCATGTTGACCAGCGGCGGGATCACGCGGCGGTACAGCAGCACCAGCACCGCGAACACCAGCAGCACGCCTGCGGCGAGCGCGATCAGGAAGTTGATGATCATCTCCTGCTGCCACTTGGCTTCGCCATCCGCCGCATAGTGCACGGAGGGCGGCAGGTTCTTCATTGCGGGCAGCTGCATGATCTTCTCACGCTGATCGCCCGACAGCATACCCGGTGCCAGATCGGCGCTGATCACCGTGCGGCGTTCCTGGTTGTAACGCAGGATTTGCGATGGGCCTGCGCCGAAGCTGATGTCGGCAACGACCTTGAGCGGCACGGTCGAACCCGTGCGGGTCTGGACGGGCAGGTTCTGGATTGTCGACAGATCGCGGCGGCTATTCTCGTCGAGCATCACCCGGATCGGAATCTGGCGGTCGCTCAGCGAGAATTTGGCTGCGTTCTGATCGATGTCGCCCAACGTCGCGATGCGGATCGTCTGGCTGAGCGCGGCGGTCGTGACGCCCAGGTCGGCCGCCAGGTCGAGCCGCGGCTTGATCACCACCTCGGGTCGGGGAAGATCGCTCTCGACGCGCGGCTGGCGCAGGCCGGGAAGGTTCTTCATCTCCTCAGCCACCTTGGTGGCGGCTGAGGACAGTGCCGCAGGATCGTCGCCGGCGAGCATGACCGACACGTCGCGCGAGCTGCTTCCGCCACCATTTTGCGACTCGAAGTTGATCCGCGCATCGGGAATGCGCGACATGATCGGCTGCATCGCGCGTTCGAACTCGGTGCTCGTCCGCGTGCGCTCGTCCCGCAGGTTCATCACGATTTCGGCCGAGCCGACCTCGATATATTCGACCGCGTGCAGCACGTCCGGCTGCGCCGTTAGGATCCGCGTGGCGCGGTCCGCGACCGCTTTGGTCTGCTCGAGCGTGGTGCCCGGCGCCATCGTGATCTGCAGGTGGCTGGTATCGGCGTTGAGCACCGGCTGGAAGGTCTTCGGGAGATACATCATGATCGCGAGCGTCATGACGAAGGCGAAGACGCCGACCATCATCGTCAGTTTGCGGTTGTCGCGCAGGAACAGCCTATACCATTTACGGCGCGTGCCGGTGTTCCGCTCGAGCGTCCAGTGCAGGATCTGCATGTAGCGATCCATCAGCCAGCCTTCGCCATGGCTCGCCTGGCCGTGCGCCTTGAGGAAATAGGCCGCGACCATCGGCGTGATCATGCGCGCGACGGCAAGGCTCATCAGCACCGCCACGACGACGGTGAAGCCGAAATTCTTGAAGAACTGTCCGGCGATGCCCGGCATCAGCGCCACCGGCAGGAACACAGCGACGATCGAGAAGGTGGTCGCGACCACCGCGATGCCGATCTCGTCGGCGGCGTCGATCGACGCCTGGAAGGCGGTCTTACCCATGCGCATGTGGCGCACGATATTCTCGATCTCCACGATCGCATCGTCGACCAGCACGCCCGACACCAGGCTCAAGGCGAGCAGGGTCATGAAGTTGAGCGTGAAACCCATCAGGCTCAGGATCCAGAATGTCGGAATCGCCGAGAGCGGGATCGCCAGCGCCGAAATGGCGGTGGCGCGCTTGTCGCGCAGGAACAGGAACACCACCGCAACCGCCAGCACCGCGCCCTCGATCATCGAGCGCATCGCCGCCTTGTAGTTGCGCAGCGTATATTTCACCGAATTGGCCCGCTGGATGAAGTGGACCTTCGGATATTCCTTTTCGATCTTCGCCAGCTCTTTCACCGCCGCGTTGAACACCGCGACGTCGGAGGCGCCACGCGAACGCTTCAGACCGAAGGAAACGACCGGTTTGCCGTCCATGATCGCGAGCGTGCGCTGCTCGCCAAAGCCGTCGCGCACGTCGGCGATATCGGCAAGGCGTACCGAACGGCCGCCGCCAAGCTGAATCTGCTGCTGGGCGAGCGTGTAGGCATCGCGCGCATTGCCGAGCACGCGCACCGATTGCTCGGCGCCGGCAACTTCGGCGCGGCCACCTGCCGCGTTCATGTTCATCTGCATCAGCTGCTGATTGAGCTGCGAGGCGGTGATGCCCTGCGCCTGCATCTTCTCCGGCTTCAGGATGACGCGGATCTCGCGGTTTACCGCACCATGCGTTTCGACCTGCTGCATGCCGTCGATCGCAAGTAGCCGGCGCGATACCGTGTCCTGCACGAACCAGGAAAGCTGCTCCATGGTCATGTCGGTCGCTTCGACCGAGAAGTTGGCAAGCGCGTTGCCATTGATGGAGACGCGCTGGACCTGCGGCTCGATAATGCCCTCGGGCAGCGAACCGCGAATTTGCGCGATGGCGTCGCGCACGTCGGTGGTGGCGCGATCGACCGGCGTCTCGATCGAGAACTGGACGAAGGTGCCCGAGCTGCCTTCGGAGACAGTCGAGTTAATCTCTTCCACGCCCTCCAGGTTGCGGACCGCCGCCTCGACCTTCTGCGTAACCTGCGTCTCAAGCTCGGTCGGCGCAGCGCCCGGCTGGCTGATCTGCACATAGACGCCGGGAAAGGTGATTTCCGGATTCTGGTTCACGCTCATGCGCATGAACGAGACGAAGCCCGCCAGCGTGAGCGCTGCGAACAGGACGATCGGCGGAACCGGATTGCGGATCGACCAGGCGGATATGTTCCGGAAATTCATGGCTTTCGTCCTCAGCGAGTGCTGCGCTGCAGATCGGGCTTCACCTTGTCGCCTTCATTCAGGAATGCGCCGGCGGCGGCGACCACACGTTCGGTTCCGGCGAGGCCGCTCAGGACCGTGACGCCGCGATCATCGACATCGCCGATCTTGACGTCGCGACGGGCAACCTTGTTGCCGGCGCCGACGATATAGACGAAATTGCCCTTGGCGTCGCTCTGCACCGCGCTTTCGGGCAGCAGCGGGACGTCGCCCACGCCACCGGCCACCTCCGCGGCGGCAAAACCGCCCGGACGCAGCGCGGCATTATAGGGCAGCTCGATCCGGATCGTTCCCTGCCGGTTGGTCGGATCGATCACCGGTGAAATCTGCCAGACGCTGCCCGGAATCTTGAGCGTGGTGCCCACCGGCGTGACCACCGCCGCCGATCCGATATGGACGCGCTGCAGATCGGATTCGGTGAGCCGCGCCTGCAGTTCCATCTTGCCTTCGGAGGCGATCCGGAAAAGCGCACCCGACCCCGGGCTGACGATCTGTCCGGCTTCGACACTACGCGTGAGCACAAGACCGGCGGTCGGCGCGCGTATGTCCAGCCTGCCGATGGAGGCCTGCTGCTGCTTGAGCTGGGCGACCGCGACCGCGACGCGCGCATTGGCGCCGTCCAGCGCGGATTGCTTGGCGTCGATATCCGCCTTCGAGATGAAGCCGCTCGATACCAGCGCCTTGGCGCGGGCGAGGTTGGACCTGGCCAGTTCGGCGTCTGCGCGGGCCTGTGCGATCGATGCGGCCAGCGCATTCGCCTGCTGCACCTGAACCGAGCGGTCGACCGTGGCCAGAACTTGCCCTGCGCCGACCCATGTGCCCGGCTCGACCAGCACGGCGCGCACGATGCCGCCTTCGCCTGCGACGCCGACAGGCATGTCGCGCCGCGCCCCGATATTGCCCACCGCAGGAATCTGCGTCGTGACGGTATGACGGCCCGGGATGATAACGGTAACAGAAGGCGATGTATCGCCTCCCGCGGCGGGAGCGGCCTTTTTATGGAGCATCATGAACAGCACGCCGATCACCACGACGGCGATGATCCCGCCGATGATCAGCATCCGCATTCTGCGGCTCCGCCGTTCATCCTCGTCCAGATAATCCGCCGGATCGATACCCGCTTCCATGTTCATCTCGCCGTCCCATCCTCGCGTCTCGACGCGAATTCCCCTCGCATCGCCGCCCGACTGTATTATCAATATATATCACCTGGCTCAAGCATTGTTTATCCTGCCTGAACCAGCGTCAGGACCGACCAGTCCCCGCTATCGATGCGGGCGGACGATCGCATTCCGTTTGATGCATAGGCTGCTAGCACATCATCGGCCTGGCTTGCCAGAAGTCCGGCGAGGACGATGGTTCCATTTTGGTCGAGTGTTGCAACAAGGTCCGATGCGAGCGCAATCAGCGGTCCCGCCAGGATGTTCGCGACAATCAGGTCGAACGGTGCCGCTGCTTGGATACGGGGATCGTCCATGCCGTCCGCCGCCACCAGGCTGATTGCACCCTCGGGGATGGCATTGATCGCCATATTCTCAGCGGTGACGTCGATCGCGATCGGATCGATGTCGGAGGCCAGGATCGCGGCCTCAGGCCAAAGCATATGCGCGCCGAAGGCGAGCAGCCCGGTCCCTGTGCCGATATCCGCGATTCGGTGAAAGCTTTTGCCCTCGCGCGCCAGCCGATCGAGTGCGGTAAGGCAGCCTGCGGTGGTCTCGTGATGGCCCGTGCCGAACGCCCGGCTCGCCTCGATCCGGAAGGCGACCGCGTCGGCCGGAATCTGGTCGGCATGCGCGGCGGTATGGACATAGAAGCGCCCGGCCCGGATCGGTTCGAGGAAGCCCTGGCTGACGGTCACCCAATCCTCGTCCGCGACCTTCTCGATCCGTGGCGCGGCCGTGCCCAGGCTCGGCACGAGCGCGCGGATACGCTCGATAAGCGCGGCATCGGGCTCCGTGCCCAGATAGACATCGAGCTGCCACTCGTCGGGCCGGCTCAGATCGGGCTCGCTCGTCATCACAGTCGGCGGCGGCTCGATGCCCAGATCGGGTTCGATCGTGGCCAGCGCCTCGCCCTCGGCGCGCGTGCAGGGAAAGAAGGTGACCTTCCAGCTTTCGGCTGCCTGCGTTTCCCATTCAGCGGACATACGAGGCTCCGTTGATGTCGATCACAGCGCCAGTCATCGACGCGGGGGCCTCGAGCGCGAGGAAGCGCACGGTCGCCGCGACCTCGGCCGGGTCCGCCACACGTCCCAAGGGTATGTCGGCAAGCAACGCGTCGCCACCGCGGCTCGCAAGATAGTCGTCGGCCATGCCGGTCATCGTGAAACCGGGGCAGACCGCGAAGGCGAGGATATTGTCACGAGCGTACCCGCGCGCGATGCTTTTCGACATCGCCACCATGCCCGCCTTGGACGCCGCATAATGCCAGTGGGCCGGGCTGTCGCCGCGATAGGCCGCCCGGCTGGCGACATTGACGATCCGACCGCCGCCGGCCTGCTGGAAGTGAAGTACGGCCAGCCGGCTCAATTCGGCCGACGCGGTCAGGTTGATCCGCATCGTCCGTTCCCAGCCGGCCAGCCAATCGTCGTCGCTGCGGTCGATCGGTGCCGCTTCGAATATGCCAGCATTGTTGATGAGCACGTCGATCCGTCCGTCGAGGCGGCTTATCGCCTCCCGCCACAGGGCGCGGGTGGCTTCGGGGCTGGACAGATCGGCAGCTATGATCTTGTCACCGCCGGTGGTCGAGTGGCCGATCAGGCGCACTTCGTCGGCCGCGAAGGCGGCGGCGATCGCCGCGCCGATGCCCCGGCTGGTGCCGGTGGCGAGGATATGGATGGTCATGCGGCGCGGCTTAGACGTTAAGCCGCGCCGACAAAATCCATCAGTTGGTTGCCGGCGTTTTTCGCAAACCCGATACTTGTCAGGCCGCGAAACGCTCCACGAAGGCGCCGGTAGTGGCGTCGAGACGTGCAAGCTGCGCATCGACCGAACGGAAACCATGCTCCAGCTCATCGATGTCGCGTGCCACCTGTTCGGTGTCGGTGCGGATCGCCGCGATGGTCGACGACATTGCGTCCGCCGCAAGCGCGGTCTCGTCGACCGCGGCTGTGATCATCGTAACGGTCTGGGCCTGCGTCTCCATCGCGCGGCGGATGCGCTCGGCCGACGACTGGACATCGCCGATCGTGGTACGGATCGTGCCATTGGCTTCCACCGTCTGGCGGGCCGCACCCTGGATCGCGCCGATCTTGGTCGCGATGTCGTCGGTCGCGCGCGCCGTCTGGCTGGCGAGGCTCTTCACTTCCTGCGCGACCACCGCGAAGCCGCGACCGGCATCGCCCGCACGGGCGGCCTCGATCGTGGCGTTGAGCGCGAGCAGGTTGGTCTGACCCGCAATGTCGCGGATCAGGCCGAGGATCGATTCGATTGCCTGGGCATGTTCGGAAAGCGCGCGGCTGACCGCGACCGCCTTGTCGGACTGTTCGCTGGCGCGGGTGGCGACGCCCGCCGCGACTTCCACTTCGCCGCGTGCTTCCTCGATCGCGCGGATCAGGCCGGCGGCGGTCTGCGCGGCTTCGCGCATCGCGACAGCGGATTGTTCGGAAGCGGCGGCGACTTCGGACGCCTTGCCCAGCATCCCGCGGGCCGAGCCGGCGGTCGATGCGGTGCGATCCTGCAGCGCGCCGGCGCTGGTGACCGCACCCTGAAGGATTTCGAGCACGGCCTGCTGGAAGCGGCCGCCCTCTTCATTCTGCCCGGCGATAACGCGGTGCTGCTGGAGCACCGACAGCTGCGCCAGCGAGATTTCGGTTTCGATGAAGTTCAGGCGATTGACCGTGTCGATGATGCGCGCGCGCTCCTCCGAATCGGGGAGAGCTTCGCGCAGCGCCTTGATTACGGCTTGCGTGATGTCGACGGTTCCGTCGATCACCAGCGGCGCCGGCGCGCCGGTCGTGAAGACTTCTCGGCCGATCAGGCTGAGCAGTTGGACCCAATTGGCGTCGATCGGCCGGGTATATTTGGCGCGGGTGTGATTGGTCATCCGGGTCGCAATCACGTCGGATGAAACACCCATGGCTGCGACAGAGTCGCCGCAGGGTGTGCCGCTGGTCGGCAGCGCGGACCAGAAATCGATCGTCGCGCGCAGAATGATCTCGCCGGCTTTCTCCCAGGCGAAGGCGAGGTCACGCTGAAAGGCGCCACCCCGGTTATATACCGCCAGCCGCTTTGAGACGTCCTCCGCGGGCATCGGCACGCAGGCCGCCGCAGGGAGTTCAATCAGATAATAATCGTCCGACATGACGGCTTCACTCTCCGGTTTCGCCTCTTACAATCCCCTGCATAGCCGCAGAAGGTAAACAGTCGGTTAGTCTTGTTTGCGAAGTGGCAAGCTTCTCGCCAACCCGACGTTGCAACGCGGCATGATTGGGCTAAAGGGCTGCCATCACCTCTTCTTGGGACCTGGCCACGCATGGCGCGCAATTCCCGGCGGCCGCTTTCGCCGCACATTACGATCTGGAAATGGGGCCCGCACATGCTGGTCTCGATCCTCCACCGCGCGACAGGGACTGCGCTCGCCATCGGCGGCGGCATCCTGCTCATCTGGTGGCTGGTGGCGCTCGCGGGGGGCGATGCGAGTTACGCCAGGTTCGTCGATCTGATGACGTCGGATTCGACCGGCCGGCTCAATTGGCTGCCGGCTCTGGTCCTGGTCGGCCTGACCTGGTCCTTCCTGCAGCATCTTTCTTCCGGCGTGCGCCACCTGCTGCTCGATACCGGCGCGGGCTACGAGCTCCGGGTCAACAAGGCCGGCGCACTGGCGACGCTCGCCATCTCGATCGTGCTGACGCTCCTGATCTGGGTGCCGATCTTTTTCCGCGGAGCGCTGTGATGGGTAACGGTACCAGCATCGGCCGCGTCCGCGGCCTCGGATCGGCGCATGAAGGCGTCAAGCATTGGTGGCATCAGCGCCTGACCGCGGGCAGCAACCTGCTGCTCATCACATGGCTGGTCGTGTCCTTGTTCCGCCTGCCGCTCTGGAATTACCGAGCGTTGGTCCTGTGGTTGTCCTCGCCCTGGGCGAGCGTGCCGTTGATCCTCGCCATAATCTCCGTCTTCTATCACCTCCGCCTCGGCCTGCAGGTCGTGATCGAGGATTACCAGCATGACTTCACCCGCGTGATCGCGATCGTGCTGCTCAATTTCTATGCGATCGGCGGCGCAGCGCTGGCGATCTATGCGATTCTCAAGGTCGCCTTCCAGGGAGCCATTGCGTAATGCCCGCCGCCTACCAGATCATCGACCATGTCTATGACGCGGTCGTCGTCGGCGCGGGCGGTTCGGGCCTGCGCGCGACCATGGGCGTTGCCGAGAAAGGGCTGAAAACCGCCTGCATCACGAAGGTCTTCCCGACCCGCAGCCACACCGTCGCCGCGCAGGGCGGCATTGCCGCCAGCCTCGGCAACAACACGCCCGATCACTGGACGTGGCACATGTACGATACGGTCAAGGGCTCCGACTGGCTCGGCGACCAGGATGCGATCGAATATATGGTGCGCGAGGCGCCCGCCGCGGTGATCGAGCTTGAACATGCCGGCGTGCCGTTCAGCCGCAATGACAATGGCACGATCTACCAACGGCCGTTCGGCGGCCACATGCAGAATATGGGCGCGGGTCCGCCCGTGCAGCGCACCTGCGCCGCCGCCGACCGAACCGGCCACGCCATGCTTCACGCGCTCTATCAGCAGAGCCTGAAATATGACGCCGACTTCTACGTCGAATATTTCGCGCTCGACCTCATCATGGAGGACGGGGTCTGCAAGGGCGTGATCGCGATGTGCATGGAGGATGGCACGATCCATCGCTTCCGCAGCCACGCCACCGTGCTCGCGACCGGCGGTTATGGCCGCTGCTATTTCTCGGCGACCTCGGCCCACACCTGCACCGGCGACGGTGGCGGCATGGTGCTGCGCGCGGGTCTGCCGCTGCAGGACATGGAATTCGTCCAGTTCCACCCGACCGGCATCTACGGCGCGGGCGTGCTGATCACCGAAGGCGCGCGCGGCGAGGGCGGCTACCTCACCAATAGCGAGGGCGAGCGCTTCATGGAGCGTTACGCCCCGTCCGCCAAGGACCTGGCGAGCCGTGACGTTGTCTCACGTTCGATGGCGATGGAGATCCGCGAAGGCCGCGGCGTGGGCGAGAACAAGGATCATATCTACCTGCATCTCGACCACATCGATCCCAAGGTGCTGCATGAGCGACTCCCCGGCATCACCGAAACCGGCAAGATTTTCGCCAATGTCGACCTGACCCGCCAGCCACTGCCGGTGGTGCCGACCGTCCACTATAATATGGGCGGCATCCCCACCAATTATATGGGCGAGGTCGTCACGCTCAAGGACGGCAATCCGGATATGGTCGTTCCGGGCCTGTTCGCGGTCGGCGAGGCGGCATGCGTCTCGGTCCATGGTGCGAATCGCCTCGGCTCCAACAGCCTGATCGATCTGGTCGTATTCGGTCGAGCGACCGGCCACCGCATTCCCGAACTGGTCCAGCCCAATTCGAAGCATGGTGCCGTGGTCAAGGAGGCCGACGACAAAGCGATCGCCCGGCTCGACCATTATCGCAACGCCAGCGGTGGCTCGCCGACGGCGGAAGTCCGCCTCGACATGCAGCGCACGATGCAGGCCGATTGCGCGGTGTTCCGCGACACCAAATCGCTGCGGGACGGGGTCGAGAAGATCGACAAGGTCAATGCCCGGATGCAGGACGTCGGCATCGCCGATCGTTCGCTGATCTGGAACACCGATCTCGTCGAGACGCTCGAGCTCGACAACATGCTGCCGCAGGCGGTGGTGACGATGCATTCGGCCGCCAATCGCAAGGAAAGCCGCGGGGCGCATATGCACGAGGACTTCCCCGAGCGGAACGACGCCGAGTGGATGAAGCATAGTCTGGTCTGGTTCCACGAAGGCGCGGTCACGATCGATTACCGCCCCGTGCACGAGTACACGCTCACCGACGAGGTCGAGTATATCAAGCCCAAGGCACGGGTTTACTGAGGACGGATGATGGCTGAGTTCGCGTTGCCCAAGAATTCGAAGATCACCGGCCGGTCCCGCAAGCACAAGGCGCCTGCGGACGCCAAGCGCGTCCGCAGCTTCAAGGTCTATCGCTACGATCCGGAAGCCGGCGAGAATCCGCGCTATGACACCTACGAGCTCGATCTCGATCAGACCGGGCCGATGGTTCTCGACGCCTTGCTCAAGATCAAGAACGAGGTCGATTCGACTTTGACCTTCCGCCGCTCGTGCCGCGAAGGCATTTGCGGCTCCTGCTCGATGAATATCGACGGCAAGAACGGCCTCGCCTGCACGACCGCGATCGAAGACATCAAGGGTGAGGTGCAGATTACGCCCTTGCCGCACATGGACGTGATCAAGGACCTGGTTCCCGATTTCACGCATTTCTACGCGCAATATGCGTCGATCAAGCCCTGGCTGCAGACGGTCACGCCGGAGCCCGCCGCCAAGGAACGGCTCCAATCGCCCGAGGAGCGTGCCAAGCTCGACGGCCTCTATGAGTGCATCCTGTGCGCTTGCTGCTCGACGTCTTGCCCGAGCTATTGGTGGAACAGCGACAAGTTCCTGGGTCCGGCGATCCTGCTCCAGGCCTATCGCTGGCTGGCAGACAGCCGCGACGAAATGACGGGCGAGCGGCTCGACGAGCTCGAAGATCCCTTCCGTCTCTATCGCTGCCACACGATCATGAATTGCGCGAACGTCTGCCCCAAGGGGTTGAGTCCGGCCCGCGCCATCGCCGAGATCAAAAAGATGGAAGTGGAGCGTCAGCTCTGATCCGGCCTGAATGACAACGGTTCTCGCGCGCTACGAGCGGCTCGTCGCCGCGGGGGAATTGAAGCCCGATCCCGATCAGCGCCGCGTCGCGGAACGGCTCGACCGGCTCGCGCGCGAGATGGAGGAGCAGCCGTCCAAGGGCACCGTTCTGTGGCGGATGCTCGGCCGCAAACCCGATCCGGTGAAGGGCGTTTATCTGTGGGGCGGCGTCGGGCGGGGTAAGTCCATGCTGATGGACCTGCTCTACGAATGTGCGCACGTCCGCCCAAAGCGGCGGGTTCATTTCCACGAATTCATGCTTGAGGTGCATGATCGCATCCGGGAAGAACGCAAGAAGGAGGAGGGCGACCCGATCCTCCCAATCGCCGCCGCAATCGCCGCCGAAGCGCGCCTGCTCGCCTTCGATGAGATGGTGATCAACAATACCGCCGACGCCGCGATCATGAGCCGGCTGTTCACCGCCATCCTCGATCATGGCACGACCATCGTCACCACCTCAAACCGGCCGCCCGCGGATCTCTACAAGGAAGGGATCAACCGCAGCCTGTTCCTGCCGTTTATCGCGCTGATCGAGCAGAAGCTGGACGTGATGGCGCTCAACGGGCCGAGCGACTATCGGCTCGATCGGCTGGCCGGCATGCCGACCTGGTATTCGCCGCTCGGAGCGGACGCCACGGAAGCGCTGTCCGCCGCATTCTTTCGCCTGACCGACTATCCGGTCGAGGACCGGCTTCACGTACCATCCTGCGACCTCAAGATTCCTGGCGCGCGCGCGCTCCATGTGCCCAAGGCGCTGAAAGGCGTGGCGGTCTTCTCGTTCAAGCGACTCTGTGGCGAGCCGCGCGGCGCATCCGATTACCTCGCGATCGCGCGCGCCTTCCACACGGTGATCATCGTCGGCATACCCGTGATGGGCCCCGACAAGCGGGATCAAGCCGCGCGTTTCAAGGTGCTGATCGACGCGCTCTATGAGCATAAGGTCAAATTGCTCGCCGCCGCCGACGCGGAGCCAGCGAATCTTTACCCCGATGGCGACGGCGCGTTCGAGTTCGAGCGCACGGTTTCGCGCCTGATCGAGATGCAATCCGCCGATTATTTGGCCGAGGGCCACGGTCTCGCCGCCAATTGAGCCGTAATGTGAAACAAAAATTTATACCGCACTACGAAAACCGTCCGAACATTGCCGTTTCGAAGGTTGAACGCCTTAGGCGATGGGTCTAAGCGGCCCCCGCAGCTTCGCGGTCGCCTTCTTGCGACCGTTCTCACGCGCACTGGTTATCAGTCTGGAAGGGGTCGCATGGCTCGGAAGAAGATCGCGCTTATTGGCGCGGGCAATATCGGCGGCACGTTGGCGCATCTCGCGGCCAAGAAGGAACTGGGTGACATCGTCCTGTTCGACGTCGTCGAGGGCATTCCCCAGGGCAAGGCGCTGGATCTGTCCCAGTGCGGTCCGATTGAGGGCTTCGATGCCAAGATCACCGGCACCAACGATTATAAGGACATTGCGGGCGCGGACGTGATCATCGTCACCGCGGGCGTCGCCCGCAAGCCGGGCATGAGCCGCGACGACCTGCTCGGCATCAACCTCAAGGTGATGAAGGCCGTCGGCGAGGGCATCAAGGCCAATGCGCCCGACGCTTTCGTGATCTGCATCACCAACCCATTGGACGCGATGGTGTGGGCGCTGCGCGAATTCTCGGGCCTGCCGCACAATAAGGTGGTCGGCATGGCGGGCGTGCTCGATTCGGCGCGCTTCAGCCATTTCCTCGCCGAGGAATTCGGCGTGTCGGTGAAGGACGTGAACACATTCGTGCTCGGCGGCCATGGCGACACGATGGTCCCGGTCGTCCAATATTCGACTGTCAATGGCATCCCGGTTCCCGATTTGATCAAGATGGGCCGGTCGAGCCAGGCCAAGATCGACGAGATCGTCAAGCGCACCCGTGGCGGCGGCGGCGAGATCGTCGCTTTGCTCAAGACGGGCTCGGCCTTCTATGCGCCGGCGACCAGCGGCATCGCGATGGCGGAAGCCTATCTCAACGACCAGAAGCGCATCCTACCCTGCGCGGCCTATGTCGACGGCAAATATGGCGTCGATGGGCTCTATGTCGGCGTGCCGGTGATGATCGGCGCGAATGGCGTCGAGGAGATCGTCGAGGTCGCGCTCGACGACGAAGCCAAGGCCAACCTCAAGGTCTCGGTCGATGCGGTCAAGGAATTGCTTGTCGTCTGCAAGGGCATCGACGGCTCGCTCGCCTGAGCGGATACGAAACACACGGAAGGTCCCAATAGACGATGTCGATCCTCGTCAATGCGAATACCAAGGTCATCACGCAGGGGATGACCGGAAAAACCGGTACCTTCCACACGAAGGCGGCGCTCGACTACGGGTCGAAGATGGTCGGCGGCGTCACGCCCGGTAAGGGCGGCACGATGCACGAGGAACTGGGCCTGCCCAATTTCGACACGGTGCACGAGGCGGTCGCGAAGACCGGCGCCGAGGCCAGTGTGATCTACGTGCCGCCGCCCTTCGCTGCGGATTCGATCCTCGAAGCGATCGACGCCGAGGTGCCGCTGATCGTCTGCATCACCGAGGGTATTCCGGTGCTCGACATGGTTCGCGTCAAGCGCGCGCTGACCGGTTCGAAGAGCCGCCTGATCGGGCCGAATTGCCCGGGCGTGCTTACGCCCAACGAGTGCAAGATCGGCATCATGCCGGGCAACATCTTCTCCAAGGGATCGGTCGGCGTGGTCTCGCGCTCGGGCACGCTCACCTATGAGGCGGTGTTCCAGACCACCAATGCGGGCCTTGGCCAGACCACCGCGGTCGGCATCGGCGGCGATCCGGTCAACGGCACCAACTTCATCGACGTGCTGGAGCTGTTCCTCGCCGATGACGCGACCAAGTCGATCATCATGATCGGCGAGATCGGCGGCTCGGCCGAAGAGGAAGCGGCGCAGTTCCTGAAGGACGAGGCCAAGAAGGGCCGCAAGAAGCCGATGGTCGGCTTCATCGCGGGCCGCACCGCGCCTCCGGGCCGTCGCATGGGCCATGCCGGCGCGATCGTGTCCGGCGGCCAGGGCGGCGCCGACAGCAAGATCGCGGCGATGGAGGAAGCAGGCATCCGTGTCGCCGCCTCTCCGTCGGAGCTTGGCACCACCTTGTCTGCCTTGCTCAAGGGTTGATTAACACGCTGGTAGCGCTCACCTGATAGGGCGCCCGCCGCGACAGACCGTTTCCTTACGGCGGCGAACCGAATGAAGGACGTGCGATGGGTATCGAGGGATTGGGCTTCGACGAGCTGGAGGGGGTAAGCCCCTCCTTCGCGGAGGCGCTGTACCGGCGATACCGCACCGATCCGCAATCGGTGGATGCCGACTGGCGCGATTACTTCCAGGCGTTGGAAGCAACCGTCTCCGGTCCGAGCTGGGCGCGTTCCAATTGGCCGCTCAGCGACACCGATACGCTCACCGCGGGCCTCGATCCGACCCAGATGGAGGTTGAAGCCAAGCCGGCGAAGGGTGCCAAGCCTGCGCCAGCCGCTGCGCCAGCCGCTGCGCCCGCCGCCGCCGCTCCGGCCGACGTTACCGCCGCCGCGCTCGATGCGATCCGCGCCTCGACCTTGATCCGCACCTACCGGGTGCGCGGCCATCTGCTCGCGGACCTCGATCCGCTGGGCCTGAGCAAGCAGGGTACGCCCGAGGACCTCAATCCCGAATATCACGGCTTCACCGAAGCCGACATGGACCGCCCGATCTTCCTCGGCGGTACGCTCGGCTTCGAGCGGGCGACCGTGCGCGAGATCATCGCCGTGCTGCGGCGTAACTACTGCGGTAAGGTCGGCCTCGAATATATGCACATCCAGGACGTGGAGGAGCGCATGTTCCTCCAGGAGCGGATGGAGGGCAAGGACAAGCAGATCAGCTTCACGCCCGAGGGCAAGAAGGCGATCCTGTCCAAGGTGATCGAGGGTGAGCAGTGGGAGAAATTCCTCGCCCGCAAATATGTCGGCACCAAGCGCTTCGGCCTCGACGGCGGCGAGAGCATGATCCCTGCGCTGGAAGCGGTGCTCAAATATGGCGGCCAGGCCGGCGTCCAGGAGGTCGTGATCGGCATGGCCCATCGCGGCCGCCTGAATGTGCTGACCAACGTCATGAAGAAGCCCTATCGGGTGCTCTTCCACGAATTCGCCGGCGGTTCGGCCAATCCCGAGGATGTCGGCGGTTCGGGCGACGTGAAATACCATCTCGGCACGTCGACCGATCGCGAGTTTGATGGCAACAAGATCCATTTGAGCCTTGCGCCCAACCCCTCGCATCTCGAGGCGGCGGATCCGGTCGTGCTCGGGAAGTCGCGCGCCAAGCAGACGCAGCTGCAGGATAATGAGCGTGCCAAGGTCATGCCGATCCTTATCCATGGCGACGCGGCCTTTGCGGGCCAGGGCATTGTCATGGAATGCTTCGGCTTTTCAGGGCTGCGCGGCTACAATACCGGCGGCACCGTCCATTTCGTGATCAACAACCAGGTAGGTTTCACGACCAGCCCGCAATTTGCGCGCTCGTCGCCTTATTGCTCGGACATCGCCAAGATGGTCCAGGCGCCGATCCTGCACGTCAACGGTGACGATCCCGAAGCGGTGACTTTCGCCTGCAAGGTCGCGACCGAATTCCGCGCGCGCTTCAAGCGCGACGTCGTGATCGACATGTGGTGCTATCGCCGCTTCGGCCACAATGAGGGCGATGAGCCCGGCTTCACCCAGCCGCTGATGTACGAGGAAATCCGCAGGCATCCGCCAGTGTCGAAGCTCTACGCCGATCGACTGATCGCGCAGGGCCAGATCGAGCCGGACTGGCTTGAGAAGACCGAAAGCGAGTTCGTCGCCTATCTCGAAGGGGAATTCGAGGCGGGCAAAAGCTACAAGGCCAACAAGGCCGACTGGTTCGAAGGCGAATGGGCCGGACTGGCCGCTCCGCGCGAGGCGGTATCCGAGCGCCGCGCGGCGGCGAGCGGTGTCGATCGCGAGAAGCTCGACGCGGTTGCGAAGCTGCTCACCACGGTTCCGGCGGGCCTGACGATCCACAAGACACTCGCTCGCATTCTCGAAGCCAAGCGCGGCATGTTCGAAAGCGGCGAAGGCTTCGATTGGGCGACGGCCGAGGCACTCGCCTTCGGCACCTTGCTGCAGGAAGGCTATCCGGTCCGCCTATCCGGCCAGGATGTCGGCCGCGGCACGTTCAGCCAGCGCCATCAGGTGTGGGTCGATCAGACCGACGGCCACAAATATATCCCGCTGACCGAACTCGACCGCCGTTTCCAGGTGCTGGACAGCCCGCTCAGCGAATTCGGCGTGCTCGGCTTCGAATATGGCTATGCCGGCCAGTCACCCAAGACGTTGGTCCTGTGGGAAGCACAGTTCGGTGACTTCGCCAATGGCGCGCAGGTGATGATCGACCAGTTCATCGCCGCCGGCGAGTCCAAGTGGCTGCGCGCCAACGGCCTCGTGATGCTGCTGCCGCATGGTTATGAGGGCCAGGGTCCTGAGCATAGCTCGGCCCGATTGGAACGGTACCTGCAGCTTTGCGCCGAGGACAATATCCAGGTCGCCAACTGCACGACGCCGGCCAATTATTTCCACATCCTGCGCCGCCAGATGCTGCGGAACTTCAGGAAGCCGCTGATCATCATGACGCCCAAGTCGCTACTGCGGCACAAGGCGGCGGTGTCGACGATCGACGAATTCCTCGGTGACAGCCATTTCAAGCGCATCCTGAGCGATCCGAACGCGCCGGCCGACGACGAGGTCAAGCGGCTGGTATTGTGTTCGGGCAAGGTCTTCTACGACCTCGCTGATGCGCGCGATGCGGCCGGTGACAAGAACACGACGATCGTGCGGATTGAGCAGCTTTATCCCTTCCCGTCGGACGCGCTGGCGCTTCGTATCGGCCGCATGACAAATCTGGAGACGGTGGTGTGGGCCCAGGAGGAGCCGAAGAATAACGGCGCCTGGTCCTTCGTCGAATGCCTGATCGAAGAAGCGGCCGGCCAGGCAGGCAAGGTGCTCCGGCCAGTTTATGCGGGCCGCAAGGCATCCGCCTCCACCGCCACGGGCTTCATGAAGAAGCACACTAGCCAGCAGGCGGCGCTCGTCGCCGAAGCGCTGGGTCACGAACAAAAGGCATAAGGAAGACCAATGGCGACCGACGTTATCGTCCCAACGCTGGGCGAATCGATCACCGAAGCGACTTTGGGCCAGTGGCTCAAGCAGCCGGGCGACGCGGTGAAGGCCGACGAGCCGATTGCGAGCCTCGAAACCGACAAAGTCGCGGTCGAGGTCAATGCCCCGACGGCCGGCGTTATCGCTGAGCATGTCGCGAGCGAAGGGGACACGGTCTCGGTCGGCGCGGTAATCGCGCGTATCCAGGAGGGCGCTTCGGCCGCCACCGCCGCGACGCCCGCAGTCGAGGATCGTACCGCGGTCGGCAAAGCGGAAGCTGCGGCCCCGGCCGAGCCCGCCGCCGCGCCTGCAGGCGTGGCGACACCCGCCGGCTACGGCAATCATGGCGAGGTCCAGGAAGGCGGCACGGGCGGTCAGACCCTCTCCCCGTCGGTACGCCGCGCGGTGCTGGAGCACGGCGTCGATCCCTCGCGGATCAAGGGTACCGGGAAGGATGGTCGCATCACCAAGGACGATGTGATCGAAGCCGCGAAGAGCCAGCCTGCCGCAGCCAAGGCTGCCGCGCCCGCGCCGAGCGTCTCGGCCCCGGCGGTATCGTCGGGCGGCCGCAAGGAAGAGCGCGTCCGCATGTCGCGCCTGCGTCAGACCGTCGCCAAGCGCCTCAAGGAGGCACAGAACACCGCCGCCATGCTGACGACGTTCAACGACGTCGACATGACCGAGGTGATCGCGGCGCGTGCCAAATATAAGGACCTGTTCGAAAAGAAGCATGGCGTCCGCCTGGGCTTCATGGGCTTCTTCGTGAAGGCTGCCTGCCAGGCGCTGCGCGATATCCCGTCGGTCAATGCGTCGATCGAGGGCGAAGAGATCGTCTATCACGATTATGCCGACATCTCGGTCGCGGTCAGCGCGCCGAATGGCCTGGTCGTGCCCGTAATCCGCGACGCGCAGGACATGTCGGTCGCGACAATCGAGAAGACGATCGGTGATTTCGGCAAGCGGGCCAAGGACGGCACGCTCAAGATGGACGAGATGAAGGGGGGTACCTTCACCATCTCCAACGGCGGCGTGTTCGGTTCGCTGATGTCGACCCCGATCATCAATCCGCCGCAGTCGGCCGTGCTCGGCCTGCACCGGATCGAAGAGCGCCCGGTCGTCCGCAACGGCCAGGTGGTGGTCCGTCCGATGATGTATCTGGCGCTCAGCTACGACCACCGCCTGATCGACGGCCGCGAGGCGGTGACCTTCCTGGTTGCGCTCAAGAACGCGATCGAGGACCCGACGCGCCTGCTGATCGACCTCTGACCCCAGCCCGTTCGTCCCGAGTAGCCATCGAGCGTGTCGAGATGGCGTATCGAGGGACAAGTGTCTCGATACGAGCCCTCGACAAGCTCGGTCTCTACTCGACACGAACGGGAATACTTACATGTCGCTCGTGAGAGTGAGGATTTATGGCTGACTATGATTTCGACGTGCTGGTAATCGGCTCGGGCCCGGGCGGTTACGTAGCGGCGATCCGCGCGGCCCAGCTCGGCCTCAAGACCGCGTGCGCGGAAAGCCGGGAGACTCTCGGCGGCACCTGCCTCAATGTCGGCTGCATCCCGTCCAAAGCGATGCTGCATGCGTCCGAGCTCTATGACGAAGCCGCCAGCGGTGCGCTCGCCAAGCTCGGCGTCAAGATCGACAAGATGAGCCTCGATCTCGAGACGATGCACGGTCAGCGCAAGGACGCGGTCAAACAGCTCACCGGCGGCATCGAATATCTGTTCAAGAAGAACAAGGTCGAATGGCTCAAGGGCCATGCCAGCTTTCAGAGCGCCAACTCCGTCAAGGTCGGCGACCGCACCGTGACCGCCAAAAACATCGTGATCGCCACCGGATCGTCGGTAACTCCGCTGCCGGGTGTCGCGATCGACCAGAAAATAATCGTTGATTCAACCGGCGCGCTCGAGCTTGAGAAAGTGCCGGGCCACATGGTGGTGATCGGTGGCGGCGTGATCGGGCTCGAGCTCGGCTCGGTCTGGCGTCGTCTCGGCGCCAAGGTCACCGTGGTCGAATATCTCGACCAGATCCTGCCCGGCATGGACGGCGAGGTCCGCAAGGAATCGAACAAGATCCTCAAGAAGCAGGGCATCGAGTTCAAGCTGTCGACTAAGGTCACCAAGGTCGAGGCCGGCAAGAAGGGCGCGACGCTCACCATCGAGCCCGCCGCGGGCGGTGCTGCGGAGACGATCGAAGCGGACGTGGTCCTGGTCTCGATCGGCCGCCGCGCCAATACGGAAGGGCTCGGCCTCGACAAAGCGGGCCTGGCAACCAACCCGCGCGGCCAGATCGACATCGATCATGATTTCGCGACCAAGGTCGCCGGTATCTGGGCGATCGGTGACGTCGTTCCCGGCCCGATGCTCGCCCACAAGGCCGAGGATGAGGGGATTGCGGTCGCGGAGAATATTGCGGGCCTGACCGGCATCGTGAACCACGATGTCATCCCGAGCGTGGTCTATACCTCGCCCGAAATCGCCGGCGTCGGCCTGACCGAGGAGCAAGCCAAGGAGCGCGGACCGGTCAAGGTCGGCAAGTTCCCGATGCTCGCCAACAGCCGCGCCAAGACCAATCACGAGCCCGACGGCTTCGTGAAGGTGATCGCGGATGCGGACAGCGATCGCGTGCTCGGCGTGTGGTGCATCGCCAGCGTCGCCGGCACGATGATCGCGCAGGCGGCACAGGCGATGGAATTCGGCGCGACCAGCGAGGATATCGCTTATACGTGCCACGCCCATCCGACGCACAGCGAGGCGATCAAGGAAGCGGCGATGGCGGTGCAGGGCAAGCCGATCCACATCTGACCGGCGCTCATCGCGGCCGGGTCAGCCACCCCACGCTCAGCGTCAGGCCGGCGCTGGCGGCGGTTGCGATCCAGAGCGCGTCGAGACCCGTCGTTCGATAGGCGCATGTCCCGGCCAGGACGCCGGCCACGAAACCAATCCACAGCAGCAGATGCGGTAACCACGCCCAACGCGCGCCGCCGGTCAGCGCGAGCGCGGCGCGCTGCCCGAAACGGACCAGTGTCCCGGTCATGTAGGTCAGGCCGATCGTGACCTCGCCATCGCGCTGGAAGGTGCCGTTTTCGGCGCCCATTGCGGCCGATAGCAGGAACAGGGCGAGGCGATCGGACCCTGCCAGGTGGAACAGAGCCGCCAGCATCAGGATCAAGGTCACGGCTGCAAGGACCGCAGGTTTGCGCCAGCGCGGAACGGCATGCGCGATCAATGTCCCTCCGATCACGCCCAGCAGGAAGATCAGGATCAACAGGCCGGCGCGCGCTGCGGTCGGCCAGAAATCCGATCCTAAAGCGACGCCGAGGCGCGTGGTGTTTCCGCTCATGAACGAGACGAAGAATCCACCGAAGCCGATAAACCCCAGCGCGTCGACGAAGCCCGCGAGCGCAGCCAAACCGATGGCGGCGGCAATCAGCGGGCGGTCATAGCGACGCATGTCTCAAGCTAAGCGCAACCGGAGCCTGCTGAAAAGTCGTTTGACGTGCGTAGCAACCGATCCGCCGCTTGCTCGTACTCATCTTCAGCCGAAACCATGATGGCCGGAAGCGATGACACGCCAAACCTTGATTCTCCCCCTCTCGATCGCGCTGATGCTCGCCGGCTGCGGTCGACAGACCCCCATGCTTCCAACCGACGCCCTCGACCAGGCGGCAGCCTGCGGTGTGGTCGCGGCGGCGACTGAACGCGAGACCGCCGGCGCGAAAGGCGAACTTCCAGCCGATGCGCAGGCGCGCATCCTCCACTTCGCGATGCTTTATGCCTCGACCGGCAAGGCGCTCGATCAGGACAAGGTCAATGCCGTGTCGAAGCGGATGCCGGGTCTGTTCGACCAGACGGTCCGGCGGGATTGGCACGCGCTGCGGCCGGCCTGCGGGGCTGCTTTCCCGGCGAGCCAGATCAAGCAGCCCGTGCTGTCTGTCAGGCCGCTCGACGCGATGCTCCAGTGCGACGCACTTGCCGAATTCCTGCGCAAGGCGCTGGCCGACCAGGGTTCGACCTACGGCGAAGCGGCCAATGCTTACGGTACGTTTATCGAGAAGCTCGACCCGAAAATGAGCATGGCACTACGTGCTGCGGGGTTGCGGGGAGCAGACGCGTTGCGCGCGAAAAAGCTGGAAGCCGTGGCGGCCGCGGCGAAGCTCGGCCAGCCGCCGGCCGTGATGGCGGCCTGCGAAAAGGCCTATGCGACCTGAAAGAAAGGGGCCGGATTCCCGGCCCCTTTTTTCATTCACCTGCACTTGACCTCGTTCTGATCGATCGACTTGCCTGCGAGCGCGCCGAGCGCGCCGCCGATCAGCGTGCCGGCCGTGCGGTGGCGTCCGCCGTCGATGATATTGCCCAGGATGCCGCCGCCCGCCGCGCCGATGATCAGCCCGGTCGTGCCGTCGCTCCGCTTGCAATAATAACGCCCGTCCGAGCCGCGATAGACCTGGTCGTTCGAGCTCAGCACGCGCTCCTGATAGCGGGAATCATCGCGATAATAACGCGAGGCGTCATAGTTGGTGGCATAGGGATCCACACCCGGAGGAGGTGGCGGGACGTAACGGCCATGGTCGGCACGCGCGATCGCGTAATAGCGATCATGCTCCGCCTGATAGCGGGCCGTCTCCGCACGATAGCGGTCCTGCGCATAGTCCCACCGGCGCTGGTCCTCGGCGCTTTGCGCGGCCAGGGGGCCAGCCAGCGCAGCCGCGGCGATGATAGCGGTTATGATCTTTTTCATCCCATTCCTCCTTTGGGTCGGCCGGGATGGGTAAGGAGCCGCGTCTGAACCGGGCGCGAACGATGGTTACAGATTCGGTTCAGGCTTCGGCAAAGGCCAGGCGCTGCCCCAGTATCTGATAGGCCATCACCGCGCACGAAATGGCGGCATTGAGGCTATCGGCCTTGCCCAGCATCGGAATCTTCACCCGCAAATCGCAGGCGGCGGTATAGTCGTGGGGCAGACCCTGTGCCTCGTTGCCGACCAGCAGGAAGGTGGGGGCCTGATAGTCCGGCCGGCGATAATCCTCGCTCGCTTCCAGGCTGAGGCCGACCAATTGGCCGGGACCGGAGCGTAGCCAGGGCAGGAATTCCTCCCAGCGCGCCTGCGCGATCTGCTGGGTGAAGAGTGCGCCCATGCTCGCGCGCACCGCCTCCACCGAAAAGGGGTCGACCGTGTCGTCGACCAGGATCAACCCACCGGCGCCGACCGCGTCGCCGGTGCGCAGCATCGTGCCGAGATTGCCCGGGTCGCGCATCGCTTGCGCCACCAGCCAGATGCCGGATCGGCTGCGCTCGATCCGCGCCAGATTGGTGTCGAACTGGCGGTAGACGCCGAGCACGACCTGCGGATTGTCCTTGCCCGAAAGCTTGTGGAGGATGTCGCGGCTGGTCTCGATCGCCTCGCCGCCCTTCGCCTCCACCGCTGTGCTCAGCCGTCGGACGATCGGATGCCGCGCGCTGTCGGCGGCATAGAACAGATATTCAGGCAAAACGCCCGTTTCCTCCGCCTCCGCCAGGATACGCAGCCCTTCGGCCAGAAACAGGCCTTCTTCGCGGCGATGACGCTTTTCGCGCAGGTTGCGGACCCGCTTGACGAGCGGATTGGAGAAAGCGGTGATTTCGCGCGGCATCGGACGGCTCTACCCGTCCCGACGCCGCGCGAAAAGGTCAGCGGCGATGGCGTTCCTGGATGGTCGGGGCCTGCGGGGCCGCGCCATTCTTGGGTGGCGGCGGAATGGTGATGCGCACATCCTCACCCGAGCGGCCCGGGAAACCCGTGAACATCGCTTCCACCAGATTGGGCACGATGTGCGGCAGCGACTGGTCGGTCGAGCGCGCGCTGGCCTTGCCTTCGAACAAGGTCTGCCCGTCACTTGCGCGACGGATCTTCATGTCGAGACGGCTGATGAAGTAGGTGTAGCTGCTGACGTCGGGATAGCCGAACGGATCGTACCAGAAGGGGTCGTCCCAACCATAATAGAAGCCCCGGCCATAGACCGCGCGGCCATGCAGGCGGATCGGCCGGCGATAGCCGACGCCCCACGCGCCATAGGGACCCCAGCCCCAAGCCGGCCCGATGCCGGGTGTCGTCACCACTTCGGTGTGGCCGTTGTCGACGCCATAATCCATCGTAACGACAAGGCTGGACTGACCTGGCTCACCCTGACGGTAGCCTAGCGCGGTGAGGCGTGCGGCAACCTGCTGGGCGTAGGTCTGAAACTCGATGCCTCCCTGCAGGCGCGGATCGGAGGCCTGAACGACGAAGGTCTGGCCGGCCGGGGGCGGCATCATCTGAAAGCGGGAGACGTTGGCTTGAAACGATTGGGCGCAGCCGCCCGCGAGCAGAAAGGCTGCCGGAGCGACCAAGGTTAGGATTTTGCGGCGAAAAGACATGAGAAACGTCCTGTACTAGCTCGGTATGAGCTAAGCCTTTGTCACTGAACCGCGATTGAACGTTTCGCACAAGCGACGAGTTGCTGCATTTGCGCCGAAACGAATGTCGCGGCTCAGAGACCCATTGCCGCATAGGCGGCCTTGAGCGTTGGCGCCGCCACCGAACGCGCTTTTTCCGCTCCGGCCGCCAGCAGACGGTCCAGTTCGGCGGGATCGCGTTGCAACTCGGCAAGGCGCGCACCGATCGGCCGCAGCGTTTCGACCGCCAGCTCCGCTAATGCCGGCTTGAACGCACCGAAGCCCTGGCCCGCGAAGCGCGCGAGCACGTCCCCCACGCTCTCGTCGGCCAGCGCGGAATAGATGGTGACCAGGTTCTTGGCTTCGGGCCGGCCTTCAAGCTCCGCCGGATCGGCGGGTAGCGGTTCGGGATCAGTCTTCGCCTTGCGTACCTTCTGCGCGATCAGGTCGGGATCGTCGTTCAGATTGATCCGGCTCATGTCCGACGGATCGGACTTGGACATCTTTGCAGCGCCGTCGCGCAGGCTCATGATCCGCGCCGCGGCCGGCGGGATGGTCGGCTCGGGCAGGACGAACAGGTCGGTGTCATAATCGGCGTTGAACTTGGTCGCGATATCGCGCGCGAGCTCGAGATGCTGCTTCTGATCGTCGCCGACCGGCACGTGCGTCGTCTTGTAGAGCAGAACGTCCGCCGCCTGGAGCACCGGGTAGGTGTAGAGCGCGACCGAGGCGCCCTCGCGATTCTTGCCCGATTTGTCCTTGAATTGGGTCATGCGGTTGAGCCAGCCGACCCGGGCGACGCCATTCAGGAGCCAGGCAAGCTCGCTATGCGCCGGCACATCGCGCTGGCGGAACAGGGTCGCGCGGGCGGGATCGACGCCACATGCGATGAGCGCCGCCGCCATCTCGCGGATCACGCGCGCCAGATCCCTTGGCTCTTGGAACTGGCTGATCGCGTGCAGGTCGGCGAGGAAGAAGAAGCATTCGCCAGTGTCGGCCTCGGCCTGCATCCGCACCCAGTTGCGGATCGCACCCAGATAATTGCCGAGATGAAGGTTGCCGGTGGGCTGGATGCCGGAGACGATGCGCATGATCAGCGCGCCTTCGGGCAGCGAACCCGCAACGTCAAGCGCCGCCGCCGGAATGGGCGGCGGCGCGCGCGGCCGAAGCCTCGATTACCAGGGCTTGGTCTTGGTTTTCGTCTTGACCTTGGTCTTGCCCGTGACCGGATCGGTCGTTGTCTTCTGGACGGTTGTGGTCGACGCCGGAATCGCCGGATCGCCAGTCGTCACAGTGGTGCTTGCCGCAACCGGCGCGGCCGGGTCAGCGGTGGTGGTTACGGTCGTCGACGCCGGCGCCGCGGGATCAGCCGTGGTGGTGACCGTGGTTGAGGCCGGGGGGACCGTCGTACCGGTCGTTGCGACCGTGGTTTGAGTAGTGCCCGTCACCGGATCCGGCGTCGAGGTGGTGGTGGTCGTCGTCTGCGCGATCGCGGCCGACGCAAGCGTCATAGCCGCACCGATCATGAGGATACGCATATTCACTCTCCTAGTTGTCGTCCCAGCGCAGGAGAGGAACGCAACAAGGGCCGTTAGGTGCCTTAATCCGAGGTTCAGGCGCCGGCGGCGCGACGACGGAGGAGAGTCCTGATATCCTCCAGGGCAAAGGCGCGCGTGAGGAAGCAGGCTGCAAAATAGACGATTGCGCCGCCCGAGCAGAGCACGGCCAAGGCCGCCACGCGGATCAGGAATCCGCGCGTAAGAAAGGGATCGGCATAAGGGCCGAGCACGAAAAGCACGCCGCCCATCAACAAAGCCGCCAGCAGCAGGCGCGGGATCCGCCGCCGTAACTGGGCGTCGGGCGCGAAATGACCACGCTTACGGAGCGTGAAATAGAGCATCGCCACGTTCACGCTGGAGGAGATCGCGGTCGCGAGCGGCGGCCCGTTTATGCCGATCGTCGGAATCAAAGCGAGGTTTAGCACGATGTTTACCCCGACAGAGATGATCGCGTAACGCACCGGCGTCCGCGTGTCGGAACGGGCGTAAAAGCCCGGGGTAAGTACTTTGACCAGCACGTACGAGGGGAGACCGATCGAGAAGACACTCAGTGCGCTGGCGACGCGCCCAACGTCGCTCGGCTTGAAAGCGCCATGCAGGAATATACCGCGTACCAGTGGTTCCGAGGCGAAGATGAAAGCTGCGGTCGCTGGCAGGGTCAGAAAGAGGGCCAGCTCGATGCCGCGATTCTGAACCTCCATTGCCTCGGCGTGGCGGCCCGTGCTGAGCAAACGCGAAACGGTGGGTAGCAGCACGGTGCCGAGCCCGATGCCGATCAGACCGAGCGGAAGCTGGTTCAGACGATCGGCGAAGTTGATCGACGTGATCGAACCTGCCGCCAGCAGGAGACCGGCGAGCGAAGTAGAGATGAGGAGGTTGATCTGCGACGCGCCCGCACCGGCAGCGGCGGGCAGGATCAGCTTCATTAACCTGCGGACGTCGTCGTCGAGCCGCGGAGGCCGGAGGCGCATGCTCACACCTGTCTGGCGGCAGGCCAGCACCAGCCAGCCAAGTTGGAGGGCGCCGCCGACCGTGACCGAGATTGCCTGCACCCGCGCCGAGACGAGGGGGTCGGCGCCATGAAAGAACAGTAGTGCGCCGACCATCGAGATATTGAGCAGGATCGGCGCGGCAGCATTGACCCAATATTTGTCGAGCGAATTGAGGATGCCGCCGAGCAGAGACGCGAGGCTGATCAGCATCAGATAGGGAATCGTGATTCGCGACAGCAAGACCGCGAAAGCGAGTTGCGCGTGGGTCGGATGTTGGCTGCTAAATCCCCCCGAAAGCAGCATCGTGATCGGCCACGCCGCGATGATCATCGCCACCGTAAAAAGGACAAGGACGGGGAATAGGATCGCCAGCGCTTGTTCGGCGAACCGAATGCCGACGGAGAGCTCCCCGCTCTCGCTGACCTTGCGGTTGAACATGGGGATGAAGGCGGCGTTGAAGGCGCCCTCGGCAAACAAGGCGCGGAACATGTTGGGTAGCCGGAAGGCTACGAAAAAGGCGTCCGATGCGAAGCTGGCGCCCATATAAGTAGCCTGCAACGCGTCGCGTGCGAGCGCGAGCACGCGGCTGACCAACGTCAGCCCGCCGACCGATCCCAACGATCGGACAAGGCCCATATTCAGGCGGTCATCCCGGCGTAGGCCAGGATCTCAGGAAGTAAAAGCTCGCCCAGCCGCCTGAGATCCTGGCCTTCGCCAGGATGACGAAATGTCATCTCGTCAGGCCTGGCCGGCGGTCTCGCCCTCGGCGAGCTGCGAGGCCTGCTGGGCCTGCTGCAGATACATCGCCCCGAAATCGATCGGGTCGAGCAGCAAGGGCATGAAATTGCCGTCGCGCGTGACGTCCGCGACGATCCGGCGTGCGAAGGGGAAGAGCAGTCGCGGCGCTTCTGCGTAGAGGAAGGGCGACAATGCCTCCGCCTCGACATTGCGCGCGCCGAACAGGCCCGCATAAACGAGCTCGACCGCGAAGATGGTCGAGCCGGCATCGCCCTGCGCACGAACCTCGATCTTCATCGAAACTTCGTGGACGTCGTCGGCGACCGGCGCGACCGAGATGTGGAACTGCACGTCGATCTGCGGCTGGATCTGCTGCTGGTAGATACCCGGCGCGTTCGGATTCTCGAACGACAGATCCTTCACATATTGCGCGATCATGCCGATCTGGGGCGCGGTGTCCGCGCCGTTGGGCTGGATGCCTTCGGGCGCTGCGTTGGAGGTCTCGTCGGCCATGGCGTCTTTTATCCGTCCTAATGTCTTGGAGCGGGCCAGTCCTTTCGGCGCCCGCGGGCGGCAAGCCGCTAGCAGCCCCGTCCGCCAAGGGCAATGCGGAACCCAGACGGCACGCGGCGAGTCTAGCAGCTACCGGTCGGTTTGCAGATCGGTCCCTTGCGCCCTATGTAGGGGGCGATATGGGAGGTTCGGTGACCACATTGATCGTTCTTGCGCTCGTTTTCGTCTTTGTCGCGCTTCGCCTGTGGAGCGTGCTGGGGCGGCGCACGGGCCACGAACAGACGCTGGTCAAACCGGAAAGCGTGCCGACCGTCCGAGGAGTATCGCTGAAGACGCCGGAGGCGGACCGCGCCCCCGCCGTAGGGCAGGAGCCGAGCCCCTCGGCCAGCGCGGCATCGGGCCTGCGTGCGATCGCAGCCGCCGATTCTCAATTCGACGTCGCCCGGTTCGTCGAGGGCGCCAAAGCCGCCTACGGCATGGTGCTCGAAGCCTATTGGAAGGGCGATCAGGATTCGCTCGACAAAATGGTCGATCCCGAGGTCGCTCACAGCTTCGCACACGCGATCCATGAGCGGGAGGAAGCGGGCGAGACGCTCGACAACCGCCTCATTTCGATCGAGCAGGCCCAGATCGAGGATGCGCATATCGATAATGGCGTGGCGCATATCCGCATCCGGTTCGATGCGGATGTGGCGGCGGTAACGCGCGACCGTGAGGGCAATGTGATTGCCGGATCGATGAGCGACGCGGTCCCCACGCACGACGTCTGGACCTTCAGCCGACCGATCAAGTCGCCCAATCCCAACTGGATGCTCACCGAGACCGACGAAGCGGCCTGACCCCATCATGCGGGGAGGTTCCATTCGGCTCGGATTCGTGCTTGCCGCGACCGTGTTCGTGGCCGCCTGCTCGACCACGCCGCATCGCGCGCCGCACGGCGAAACGCCGCCCCCCGAGCGTCCTCAGCCCAAGCCTGCCGAACCGCCCAAGCCGCCGCCGCCGCGCAACGCGATCGAGGCGGGTATTTCGGCGGGCCCGCCCGTTTCCGCACTCGATTTGTCCGCCGACCAGGCGAGCGCCGCGCGCGATTCCTTCAAAGCATCGTGCCGCTCTCTCCAGAAGCGCAACGACCTGACCGGCCTGACCCAGCCGAGCGACTGGGCGCCCGCCTGCGCCGCCGCGGCCGTGCCGGACATCGATCCGGTCGCTTTCTTCCAAAGCCAGTTCGAGACGCTGCTGGTGGGTAACGGCGCCTTGTTTGCGACCGGTTATTATGCGCCGGAGATCGAAGGCTCCCGTACGCACGACGCCGGTTACGACGT
>Ga0207640_10000103_pt1 | contig 65214 bp, 69 predicted proteins | sample KBSCornC42_FD_184300 | JGI IMG/M metagenome (GOLD analysis project Ga0207640, IMG submission 184300) | Corn rhizosphere microbial communities from Kellogg Biological Station, Michigan, USA - KBS Corn C4-2 (SPAdes) (version 2) | ecosystem: Host-associated > Plants > Roots > Rhizosphere > Soil ... | reverse complement strand
CCTGGACCTGGGCCACTACGAGCGTTTCGTCCACACCCGCCTGACCGGCAAGAACTCCATCACCACCGGCAAGATCTACGAGTCGGTGATCCGCAAGGAGCGCCGCGGCGATTATCTCGGCGCCACCGTGCAGGTCATCCCGCACATCACCGACGAGATCAAGCACTGCATCCACGAGGCCACCCGCGGCTTCGACGTGGCCCTGGTGGAGATCGGCGGCACCGTCGGCGACATCGAGTCGCTGCCGTTCCTGGAGGCGATCCGCCAGCTGCGCATCGAGCACGGCCCAGAGAAGTGCCTGTTCATGCACCTGACCCTGGTGCCGTACATCAAGGCCGCCGGCGAGATCAAGACCAAGCCCACCCAGCATTCGGTGAAGGAACTGCGCTCGATCGGCATCCAGCCGGACGTGCTGCTGTGCCGCTGCGAGCAGCCGCTGCCGGACGGCGAGCGCCGCAAGATCGCGCTGTTCACCAACGTGCCCGAGCAGGCGGTGATCAGCGCCACCGACGTGGACATCATCTACAAGCAGCCGCTGTGGCTGCACAAGCAGGGCCTGGACGAGATCGTGGTCAAGCGCCTCGGCCTCGACGCCGGCCCGGCGGATCTGTCGGCCTGGCAGCGCACCGTGGAAGCGGTGGAGCATCCCAAGGACGAGGTCAACGTCGCCATCGTCGGCAAGTACGTCGAGCACAAGGACGCCTACAAGTCGCTGGGCGAAGCCCTGCGCCACGGCGGCATCAAGCAGCAGACGCGGGTGAACCTGCAGTGGGTCGATTCCGAGCAGGTGGAAGCCGAGGGCGCGGCCAAGGTGCTGGGCGGCGTCGACGCCATCCTGGTGCCGGGCGGCTTCGGCAAGCGCGGCTTCGAGGGCAAGGTGCTGGCGGCCAGGTACGCCCGCGAGCACGGCGTGCCGTACTTCGGCATCTGCTACGGCATGCATGCGGCGGTGGTGGATTTCGCCCGCCACGTGGCCGGCCTCGGCGACGCCGATTCCAGCGAGAACGACCGCAACACGCCCAACCCGGTGATCGCGCTGATCACCGAGTGGACCACCTCCGCCGGCGAAGTGGAAACGCGCACCGAGCGCTCGGACCTGGGCGGCACCATGCGCCTGGGCGCGCAGGAGTGCCGCCTCAAGGCCGGCACCCTGGCGCGCGAGCTGTACGGCCAGGAAGTGGTGCGCGAGCGCCATCGCCACCGCTACGAGTTCAACAACCGCTATCGCCAGTCCTTCGAGGATCTGGGCATGGTGATCTCCGGCAAGTCGATGGACGACCTGCTGGTGGAGATCGTCGAGCTGCCGCAGCAGCAGCATCCGTGGTTCCTCGGTTGCCAGGCGCATCCGGAATTCACCTCCACCCCGCGCGACGGCCACCCGCTGTTCATCGGCTTCGTGCGTTCGGCGCGCGAGTACAAGGCGGTGCGCGAAGGCGAGCGCCTGGCGTCGGCACCGAACGAGAACGTCGCATGAAGTTATGCGGTTTCGAGGTCGACCAGGACCAGCCACTGTTCCTGATCGCCGGCCCCTGCGTGGTCGAGTCGGAGCAGCTGCAGGTGGACACCGCCGGCAAGCTCAAGGAAATCACCGGCCGGCTCGGCATCAACTTCATCTTCAAGTCCAGCTTCGACAAGGCCAACCGTTCCTCCGGCTCGAGCTTCCGCGGCCTGGGCATGGAAGAAGGCCTGCGCATCCTCGGCGAAGTGAAGCGCCAGGTCGGCGTGCCGGTGCTGACCGACGTGCACGAATACACCCCGTTCGCCGAAGTGGCCTCGGTGGTCGACGTGCTGCAGACCCCGGCCTTCCTGTGCCGCCAGACCGATTTCATCCAGGCGGTGGCGCGCGCCGGCAAGCCGGTGAACATCAAGAAGGGCCAGTTCCTGGCGCCGTGGGACATGAAGAACGTCGTGGACAAGGCCAAGGCCGTCGGCAACGACGACATCCTGGTATGCGAGCGCGGCGCCAGCTTCGGCTACAACAACCTGGTCTCCGACATGCGTTCGCTGGCGGTGATGCGCGACACCGGCTGCCCGGTGGTGTTCGACGCCACCCATTCGGTGCAGCTGCCGGGCGGGCAGGGCACCAGTTCCGGCGGCCAGCGCGAATTCGTGCCGGTGCTGGCGCGCGCGGCCATCGCGGTCGGCGTGGCCGGCCTGTTCGCCGAGACCCATCCGGATCCTTCCAAGGCGCTCAGCGACGGCCCCAATGCCTGGCCGCTCGGCAAGATGGAAGCGCTGCTGGAAACGCTGATGGAACTGGACGCCGTCACCAAGCGCCACGGCTTCCTCGAACAGACGCTCTGATCTTCAAAAGTTTTATCCCCGCTTTAGTTCGTCCCCTTCGCCCTTTCTGGACAGGAACTGCATGAGCACCGACATCACCCGCATCCACGCCCGCGAAATCCTCGACTCCCGCGGCAATCCCACGCTCGAAGCGGAAGTGACCCTGGCCGGCGGCGGCTTCGGTCGCGCGGCGGTGCCCAGCGGTGCGTCCACCGGTACCCGCGAGGCGGTGGAACTGCGCGACGGCGACAAGTCGCGTTACCTGGGCAAGGGTGTGCAGAACGCGGTGGGCAACGTCAACGGCGCCATCGCCGGTGCGCTGAAGGGCTTCGACGCGGCCGACCAGAAGGGCCTGGACGCCAAGCTGATCGCGCTGGACGGCACGCCGAACAAGGGCAAGCTCGGCGCCAATGCTCTTCTCGGCGTGTCGATGGCCGCCGCGCATGCGGTCGCTGCGCAGCAGGGCCGTCCGCTGTGGCAGTACCTGGCCACCATCAACGGCACCACCGGCAAGCCCGGCGCGCTGCCGGTGCCGATGATGAACATCATCAACGGCGGTGCGCACGCCGATAACAACGTCGACGTGCAGGAATTCATGGTGCTGCCGGTCGGCCTGCCCAGCTTCGCCGAGGCGCTGCGCGCCGGCACCGAGATCTTCCACGCGCTCAAGAGCGTGCTGAAGGGCAAGGGCCTGAACACCGCGGTGGGCGACGAGGGCGGCTTCGCGCCGAACCTGCGTTCCAATATCGAGGCGCTGGACACCATCCTCGAAGCCGTCGGCAAGACCGGCTACAAGGTCGGCAGCGACATCCTGCTGGGCCTGGACGTGGCCAGCTCGGAGTTCTTCAAGGACGGCAAGTACGACCTGGAAGGCGAGGGCAAGGTCTACACGCCCGCGCAGTTCGTCGACCTGCTGGCCAGCTGGGCGAAGCAATACCCCATCGTCACCATTGAGGACGGCATGGCCGAAGGCGACTGGGACGGCTGGAAGCTGCTCACCGACACCATCGGCAATAAGGTGCAGCTGGTTGGCGACGATCTGTTCGTGACCAATCCGGCGATCTTCAAGGAAGGCATCGACAAGAAGATCGCCAACGCGATCCTGATCAAGGTGAACCAGATCGGCACGCTGTCGGAGACGCTCGAAGCGATCGCCATGGCCGACGCCGCCAAGTACGCCGCGATCGTGTCGCACCGTTCGGGCGAGACGGAGGACACCACCATCTCCGATATCGCCGTGGCGACCACCGCGACCCAGATCAAGACCGGTTCGCTGTGCCGCACCGACCGCGTGGCCAAGTACAACCAGCTGCTGCGCATCGAGGAACAGCTCGGCGCCGCCGCACGCTACGCCGGCCGCGACGCCTTCCCGAACCTCGCCCATCTCCCGGGCTGATCGGACAGACCCGCCTCGATGCTGCGCTGGATCGCCCTCATCCTGCTGCTCGTGCTGATCGGTCTGCAGGTGAAACTGTGGACCGGCAACGGCGGCGTGCACGAGGTGGAAACCCTGCGCGCCGCGGTGAAGAAGCAGACCGAGGACAACCAGCGCCTGCTCCAACGCAACCAGGCGCTGGGCGCGGATGTGGACGACCTCAAGCACGGCGAACAGGCGGTGGAAGCGCGCGCGCGCGGCGAGCTGGGCCTGATCAAGCCGGGCGAGACCTTCTACCAGGTGGTCGAGCAGCCGGGCGCCGCCGCGAGCGCGGCGACGCCCGCGCCCGCCGCCAGCAGCGGCGGACACTAAGATGGCGCCCCTGTGGTGCGTGGTGCCGGCCGCCGGGCGCGGCGCGCGGGTTGGTGGCGATATCCCCAAGCAATACCTGCCGCTGGCCGGCAGACCTCTGATTGAACACACGCTGGCGCGGCTTGCCACGCATCCGCGCATTGCCGGCGTAATGGTGGTGCTGGGCGCGGGCGACGATCGCTGGCCCGGCGTGGAGCGCATCGGCGGCAAGCCGGTGCTGACCACCATCGGTGGCGCCGAGCGCTGCGATTCGGTGCTGGCCGGCCTCGATGCCTTGCCGGCCGAAGTGGGCGCGGAGGATTTCGTACTGGTGCACGACGCCGCGCGTCCCTGTGTGCGCGCGGCCGATATCGCCCGCCTGATCGAACTGGCCGTGCCCGCTGGCGGCGGCCTGCTCGGCGCGCCATTGCGCGACACGCTCAAGCGCGCCGATGCCGCCCATCGCAGCGCCGCCACCGAGCCGCGCGAGGAACGCTGGCGCGCCTTCACCCCGCAGTTGTTCCGCCGCGGCGAACTGGCCGCGGCCTTGCGCGCGGCGGCGGCAGGCGGGCTCAGGCCCAGCGACGAGGCGATGGCGATGGAACGTGCGGGCCACGCCCCGTTGCTCGTCGAAGGCGCCGAGGACAATATCAAGGTGACCACGGCCGCCGATTTCGCGCTGGCCGAATTTCTTCTGGACAGGACGGCGTGAGGGCGCGCGCATGATGCGGATCGGCCAGGGCTTCGACGTGCACGCCTTCGGCGACGGCGACCACGTGATGCTGGGCGGCGTGCGCGTGCCGCACAGCCGCGGCGTGGTGGCGCATTCGGACGGCGACGTGGTGATCCATGCGCTGTGCGACGCCATCTTCGGCGCGCTGGCGCTGGGCGATATCGGCCGCCATTTTCCGCCCTCGCAGGAACGCTGGCGCGGCGCCGAGAGCCGGCTGTTCCTGCGCCACGCCTATACGCTGATGCGCGAGCGCGGCTATGCGGTCGGCAATGTCGACGTGACGGTGATCTGCGAAGCGCCCAAGGTCGGCCCGCATGCGCAGGCGATGCGCGAACTGCTGGCCGAAGACCTGCACTGCGAGGTCGACCGCGTCAGCATCAAGGCGACCACCACCGAAAAGCTCGGCTTCACCGGCCGCGGCGAGGGCATCGCCGCGCAGGCCTGCGCACTGCTGGTCCTGGCGTGAGCACGCGCGCATGAGCGAGACCGAGGTCCGCGGCTCCGCCAACCGGCTGCACGAGCAGCAGGAGCGCATCAACGAACTGCTGCGCCGGCACAAGCTGGTGGAGCAGGTCGCGCATGCGCAGCACGGGCCGCACCAGGAGCTGGTCGACAATCTGCTGCATCGCCAGCATCTGTCGGAGCTGCAGCGCCAGCTCGACGGGCTGCATCCGGCCGATATCGCCTACATCCTCGAAGCGCTGCCGCTGCAGGACCGCCTTACCGTGTGGCAGCTGGTCAAGGCCGACCGCGACGGCGAGATCCTGCTCGAGGTTTCGGACGCCGTCCGCGAAACGCTGATCGCGGACATGGACCAGCGCGAGATCCTCGCCGCGGTCGAGCCGCTGGAAGCGGACGAGCTGGCCGACCTGGTGGAAGACCTGCCCACCGAAGTGCTGCCGGAGCTGATGGCCAGCCTCGATGCGCAGCAGCGCGAGCAGCTGCAGTCGGCGCTCTCCTGGGCCGACGACCAGGTCGGCGCGCTGATGGACTTCGAGATGGTCACCATCCGCGAAGACGTCAGCCTGGAAGTGGTGCTGCGCTATCTGCGCCGTTTCGACGAACTGCCCGCGCAGACCGACAAGCTGTTCGTGGTCAACCACGAGAACGTGCTGACCGGCGTGCTGCCGCTGCACTGGCTGCTGGTCAATTCGCCGGAAAAGATGGTGAGCGAGGTGATGGCGCCCGACGTCAACACCTTCCATCCCGCGGACGATGCCTACGAAACCGCGCAGGCCTTCGAGCGCTACGACCTGGTGACGGCGCCGGTGGTGGACGACAGCGCCCATCTGATCGGCCGCATCACCATCGACGCGATGGTCGACGTGATCCGCGAGGAAGGCGAGAGCGAAGCGCTGAGCCGCGGCGGCCTGCGCGAGGAAGAAGACATCTTCGCCTCGGTGTGGAAGTCGGTGCGCAACCGCTGGACCTGGCTGGCGATCAACCTGGTGACGGCGTTTATCGCCTCGCGCGTGATCGGCCTGTTCGAAGGCTCGATCCAGAAGCTGGTGGCGCTGGCCGCCTTGATGCCGATCGTGGCCGGCATCGGCGGCAATTCCGGCAACCAGACCATCACCATGATCGTGCGCGCGCTGGCGCTGGACCAGATCACGCCGGCCAGCGCCAAGCGCCTGTGGCGCAAGGAAATGGGCGTGGCCCTGGTCAACGGCCTGGTATGGGGCGGAGTGATCGGTCTGGTCGCCTGGGCGCTGTACGGCCATCTCGCGCTGGGTCTGGTGATGACCGCGGCGATGACGCTCAACCTGCTGCTCGCGGCGTTCTGCGGCGTGGGCATTCCGATGCTGATGGCGCGGCGTGGACGCGATCCGGCACTGGGATCGAGCGTGCTGATCACCGCGATGACGGACAGCGGCGGTTTCTTTATTTTCCTCGGACTGGCAACGGTATTTCTGGTCTGATTCCGCGCCGGCTCCGCGCCGGCTCCGCGCCGCTGCGCTCACTACTTTCTGGTCTTTCCGCATGAGCGATCTTCCTTACGCCAATGGCACCCCGCCGCTGAGCGCGCAGCTGCGCAGCTCCCCCGAGGACTTCCGTGTGGAAGAAATCCTCGGCTACGAAGCGGACGGCGAAGGCGAACACGCCTTGCTGCTGGTGGAGAAGCGCGGCGCCACCACGGATTGGGTGGCGCGCGAATTGGCCAACTATGCCGGCGTGCCGCAGGTAGCGGTCGGCTATGCGGGGCTGAAGGATCGCCACGCGGTGACGCGCCAGACCTTCTCGGTGCAGCTTGCCGGCAAGCCGGATCCGGATTGGTCCGCGTTTCCGCACGCCGAAGTGAAGGTGCTGTCGGCCGCGCGCCACAAGCGCAAGCTCAAGCGCGGCGCGCTGCGCGGCAACCGCTTCGTGCTGGTGCTGCGGCAGGTGCAGGGCGAGCGTGCACGCGCCGAAGCAGTGCTGGAACGCATCGCCGCGCGCGGCGTGCCGAATTATTTCGGCGAGCAGCGCTTCGGCCGCGGCGGCGGCAATGTCGAGCAGGCGCGGGCGATGTTCGCCGGGCGCCGGGTGGATCGCGACAAGCGCCAGTTCCTGCTGTCGGCCGCGCGCTCGCACTTATTCAACGAGGTGCTGGCTGCGCGCGTAGAGCGCGACGCGTGGGACAAGCCGCTGGACGGCGAGCTGTGGTCGCTGGCCGGCAGCCGTTCCTGGTTCGGGCCGGAACCGTTCGACGAGGTGCTGGCCGAGCGGCTGGGGCGCGGCGATATTCATCCGTCCGGTCCCTTGTGGGGGCAGGGCGAGACGCCGGCGGGCGGCGAAGTGGCGCAGCTGGAAACCGAAACTGCTGCAGCGAACGCCGACCTGGTTGCGGGCCTGGTGGCGGCGCGCATGGACCAGGAGCGCCGTCCATTGCGCCTGATCCCGGATCAGCTGCGCTGGCAGTGGCTGGAAGACGATGCGCTGGAGCTTACGTTCGGCTTGCCTGCGGGCGCGTATGCCACGGTGGTGGTGCGCGAACTGGCGACAACCTGAGTCCCCTCTCCCCTCCGGGGAGAGGGTTGGGGTGAGGGGGCGGGCGGAGTGGTGAGCTGAGGGTCATTGCAAGCGCGAAAGCTTTTGGTCGCTCCGTAGCAGCGGTGTCTCTAGAGCCGCCCCTCATCTGCCTGCCGGCATCTTCCTCGCTCCTCAGAGCCGCGCACATCCATGTGCGCTCCCCGCGTGCTCCCCGGAGGGGAGAAGAGTTCAGTCCTTCAGCAATACGACAACAGCACCCGTGCCACCCTGCATCGCCCGTGCCGACGCAAACGCGATCACATCGTCACGCCGCCGCAACAAGCGGTCGGTCAGCACCTTCAGCACCGGCCCGCTTCTCTTCGAGCGCAGGCCCTTGCCATGCACGATGCGCACGCAGCGGAACCCGCGCTCATGCGCCTCGGCCAGAAAATCGGCAATGGTCGCGGTCGCCGCCGCCGCATTCATCTGATGCAGGTCGATATCGTCCTGCACGCTGAACTGCCCGCGCTTGAGCTGCTTCAGCAGCTTGGGCGGATAGCCGTCGCGCAGATAGCTGAGCTCCTCTCCCACTTCCATGAGACCGGGATCGAAGTCCATGTCGAGCAGCTCGTTCGGCACCGCGGCTTCGTCCGCCTCCAGCATGTGGGCGCGCGGCTCGGGTTTTGGCGCGGCCGGCGCCGGCTCGGCGGGGTCGAGACGGCGGACCTCGCCGATGGCGTCGCGGAACAGGCGCGCGTCGTCGTCGTTCACGGTGGCGGGAGGGCGGCGTTTCATGGGCGTCATCGTAGACCACCAAGATTGCGAGCACTAAAGCCCCTCTCCCACCGGGAGAGGGGTTGGGGTGAGGGTACGGGCGGAGCACAAGAGTGATGTGCACGACTTCGGCCGAACCCTCATCCGCCTGCCGGCACCTTCCTCGCTCCTCAAAGCCGGGCACATCCCTGTGCCCTCCCCGCGTGCTCCTGGTGGGAGAAGGAATTCTTGTTGGCAGGCATCGCCAGGGTGCGGCTGGCGATGAAACCCCCGGCCCGCTCGGGTAGACTTCCGAATATCGCTGGCGTGCCGGGGAACGCGCCGGCTCCTGGGTTTTTCGAACGGATGACGATGCGAGTTCTCGTAAGCAACGACGACGGCGTGGATGCTCCCGGCATCCGCGTGCTCGCCGAACGCCTGGGCGCGGTCGGCCAGGTCACCGTGGTGGCTCCCGACCGGGACCGCTCCGGGGCCAGCAATTCACTCACCCTCGACGCGCCGATCCGCGTGCTGCGGATGGACAACGGTCACTACCGCGTGGCGGGCACGCCGACCGACTGCGTGCACCTGGCGCTGGCCGGCCTGCTCGACCATGAGCCGGACATCGTGGTGTCCGGCATCAACAACTCGGCCAATCTCGGCGACGACGTGATCTATTCCGGCACGGTCTCCGCCGCGATGGAGGGCCGCTTCCTCGGCCTGCCGGCGATCGCCGTGTCGCTGGTCAGCAAGGACCACCACGGTGAGCATTACGACTGTGCAGCGCGCGCCGTGCTGATGCTGATGGAGCGCCTGCTGGTCGATCCGCTGCCGGCCGACACCATTCTCAACGTCAACGTGCCGGACCGCCCGTGGGAAGAAATCCGCGGCTTCGAGGTCACCCGCCTCGGCAAGCGGCACCGTTCCGCGCCGTGCATCCGGCAGACCGACCCGCGCGGCAAGCCGATCTGGTGGATCGGCCCGGCCGGCGATGTGGACGATGCCGGTCCCGGCACCGACTTCGACGCGGTGCGCCGCGGCTTTGTCTCGGTCACGCCGATCCATGTCGACCTCACGCGCTTCCAGGCGCTGGAAAAGGTCAGCAGCTGGATGAGCGCGCTCAGCGGCCACATGGACGCGCCCACCGGAGAGAAGGTGGCGTGACCATGAACGTGCATCCGCTGCCGCCCTCCGCGCTGAAAGGCGAAGGCATGACCTCGCAGCGCGCCCGCGACCGGCTGGCCTCCAAGCTGAAAGAAGACGGCATCAAGGATGCGCGCGTGATCGAGGTGATCCGCAACCTGCCGCGCCATCACTTCATCGACCAGGCGCTGCATTCGCGCGCCTACGAGAACACCGCGCTGCCGATCGGCCACGGCCAGACCATTTCCCAGCCGTGGGTGGTGGCGCGCATGACCGAGGCGCTGCTGGAATTCGGCGTGCCGCAGAAGGTGCTGGAGATCGGCACCGGCTCCGGCTACCAGGCGGTGGTGCTGGCTTCGCTGGTGCCGCAGGTCTTTACCGTCGAACGCATCGAGGAACTGCTGCGCCAGGCGCGCCGCCGCTTCCGCCAGCTGGGGCTGACCAACCTGCGCTCGCGCCACGACGACGGCAAGCTGGGCTGGCCGGACGAGAAGCCGTTCGACGCGATCATCCTCACCGCCGCCGGCGACACCATTCCCACCCAGCTGCTCGACCAGCTCAGCCCGACCGGCGTGCTGGTGGCGCCGGTGGGTTCGCCCAGCCATCAGATCCTGATCCGCATGCGCGGCGACGGGCAGGGCGACTTCGTGCAGGAAGAACTCGGACCAGTGAGCTTCGTGCCGCTGCTCGGCGGCATCGGCTGATGCCGCTCTCCCTTTAAGGACGCTCGATGCGCTTGTTCGGAACCTTGTACGCACGCGCCCTGACCTGGGCGCGCCACCCCAGGGCGGTCTATTACCTGTGCGGCTTGAGCTTCGTCGAAGCCTTCATCTTCCCGATCATGCCGGAAGTGATGCTGGCGCCGATGATGCTGGGCAAGCGGCACAAGGCGTTCTTCTACGCCAACCTCAGCCTGCTGTTCTCGCTGCTCGGTTCGCTGGTCGGCTATGCGCTCGGCCATTGGGCGTTCCAGGCTTTGCACCCGGTGCTGGAGACGCTGCATCTGCTGGCGCCGATCCAGCAGGGCGTGGACAGCCTGCGCGCGCAGATGAATACGCATTGGCTGGGCCTGCTGGTGGTGCTGGCGCTGGCCGCGCTGCAGCCGGTGGTGCCGATGAAGTTCGTCACCTGGGCGGCCGGCATCGTCGGCGTGCCGATCATTCCTTTCCTGGTCTGCATGGCGGTCGGCCGCGGCAAGCGCGTGTGGCTGCTGGCGCTGCTGATCCGCATCTTCGGCGAGCGCGCCGAGCGCATCCTGCACAAGCACATCGAGCGCATCGGCTGGGCCGCGGTGGTGATCCTGGTCGGCCTGCTGGTGTGGTGGCTGCTGTGGCATTGATGCGAACGGCGAAGTAGGAAACGTCCGCATGAAAATCACGTTATGGCTCGCTATGCTCTGCGCATGAAAGGACCCAGCCGCTACCTCGCCCCCATCGCGCTCTCCCTGTTGCTCGCCGCCTGCGTGTCGCCGCGCAGCTCGGTAGTGGTCGAGCCGACCGCCGGAGCGCAGGGACGCACCGTAGCGCCCGCCGCCAGTGTCCGCGCCGCGGCGCCGGGCGGCAGCTATAAGGTGGTGAAGGGCGACACGCTGTATTCGATCGCGTTCCGCAACAGCGTGGACTTCCGCGACCTGGCCTCATGGAACGGCATCGCCGCGCCGTACACGATCTGGCCGGGGCAGACGCTGAAGCTGTCGCCGAGCGGCGCTGCCGCACCGGCCGCGAGCCATGCCACGGTGGTCGCTGTCGCCAAGCCGGCGGTGCCGAGCCAGCCGACCCATGCGCCAGGCGGTGCGGGCTTCGAGAATGTGCCAAGCAATCCGGCCGCAACGACGAGTACCCCCGTCGAGGCGCCCGCCAAGCCCACGCCAGCCACGCCATCCGTGGCGGCCGTATCGGCCCCGGCTCCCGCCTCCACCGCCGTGACGGTGGTGCCGGTCGCCGGCGCTCCCGCCACCGCGCATACCGCGGCGGCTGCGGCGACCCCGCCGCCCGCGCCCCCGCAGGCCATCGCTCCCGGCGCCACCCGTGCCAGCGCCGGCATCAACTGGCGCTGGCCGGCGGACGGTGCGCTGGGCAAGCGGTTCCAGTCCGGCGATGCGATTCCGGGGATCGAGGTCCTGGGCAAGAACGGCGATCCGATCCGCGCCGCCGCCGACGGCGTGGTGGTGTACAGCGGCAATGGCCTGGTCGGCTATGGCGAGCTGGTCATCATCAAGCACAACGACAGCTTCCTGTCCGCCTATGGGCACAACAGCAAGCGTCTGGTGAAGGAAGGGCAGCGCGTCAGCGCGGGCCAGCAGATCGCCGAGATGGGTTCCACCGGCGCCAGCCGTGACGAGCTGCAGTTCCAGATCCGCCGCGACGGCAATCCGGTCGATCCGCTGGGTTATCTGCCGTCGCGCTGAGCGGCGGCGGCTCAGCCTTCCGGCAGGATGAAGGCGGCGACCACGCGGCGGCGCTCGCCGGCCAGCAGGTCGTAGGTGCGCGCGGCGGCGGCGTTGTCCATCACTTCCACGCCCACGCCCTTGCGCAGGAAGCCGGCCATGAAGGCCGCGGCGGGGAACACCTGGCGTTCGCCGGTGCCCAGCACCACCACTTCCGGATCCAGCGCCAGGATGGCGTCCACGTGGCCGGCATCCAGCTCACCGGCATGGGTGACGGGCCAGTTCTCGATGGCCTTCTCTGGGGAAAGCACCAGGCTGCGGGTGAATTCGCGATCGACTACCGTGACGCTGCGCGCGCCGACTCGGCGGACGTACAGGTATTCGCCGGGGCGGTCGAGCGAAAGGTCCATGGGACAGGGCTCAGCGGGGCAGGGCGAGCTTGGGCTCGTCCTCGTTGCGGCGGAACAGCACCACGATATGGCCGATCTGCTGCACGCTCTCGGCGCGGGTGCCGCCGGCAAGGAAGTCGATCTGTTCCTGGCGCTCGTCCTTGTCGCCGCCGGACAGTTTCACCTTGACCAGCTCGTGGTGGGTCAGGGCCAGGTCCAGTTCCTTGACCACGGCCTCCGTCGCGCCCTTGGCGCCCAGCAGGATCACCGGCTTGAGGTCGTGCGCCAGGCTGCGCAGATAACGGCGCTGTGAGGGGGAAAGCGACATGCGTTCAGTCTCGGATTCGCGGCAGATGGACCGACAAGGGTATCATGCCGGCCTCCTACCCCCTATCTGTGGCCGTTGCCGACCCATGTCCCGCAGCAAAAGCAGTTCCCGCTGGCTGCGGGAACACTTCGATGACGTCTATGTGAAGAAAGCGCAGGCCGAGGGCGTGCGCTCCCGTGCCGTCTATAAATTGGAAGAACTGATCGAGCGTGACCGGCTGCTCAAGCCGGGCATGCGGGTGGTCGACCTGGGCGCTGCCCCGGGCGGATGGTCGCAGCTGGTGCGCCAGCGCCTGGGCGATACCGGCAAGGTGGTGGCGCTGGACATCCTGCCGATGCAGGGCATCGGGGGGGTGGATTTCCTGCAGGGTGACTTCCGCGAGGAGTCCGTGCTGCGCGAGCTGGAGAGCCGGCTGGAAGGCAAGCAGCTCGATCTTGTCCTATCCGACATGGCCCCCAATATGAGTGGTGTCGCGCTGGCCGACCAGATCCGGGCAATGGATCTGGCCGAGCTGGCGCTGGATTTCAGTCGCCATTGGCTGAAACCGGGCGGTTCGTTCCTGATCAAGTTATTCCAGGGAGCTGGCTTCGACGATTACCTGCGTAGCTTGCGCAAGGAGTTTTCGCGCGTAACTATGCGTAAACCTAAAGCCTCCCGCGCCCGTTCGCGTGAGGTCTATGCGCTGGCCACAGGAAGAAAGGTCAGTGGCGCTCAACCGGGCGAGAACCCTGCATGAATGAGATGGCTAAAAATCTGTTGCTCTGGCTGATCATCGCCGTGGTGTTGCTCACCGTGTTCCAGAGCTTCAACCCACATGGCGCGTCGTCCTCCGACCTGGCTTACAGCAGCTTTGTCCAGAGCGTGGACAACGGCAACGTGTCCACCGCCGTGATCAGCGCCGACCAGCCGGCCAGCATCAGCGGCAAGCTGAAGGACGGCAGCTCGTTCCGCACCGTGGCCCCGGTGCTCGGCTTCTCCACCAGCTCGGTGGTCAAGCAGATGCAGGACAAGGGCGTCGAGGTGCGGCAGGAGCCGGCCAACAATGGCTTCTCCCTGCTGGGCCTGCTGCTCAACTGGCTGCCGATCATCCTGATCGTGGGCGTCTTCATCTGGTTCATGCGCCAGATGCAGGCCGGCGCCGGCGGGCGCGGCGCCATGAGCTTCGGCCGCTCGCGCGCCAAGCTGCAGGGCGAGGACCAGATCAAGGTCAATTTCAGCGACGTCGCCGGCTGCGACGAAGCGAAGGAGGAAGTCGGCGAGCTGGTCGAGTTCCTGCGCGACCCGGGCAAGTTCCAGAAGCTGGGCGGCAAGATTCCGCGCGGCGTGCTGATGGTCGGCCCGCCCGGCACCGGCAAGACCCTGCTGGCCAAGGCCATCGCGGGCGAGGCCAAGGTGCCGTTCTTCTCGATTTCCGGTTCGGACTTCGTCGAGATGTTCGTCGGCGTCGGCGCCAGCCGCGTGCGCGACATGTTCGACCAGGCCAAGAAGCACGCCCCCTGCATCATCTTTATCGACGAGATCGATGCGGTCGGCCGCCACCGCGGCGCCGGCCTCGGCGGCGGCCATGACGAGCGCGAGCAGACCCTCAACCAGCTGCTGGTGGAGATGGACGGCTTCGAAGGCACCGAGGGCGTGATCGTGATCGCCGCGACCAACCGCCCGGACGTGCTCGACCCCGCGCTGCTGCGCCCGGGCCGTTTCGACCGCCAGGTGGTGGTCGGCCTGCCGGACGTGAAGGGCCGCGAACAGATCCTCAAGGTCCATCTGCGCAAGGTGCCGACCGGGGCCGACGTGGATGCGATGACCATCGCGCGCGGCACGCCGGGCTTCTCCGGTGCCGATCTGGCCAACCTGGTCAACGAAGCCGCGCTGTTCGCCGCGCGCGAGAATGCGCGCGACGTGCGCATGAATCATCTGGACAAGGCGCGCGACAAGATCCTGATGGGCACGGAGCGCCGCTCCCTGGCCATGAGCGAGGACGAGAAGAAGCTCACCGCGTATCACGAGGCCGGCCACGCCATCGTCGGCCGCCTGGTGCCGGAGCACGACCCGGTCTACAAGGTCACCATCATTCCGCGCGGCCGCGCGCTGGGCGTGACCATGTATCTGCCGGAAGGCGACAAGTACAGCATGAACCGCGTGGCGATCGAATCGCAGCTGTGCTCGCTGTACGGCGGCCGCGTTGCCGAGGCATTGATCTTCGGCGAGGACAAGGTCACCACCGGCGCCTCCAACGACATCGAGCGCGCGACCAAGATGGCGCGCAACATGGCGACCAAGTGGGGCCTGTCCGACACGCTCGGCCCGGTCACCTACGGTGAGGAAGAAGACGAGGTGTTCCTCGGCCGCGCCGTCACGCAGCACAAGAACGTCTCCAACGAGACCGCGCGCAAGATCGACGAGGAAGTGCGCGCGATCCTGGACCGCAACTACGCGCGCACCAAGCAGCTGCTCACCGATAACATCGACAAGCTGCATGTGATGGCCGAAGCGCTGCTGCAGTACGAGACCATCGACGCGCACCAGATCGACGAGATCATGTCCGGCCGCGTGCCGGGTCCGCCGGCGGATTGGAGCAAGTCGGCCACGGGTTCCACGCCTCCGCCGCCTCCGCCCCCGCGCGGTGATGCAGGCGCCAAGGTCGGCGATCCGGCGACGCAGAGCCGTCACCCGCACGGCTGAGCAAGCAAGGCATCATGAAGTGAACGAGGGCGGCCGATGGCCGCCCTCGTCGTTTGTGGTGATCGAAGATCGATGCCGATGACAATTCGGAGTAGAGGAGGGCGACACGCGCTGCTTCCCCTCTAGGCGATCCAGTTCTCGGCCGCTAAACTGCGCGGCTTCGATGCGGAACGTCGCACCGGCACATGAATACTTCGGCAGTCGGTGAAAAAAAACTGAAAAAAGTATTGACGGCCACCGCCCGAATCTGAATAATTCCGCTTCTGGCCTCGGCGCTTTCCACCTCGGTGGTTAAGCGAAGAAGGCAAAAGTTTTACAACGCGCCCGTAGCTCAGTTGGATAGAGTACCAGGCTACGAACTTGGTGGTCGGGAGTTCGAATCTCTCCGGGCGCGCCATACAAAGCAGGCAGTGATGTTCGCATCGCCGTTTGCATCCGAAGAACAGAACATCGTTTTTCGGAACCGGACGAAAGATGTGTTCGGTGTGCTTCGATACGGATTGACTGGGCGAAGCGTCACCCGTAGCATTTCAAAGCTTCGGCATTGCGAAATAAGCCGAAGGTTCGAAATCGGGGTATAGCTCAGCCTGGTAGAGCGCCAGCTTTGGGAGCTGGAAGTCGTGGGTTCGAATCCCTCTGCCCCGACCAGCAGTTGCTCTGCACCCGAGTGCATTGCGCCTGTAGCTCAACCGGATAGAGCATCGGCCTTCTAAGCCGACGGTTGCAGGTTCGATTCCTGTCGGGCGCGCCAGTACATCTCAAAGGTTATGGTGGGCGTAGCTCAGCTGGTTAGAGTACCGGATTGTGATTCCGGATGTCGTGGGTTCGAGTCCCATCGTCCACCCCAAATTTGAAGTTTAGGGCCGTTAGCTCAGTTGGTAGAGCAGTTGACTCTTAATCAATTGGTCGTAGGTTCGAATCCTACACGGCCCACCAATAAGCAAAGCGCCCAGGGAAACCTGGGCGTTTTTTTTGTGCGGCGATTTTGCCATCGGCTTATCGATCGCCCGCGCGGAAAGCGCACATCGCGATGATCCGCACCGCCATTTTTTCACGCGGCGATCATATCGCTTGACCCGACGTCTCATTCCGCACCTCTAAAGCCCCGCGCATCTTGTGCGCACCGTCATGCGCCTCGTAGCCTCCCGGCCCGCTGGGTGGTCCAGCCAGGGGGAATTGCAGTCATGACGGAAACAACATTCGACGCAGTCGCTGCGGAAGCGAAATTCGACGTACTCGCTCATGTCGAAGACGTCGGCGATGTGCACGGTGGTCCCGGCGAATACGTCGGCACACGCGGCGAGAAAAAATTCATCGAAGGATTCGCCATCACGCTCATGCCTCCGCTGCCGAGCCAGGTGGGGCTGCGCTATCGCGCGGATATCAAAGGCTCCGGCGATACCGGCTGGGTCAAGGACGGCAAGTTCGTCGGCTCTCGCGGCAAGCGCACGCCGGTCGAGGGTTTCAGCATCGAGCTGAGCGGCCCGCGGATGTCCGAGTACGACGTGCTCTACATGGCGCATATCGGCGACATGGGCGACACCGCCTGGCTGGCCAATGGCGAGTACTGCGGCCTGCATCGGCAGGGGCATCTGATCGAAGGCATGGCGGTCAAGATCGTGCCGCGCAAGCCGAACTACATCACGCTGATCTCCAAGGCCTCGTCCGGCAGCGGCAAGGCGCTGGTGATCACTGCGCCGGCGTCGCCGGAGAAAAAAGCCGTACTGGTCTCGGCGCCGAACGGCAGCGACCTGCAACTGTGGGATCGCCGCCCCGTGCGCGGCAATGTGGGCTATGTGCTGATCAACAAGGCGCATCCGCGCCTGTGCATCGCGCGCGGGCCGGGCCAGGAGGCGGTGCTCAAGGACGTCGCGCTGATCGATACCGACGACAGCTGCGTGTGGCTGGACGACACCGTGCCGGGCGAGTGGAACGCGATCCGCTCCAAGACCGACCTCGAGCTCAAGCTCAATATGCGCGGCAACCCGCCATACGCCGACAAGGACAACGCCCTGATCGTCTATCCCTGGGCGCGCGGCGCGGCCAACGAGCTGTGGCGGCAGAAAAAGGCCACCTACGATCTGGTCGGCGGCACCGACGAGGCCGGCCTCAATCAGGTGGCGCAGGCGATCTACCGCGGCTGCTATCCGAGCATCTTCAAGGGTGTGCAGCAGATCGGCGCGTTCGGTATCAAGGCGGTGGGCTACGACATCGCCACGGCGCCGGTCTTCCATCTGCGGCCCTCGGAGATGCTCAGGCAGGCGGTGCTTGAACAGGCCACCGAAACATTGGGCGCAGCCGATCCGCGCTGCGCGGAAGTGGCGGCCGAGGAGGCCCGCACCAGCTTCGCCGTCCAGATCGAGCGCATCGAACTCACCGTCGAGGGCGAGCGGCCGATGAGCACCACGGCATCGCTCGAAATAGCTGCCCGTATCAAGGTCAACCTCGACCGCAGCCTCACGCTGGAACTCACCCACGGCAAGCTCGGCATCGCCGGCCATCCGCCGATCGAAGACCAGCTCAACAAGCTGTTCGTGCCATGGCTGCTGGAGCAACTCAACCAGCATGTGCTCTCGCACATCGCGATACCCGCGATCGATCTGCTCGGTATCGAATTCACCACGCCGGTGCTGGGCACGCAGTATCCGCATCTCATCGCCGCCACCAGCAAGGTGCCGGATACGGCGGAACTGCCTGCGCCATCCTTCTGGCCGCACGGCAAGGTCTTTGTGGGAGCTGACGAAGAGGTGCTCGATTCGGTGGTCGCCGCGGCCCTGGCGGATCTGAAGCCGTCCGGCGAGTGGAGCTACGGGATCGACATCTTTATCTGCGATCTGCATCTGCGGGCGCGGTATTGGATCGGTTTTGCCAACCCGCACTTCCACATCACGCCGTCGTCCGGCAACAAGTACAAGGTCCGCATCGATCTGAACGGCGGCGCCGATTTCCAGGTCAAGTGCAAATGGTCGGCCGAACCGGGCGCATCGGCGCGCGGCCACGTGGCGGCCACCGCCCGCGTCGAAGTCAACGCGCAGAACGAGGTCGTGGTCATCTTCGAGTCGCTCGACGAGGTCTCGCTCGACTGGAGTTTCAACTACGTGCCGTGGTGGATGGATAGCGCGATCAGCAGCATTCTCGGCGCGTTCAATCCGGTCACGAAGCTGGCGGTGACCGAGGCTTTGCGCGGCAAGTCGTTCGAGGTCTATACCATCCCGACCATCGAGGCGAACATCGCCGGACGCAAGTTCGAGATCGCGCTGCGCGACCTGAAGCTCGATTCCACCGCTGACGCTGGCCACAAGCCGCTGGCGCTGGTGACCGGCCGCACGGAGGTCAAGATCAAGTAGCCGTAATGCATGCCGTCGCCCGGTCCGTTGCAGTCAGGACGGGCCGGGCGAACGGGATGAGGCAGCTGTTGCGCATGGTGTTCAAGCATCCGGATCGCGCGGATTGTCGCGCAGCCAGTCCAGTCCCATCGCCCGGAACTCCTGCGGCGCCATGCCATAGGCACGGCGGAACGCGCGAGTGAAATCGGAGGCGCAACTGAAACCCAGCGCATCGGCGATCTGCCCGACCGGCGCGGCGCGCGCGTGCGCCAAGCGGTCGGCCGCTTCGCGCAGGCGGCAGTTGCGGATAAAAGCGTGCAAGCCGCCTTCGGGTTCGAACATCCGGTACAGCGTAGGGCGCGTGACCGGAAAACCACTCAGCACATGCTCCGGTTCCAGTGCGCGCGAATGCAGATTGGCGCGGATATAGCGCTTGATGCGCCCGAGCATCGCCGCCCGCGCCGCGGCGCGCACCGTGTGGTTCATGCGCGCCGTCTTGCCGAACGCGGCGAGCACCAGCTGGGTGCCGGTGGCGATGGCGCTTTCCGCTTCCGCATCGTTCATCGCCGGCAGCTCGCGGCTGAGCGTCAGCAGGTGTCCGCGCAGCAGCTGCATCAGCGGCGTGTGGTAGGTGGCCACGCTGCCGTGCAGCGACTCGGCATCGGGAATCGCCGCTTCCACCACCGCACGCGGCAGGAAGAACGCCATCACCCGCGCCTTGGTCGGGCGGCGCATGATCATCGGCTGGCACATGTCCAGCGCCAGCACGCCCGGTATGAACTGCGTCGATTTCTTGTGCGCGCCGGCCTGCGTATCGGCGATGCCGTCCAGCACGATATGGAAGATGTAGTCGCTCAGGCTGTCGGTCGAGATGCGCGCGGCGGTGCGGCTCTGCGACATCGGATCCGTGCGGCTGTCCAGGAACTTGGCCTGCTTGAACACGTAGGTATCGATCTCGCCGCGGAACCCCTGGGCGACCTGCGCGCGCGACACTGGCACGTCGAGGATGCGCCCGACGTATTCGCTCCATGCCAGCATCTGCAGGCGCGGAGTTTCCCCGGCCACGGTGAAGTGCTGGCGCAGCACCGCCGGCGCGGGCGAGCTAGCCGAGGATGGCGGCAATTCGCGCAGCCGCCGATAGGCGAGGACCTGGCGGACGGCTTCGGAATAAGCGGGTTCCGCACTTCCCGTGCGTACAACGGCGTTCATGGCTGGTAGTCCCCCCGGCTCCCTGATTCGCACACCTTGCGCTGTCCGTGACGCGCGAACGCATCTTCTGGACCCGAACAGCAAGCAAGTCCTGTGCCTTTGCCGGTGAACCGATGAAGCATCCGGGGCAAACCCTAGGGTATGCCCCAGTGTGCCCCTGGCCGCCGGATCGCTAGGGTGAAAACTCCCCTCAAGGAGTTCTTGCCATGGTTGGTTCCGTATCCGGTTCGAACGGCTCCAATGCCGCGGGCAGCGCCGCGGATCACGCAGCGAACGCCACGCAAGGCCAGTGCACGAATACGGCAGAGAACCGCGCCTGCACCCCCGCCGAGAAGGACTCGCTGGACGCGCTGGGCGATGCGGCCGTCGCGGCCGCCAAGGCCTACGACGCAGCCCAGCGTGCCAAGTCCGACCCGGATGCCTGCGCCGCCGAAGCGGCGGCGCAGCAGGCACAGAACGCCGCCACTGCGGCACAAGCTGCCGCAGACAGGGCAGTTGCTGCCGCGGCCAGGGAACCCAGAGCCACCAATGAAAAGGCCGCCGGCCTTGCCGCCGCCGCCGCGAAGGATGCAGCCGGCTTCGCCGCCGACGCGGCTGCCGCGGTGAAAGCGGGGAACACCCAACGCGGCACCATCGGCTGCGTCTCGCAGGCGCCGGCGAATCCGACACCGACGCTGTCGGCCAGCATGATCAGCCAGCTCGATGCGATGTCGGTGAATCCCTATGGGGCCGGCGTGACCACATCGGCGTAAGCGCTTTCCCTGCGAACTCGTGCCGGCGCGGCGATTTTCGTACTTGCACTAAAGACATCGGCAGCAGCAAGGGCAAACACTTCGACTGGCCCTAGGCGGGCGCGATATCGCATCGTCTCGCCGATAGGGCCACCGACGATAAGGAGAGCCCATGTCCGATGATCTGAGCAAGCGCGGCCCGCAGGATGCGGCCAAGGTGAACGTCCATGAAGACTGGGAAGTTCGCTACTGGTGCAAGGCATTCGGTTGCACCGAGGAAGAGCTGAAGACCGCGGTGAAGGCCGTCGGCGTGTCGGCCGCAGCGATACGGCGGCACTTCGGCAAGTAGGCTTCGTGGAGCGGCATCAAGCAGAAAGCCCGGCTCAGCGGCGGGCTTTTTGTTGGCCGGAACAGCGCAGGCGAAAGCCCGGCCCGATCGATTAAGCTCCCTGACTGGAGCGCCGGTGCAGGGCGCCCCTGACATTGCCGCTACATCATCTCGCCCTGAACCTTCCGCATCGGAGCCGCCAGATGGTCACCATGAAAACCGCCGCGCTGTCGTTGACCCTGCTGCTGGCCTCGATGCCCGGCTTCGCCAAGGACGCCGCCGGCGACCTGCATGCCGCCCTGAAGGCGCAGGCCGATGCCTGGGATGCGGCGATCATCAAGAAGGACCGGCAGGCGATCGCCGGGAACATGTCCGAGACCTTCTTCCAGATCGGCAGCGACGGCGCCACCGCGGACAAGGCCCGGTTCCTGCAGAACATCACCTCGCCGGACCTGGTGATCGAGCCGTATACGGTCGAGGACTTCAAGATCCGTGTCTACGGCAACACCGCCTTGCTCAACGGCAGCACCGATATGCACGGCACCTACCAGGGCAAGCCCTTCCATACCCACTATCGGTACACCGATACGTATGTGAAGGAAGGAGCCGTCTGGCGGGTGGTCAACGTGCAGACCACCCGCATCGCGGAATAAGACTCGCCGCTCAGCCCGCGCTAACGCCGTCGCCATCCTCGGGCAGGGCTTCGCGCAGATAGCGCACCAGCTTCATCGCGGACTTCTGCGCCTGGCGCAGCGATTCGATCGCTTCGTGATTCTCCGGCAGCAGGGGCAGCACCGCGTCAAGGTGGATGGCCACGCCGATCGCAAGGGCGAAATTACGTAGATCGCTGTGACTGGGACGCTCGTTGGCTATCTGTTGCATGGCTGCTTTCCTCCGGATTCATCAATTTTGGAGGCGGAGATCGAGCAAGTCCTTAGGAATAGTCTGGCTCCTTTGCAGATCGGGTCGTTCGGATACGGCTTGCCCCGTACCCGTTCAGCATCCGGCGATCCGCACGTGCCCCCAGGCACGCCTCCGCACCGATGCCGCTTCGCCATGATCCGAACGATCACGACAGGGCGCGCTTATCTCGGTGAGATTCGTTGCCATCGTGCATATCCAAGGTGTGGGTAATGTGCACGGCGGGTCCGGACAGCATTGCGCCGCGCAGATATCCAAGGCGGCGTCAGGCTCCGGCAAGCCATCAGCCATCGCGGCCGTGAATGCATACAGGCCGACAGGTCTCGACGTTTTAGATGGACAGCGGCCAACACGCTCGTGCGTTGATGCGCGGGTGTGCAATCCCGCATCGGTGGCGCTCCATGCGAATCGCGGGCACATCCGAATCATCGACGAAATAAGCCGTTTCGAAGAAGCATCCATGCGGTTAGCCCGTATGTGTCACTTCCCTTTGCCTGGGATCGGATACAAGATCGCGCGGCCGATCCGGCCACCACGATCCGAGCAATGACCCCATTGGGCTGTCTTCACAAGCATTACCGGATGCGCGACAGCCGCGGCTGGGCGCTCCTGCTGCTCGGTTGGATGCTGCTGGGAATAAGCGCGCAGGTATCGGCGACTTCCGTGTTCGATTACCGCGTAGGCGTGCGCCTGTACAGCGGCGACGATGGCCTGCCGCAGTCGCATGTGAACGCGATCCTGCAGACGCGCGATGGTTATCTGTGGGTAGGCACCTTCGGCGGGCTGGCCCGTTTCGACGGCACGACCTTCACTATTTTCCACGGCCGCTCGCGTTCGCCCGCGGGACGCACCGATGCCCCCGCCAGCGACCGCGTGCTGACCCTGCTCGAAAGCCGCGATGGGCGGATGTGGATCGGCACGGAGGATGCGGGGCTGAGCATCCGCGACCGCAGCGGTTTTCGCCATCTCCCGGTATGTGCCGGCAGCTGCCAGGTCAACGGGACGCTGCAGGAGGGCGACGGCGCGATCTGGGTAGCCAGCAACGCAGGCCTGTTCAAACTCGATCCGGCCAGCGGCGAAGTACGCTGGAGCGAGCACGCGAGCCCGGTCGGCTACAACCAGCTGGCCTTGGATCAGGCCGGCGCCTTGTTCGTCGGCGGCAACGATGGCTTTCACGTGCGCGATGGCGATGCGCTCCGCCGCCTCGCGCTGCCGGCGGGCAATCACTCGGTGTGGCTGCTCAAGCGCGACGGCGATGGCCTGCTGGTAGGTACCGAGAAAGAACTGTACCGATATGTGCCGGCCACGCAGGACTGGCAGGCGCTCGGCGTCGAGCAGCCCCGCGGCGCCGCGCAGGCGCCCAATGGCCGCTGGTGGGTGGCGCAGGCGAGCGGGCGCGTGCTGATGCAGGAAGGCCGCGGCGGCTGGCGCGAAGCCCCGGAGCTGTCGGTGCCGGGCGTGTCCACGCTGACCTGGGATAACGAGGGCAATCTGTGGGCCGGCAGCGGCCATAACAGCTTGCTCAAGGTGCGCACGCCGCTGTTCGGTCTGGTCGGCGAGCGCAAGCTCGGCACCGCCATGGCCGGCCGCGCCATCGCCAGCGACGGACACGACGGCTTATGGCTGGGCTCGGCCTGCGGCGGGCTGTTCCATTGGGAAGGCGATGGCCAGGTGCGTGCGGTGCCGACCCAGCCGATGCTGGGCAGCACATGCGTCTTCAGCCTGCTGCTGGATCGCCAGGGGACCTTGTGGATGGGGACGACCGAGGGTGGCCTGGGCCGCCTGGTCAATGGCGAAGCTCAGCTGGTCGAATCCTGGCCCAGCAAGGAGTCGGTCAACGTGTGGCAGCGCGACGACGGCGCTTACCTGGTTGCCACCGGCGCTTCGACCCTTGTGCTCGATATCGACGCCAACGGACACGTGGCCCATCAGCAACGCATCGAAGCGCTGCAGGGCATGCGCATCAACAGCGTCAGCAAGTCCGCCAAGGGCGGCTACTGGTATGTGGGCGACCATGGCGCGTGGCGATTGCAGGGTGAGCAGGTCGTCGAGCACTGGACGGTGGATGACGGACTGTCCTCGCGTTTCGCGCGCGCGCTGTACGAGGATGCCGGCGGCGCCGTGTGGATCGGCACCTACGGCGGCGGGCTCAATCGCATCAAGGACGGCAGGATCCAGTACTACGACCGCAGCAACGGCCTGTTCGACGATACGGTGTCCTGCATCCAGGCCGATAACCGCGGGCGCTTATGGCTGGCGGGAAATCTCGGCGTCACCTTGCTGCCGTCGCCGGCCCAGGCCGCGGCCTCGGTCGAGTCGGTGCGCTTCGCGGAACGCGATGGCCTGATTCCCGCCGAAATCAATGGCGGCGGCTCGACCACCTGCCATCGCGATGCGCAGGGCAAGCTGTGGTTCTCGCTGGTGTCGGGGTTTGGCGTGCTCGATCCCGCCAAGGCGCCCGCGCTCAATCCCACGCCGCCCATCTCGCATGTGGAATACGCGGCGGTCAACGGCCATGCGCTGGATCTCTCCGGCCCGAAGCTGGTATTGCCGCCGTTCTCGCGCAATCTGGAAATCCGCTATACCGCGGTCAATCTCGGCCGGCCGCAGGAAACCCTGTTCCGCTTCCGCCTGGCCGATGTGGACCGCGACTGGGTCGATGCGGGGCAGAACCGCAGCCTGCTTTATCCGGTGGTGCCGTGGGGCGTGCATCAGCTCGAAGTGCAGGCGCGCGTCGTCGGCGGACCTTGGGCTTCGGCGCCGGCGGTGTTGACCATCGTGCATCCGCAGCCCTGGTATCAGCGGCCGTGGATATGGACCCTGGTCACCTTGCTGGGTCTGCTCGTGCTGGTCGCCAGTGGCCGTTCGGATGGGACGGCGGCATCGGCGTGGCGGCGTTTCCGGCCCACGCCCTGACATCCGGCGCGACGGCTCAGGCCTCGTCGGTCTCTTCGCTCACCGGCGGCAGCCGTATCTCGATGCGCGTGCCCCGGCCCGGCTCGCTGTCCATGGCGATGCTGCCGCCGCAATCGGCCACGAAGCGATGCACGATGCTGAGCCCGATGCCGGTGCCTTCGCCGCGCGGCTTGGTGCTGAAGAACGGCGTGAATACATGCGCGAGCACGTCCGGCGCCATGCCGATGCCGCTGTCCTCGATGCGTATCAGCGCATGTTCGCCATCGACGTTGGCCGACACGCTGAAATGCCCCGCGCCGGGCATCGCGTCGGTGGCATTGCTGGCCAGGTTCAACAAGGCCAGCTCCAGTTCGTCCCGGTCCGCCCTGACCAGCAGATCGGCCGGCGCGATCGCGAAATCCACCCGAATGCGCGGCGGAAACATCGCGGCGATCAATGAGCTCATTTCGTCGATCGCCTCGCCCAGATCGAACACCGCCATATCGCGGCTCTGCGGACGGCTGAAGCTCAGCAGGCGTCGCGTAAGGATGGTGCCGCGCCGTGCGGCGCGCTCCACGCTGGACAGCGCCGCATCCGGCCCGCCATTCAGGGCAGGGGACGCTACCAGTCCAAGAATCACGCTGAGAATATGGTTGAAGTCGTGCGCCACGCCGGTGGACAAGCGGCCGATCGCTTCCATGCGCTGCGATTCCAGCAGCCGCGCGTAGGCCTGCTCCTTCTCGAGCATGGTGCGCTGCAGTTCCCGATAGGCCGCATCGAGCTCCCGGCTGCGTGCATTGGCCCGCTGCGAGGACAGGATCAGGCGGTCGAGAATGGTGGCCAGCACCAGGAAGTTCATGCCCGACAGCAGCAGGCTGGACCAGGTGGCCGACGAAGCGCCGGCCGTCAGCGCCACATGCATATCGCTCCACGCGCCGACGGCGACGGACATGGCACTGCCCAAGGCCACCCACCACACCGCCGCGCGCCCCAGCAGCAGGCCGGCCAGCAGCAGCGGCAGCAGATGGATCATCAGCAGGTCCGGCTGCGCCTGCAGCCCGTACTGGTAATAGCTGACCCCGATCAGCAGCAGGCTGCCGATCACCGCCAGGCCCGCCGACAAGCGGTAGTAATGCATGCGTGCCAGCACGAAACAGGCCCAGGCATAGCCGCAGATCAGCATGGCGGTCCAGGCATCCTGGGGCTGTCCCGCGTCGGCGCCGCCTCGCGCCGCGATCGCGGCGATCAGCGCCATCGTGCCCACCACGCCGAGGATCACCTGCAGCATCTTGTCGCTGCGCGGTTCGGGAGCAATGGGCGGAAGCGGCGACTGGCGCCGCAGCGGCTGCCGTGGATTCGATGAGGCTTCGATGGTCATGGCGTGGGGGAGGGAGCCCTTTTTGCGTTATTACTTAAGAGCGGGCCGGAATCAGGCCGCTCGCCGAAAGACGCCGCGGGTCGATCTTCTGCTTCGGGGGCAGCGAAGCCGACCCTTCACAGACTCTTTCAAGAGGGTTTTGGGTATGCCGACCATGGGGAGACCGATTATGTCTGCGATTTCGCTCGCGCGGGGCTGGCACGTACGGCATCGCTATCATTGCCTCGCCGCAGCAGGGGCCATGCTGTGGCTGTCATCGTTATCAGCGGCCACAGCCGCCGACGTCAATCTTGCGCTTAACCACCAGGCCACCGGCTCGGCCGCATGCGGCAGCACCGAAGGGCCGGGGCGCGCGGTCAACGGCAGCACCAACCTGGGCAACTACGACAAGTTCTGCACGCAGGCCAGCAGCCGCTGGCTGCAGGTGGACCTGGGCGCCCTGGTGACGGTCGACAGCTTCACCATCGCCCATGCCGGCGCCGGCGGCGAATCGGCCAGCTATAACACCAGGGCTTTCAATATCCAGCTTTCGCAGGATGGCCAGACCTGGAATACCGCGGTCACGGTAAGCAACAACACCGCCAATACCAGCAACCACACGATCGCGCCGACCACCGCGCGCTATGCGCGGCTCAACATCACCACGCCGACGCAGAACACCGATACGGCCGCGCGCATTTACGAGTTCCAGGTCAATGGCACCGGCACGCAGCCGGGCGGATCGGTCGCGGTATTCGACCGTATTCCGATGTATGGCATCTACACCAGCACCGATCCGGCCGGCTATACGCCGCCATCCGGCGTGCTGATGTGGAACCGCGGCACCGAGTTCGCGCGCAAGCTCAGCGATACGGAGAAGGGGCTGATCGGCGACGATCTGCGTGCGCGGGTGACTTATCACGCACAGTGCGACAACTACGATCGTATCGGTACGGTGTTCTATATCAGCATGCCCAAGGGGCAGGCGCCGACCGCCACCACGCCGCGCATCACGCTGCAGGATTTCATTACGCCCTTCAGCGATTACTGGAAGGGCACCAAGGCCACCTACGTCTATAACGATGGCGACCTTTCGTCGTATGCCGATGCCATGTCCGATCCGAACCGCGATATCTGGGTGGGCATCGGCAGCGGTTCCAATCCTTATGGCGGTGATCCCTGCGATTCGCACAGCGGCTTGAGCACGGATTTCAAGGCGGTGGGCTTTACCTATTCGCTGGATCTGGTGTCGTCGCAGACGCAGTCCGTGCTGGACCGCAATATCGACACCATGCTGTCCGGCTCCAACCAGACCAGCAGCCCGATCAATGCCAGCGCGACGGTGCAGAGCGCTGCGCATGCGAGCGGCGATATCGCGCTGGTGATCGGCGCCTATGGGTCTTCCAGCGGCGGCGAGGAGTACTCCAACACCACCGTCACGGTGAGCGTCGACGGCAGCAGTGTCGGCACCCTCAATACCGCGGTGAACTGCTCCGACCTCGCCCAGTACAGCCCCGACGGCAATCCGGGCATCTTCCAGAACAACACCGGCAGCAATCCGCGCAACTGGTGCCCGGGCGGGATCCTCGCCACGCATTATTTCCCGCTGAGCAATTTGAAGGCCGGGCAGACTGTGTCGGTGTCCCTGGGTATCGGACGCAAGTCGCCGTATACCGCGGATTCCTATTACCGGACCAGCCTCAGCTTGATCGAGCATTGAGCTCGGAGCAGTGCACGCCAGGAGAAAAGCCCGCAGATTTGCGGGCTTTTTTTTCGGGAAGTGGTGGTCCATCGGTGCACGGCGATCAGGTTGATGGCTTGGGCTTTTTCTGTGGAACATTTTGTGGCTCATGCGGCGAGCTTGCGTCAGGCATCGCCTTGCCACTGTGTTTGGATGTCGGTTGCGGCTCCGGATAGCCGGACGTGCCGGCGGGACGCCGCGTCTTGCTTTTGCTTTCTTTGCTCTCGTTCATGGCTCACCTCCGGGCAGGCACCGCTGCGTTCGCATTGAATCAACGAACCCATCAGCGGCGCGTAGTTGCGTTGTGCATCAGGTTGTTGACTGTGCAGGCGATACCGGGATGCTGCCGTCGAGACGCTTTCATTTGTTTGTCCTGGTTCAAGCCGTGGATTGCGCAATCAGGCTTCTTGATCTAGCTTCACCCTTCAGCCCACGGGACCGCAGCGCTCCCTGGGCTTGGGGGAGCCGATCATGCCGCGCTGCTCACATGAGGGGACACCAATGAAAAGGATCTTGGGTGCCTTGGCGCTGGTCGCCATCGCGTTCGCCGTGGAAGCGGGTGATGCCGCCCCGGCAGGCGTAATCCACCAGCCTTACTCGAATGCACCGGTTTGCCCGGAAGGGTGGACGGCGGTTCGGGTGAAAGAGAACGGAGTGTGGACGTGGATTTGCGTTCCCATTCCGGGCGGCGGTTGATTGCCGATAAAGCTCTAGATAAAAAAAGCCCCCTCGAAAGAGGGGGCTTCCTGGAACACACCGCATCATGCGCCCGTTCGGGCGCCCGGCATCAGTCCTCAAGCACACCAAGATCGATGGAATCCGCCATCGCCTGATATCCGACATCGTTCGGATGCAGATGGTCGCCGCTGTCGTAGGCCGGCAACAGGGTGGTGGGATTAGACGGGTCGCGCACGACTTGGTCGAAGTCGAGCACGCCATCGGCACCGTTGGCCGAGCGTACGAAGGCATTGATCGCCTCGCGTTTCATTTCTCCGGCCGCGTCGTAATACGAGGCGCCGTTATATGGCGTCAGCGTTGCAAGGTAGATCTTGATACCGCTGGTTTTCGCCTGCGCGATGGTGGCCCGCATCGCCGCGATAATCTGATCGGCCGAAACGTTCTGCGGCGGATACAGCTCGCCGAGGCCGATATCGTTGATGCCAAGCAGGATCATCACATGCGTCGCGCCCGAAACCCCGGCCACATCGTGGGCGAAGCGGGTGACGGCGGCAGGACCGACGCCGTCGTAGATCCAGCGATTACCCGAGATGGCGGCATTGACCACGCTCACGCGACCCAGGCGCCGGGCGGCGGCCTGCACGCGGTTGTCCAGGTCGTTGGGCCAGCGGCGGTTGGTGTCAGGGGTCGAGCCGTAGCCGTCGGTGATCGAATCGCCGAAGGCGACCACCACTTTGTACGGATGCGACGCCAGGTCGGTGACGTTGCCGGTGGCACCCGAGGTCGACGCATCGACCTCGCTGAGCCAGTAGTACATGCCCGTTTCCGTGCTGCTGCTCATGGTCGCCGCGCCCGCCTGGTTACCGGGCGAGAGGTAGTTGGTCTGCATGCCTATCGTATGGGTGGTGACGACGGGCGTGCTCAGCGGCACGTACAAGGTGATCGCCAGGTCCGCTTGCGTCGGCACCTGCAGATTGACGTTGTCGCTCCAGCGTTCCTCGCCTGGCGCGAGCGTCACACTGCTTCTGCCGCCGAATCGCAGCGCATGATCCGTGGCGAGGTCGATCCCGCCATTGCCCGTGCTGCGCGCGATCCGCGCCTGGCCGATCGTGACTGGCGTGGTACCGAAGAAATTGGTCAACTTGACGCGGATTACGCTGCCGCCATGCGAGGTATGCACGATCTGGCGGATCGACTGGTTCGAGATGGTGAGTGGCGGGACGGTAGTGCCAGGGAAGAGGATGTTGTAGTCCTGCGGCGCGGCGTACCAGGTGGCGAACCACGGCGACGGAAGGCAGGCTGCCGACAGAAGTGTTACCAGCGCAACGCTGGCGATAATCCTTCCAAGCCAACGAATGCTGCGACTGCCTCTCGGAGATACACGCTTACTCATGACCATGACTCCTTATGGTGATTTGCAGGTGTGTTGCAGAGGGCGCTTCGATGTATGGGCGGGCGAAAAATGCCAAGCCGCCCGGGCAGGTGGACGAGCACCTGATCAACGTTCTCCAGTTGCGTATGGGGAGCGTGCGTTCTATCGCTCGCCGCGTGGTGATTTCGTTATATCGGGACGCTTTGCGCGTCAGTGGCGTGCGCGGAAATTAATCCTGCGAGCGTGATCGCATTTAGCCATCTATTCGGGAAACGGCTTTCCGCATCGAAAATTGTTTCCGCGTTACTTATGGTCCTGCTTCTCGAAGAGCCTCCAGTGCCCTTCGGAGATAACTTCGACGACACCATCCACCACCCTGATGGCCGTCTCGTCGTCGACCGCGTATCCCGGCACGGTCATCCGCGCTGCCCACGCCTCGGCGTCGGCCATGCTGTTCTCCGGACACATGGGATTATCCAGGTGCGGGAAGATCGAGAAATCCACCATGCCCAGCGCGCTGTCGCCGCCAGCGGCCGGCTTCCAGCCCACGAACTCCTCGCCGACGTGCGGCGCCATCACCATGCTGCCGGCGCTCAGTCCGACGTAGACCATCTCGCTGAGCGAAGGGAACAGATCCACCAGGCCGGACTCACGCATCCAGTGGTGCAGATACAGCACGTCGCCACCGCACACCAGCAAGGCATCGGTCTCCCGGACCAAGGGGACCCAGCTCTCCTTGTCGATGCTGGGCAGCGCCGTCAGCTCGAGCATTCCCACGGACTTCCACCCCAGCTCGACCATCGGCGTGGGCGTCTGTCCGGCGATCTGCCGCCAGGTCATGACCGCCGTCCTGGGAAACATGCCGTACATCGCCGTGGGGATGCACAGGGCGGTGGATTCGGCGATGGGTTTGCCCAGCATGTCGGCGAGGGCGCCGCGGATGCTCTGATTGCTGACACCGCCGGAGGTGAGCAGAAGCTTCATGGCGCCTGGCTCTCGTTGGATTCGGGCATACCGGCCGGCGGCTTATTTCCGACGAGGTCCGCGCATGAGATCCGCCTTATCCGGAGCCTTGCCGCCATGGTTCGGATCGCGCTTGAAGTGTGACGATTTGATGTACTTGGAGGCTGGGTTCTCGCCCTGGGCGATTCTGCTCTCGCCCGGGGGGCTTTTCTTCGAAGGCGTAGTCGCATAGACGGAATGAATCTCCGCCACCGTCAAGGGCTTGGGGGGCTGGGACATAAGGTTCTCTGAGCAGGGGAATTGCCGGCAACGTGTGAGCGTGCCGGAAGACAGGTCGCCGAGCCTGAATGGCTACTCGGATGAGACAGGCGATGTCGGCTTCTCAGAGGGAGGGTTGCCTTCGCACACGCTTGGCGGGGCAAGCTCTCTGACCGGCGGAGTAGCGCTTGCGCGGAGCATAGCTCATCGGATGGCCAGCCGCTGCCGGCCGGTTGCAGCAACCAATTCATGGCATTGAGGGGTTTGCATGGCGCCGCGGATGCCGTCCATAAACGTGTGGAAAGTTTGCTGATTGCAGTTTCGCACTGCGTTAACGCAGCCAGACCCTATTGTCAGCGTGACATCACCCGCCCACGAGAACTCCCATGCTCACCCGCTCACTGCAACGCCCTGCTGGGTTGATCATGATCATCGATGATAACCAGGCGCTCTGCGCAGCTATTGGCGCCTATCTGGAGGATGCGGGATATCTGGTCGACTACGCGCACGATGGCGCTCATGGCGCGAACCTCGCGGCACAGACCGCATGCGCCGCCGTCGTGTTGGACTGGTCCTTGCCGGGCATGAATGGGTTGGAGGTCTGCCGCCGGCTCCGCCATGGCGGTCACACGATGCCGATCCTCATGCTCACCGGCCGGATTGGAACGGATGACGTGATCGAGGCGCTGGACGCCGGCGCGGATGATTATCTCGCCAAGCCGTTCGCCCTCCGCGAGCTGGTTGGGCGGCTGGAAGCCCTTATTCGCCGCCATAAGCAGCAGGTTGTTCCTCAGGTGTTGCAGGTCGCTGATTTGCGGCTGGACACGGGAACCTATGAGGTGACGAGAGGCGGCCACGCTCTGCGCATTACGCCCATTGGCCTCCACATCCTCGCCATCTTGATGCAGGCCTCGCCTCGCGTCGTGAGGCGCGAGGAACTGGAGCGTTCGCTCTGGGGCGAGAATCCGCCACCGTCGGATACCCTTCGGTCCCATCTCTATCTTCTGCGTCGACTGATCGATCGCCCCTTCGGAACGCCGCTTCTGCATACCTTGGCGGGCATCGGATTCTGCTTGCGCGCCGAGACGGGCGACGCGCTGGCTTGATCCGCAACAAAGGGGACGCGCAACAAAGGGGACGAGAGCCATTAAGCGCTCTTACTTCCTGAGCGGGCGAGGCCTTTCCTGGTCTGCTGGGCGGCCTTGCGGCAACGGGTCGAGCTCAATCATGGAAGGAACCCGCTGGTAACTCTGGGGTTGCTTTAACTGCTCTCACCCCCCTGTTCGCGTGGAAACTTATGTCAACTTTGGGTTGTCTAGTTCGCCCGGTACTCGGGCGCCCAGGGGAAGACAGGCATGGCCATCCGGCCATCGATCAGCCAAGGGGTTCAACCAACCTTTCCTTTTAGTGCTGGCTCCACGCTGCACCGGGCTTGCGTTTGTTCCATCTGACGGAGCTTCCCCATGTTCCACCTCGCTCTCGCTCTTTCCGCCTCGCTGGCAGCCGCAACTTCGGCAACGCAACACATCGATTCGGACGTCCAGGCCATTCTTTCGCGCACCGGCGCGCCGGGCGCAACGATCGCCATCTACAAAGACGGAAAACCTTTCTATAGCCACGCCTACGGATGGCGCGACGTGGAGAAGCGCATACCCGCCACGGTAGACACGCATTACGAGGTCGGCTCCATTACCAAGCAATTCACGGCCGCAGCCGTGATGCAGCTGAAAGAAGCGGGCAAGCTCGATCTGGACGCCAAGCTCGCGACTTACCTGCCCGATGCGCCGCACGCAAAAGACGTCACCTTGCGGCAACTTCTTTCCCACACCAGCGGCATGCCCGACTATCTCGATGCAATGGATGCCGAGGGTTTGCTTGCCAAGCCGGTGACCTACGAGCAAATAGCCAACTACGCCAAAAGCAAATCACTCGACTTCGCACCGGGGAGCCAGGCGCAGTATTCGAATACGGGTTATGTCTTATTGGGGCGTGTGGTCGAGGTTGTTTCGCGCGAGCGCTATGAGCACTACGTGCAGAACCATCTGCTCAAGCCCGCCGGCATGACGCAGACCTTCACTATCGCCGATGAAGCCCATCTGCCCGCCATGGCCATCGGCTACAAGCTCGTAAACAAAAAGGCTCAGCGCGCTCAAGCCTGGGACAAGTCGGCTTTATGGTCGGCGGGGAATCTCGTGACCACGGTCGGCGACCTGGAACAATGGAACGAAGCGTTGGCTGCCGGAAAGATCGTGAACGCGGACGACTACCGCCTGATGAGCACCTCCGTCATGACGACCCAGCAAGGCGATTCAGGCATGGGCCTGGGTCTTTTCGCCGGCGCTTATGAAGACCAGCCACGCACCTGGCATCCCGGCGGAACGAACGGCTTCAGCGTCGCGAACGTGTACTTTCCCAAGCAATCCCTGCACATCATTGCCTTCACCAATCTCAAGAGCAGCCACGGTATCGGCGAACCGATCGCCAACGCGATTTTCAACGACCTCAACCCGGCGATCGCTGCCTCGGTAACGCGAGCCGCCGGCAATGAAAGCTCTGCGTCGACCAGCATCGCGAAAGCCTTCTTTCGCCAGATCCAACAGGGCCGTGTCGACCTATCGCACCTGGACGCCAAGCTCGCCGAGCAGATGAAAAGCGGTGGGCCGGGGCTGGCGGACATGTTCGGCCCCATGGGTGAGCCCACGGCCTTTATCTTTAAAGGGCAGGCCACCGAAGGTGCCGCAACCTGGAACAAATATCTCGTTGAATTCGGGCCCGGCAGCGCGCTTGGGTATGCCGTGAAATTGGAGCGCGATGGCAAGATCGACGACCTTACGATCGACGTCAGGTAATCGAGGCGCGTCGAAGATCAAAGGGAAAATGATGGGAAGGTGACGAAGTCATAAAGACGTTCTCATCTTCTCATGTTCATGAATGGTGCCGAATTTCGGCACCTGCCGATTCATCCGAAGCTCACCCGCGAAAACCTATCTGTAGACGCACCGCAATTGCCGCGTCCGCTTATTCGCGGCATGCATCATGGAGTGCTTCGATATGAACGAGGATAGGATCAAGGGTCAATGGAAACAGCTCCAGGGAAAGCTCAAGGCTCGCTGGGGCAAGCTGACGGATGACGACTTGAAGATTGCCGAGGGCAATGCGGAATACCTGGCCGGCAAACTGCAGGAACGTTACGGCATGGCCAAAGACGAGGCCATGAAACAGGTGAAGGAGTTTGATGTGGACGAGAGGTAGTCCGCCTTGGTTGCTAAAGGGCAGGGACAACATCGTAGGAGGGTATTTTTATGCTGTACTACGCACTCGTGTTTCTCGTTATCGCGTTGATTGCGGGTTTTCTGGGCTTCTTTGGCATCGCAGGACTTGCCGCGAGCATCGCGAAGATACTGTTCATCGTCTTCATCGTGCTGTTCATTATTTCGCTGATCGCCGGCCGCAGGCGCCCGCCTATTTAAATAAAAAGGGGACGAGAGCCATTAAACGGCTTAAGTTCCTCGTCCCCTCATCTAGCTAATTCCTTCTCCCTCCGGCGACCCGAAGGTAGTCCCCGTGGGAGAGAAGGTGCCGGCAGGCGGATGAGGGTTCGGGCGGAGTGCAACGCACCACTCCACCCGAACCCTCACCCCAACCCTTCTCTCGGAGGGAAAGGGGCTTCAACGTCATCGCTGCACTCAGCGCCTCACTCCGTACAACCCCTCAGCCCATCCCTCTCCCGGAGGGATGGGCGTCCGGACAGTCGTACGGATTTGATCACGTGGCGCGTTGCGCTTTCTCCGCGCGCTCCGCTTTGGCGCGTTCCGCTTCGTCGCGCACCTGCTGCCACTGCATACGCCCATGCGCCTGCGCCACGCAGCGCGTGCCCATCTCGATGAACGCCGCAATGCCATCCAGCATGATCGGCAACCGTTGCGCATCCGGACTGCCACGTTCGTGCACCAACTCGGCCAGGAACTGGATCGACGTGTGGGCGTACTTCAACCATTCGGTGGCATCGTTCAACATCGCATCCGCCCCTGCGTCGGGATCAGAAAAGTAGTTAACGTTACGCTTCATCCACGGCTCGCCATAAACATTCATAAGCAACTCCTTGCTAGAAAAGCGCCGCACCCTCGCTCCGAAAACGGCATGCCGCCGAACAGCACGGCATGCCGCCGACCACAAGGACTCGAAGGTTCACCAGCAGCCCACAGACATGGGCGCCGGGCGGCTTGATTGAGGAAGTAGGGTGCGGTGTCAGCAGTTTCTGCCGTTGCACAGAGCAACGCGCCGGGTTGATACGGCTAGGATCATTCCTACAAAAACGCTTAAACCGCGGTTCTTCAACCGTGTCCGCTAGATCGTCGGACGGCCGGGATGTGCGGTGAGGATGTCGCCGAGGGGATCGGCGGGCGCATGAGTACCGTATGATCTGGGGTAGCCATAATCGACTCTCTAACAGTTGGTGATGGTTAGCGGGTCAGGGGTGTTAGTCGCACCCTTGGCCCGCGCTCTCACAGCATCGCTGCCATGGTTGCCCGCAACGCGTCTTCGACAACAGCGCGGGCAACGTCAAGAAAATTAGCAAAGCAACCCGAGGTTGTCTGTAGGCGATCGCCCGCGCGACGGCGCCTTACGCCGCAAAACAGCATGGTTACGTCGATCGAGAACAACATTTAGGCGTATTCCGAACGCCAACATCTCGAGACGAACCGCAACTACCCATGGCGACGGTTACCAGACCCTGGTACCGAGCAACCACAAAGGGGACGAGAGGCATTGAACGCTCTCGCTTCCTGAGCGGGGCGGCGCCTTGCTTGGCTTTAACTGCTCCCGTCCCCTGTTCGCGCGAAGTGCCTACGGCGCGGGGTAGCACTGATGAACGGAAGACGTGGGCGTGACACGCGTCGCTCCCTGATCGTCGATGACAGCCTCGACAGAGTAGACAATGACGCTGGGATCGCGTCGCAGACCATCCAACTGGTCTTGCGGAGCGTTCTTCTCTGCAACCGCATAGGCTGAATCGCAATCAGGCGCCGATGTCTGCACCACTCCTGTCGCCTGCTTGATCAGCCCCCAGCAATGGGCGCCGTCGCTACGCATCGAGCAGGGCGCGACATAGACTTTGCGATACTTCAGCACCAGCGGGCGGTGGTACCACGGTCGCAACTCCGGGTCGCGCGGCGGCAGCATCGGCTCGACCGACTGCAGCGGAGCGGCGACATCGTGGAAAATCTTCGCACTCCCTGCGCCGTCGTACACCGCGAAAGGCTCACCGCCTGCGGTGCTGTCATCTCCGCTGAAAAACACATAACCCTGGCGCACACCCAGGAAATAACCACTCCAGTCGCCGACCACACTCTCGCCATCGACATTCTCGCGGCGACAGGCAGGTGTCTTCTGTCCTTTCTGGATAGAGATCATGGAAAGCTGCTCCGCACCTTTCTCCCCCATATCCACCTGCTTCACCATCAGGCTCGGGTAATAAAAGCACGAAAGCGTAGCTTTGACCTGCGGGTTCAGCGGATCGGAGGGGAGGGGGAGATGCTGCTCCCGCAATGGTTTGTCGAACATTCGGGAAGCATCTGCCGACCATGCTACAGCGCAGAACGCGCCGACACCGTAAGCCAATACCTTGGCGATCTCCAGGCTACGCATCATGAAAGCTCCTTGTGCTTTGAGTGGCCTTGGCATGACGCGCTGCCGGCTCGGTCGGTTTGAAGATGCCATGGCATGGTTGCGCGCGCTAGTTCGCGTCCATTTTGTGATTGCAAAGGAGCCTATATCATGGAAGGTATTCCATTGGCCGGCCTATAGGTTTCTACCCAGCCCTCATGCAAATTCGACAAGCAACGGGCTCCGATCTCGACGCAATGTGGCGCATATGCCAGGCGGTCATTGCCCTGGGGGACGCCCTGCCATTCTCGGGTGACTTCGATCGGGATACCTTCCAATCGCACTGGTTCGGGTTGCACTCGTCCTTCGTTGCCGCCACCGAAACGGACGTCTTGGGCATGTACAAGGTTGGCGCCAACTATCCCGGACTTGGGTCGCATGTGGCGAGTGCGACCTACCTGGTCAGTCCGGAGGCTCAGGGGCGGGGGATTGGGCGCGCTCTTGTCCAGCACAGCCTTGCCCAGGCGCAAGAAGCTGGCTATATGGCGATGCAATTCAACTACGTGGTGAGCACCAATGCGCCGGCGGTGGAGCTATATAAGAAGCTGGGGTTCGCTATCGTCGGCACCTTGCCCCAGGCATTTCGCCATAAACAGCTGGGCTTGGTGGATGCTTATGTCATGTATAGGTTCTTGTCATTGCAAGACGCCTGACTGTTCGCGTGAGAAGCACTGCCTCTTCTATCGTGGTCACTTAGATCCGGACGAAAGGAGTTGGGATGAGTACCGATCGGGAGACTGTGAAGTCCTATGACCTGGCCGCAGCGGAGTACGCCGCGGAAGCCGCGGTGCTGCCCAAATGGGTCGCGGCAGAAATCGACGCGTTCGTGACTGCGCTGGGTGGATCAGGCCGGGTGCTGGAGATTGGAAGCGGCGGTGGGCGAGATGCGCTTGAGCTTGAGATGCGAGGGGTTACTGTCCGTCGCACCGACATCGCGAAGGGCTTCGTCGAACTGCTTCGCAAGAATGGCTTTGAAGCTGATCAGTTGGACCCGCTGACTGACGACCTGATCGACCCACGGTATCCCGACTCGCGGTACGACGGAATCTGGGCCTGTGCTTGCCTGATTCATGTTGCGCGCCAGGATTTCGGCACGGTGCTTAGAAGGCTCGCTGGCGCGACACGAATTGGTGGCCAATTGCATGTCTCGGTCAGGGATGGCGACGGAGAGAGCGTGTCCACGCATGGCGGTGGTGCATCATCGCGGCGTTATACCGAGACGTACTGGCGTGAGTCCGACTTACGATCCGCTCTCACGGATGCCGGCTGGATAGTCAGCGAGATACGTCGTTGCATGGGAAGGCCCGAAGATTGGTGGCTGAGCGTTCGGGCGAGTTGCAACAACGGGGGCAGAGGACAGTAAACGCCATCACTTTCTTTGTGGGGCGGCGCCTTTCTTAGTCTGCCGAGCGGTCTTGCGGCAACAGGCCGAGCCGGCGCTCTCTCGATCATGGATGGAATGCGCTGGTAACTCAGGGGATTGCTTTAACTGCTCTCGTCTCCTGCTCGTTGTATTTCAGAGGGGCGCTATGAGGCGATTCTTTCCTATCTTTGTACTGCTAATAGTTGCGGCAGTGCTCTCGCTTGTAGCGAGGCGACGTGTATGGACAGAGGCAGGCCTTGAAGGCGTATGCAAAGAGAAGACGCAGGCCTATTTTCTGGCCAGGAGGGATATACCCGTGGATTGGAAGCCAGTTATGCGTGGCACGATGGGCGACGAGCGGATGAGCATCTACGGTACTTGGCGTGTAGGGGAGAAATATTATGTTGTTATGTGTTCGGCTAGATTAGGTGAGCCCGTTGCCAGCATTGGTTATGAGGTCGCTGATGCCGCCAGCCCGAAAACCGAGGCAAATTCCACTGAGAAGTAGAGTGCACCTGTGATGCTGCCTTCGGCGCGAAGCGGACTTCGTTTATTGTGTAAAGCAACGTTAGGAGATTCTGAGCATGTCTGATCTGCCGCCCAATGGCCTGCCTCGATATCGCTTGCTCACGGGGAAGGATGATGCTGCATTCTGTCAACGAGTGTCAGAGGCACTAAGTCTTGGTTACGAGCTGTACGGCTCTCCTGCGGCGACATTCAATGGAGATCATGTGGTCGTCGCGCAAGCAATACTATGGCCGGTGATCCGAAGGGTGGCCGTTTGATCGCACTTCTTCGTCTTAAGGGGAGCACGGTCATCAATAACGAAGCACAGACGAACAGCACCTGGATGTACGGCCTGGCAATTCTTCTGGTTCTGGTAATCGGCGCCGGTGGTCTCTACCTGGCACTTACTGACTACTTCAGCCGTGGAGAACTAGGCACCAAGGATTACTACGCCATCCTGCAGGGTGTGGAATTCGACAATCGTGGCAGCAAAGACCCAGATCCGATCCTGAAGGAGAACGCCAACGGTTCGGGGTTGAATGTCTTAGGCGTCCGTGGAGCCGATGCGGCGGGAACGAGGGTCTGGATTGTCCTTAATCGAGCATCTGCCGATGGACAGCCCTTGCTGATCCCGCAGGATGTCCCGGTCAAGGTGGACTGCGAGGCCATAAGTGACGTCATTTCAGGCAAGGACGTAGTGGATGCTGCTAGGCGCTACTTCCTTAGGGGTTGCGTGTCTTAATCGTAGATCTTGAGACATCTGCTACAGAACGGGGCGAGAGGCATTGAACGCTCTAGCTTCCTGAGTGGGGCGGCGCCTTGCTTGGCTTTAACTGCTCTCGTCCCCTATTCGCGCCACCAAGCCTTCGATCATTTGTGAGTTTGATAGGTGTGAATTCAATCTCCAGAGACAAAACCAATGCGTTCTTCGAGATGCGTGGCATATGAATTACATTGGCGCAATCGCGAGCCGACCGCTTTCCATCAAGCCGTCGCAGCGGTATATGCCGTAGTGCTCCGCCTCGTCGATCCAGGCGTAGTAGATCAGTCCTAGCAGCTTTCTCTCTCGCACGTAGGGCGCGAAGTTATTCCGCATTTCCTCTACGAGCTGGACACCGACACGGTCGTCGACCGGGCAGTTGGTACTGGTGTTCTTGAAACCCCATTCCGTGATCCAACAGGGCTTACCGTCTGGGGTGCCCGCCCGATGGCATTTCCCCAACACGTATTTGGCAAGCCGGTCCCGGCGAGCCGCCGCGGCCGAAGGATCGCCAGGATTGCTGCTCCACGGGTAGACGTGTACAGCATAGGCATCCACTAGTTTGTCGACGCCATGGGCGCGAAGGAAATCTAATGTTGCGTTGACGCTGACCGAATCCGTCCGTGCGCCCCGTACTGGTCCCTCCGGACCTTCATACACGGCGAACCCGGCTGTCAGAACCGGAGTCCTGTTGTTGACCTTGGAATGGTTGCGGATGTCCCGAAGCGCGGCGAGCACCTTGAGGTACTGCAGGTATCCTGCTGCGATCTGCTTGGCCTCCGGATCACGAGATAGATCTTCGAGACCGAACATCCTGCCCTGACCCGGCAAGGGAAACTCCGAGTTAAACGCCGACGAATTCAGCTCGTTGCCCAGTTCGAACGCGGCGAGCCTCACACCAGCCGCGTCAAGCTTATCGAGCAATGGCTGAAAGTATGCCCGGAATGCGTTCGGATCTGCGTACGATAACGGGTGCCCGCTCCATTGACCGGGAAACTCCTTGGGTTGCCAGGGACGAGTCGGGGCATCCGACCGATATTGCACGCTGACGATCATATCGATCTGTATGCCCTGGCTGAACGCACGCCTGGCAAAGTCGACTCCCTTGTCATCGGGGCTGATGCCGGTGCGGATGACTTTGACTCCCGCCAACTTGAGATCCCGGAGAGTGGCGGTCTGCTTGTCTGGATCGAGCTTCAGCAGGTTTATTACATTGACGCCGACAGTGATCTGAGCATGGGCCGCGGGTGAGACGCCCAACAGGGTGCACAATGATATTGCGATGAAACCTAGCGGTTTCATCGCTTGCCGCACTCCGGTGACGCAAACTCTGGCGGACACTCTCGATGAGCTTTTCACGTGACGGCGTCCCTGGTCGCCATGGGAGAGCCTGGCACTCTAGCGGACGTGTGCTGATTTGGTTTCTGCCGTGCCGCTCTGTTGCGCGAGGAGGTACGAATGAAACATCACCGTGAGTTGCCGCTCGGCCTCACGGCTATTCGCCAGTGATAGGACGCGCGGGCAGAAGGCGGGCACGGTTCCGTAAATCGCTGCGGTCAAGGTCTGCGCGATCACGTGCGGATGGGTGAGATGCCCCTCATTGGCGGTCACTAGCATAGCCTCGATCGCACGCTCGCTTCGCTGGGCCGCCAGTTCCGCTAATGGGCGAACGTCGAGTTCTCTGGTAACGAGGTAGAGGGCCGGAGTGACTTCAGCCTGCACCATTCTTGTCTGGACGTACGCCCTCACAACGGCAGCAGCCATCGCCTCTAATGGCACATGCCGATTTTCGTCGCAGGCTTGCTCGATGGCGTCGGCCAGCATCGCCAGATGCCGCTCCAGTGCGGCGAAGAGCAGGGCCTGCTTGTTCGGAAAATACTGGTACAGCGTGCCGACCGATACTCCCGCGCGCCGGGCCACGCGGGTGGTATTCAAACGAGCCGGCCCATCGGCCCGCAAAACCTGAAGGGTTGCTTCGAAAATGGCCTTGACCGTGGCGATGGAGCGCCCCTGACGCGGCGATTTACGCGGGTTCAACGATGGTGAGGGGCCAGGTCGCATAAGCGAATACTACATCTCGGAAACACCCACATCTTATGTCTACCGCCGTCATTCACCGCTGTGGTTACCGGCGGACGGCATTCACACATAAGGTATCGGGAGATTTAAAGATGGGTAAGTTGGATGGAAAGGTTGCTGTCATTACCGGCGGTAGCGCGGGTATGGGGCTGGCCACCGCGAAGCTGTTCGTGCGGGAGGGTGCCAGCGTCGTCATCACGGGACGTGATCCGGCGGCGCTGGATGCGGCGAAACACCATGTGGGCGGTAGCGTCGACGCTGTCTGCTGCGATAACGCGAAGGTCGCGGACATTGAGTCGCTTCGAGCTTATGTCGAAGCGAAGCATGGCCGCGTCGATGTCATCTTCGCGAATGCGGGCGGCGGCCGGCCAGCCTTGTTTGAGCAGACGTCGGAGGAGGACTTCGACTTTATGGTCAACACGAACTTCAGGGGGGCGTACTTCACCGTACAGAAGCTTCTTCCGCTTATGCCAGTCGGCGGTTCGGTCATCCTCAATACCTCTACCCTCAGCACACAAGGGCGCCCTTACGTGAGCGTGTACTCGGCAGCAAAGGCCGCGATCCGCTCATTGGCGCGATCCCTCACGGTGGAGCTCTCCGAGCGAGGTATCCGGGTGAATGCATTGGCGCCGGGCTACATCGATACGGATCAAGCCCGCAAGGTGGGCATGAGCGAGGCGATGATCGAACAGACCCGAATCCAGGTTCATGCCCAGGTGCCTATGCACCGCAGTGGTACGGTCGATGAGATCGCTAACGCCGTGCTGTTTCTCGCCTCCCATGATGCTGCGTATGTGACCGGTATTGAGTTGTGCGTTGATGGGGGTTGGGCTCAGGTGTGACGTCGCTACATGTCTGATGGACGTTGGAGGCGATCCGTACTGGCCCATGACGGTCCATTTGCCGGCGATCCGGCGCGCTGCATGATCGATCGGACGACTGGAAAAGGCCGTAAACGTCTCGGCCCACGCGGCATCGCCGCGTGGGCTGGCTGACCCCGTAGCCGACGGCAACTGGGAATTGCTCGACTTACCTCAAGTCTCGTCAACCACCGGCGCCGTTGGACCAACGGTTTTAGTTGCCTCGATCCCGCCATCCCTCGCTCCAGTAGAGGAATAGGTCTCGCTCCTTCCGATGGGCTCGCCGTTGGCGGCCTTCAACACGAAGTAAGGGCTTCCGTCCTTCGCTATAAGCCGGTTGTACCGCGCGTCGTTGGGGGAATTGGCCCTAACGGAGGCAATGCCTGCTTCTGCGTTTTGCTTTGTTGTGTAGCGTTCGCTGGTGATGAGGGTTTGATAGTTGGCGGCTTGCAATACGAAGTCGTACTGAGCGCCTGAACGCCTCAAGAGATATCGACCTGCCATGGCACCCTCCCTGTTCACTGAGGCACTCCAGCCTCGACCACCGAGACCGGTAGCGCTCGGCAAACGTATCAGCTAACTCGTGGGTGTTGGATAGGTCAGTTGTTCTATGGAGTGTCATTAGACGGGTAATTTCTCCGCCGCTTACTGCGCTTCAGCGCAATAAAGGCGACGAGAGACATTAAACGCTCTCACTTCCTGAGCGGGGCGGCGCCTTGCTTGGTCTGCCGGGTGGCCTTGCGGCAATGGGTCGAGTTGCCGCGCTCTCAATCATGGCCGGAACGCGCCGGTAACTCAGGGCTTGCTTAACTGCTCTCGTCCCCTATTCGCACGGAGTCTGGCGCCCATAAGGTCATGGATTAGGTCAGCTTTCGAACCGAAGCAGACACCTGGACGGCGGCATGGCACCATGCGCGCGTAGCCTCAGGATTCAGGGGGATTCTGTGAACGATGATTCGTCCAAACGAACCCAGTTCAACCCGCGAGCGTTGCTCGGGTTTGTCGCGATTTGCATCACGCTCGGTTTTTTTGTTTCTTTCCGATCACAAAACCTGGGCCGAGCCAGTGCATACCTATATCTCGGTCTTTACGGGCTCCTGGCATTGAATGCGGTTGTCACCTGGGCGGTCGCCGTCGATCAAGGACTGCTTTTTCGCCAGAAAGTCGGGCAAGCATTGGTCGTCTGGCTCATTCCGGTCTTGGGCGGCTTGGTCGTCGGCATTTTTATGTGGACTCAGCGTGGTTCAGCGCCACCGACTGGGTACCCCGGCGATCCCAACCGTGGACCAAGGGATGTCTATCTGGGTTCTCATCCGCCCGGGCCGCCTGGCGGATGCTAAGTCGACAGGGAGGGGCTTAACTGCTCTCGTCGCCTATTTGCTGGACTTGCTTTAACAGTCCCGTCCCTACTCGTTGCGCTCTCTGTTCGTGAGATGGAGGATCGACGCATGATGCTGAAACTTGGAAAATATGGCGCCAATTTCAATGCCACCGGGGCGATCGCTCCAGGTTCACAGAGATGGCAGGGTGCTTGGCACATTTACGATATCGCTTCGGGCAGTGGTCAGCCCTTTGAGGAGGGGGAATGCGAAGGAGTGCGCGATAATCAGTACGAAGCTATCGAAGATGGTCGCATCGCCGCATTGAGCCGACTTGAGGAACTAAACGACGAAGAAGAATGAAATCATTCGCGCGTCGCTTACCAGTAAGGTCAGTTGCAGGAAGATGGCACTATTTTCTTCTAATGCTCCATGTCTCGGGTATATCACCGCACGCCACGGATAGTGACACTGATAGCGTTGGGCGCCATTTGGTTTCCCATGCAGGCGATAGCCTCGAGAGCCACGGTTAGGCGTAGCGGATAAAGCTCTTCCGCTTGCTCCAAGCGCTATTAGAGCCAACCATTGGTGCACTGGATAAGGGGGCGTGCATGGTAATGGATCCGCTGTGTGAAGGGACAAAGGTACTAGCCCATTCGGTCCCCGGAATTCATTGGTGGCTCGGATTGAATGCCGCCGAACAGGCGGCGTGGGCAGCGGCAGTAATGGGGCTTTTGGCCGCGATAGGCGGTACCGCGGCAGCGATCGGTAGCTTCCGGGCAGCCAAAATTGCTTTGGTCGTGGCGGAACAAGCCGCGCAACGTGAAGGTCAGCGATTTGCGAGGCGAGCTGAGGTACATGCCGCCTACATCTTTAATGAGCTTGCGCTTGTATACGAGTTTCGCAAGGTTATTTCCCCGCTTGCGGCATCACTTGCTGACCCAGAACTTGAGACCGAAGTGGCGCTCAATGCTCTGGATCAAATTGATAAGGCCGCTGATCAGTGGAAGGTACTTGTCAGTCGGGTGTCACGCGAGAGCGTGGCCTCTCTTCCTGACGAATGTGGGGCGGCAACGGCCGGTGCGCTGAGCTCGATTCAATTCGCATGCTTCCAGATCAAGGCCGCGACCAAGAGCGAGCGTGCTAAAAAGAATCTGGGGCAGATATATATAACTGCTCAGCAGATCGTTCGAAGATGCGAATCGATTAAGGAGAATTTTGCGCCGTACGTGGCCTACGCTCGCAAGACTTTCCAGGCAGATATTGATGATTCGTAATCACTCGTCGTTTCAACGAAGTTGGATGAGGCTGAGCCACTAGCCACGCGTAGTGGTCGTTCTATGAACGTGTTTAACGGAATGATGAGGCTAGCATGGTTGAAGATCTGGGATTTTGGAGCATGAAAGTTGGCGATCTGGCGACCTGGATCGGCGGCATTGCTTCGGCGCTTGCCGCTTGGGCGGCCTGGTCTGCGGCGCGCAATGCTATGAAGATTGCCCGGATGCCTTTTGATGCCGCAGTAGATGAAAAGATCGTGCGAGCCCAAGTGCTCGCGCCAGCTTTTTCCAAAGAATTGCGTGAGGTGCAGAGGGAGGCTGAGCGTGTCGCCCGCGATATTCAAGGCGTATATGCGACTGGTCACGGCAATGGAAGAGAGTGGCTTAATGGTGTGCGTTTCAGCTCAATGCCCGCAACATCTCGATATCGTGAGTTCATCGATTGCTTTCCTTCTGCGGAGGCTTCCGACGTCTTGCGGGTCATTGCTGAGCTTGGTGTGATGGATGACAAAATCGCTTGGCCTGGCCAGCTTGATATCAACAATAATGCGCAAGATCTGCCGAAGCAGATACAGACGAGGACATTTGCTGTTGTTGAGCAAGCGCAGAAGCTTGGCGAGTTGGCGCGGGACACTGCAGTCTTGATCGAAAGGCACCAAGTACACGCCTGATATGGCGCAACTAATGGAGACGAGAGACATTAAAGGCGCTCACTCCCTTAGCGGGGCGATGCTTTTCTTGGTCTGCCGGGCGACCTTGCGGCAATGAGCCGAGCTCGCGCTCTCTCAATCATGGATGGGGGTAGGAACATGGGTAAGTTTGCGACACGCAAATAAAAAGCGCCTGAAAAATCAGGCGCTTTTATGTATCTCTTGGTACCGGTGAGAGGACTCGAACCTCCACTCTGTCGCCAGAAGCGGATTTTGAGTCCGCCGCGTCTACCATTCCGCCACACCGGCATTGCAGCGGGGCATTATGCCGGCTTCAGTGGACGGGGTCGAGACCCAGCTGGCGGTCGGTGCGTTCGTAGGATTGGGCGGCGCCGACTATGGGCTTGAAGATGGCGCAGTGGGTCATCGGGCCGGAGTAGATGTGCAGGCTCACGGCGACGGCGTCGTCGCTGGGGTTGCGGATGGTGTGGTACTCGTGGGGCGGGATCAGGCTGCCGGCGGAGCCGGGGCCGGCCTGGATCGAGCCTACGGGCTGGAAGCGCCACTGGCCTTCTTCGTTGGCCAGGCGCTCGTACTGGACCACTTCCAGGGCGCCGCTCCAGACGCCTTCGACGCACCACATGCCGCAGTGGTCGTGGATCGGGGTGCCCTGGCCGGGGCCCCAGGTCATGGCGACCACGCAGTAGTCGTGGTCTTCGCTGCGGTAGAGCTCGCGGCGGGCGTAGCGGCCTTCGACGGTCTCGAAGACGCACTCGGGGAGCGTCACTTCCTGGCTGCGGATGAGCTGGCACAGGCTGTTGCGCAGGCTGTCGGTGATCTCGTGCGTGCTCGGCTTGCTGACGGCAGTGTCGATGGCGTCGATGAGCTTGCGACAGCCGGGGAATTCCACGGTAAGCATGTGATTCTCGGGAGATGTGTTGCGACAGGGCCGATCTTACCAGCCCGGGGGCTGGGAGGCGTCCAGGCGGTTCAGAGACGGCCCAGGAAGCCCCCGATGGCCCGGCTGTAGTTCTCAATATCGACCAGGAAGGCGTCGTGGCCCTGGGGCGAGTCCAGCGCCACGAATTCCACCGCGGCGCCGGCCGCCTGCAGGCCTTCGGCGATCTGCTCCTGCTGCTCCAGCGGGAACAGGATGTCGGTGCTGACGCCGATCACCAGGGCCTGCTCGACTTGGATACGCTGCAGTCCGGCGTGAATGCTGCCGTCGCCGTACTCGGAGATATCGAACCAGTCGCTGGCGCGCGACAGGTACAGATAACTGTTCGGATCGAAGGTGCGCACGAAACGCTGCGCATGGCCTTCCAGATACGACTCCACCTGGAATTCGAAGCCAAAGGGCACGTCGTCATCGCGCTGCTCGGCATCCAGGCGGATGCGCGCGAAGCGGCCGTTCCATTCCATCGCCGAGCGATAGGTGATCACGCCGAGCTTGCGCGCGATGCTCATGCCCGTTTCCGGAAAATGCGCATCGTCGTAACGGCCGTTGTTCCACTGCGGATCGAGGCGGATCGCCTCGCGCTGCAACGAGCGGATCGCGATGGCGAACGGCTGCGCCTGCGGCGCGGTGTCCACGCTGATATGCGTACGCACGCTGCCCGGATGCAGCAGCATGTAGGCCAGCGCGCTCATGCCGCCCATCGAGCAGCCGACCAGGCAGGCGAGCTGTTCGATGCCGAGCGAGCTCACCGCGCCATGCGCGGCGTTGGCTACATCTTCCAGCGCCAGCTCGGGGAAGCTCAGCCGATAAGGCTCGCCGGTAGCCGGATCGATCGAAGCGGGGCAGGTGGAGCCCTTGTCGCTGCCCAGCGAATTCACGCAGATCACAAACCAGCGATCCGTATCGATCGCCTTGCCCGGCCCGATCATCGCCTCCCACCAGCCCGGCGAGGGATCGAGCTCGTTGGAAGTGGCATGCGCGCTCGGCGACAAGCCGGTGAGAATCAGCAGCGCGTTATCGCGCGCCGCGCTCAGCGTGCCCCAGGTTTCGTAGGCGACGCGGGCGCCGCGCAGTTCGCCGCCGCGCTTCATGCGGAACGGCGAGGGAAGCTCGAAATAGCGTCGTGCGTCGTGGCTCATCAGTGAACCTTATCGATTTCGATCTTGATCGGCGTCTTGCTGGCGACATCGACCACGCCGGCATCGCCTTCCAGGTCGCCGGTCTGCGCGATGGCCTGGCCGCTGCGGCTGATGCGCGCGCCCACGAACACGCGCGCGGCGGAGGACAGCTTGAGCTGCGGCGTCATGCCCATCGCGTCGGTCAGCGTCACGCTGGCGGGCAGGGCGGCGGCGTCGAGCCGCGCCACGGCCAGCGGCATCGGCGGGCCTTGCTCGGCGCGGGCATAGACGAACAAGGTCTCGCCTACTTTCACCTGGTCCTTCAGCGCGGGCGCCAGCGTGATCTGCACTTGCAGAGCAGGGCCGTCGGCGGCTGTCGGTGTTTCCTGAGGCACGGGCGTATTGCCGGCGCGCGCATCCGCCACGGCGATCTGTTCGGTCACCGCCTTGGCCACGGTGGAGCCGGGTTCGAGCAGCGGCTGCAGCTTGCGCCAGGTGGTGGCGGCTTCCGCATAGCGGTCGTGCTGGAACTGGCTGATGCCGAGCAGCCACAGGCCGCGCTGGTTGTCCGGTTCCAGTTGCACGGCGCGATCCAGCAGTTCGAGTGCGCGGCCTTCGATGCGGTGGTCGCTGCGCACGATCGAATCCGACTCGGCCCAGCCCACCATCGCGGTGGTGTTGTCCGCCTGCAGGCTCAGCACGTGATCGTAGGCATCGCGCGCTTCGGCCGACTTGCGGATGGTGGCGTAGGTCTGCGCCAGCAGCAGCCAGCCCTGGGGGTCCTTCGGTTCGCTCTGCAGATGCTGCTGCAGTTCGGCCACGGCCTGGTCGATCGACAGCGGCTGCTCGGGCTGCTTGTCGATGCCGTTCAAGGCCACCGGCGTGCCGATCAGCAGATACAGCCCCGCCGCGCCCAGCGGCAGCGCGAAGGCCACCAGCAGGGCCAGCATGAAGATGCCGCGCGGACGGCCCTGGCGGCGTCCATGGCGGATCAGCGGCACCAGCAGCAGGGCCAGCGCCACGGCGATCATCGCCGCGGCGGCCAGGTAGAAAACGGGTTTCACCAATCGTCCCCTTCGTCGTTCGGGCTGCGCTCGTTCGCGCCGGTGCCATTGGCGGCAGGCGCCTGCGCGCGGCTGCGGCGGCGCACGGTGACCACCACCACGGCCGCGCCGGCCAGCAGGATCAACAGCGGGCCGAACCACAGCAATAGCGTGCTGCCTTGCACCGGCGGGTCGTACAGCACGAAGTCGGAATAGCGATCGACCAGGTACTGCTTGATCTCCGCATCGCTCTTGCCCTGCCGCATCAGGTCGAATACCTGGTGGCGCAGGTCGCGCGCCAGGTCGGCGTTGGAGTCGGCGAGGTTTTCGTTCTGGCAGACCAGGCAGCGCAGTTCGCGGGTGAGATGCTGGAAGCGGGTTTCTTCGGCGTGGTCCTTGAACGGCAGCGGATCGATCGCCTGCGCGCTCAGGCCGCCGCAAGCGAACACGAAGGCCAGCGCGAACAGCACGCGCATCGAGGCACGGCGCAACGCGGCGCTCATGGCGCCTCCTTGCGCAGCGCGGCGATCGCGGGCTTCAGTTCGTTCTCGATCACCTCGGGCGTCAGCGGCCCGATGCGCTTGTAGCGGATCACGCCCTTGGCATCGACCAGGAAGGTCTCCGGCGCGCCATACACGCCGAAGTCGATCGCGGTGCGGCCTTCGCGGTCGGCGATGATCAGCCCATACGGATTGCCGTGGCGCGCCAGCCAGGCCTTGGCCTCGTCCGGCTCGTCCTTGTAGTTGTAGCCGACCAGCGGCACGCCGATGCGCTGGCCTTCGCTCATCAGCACCGGGTGTTCTTCGCCACAGGCGATGCACCAGCTGGCGAACACGTTGATCAGATACGGCTTGCCCAGCATCGCCTCGCGCGTGACCGTCTGCGCGGGATCGTCCAGCTTCGGCAGCGCATACGCCGGCGCCGGCTTGTTGATCAGCGGGGAGGGCACTTCGCGCTGGTCGTGGCGGGTGTTCCACCAGATGCCGAAACCGAACAGCGCCACCAGCAGCAGGAAACCGAAGAACGGCACCAGCCGACTCATGCGTGCGACTCCTGCACGGCCGCTGCGACTTTCTGCTCGGCTTCGCGGCGCAGGCGGAAACGCTTGTCCGCCGCGCTGAAGAAACCGCCCAGCATCATCAGCAGGCCGCCGGCCCAGATCCAGCGCACGAACGGCTTGTGGTACAGGCGCAGCGCCCAGGCGCCTTCCGGGTCGTTGCGGTCCATCGGTTCGCCCAGCGCGACGTACAGATCGCGCGTGACGCCCGCATCGATCGCCGATTCCGTCTGCACCTGGCCGCGCGTGTAGGTGCGCTTCTGCGGATGCATCACCGCGATCTCGCGGCCGTTGCGCATCACCGTCACCGTGCCCTGGTCGCCCTGCCAGTTGGGGCCGTCGGCGACGTGCACGCCGTCGAAGCGGAAGTCGTAGCCGCCGATGGTCTGCACCTGGCCCGGGGCCATGCGCACGTCGCGTTCGACGCTCAGCGCCTCGGTCAACAGCACGCCGGCGAGAAACACGCCGACGCCGAAATGCGCCAGCAGCATGCCGGCCATCTCCGCCGGATAACGGCGGCCGGCGGGCATCTCGCGCCAGCGCTTGAGCACATACAGCAGCGTGCCGACGCAGCACCACACCGCCGCGGCGGTGCCGGCGATCGCCTTGAGCGCCCAGCCGGTGGTGAAGGCGGCGGCGATCGCGCAGGCCAGGGCAGCGATGCCGGCGCGCACGGCCACGTTCTTCAGCGGCGGCAGGCCGCCTTTCTCGCCCCAGCGCAGGTACGGCCCGAACGGCAGCAGCAGCACGATGGGAATCATCAGCAGGGTGAACAGGAAGCCGAAGTACGGCGGACCCACCGAGATCTTCCCAGGTTCAGCGCATCGCCCAGCAGCGGGAACAGCGTGCCCAGCAGCACCATCGCGGCGGCCACGGTCAGCATCAGGTTGCCGATCAGGATCGCGGTTTCACGCGACACCACGCCGAACGGCTTGCCGCCGGCGACCTTGGGCGCGCGCAGCGCATACAGCAGCAGCGAGCCGCCGACGACTACGGCCAGGAAGCACAGGATGAACAAGCCGCGCTTCGGATCCGAGGCGAACGCATGCACCGAGGTGAGCACGCCCGAGCGCACCAGGAAGGTGCCCAGCAGCGACAGCGAGAAGGCGAAGATCGACAGCAGGATGGTCCACGCGCGCAGGGCGCCGCGCTTTTCGGTCACCGCCTGCGCATGGATCAGCGCCGCGCCGACCAGCCACGGCATGAAGCTGGCGTTTTCCACCGGATCCCAGAACCACCAGCCGCCCCAGCCCAGTTCCGCATAGGCCCACCAGCTGCCCGCGACGATGCCGGCGGAGAGAAAGCCCCAGGCCACGTTGGTCCACGGCCGCGCCCAGCGCACCCAGGCCTGTTCCAGCTCGCCGCCGAGCAGGGCGGCGATGGAGAACGCGAACGCCACCGAGAAACCCACATAGCCCATGTAGAGCACGGGCGGATGGAAGGTCATGCCCGGGTCCTGCAGCACCGGATTCAGATCGCCGCCATCCGGCGGCATCGGCAGCAGGCGTTCGAACGGATTGGAGGTGAACACGATAAAGGCGAGAAAGCCCACCGCGACCAGGCCCAGCACGCCGAGCACGCGCGCCACGAAGACTTCCGGCAGCCTGCGGCTGAACGCGGCCAGCGCCACCGTCCACAGATTGAGGATGAAGATCCACAGCAGCAGCGAGCCTTCGTGCGCGCCCCACACCGCGGCCAGCCGGTAATACCAGGGCAGGGCGAGGTTGGAGTTGTCGGCGACGTAGCGCACCGAGAAATCGAAATGCAGGAACGCCCAGCTCAGCACGCCGAAGGCCATCGCCACGAACACCGCCTGGCCGGCGGCGGCCGGACGCGCCACCGCCATCAGCGCGCCGTTGCCGCGCCATGCGCCCAGCAGCGGCAGCACGCCCTGCGCCAGCGCCAGCAGCAGGGCCAGGATCAGCGCGAGTTGCCCCAGTTCCGGCGTCATCGCGGCTTGTCCTGTGCGGCGGCCTCGTTGATCGTCTTGCCCTGGTGCGCCTTGGCCATGGCGTCCTTCAGTTCTTTCGGCATGTAGGTCTCGTCGTGCTTGGCCAGCACTTCGGTGGCGATAAAGCGCGCGTTGTCCATATGGCCGGTGGCGATCACCGACTGGTTGTCGCGGAACAGGTCGGGAAGGATGCCGTTGTATTCGACCGGCATCGCGCCGCTGGCGTCGATCACGGTGAAGGTGACCTTGAGCGAATCGGCCGCGCGCTGGATCGAGCCGGACTTCACCATGCCGCCGAGGCGGAAGTTCTTGTACTGGCCGGCCTCGCCGGACTGCACCTGGCTCGGCGTGAACAGGTAATTCATGTTCTGCTGCAGCGCGAACACCGTCAGGCCGATGGCCACGACGGCCGCCGCGAGGACCAGGAGTACGACGGTGAGCCGGCGTTTGCGGGTGGGATTCATCATTAAGGTCACTCTGCGTCGCCCAATCCGGGTGAGTGTCAGGACGAAGGCGTCGGGTTGCGTTGCTGGCGCGCGCTCTGCCGCGCCAGGCGGGCGCGCAGTTCGCGCAGCTGGCGGCGCCGGCGGATGCCCGGCGCCAGGAAGTCGGCGATCAAGACGATGAAGAACACCGCGTACGCGGGCCACACGTAGGCGGCATAGCCGCCCATGGCGAGGAAATGGTTCACCGGCCTTCCTCCGCCTCGGCGATCTGCCGCACCCAGTCCTTGCCGCTTTCCAGCGCCAGCAGGTCCGCGCGCACGCGGCCGAACAGGCTGGCGAAGTAATACAGCTTGGTCGCGGCCATCATGGTCAGCAGCGGCCACAGCATGTCGCCGCTCATCTTCGAGGGGCCAAGGATGCGCACGGTGGAACCCTGGTGCAGCGTGTTCCACCAGTTCACCGAGAAATGCACGATCGGCACGTTGATGATGCCGATGAGGGCGAGGAAGGCCGCGGCGCGCGCGCCTTGCCGGCGATCCTCGAAGGCGTGGTACAGGCCGATCACGCCCAGGTACAGGAACAGCAGCACCAGCTCGGAAGTCAGGCGCGCGTCCCAGGTCCACCAGGTGCCCCACATCGGCTTGCCCCACAAGGAGCCCGTGACCAGGGTGACGAAGGTGAAGGCGGCGCCGACCGGCGCCGATTCCATCGCCACCACCTCGGCCAGCTTCAGGCGCCAGACCAGGGCGATGAACGAGGCGATCGCCATCACGCCGTAGATGAACAGGCTCATCCATGCGCTGGGCACGTGGATAAAGATGATGCGGTAGGCGTCGCCCTGCTGGTAATCGGCCGGCGCCAGCACCAGCCCGCCGTACAGCGCGGCCAGGCCCAGCAGCAGGGCCAGGCCCAGCGCCCATGGCCGCAGCGCGCCGGCGAAGCGGTAGAAGATCGGCGGCGAGCCGAGCTTGTGCAGCCACAGCGGAATCCAGTTGGCCATGTGTCAGGCATCCAGGGCGATACGTAGGGCGGCGGCGCAGGCCAGCGGCGCAAGTACCAGGGCCAGGGCAAGCGCCGCGCCCAGCCAGGCGACGGGAGCCAGCCAGGGCAACCCCTGTTGAGCCGCGGAAACCGCGCCGGCGGCGAAGATGACTACCGGCACGCAAAGCGGCAGCAGCATCAGCGCCAGGAGCATACCAGAGCGCCGTGTGCCGGCCGTCAGCGCCACCAGGATGGCGCCGAGCAGGCTGAGCAGCGGCGTCGCCAGCAGCAGGGCCAGCAGCAGCACCGGCATGGCCGCGCCCGGCAGGTGCAGCATGCCGGCCAGCAGCGGGGCGATCACGATCAGCGGCAGCGCGGTGGTGATCCAGTGCGCCAGGACCTTCATGCCCAGCATCAGCGCCAGCGGCTGCGGCGCTAGCACCAGCTGTTCCAGCGAACCGTCCTCGATATCGCCGCGGAACATCGCGTCCAGCGCCAGCAGCATGGCCAGCAGCACGGTGACCAGCACCACGCCGCCGGCGATCCGCTGCAGCAGCGCTTCTTCCGGGCCGAGCGCGAACGGAAACAGCGTGGCGACGATCAGCGCATACAGCACCGGCATGGCGATATCGCCGCGGCGGCGCCAGGCCAGCACCAGGTCGCGGCGCAGCACGGCGGCGCAGGCGGCGGCGAGCGGCGGGCGGCTCATGCGTGCATCCGGATGCGGCGCGGTTCGCCGCCGAGGAAACTCACCGCGCCATGGCTGGTGACCAGGGCCGCGCCGCCGCGCGCCGCGTGCCGCGAGAGCAGGCCGTTGACCAGTTCGATGCCGGTGCGGTCGAGGTTGGCGTAGGGCTCGTCCAGCAGCCACAGGGTGGCGGGCAGCAACAGCAGGCGCACCAGGGCGGCGCGTTTTTTCTGGCCGGCGGAGAGGCGGCGCACGGGTTCGTCTTCGTAGCCGGCCAGGCCGATATCGCGCAGCGCGTCGGCGGCGGCGAGGCCGTCGCGCCTTCCATAAAGGCCCGTGGCCACGGCCAGGTTTTCGCGCGCGCTGAGATCACCCTTCAGACCCAGGTGATGGCCGAGAAACAGGATGTCGCCCAGGTGTGCATCGCGCTGCCAGGTGTCGCCGCGCCAGCGCAGCTCGCCTTCTTCGACGTGCAGCAGGCCGGCCAGGATGCGCAGCAAGGTGGTCTTGCCGCTGCCGTTGTCGCCTTCGACCAGGGCGATCTCGCCTTCGGCCAGGCTGAAGTCCAGCGGGCCGAAGACGGGTTCGTCCTGGCGATAGAAGGCGAGCGCCCTCGCTTCCAGGAGCGCGGGCCGGATGGGTGGCGGCGAGGTCATCCGGGTGATTGTCCGAAAACGCTGTCGGGCTTGTCCATGCGGCGCAGCAGCGCGCGGCCGCCGGCGCCATCGCCGTGGACGTAGGCGTGCTGGCCGAAGCGGCGGGCGAGGGTGTCCAGCGCGGTGGTGTCCGCGCCGACGATGAACAGGCTCGATTCGCGCCAGCCGTTGCCGAAGCCGGCACCGGCGCGGATCAGCCTCGCCGCAGGAAGTTCGCGCAAGGCGGCGAGCAGCTCGCGCTGGACCTGGCGATTCCAGCGGCGCGGATGCGGCGACGACGCCGGATTCCAGGCGGTGATAAAGCCCCAGGCTTGTGCGCCGGCCAGCTCGGCCAGCGCCTGCGGCAGCGGCTCGCCGATGCGGATCGTGGCCCGGCCACCCTGCGGCAGCCGGACCTGGTAAGCGCTCGCGAGGTAAGCCGCCAGCAGGCGCTCATCCATGCCGCAGGCTGGGCAGGGGCGGCAGCGTGGCCTTCAGGGCGGCGAGGGCGCCGTCGAGATCGACGCTGCGCGGATCGGTCGAACCGCGCAGCAATTGCTGCAGCAACTGGTCCTGCGCGCGGCCGCGCGCATAGGCGTAGGCATAGGGCAGATGGGTGAAGGTCACCATGCGATAGCGCGCCATGAAGTGTTCCGGCGCGCGCTCGGCCAGCAGCACGGCGAGTTCGCGCTTGGCCAGGTAATGCGGATCGGCCACCGAGTCGCGCATCTCGATGTAGTTCTCCAGCGCCATCGCGGCGATCGCATTGGCATTGGGCTGGCGCACGCGCTGGAATTCGGCGAAGGCGCCGGCAACATCGTGCGGCGCTTCGGCCAGCAGGGCGGCCAGGGCCACCGTGTCCTCGAAGCCGCAGTTCATGCCCTGGCCGTGAAACGGCACGATGGCGTGCGCGGCGTCGCCGATCAACAGGGCGCGGCCGTCGATATGCCAGCGATCGAGATAGAGCGTGGACAGCGTGCCGACCGGATGGCTGCCGTAGTCCTCGGCGAAGTCGGGGATCAGCGGCAGCAGGTCGGGGAAGTCGTCGCGGAAGAACGCTTCGGCCGCCTGCGCGTCCGGCAGGGTGGCGAAGCTCGGATGCGCGCCCTGCGCCGGCAGGAACAGGGTGACGGTGAAGCTGCCTTCGGTATTGGGCAGGGCGATGCACATATAGCCGCCGCGCGGCCAGATATGCAGCGCATGCGGTTCGAGCGCGAACTGGTCGTGGCCGCCGCTGTCGCCCAGCAGGCTGGCCGGCAGCTGGCCGGCGGGCGGGATTTCCAGTTCCTTGTAGGCATGGCCCAGCGGTTCGACGCGTTCGCCGAGCGGGCTGTAGGCGTGCATCGCGGTGCGCAGGGCGGAGCCCGCGCCGTCGGCGCCGATCAGCACGGGGGCATCGATGCTGCGTTCCACGCCTTGTTCGTCGGCGAGACGGATGCGTCGCGCATCGAAATCCGCGGCGACCAGCGACTGCCCGAAGTGGAAGCGCACGCCGGCCGCTTCGGCCGCATCCAGCAGCAGCATGTTCAGCGCGCCGCGCGAGACCGACCAGATCACCTCGCTGTCGTCCACGCCGTAGCGCTGCAGGCCGGAGCGGCCGTCGCGCGTATGCACCATGCGTCCGCGCATCATCACCGCGCGCGCCAGCACGTCTTCGGCCAGGCCGGCGGTGCGCAGCGCCTGCAGGCCGCGTTCGGCCAGCGCCAGGTTGATCGAGCGCCCGCCGACGAAGCCCGCGCGGCGCGGATCAGGACGCTTTTCGTAGACCTCGACCGGGAAACCGCGGCGGGCCAGCTGCTGGGCGAGCAGGGCGCCCACCAGGCCGCCGCCGATAAGAGTGATGGAAGGCTGCTGCGTCGACGCCATGGGGTGTTCCGTCGGTCGGATCGCGAGACTTTATCAGGCGTGCGGGCCGGGCGGCCTGCTTCAGAAGCTCATGAAGTAGCCGCCGTTGACCGGCAGGTTGGCGCCCGTGATGTAGCCCGCATCGTCCGCGGCGAGGAAACACACGGCGCGGGCGATATCGGCCGGCGAGCCGAGCCGGCCTACCGGGATGTCTTCGAGGATCTGCGCGCGGATCTCGGCCGGCACCTTGGCCACCAGCGGCGTATCGCAGTAGCCCGGCGACACGGTATTCACGGTGACGCCCTTGCGCGCCGTCTCGCGCGCCAGCGCCATGCCGAAGCCATGCACGCCGGCCTTGGCGGCGGCGTAGTTGGTCTGGCCGAACTGGCCGGTCTGGCCGTTCACCGAGCTGAGGTTGACGATGCGGCCGTAGCCGCGCGCGCTCATGCCCTCGACCACGTTGCGGCACATGTTGAACACGCCATCGAGATTCACCCGCATCAGCTCGTGCCATTGCTGCGGCTCCATCTTGCGCAGCGTGGTGTCGCGGGTGATGCCGGCGGCGTTGACCAGCACGTCGACGCTGCCGTGGGCGGCTTCCACGCGTGCGATCAGCTCGCTGCAGCTGGCGAAGTCGCTGACGTCGACCGGCTCGAAGCGGACGGCGCCGTTCAGCTCGGCCAGTTCGGCCTGAAACGCTTCGACGCGGTCGGCGCGGGCGGGCAGGTCGGCGGCGATCACCTGGCGGCCGGCCAGGGCGAGCTGGCGGCAGATTTCCGTGCCCAGGCCGCCGATGCCGCCCGTAACGATGGCGATACGAGTCATGCAGCGCTCACTCGATCATGCCGCACGGCAGCACGTGCTGTGCCGCAGCGGCTGTTGCACTAAGGAAGCGCCGGCGCCAGCGGGGCGCCGGCGCGGGAAGGCGGGAGGCTTACTTCTTGGTGCCGCCGGGCTTGGTGGTGTTCGAAGCCTGGGCGGCGGCGTCGATCAGGCCGCTCTGCATGGACTTCCACGCGTCCATGTTGCGCTGGGTCAGGTCGTTGAGCATCGACCAGGGCGTCTGGCCGAGCAGGCTGTTGAGCTGGTTGCGGAACTGCTGCTGCTGGTCCAGGAAGACCTGCAGGCTGCGCTCCAGATACGGGCCCATGAAGCCCTGCAGCGAATCGCCGTAGAAACGGATGATGTGGCTGAGCAGCTGCGGCGACAGCATCGGCTGCCCCTTCTCCTCATGCTCGGAGATGATCTGCAGCAGCACGGAACGGGTCAGGTCGTCGCCGGATTTGGCGTCGCGGACCTCGAAGGTTTCGCCATCGATGACGAGCTGTCGGACCTCTTCCAGCGTGATGTAGCTGGAGATTTCCGTGTCGTACAAGCGACGGTTCGGATACTTCTTGATGATGCGGATCGTTTGTGCCATGCGGCGGAAACTAACAGAACGTATTGCGCCGCACCAGTCGCGATGGACACGCTTTTGCTGCACCTGCAGGCGCAGCAAAAATTTGGATCGATCTGTTAAAACATTGGTCTGCTAGTGCTCAAGCAATGGTCTGCTAGTGGCCTGCTGCGCCGCCGGCGCTGCCAAATGGCGGCCTGGCGAACCAGATCATCGGGATCAGCGCCACGAACAGCACCGCGCACAGCCAGAACACGTCGTTCACCGCCAGGGTCAGCGCCTCACGGGTCAGCAGCTGGTCGACCACGCCCAGCCCGCGCGTGCCGGACAGGCCGGCCTGGGCGAGCCCCTGCAGGAACTGGGTGGTGGCCGGATGAGCCGGCGACACGCTCTCGGTGAGGATGGCGTGGTGGAACTCGCCGCGGTGCTGCCAGATCGTCACCGTCACCGCGGTGGACACGCTCGAACCCATGGTGCGGCAGAAATTGGCCAGGCCCGAGGCGCTGGCGATCTGGTCGCCCGGCAGGCCCGCCAGGTAGATCTGGTTCAGCGGAATAAAGAAGCAGGCGATGCCCGCGCCCATCACGAAGCGCGGCAGCACCAGGGTGGCGAACGAGGCGGAGCTGTCGAAACTGGAGAACCACAGCGAGGTGCCGGCGAAGACCAGGAACGCCGCCGTCACCACCATGCGCAAGTCCATGCGGTTGATGTTGGCGCCGATCACCGGCGACATCAGGAAGGCCAGGATGCCCACCGGCGCGGTGGCCAGGCCGGCCCAGGTCGCGGTGTAGCCCAGCGTGGTCTGCAGCCACAGCGGGAACACCACGTTGATGCCGAAGAACGCCATCATGCCCAGCGACAACGCGATCACGCCCACGGTGAAATTGCGCCGCTTGAACAGCGACAGATCCACCACCGGATGCTTGGCATGCATCTCCCACACGATCAGCACCACGATGCACACCAGCGCGGTGATGCCCAGCACGGTGATCAGGGTGGAGGAGAACCAGTCGTTGTCGTTGCCGTTGTCCAGCATGAACTGCAGGCAGCCCACGCCGACCACCAGCAGGACCAGGCCGACGATGTCGATCGGCGTGTTGAAGGTCTTGGTCTCGCGCTTGTGCAGCAGGGCCCAGGTGATCACCGCCGCCAGCGCGCCCACCGGCACGTTGATGTAGAAAATCCACGGCCAGGAGAAGTTGTCGGTCAGCCAGCCGCCGAGAATCGGACCGAAGATCGGCGCCACCACCACCGTCATCGCCCACATCGCCAGCGCGATGCCTTGCTTGGTCTTCGGATAACTCGACAGCAGCAGGGTCAGCGACAGCGCCACCATCGGGCCGGAGCCGGCGCCCTGCAGCAGGCGCGCGATCACCAGCATCGGCATGCTGGTGGCCAGGCCGCACAGCATCGAGAACACCACGAACAGGCCGACCGACGCGATAAAGGTCTTCACCTCGCCGAAGCGCCGCGCCAGCCAGCCGGTGAGCGGCTGCATGATCGCGCTGGCCAGCGCGTAGGAGCTGATCGTCCAGGTACCTTCGCTGGAGCTCACGCCGAGGCTGCCGGCGATATGCGGCACCGCGACGTTGACGATGGTCATGTCCAGCACCTCCATGAAGGTGCTGAAGGCGACGGCGATGGTCAGCAGGACGAGCGCGCCGCCCTGCAGCGGTTTCAGCGGAGCGGCATCGTTAGGCGTGGCGGCCATGGGTGGCTCAGCGGCTCTCGCCGCGGCTGAGGTTGGCGTCGATGATCTTCTCGGCTTCCGCATCGGCCTTGGTGGCCATCTGCTCGTACACCTTGGTTTCCGCGGTCGGCGTCTGCACCGGCGACTGCGCCAGCACCGGGCCGCGGTCGTCGGTGATGTCGACGGTCACGTCGGTAGACAGGCCGATGCGCAGCGGATGCTTGTCCAGGTCCTGGTTGTCGATGGCGATGCGCACCGGTACGCGCTGCACCACCTTGATCCAGTTGCCGGTGGCGTTCTGCGCAGGCAGCAGGGAGAACACGCTGCCGGTGCCGGCGCCCAGGCCCACCACCTTGCCGCGGTATTCCACGCCGCCGCCGTAGACGTCGGCGGAGAAATGCGCGGACTGGCCGATATGAATGTGGCGCAGCTGGCTTTCCTTGAAGTTGGCGTCGATCCACAGATCGTGCAGCGGCACCACGGTCATCAGCTGCTGGCCCGGCTGCACGCTGTTGCCGACCTGCACGCTGCGCTGGGCGACATAGCCCGATACCGGCGCGAAGATCGCATTGCGCTGCGAAGCAACCCAGGCGGCGCGGAAGTTGGCGCGCGCCTGTTCGACCGCGGGGTTCTGCGCGATCTCGGTGCCTTCGATGGCGGCATGCGAGGCGCTGGCCTGGGCGACGGCGGCATCCAGCGCGGTCTGCGCCTGCTCGACGCCGTCGCGCAGGTGCTGCACCACTTCAGGCGCTTCGGCGTGTTCGGCCAGCAGGGGCAGATGGCGCTGCAGGTCGGCCTGCGCCTTCTTCAGATCCACCCGGCGGGCAGCCACGGCGGCATCGGCGCTGGTGGCCGAATCGGTCTGCTGGCGCACCTGGCGCACGGCCTGGGCCAGCGCGCTGCTGGCCTGGCGCAGGCGCACGTCGGCGTCGGTGCTGTCCAGGCGCACCAGCACCTGGCCGGCTTCGACGCGCTGCGTGTTGTCGGCGAGGATCGCCACCACGGTGCCGGGCACCTGGGCGGAGATCGCCACCTGGTTGCCGCCGACATAGGCGTTATCGGTGGTCTCGCGCTTGGACAGCACCAGCAGCCACAGCAGGAACCAGCCCAGCCCCAGCACCACGAAGACCAGCAGCACGATCAGCAGCGCGCGGCGCCGCTTGGCCGGGTTCTTCGCGGCCAGGCCGCTGTCGTTGCCGCCCTGCTGGGTGGCGGCGGAATCAGTGGCGCTCATGATCGGCGTCTCCGGCGATAGGGTTCGAAGTGGAAGAGGAAGAAGCGGGCAGCTGCTCGGCGGCGATGCGGTAGCCGCCGCCCAGCGCCTTGATCAGCGAGAGATCGGTGGACAGCGCCTGCGCCTGCAGGCTCAGGGCGTCGTCGCGCGCCTGCAGCAGCTGGCCCTGCGCGCCGAGCGATTCGCGGATATCGCGCACGCCCTGGCGGGCACGTGCCTGCGCGCTGGCCAGCAGGGTTTCGTTGGCGGCGATCTGTGCGGACTGTTCCTTGCGCCGCGCGACCAGCTGCTGCGCGGTGAGGCTCTGCAGCGAGACATCGCGCGCGGCCGACAGCACGGTGCCGTTGTACTGCGCCACCGCCGCATCGAGCTGGGCCTTGCTGGCGCGGAAATTCGCCTGCAGCAGGCCGCTGTTGAAGATCGGCAGATGCAGCGCGGGCGTCAGCGAGAACACGCGGCTGGAGGCGTTGAACATCTTGTCCAGATCGATGCTGGACAGGCCGGCCATCGCCGACAGGCTGATATCGGGGAAGAATTCCGCGCGCGCCGCGTCGGTCTGCTTCAGCGCGGCTTCGACCTGCCAGCGGCTGGCGGCGATATCGGGGCGGCGCGCGATCAGGTCCACGCCGGTGTTGGCGGGCAGGCCGCCGTCGATCGCCGGCAGCTCGCGCGGCGCCAGCGGTGGCAGTTGCGCGGGGGCGACGCCGAGCAGGCTGGCCAGCGCGGTCTGGCGGATCTTCGCCGAGCTTTCCAGCGCGACCAGCAGCTCGCGCGCGGATGCCTGCTGGATGCGCGCCTTCTGCGCATCGTCGGGCAGGTCCACGCCCTGGCGCACGCGCAGGTCCTCGACGCGGACGTACTGGTTCTGCGTGTCCACCTGCTTGCGCGCGACATCGATGCGCGCTTCATCGGCCAGCCAGCCGAAGTAGGTGTCCGCCACCGCATTCTGGATGGCCAGCGCGGCGGCGCTGCGCTGCGCCTCGGCTGCGCGGGCCTGGTCGACGGCGGAGTCGATCTGCGCGCGTCGCTTGCCCCACCAGTCGAAGTCGTACTGCGCCTGCACGCCGAGGTCGCCCTGGTTGTACCAGGTGAAGCCGAGGAACTTGGACGGGATCAGCCCGTTCTCGCTCATGCGCTGGCGCATGACCTGCGCGCTGCCGTTGACGCTGAGCCCGGCCTGCGCGGCGGCGATGCGGATCGACTGCTGCGCGGACTCCAGGCGCGACTGCGCCTGGGCCAGGTCGGGCGAGCCCTGCATGGCGCGCTCGATCAGGTCATCGAGCTGCGGATCCTGATATTGCCGCCACCATTCGGCGGCGGGCCAGCCGGCGCGGGCAGGGGCTTCGAGGCCGGCCAGCGGGACTTCGTCGCGCAGCGCCGGATGCTGCACCTTGGCGGGAATCGCGCAGCCGGCGAGGGCGGTGGCGACGGCCACGACCAGGATGGCGCGTCGGCCAAAAACATGGCGCAAAGGGGAGGAGGCGATCATGGATGGGTATCCGATCCGATGAGTTGATCGATATTGGCGGCCACCTTGCGCAGAAGGTGTTCGAGCGTCTTCTGTTCCGCCACGCTCAGGCTCGCGAAAGCGCCGTGAACACGGGGAAAAAGCGTGGGCAGCAGTTTGCGCACGAAGCGCCGGCCTTCCGGCGTGATGCCGAGCTCGACGCGGCGGCGGTCTTCGTCGCTCGATGCGCGCGTAATGAAACCGCGCTTCACCAGCACATTGGTGATGCGCGTCATATTGGTCGGGCTTTGCTGCGCGAAGCCGCACAGTTCGCTGGGCGAGGTGCGGCCGCTGGGCGCGGTGTAGACCATCATCAGCGTGCGGAAGTCGCTGTCGCTCAGGCCGTAGGGCTTGAGGATGCGCTCGATCTCCTCGATCACCGCGTTGCCGGTCATGAGCAGCATGCGCAGCAGCACGGCCTCGCGCACCGGCAAGCCAGGCACGCCCTCGCTGGCGCGATGGACGCCGGCGTTCAGATGGTCGATGCGCTCTACCAGGTTGGACATTTCACCGGGAAATATTTCTTCAATGAACTATTAGGCTAGCAGCGGCCCGCGCCGGGCTGCAAGTGAGCTCAGCCCAGGCGGAAAAGTTTTACCGCGTTGGCCGTGGTGGCCGCGGCGATGTTTTCCTCGCTGTCGCCGCGCAGTTCGGCGACGACGCGCAGCACTTCGGCGATATGCGCCGGTTCGTTGCGCTGTCCGCGGTGGCCGGCGCCGGGCTGGTCGGGCGCATCGGTTTCCAGCAGCAGATATTCGAGCGGCATGGTGGCGACGATGCGGCGCAGGCGCTGCGCGCGTTCGTAGGTCACCGGGCCGCCGATGCCGAGATGGAAGCCCAGCCGCCACAGCTGTTCCGCCTGCTGTTCGCTGCCGGCGAAGCTGTGCACCACGCCGCGCAGGCCGCCGATGCGGCGCAGCGTGGATGTGACTTCGTCCATCGCGCGGCGCGCATGCACGATCACGGGCAGGTCCAGCTCGCGCGCGACGTACAGTTGCCGTTCGAAGTAGTCGCGTTGCCGTTCGCGGTCGAGTTCTTCCAGGAAATAGTCCAGGCCGATCTCGCCGACGGCCACGGCGGGGTGATCGGCCAGCCACTGCGTCAGCTCGGCGACATGTTCGGGCCGGTGCTGTTCCAGATAGATCGGATGCAGGCCGTAAGCGGGCAGGGCTTGCGGGTATTCGGCGCACAGCCGCTCGATGCCGGCCCAGGAATCGCGATGGATGGCGGGCACGACGATGCGCCGCACGCCGGCCTCGCGTGCCCGCTGCAGCACGGCCGGACGATCCGGGTCGAAACTGCCGTCGTCCAGGTGGGCGTGGCTATCGGTTAGATCGATCACAGGAAGGGGCGGCCAATAGGACTAGGATAGGGCGGCTCGGTCTAGCCAACATTCAGTTGACCGAGGGTTCAATGATTTCACTACGGATCGCTTGAATGGCGCGGGGTGCGCCAGTGATCCATCCAGGAGAGCATTATGAGCAGGTTCGTCATTTCCGCGCTTAATCTGGGGTTTGGCGCCGTGCTTGCGGTGGGCCTTACGGCCTGTAACCGCGACGCGAACGCTGATGGCGGCGTGGGTGGCATGGCGTCGCAGGATCAATCCGCGGCCGCGGGTCCCAAGTTTGCCAAGGTGGTCAGCGTCACGCCGGTGCGCGAGCAGGCCAGTGCGCCGCAGCAGGTCTGCCACGATGAAGTGGTCACGCAGCGTGCTCCGGTGAAGGATCAGCATCAGATCGCCGGTACCGCCATTGGCGCCGTGGCCGGTGGCCTGCTCGGCAACCAGGTCGGCGGCGGCAAGGGCCGCACGCTGGCCACGGTCGCCGGCGCGATCGGTGGCGGCTATGCCGGCCACGAGATCCAGAAGAATCGCCAGGAGAACAACACCGTCTCGTCCACCCAGCGCCGCTGCAATACGGTGGCCGGCAAGGGCGGCGAGAAGATCGTCGGCTACGACGTGGCCTATCAGTACAACGGTGTGACCCGCACGATCCGCATGGACCACGATCCGGGCGATCGCGTGCAGGTGCAGGAGGGTGTGGTCTCCGTCTCTGACGCGGCCCACTGATCTTTTCTCTTAAGGAGAACCACGCCATGAACACTACGCTCAGCAAACGCCTGGCCACGGCAGCCCTCGCCGGTTGCTTCGCCCTGCTCGCGGCCTGCGCCACGCCGCCGCCGCGTTCCGGCGGTTATTACGGCGGCAATGGTGGCGGCTACAACAACAACGGCGGGGGCTATCGCGACAACCGTTGCCAGTGCGGCACGGTCGAGGACGTACGCGTGGTGAACGTGGACAAGAGCGCCTCGCCGCTGGGCATGGTGATCGGCGCGGTGGCGGGCGGCCTGCTCGGCAATACCGTGGGCAAGGGCAATGGCCGCACCGCCGCGACCGTGGTCGGCGCGGTGGCCGGCGGCGCGGTCGGCAACGAAGTGGGCAAGCGCAACGGCAGTCCGGATCAGGCGTTCCAGATCTCGGTGCGCCTCGACGACGGCCGCTACGCCACGGTGACCCAGGCCGACGATCCGCAGATCCGCCAGGGCGACTACGTGGAAATCCGCAACAACCGCGTGTATCGCCGCTGACGTATAGGCGTATAGACGTCCAAACGAAAAGGCCCTCGAATTCGAGGGCCTTTTTTTATGCTTGATGCTTTCGCTTAGTTGACGGCGTAGAACGCGTGGTCGCCGATCTTGCGCACCACGCGGCTGGTGCTCCATGCCGGCGCCACCGCGGTGGTGGCGAAATGGTCGGCGTGCGGTACGTAGACCATGCGCTCGCCCATCGGCAGACTCCAGTTGACGATGGAGTCGCCCGCGACCTTCCACGCCTTGCCCCAGGCGTTGAGATCGGTCACTTCGAAACTGCTGGCGGTGGTGGTGGTGGCGAACTGCCGTGGCGCATTGACCACTTCGCACACGTTCTTGCCCCAGGTGCCGCGATCGCGGCGGCGGAGCGCTACTTCGGCCACGGCGAACTGGCCGATGGTCGACTCGCTGCGGGCTTCGAGATACACCGTCGTCGCCAGGCA
>Ga0207640_10000100_pt1 | contig 66511 bp, 65 predicted proteins | sample KBSCornC42_FD_184300 | JGI IMG/M metagenome (GOLD analysis project Ga0207640, IMG submission 184300) | Corn rhizosphere microbial communities from Kellogg Biological Station, Michigan, USA - KBS Corn C4-2 (SPAdes) (version 2) | ecosystem: Host-associated > Plants > Roots > Rhizosphere > Soil ... | reverse complement strand
TCCGATCTCTGGACGACCGCGCTCGGCTACCTCCCGATCACCGCCATCGCCGTCTATTTCGGCACCAGGCTCGAGGGCCTCTCTTTGACCGACCCACTGGTCCTGGGCAGCGCCCTCGCACTGCTGGCGCTGCTCGGCATCGGCCACTGGGCTGCGCGCCGTCAGGCGCGGCGCACCGCCGCGCCCTCAGGAGACGTGCTTGACCCGGAAGCTGAAGACAGCCGCAGTCGCGTCGGCAAGGCCGGCTGAGCTCACCGCCACCACCTTGACGGTGTGGCGACCGAGCCCGAACCGACGGGCGGTCCGGCTACCGCAGGAGCGGAAGGTCCCTTTGTCGACTTTGCAGCGGAACGTCACCCCCGCCTGGTCGGAGCCAAAGCGGAAGACGACGCGGGCGGTTTTGCTGTGGGTGCGGACCAGCTTGGGGGGGTGCTTGAGGAAGGAGGTGTTCGGCGCGACCTGGGGAGGCGTAACCGCAGGGGGCGTGGAGGTCGACGTCGGAGGCGTCGGCGTGACAGGTTCTTCAAGCGGCGGCACGACGGTGCTCGGGACGTCTTCGGCCGGCGGGGTCAGTTCGGGCAGGCTTTCGATCGCCGAGCGGGCGTCAACCAGGCCGCTGCCGACGGCGGTGGGCGGGAAGAGTCCGATCGGGGTTGCCGTGTCGACGAGGCTTTCGCGGACTTCCTGGGCGGTCGCGTTGGCGTCGCCCTGTCGCAGGAGCGCAGCGACGGCTGCGGCATGCGGAGCCGCCGCCGAGGTGCCGCAGAAGCGCCAGACCCCACCAACGTTGGATGCAAAGAAGGTGGTGGCACCGCAGTCGGTGGCGGTGACGTCTGGCTTCGCCAGTTCTTCGGGCGTCAAGAGCGGCGTGGCCGGAAGGGGTCCTTCCACCGGCGCGAAGTAATGCGTGACCGGCCCGCGCGAAGAGAATTCCTCCGGTTCGGTGGTGGAGTTGAAGCGGATCGCGGCAACCGAGATCGCGCTCGCGGCGCCGGCGTGGCCGTAGATCGTCGGCCCGACGATGTCGCCGCCGTTTGATTTCGGGTACTCCGTTTCGCCGAATCCAGGCCCGTCGAGCATGACGATGAACTTGAGTCGCGGATTGGCGACCCCCAGCCGGCGGTTGACGACGAGCTGGAATTCCGTCGGCGAGGACGATTTGTTTTTCCGGCTGACGATCTCAACCGGCCTCTGGGTGTCGGTGACGTTTTCTTCCGTCGAGCTGCTGAGGAGGCTGCCCGATTCCGACAGCAGGAAAGCGTCGAGGTCGTCGGCGACGCCGTTCCAGGGTTCCGCCCACTGCAGGTCGACGGTCAGCGTTTCACCGGGGTCGACCTTGATCCCGAAGGTAGTGTCGGTTTCGGGAAGCCCGCTAGCGGGATTGAAATCCATGCAATCGCTCGACGCCACCGCCGCCGGGCAGGAACCCGCGTCGCGGTAGGCCGGGGCTTCCCACGAAGCGATTTCGTTGCCCGCTTCGTCGAAGAGGTTTTCGTTGCCGGCGGCCGTCAGGTAGGTGACGCCTTCCGAGGTCACCTTGTTGATCGCCGCGGCCACCGGGCCGTCCTGGAAGAACGGCTCTTCGAAGTAGCCGACGTCGTCGACGATGACGTTGGCCCCCGCCCCGCCTGCCGAGACCGGTTGAGCTAGTTGTTCGATGTTTTCGGCAAAGGCCAATTCGCCGCTGAAGGCCGTGGCGAAGGCGAGGGAGGCATGCGGTGCGAGGTCGTGGACGATCTGAAGCATCGCCCTGCCCTCGTCGGCGGATACGCCTGACGGGCCTTCTTCGAGGACGCGAACGGGCAGCTGCTGGTCGCTGCAGGTCCCAGCCCGTCCCGGAATGTCGTTGCTGATGATGTCCTGTTTCGCGTGGGTTGCGATCGTGCCGCCCGAGGCCGCTTTCGTCGCGACGTCGAACGAGTCGGAGAGCACGCCGACCGTGATCCCTTTGCCCCGGAGCGGGAATGCTTCGCGGGCTTCGTCGACCAGGAGCTGCGCAACCCCCTCGGAGATCACCGAGCCCCCTTCGCATCCAGCCGCATAGAGCTTCGGGGTCCGTTCCGGCGTCACTGCGACAACGGTCGGCACCGCGGCCAGGGATTCGAGCCCGGCGGGCGCCACCGCCACCGTCGCCAGCTGGTAGCGGCGACTGTCGTTCAACACCTCCGCCCCGGTTTCGGCGATCGCGTCGCGGCTGGCGACCGCGCCGTGGTCGAATCGCACCTTCACCAGCAGGCGATCCCCGCGCCTGAGCAGGCTGCCCGCCCCATCGGCCGGGAAGCCGAGGATCCCTGCCTGCTGCGCCGGCGGCTTCGCGGCGACCGCCGGCTCCGCCAGAATCGCAAGGGGCGGCGCCAGAGACCCATGGCCCACCGAGTCGACCATCGCCACCGCCGTCGCCGGGAACAGGCAGGCAAGGGCGAACACGATGGCCAGCGGCCGAGCGAGAAGGCGGGTGAAGCGTGACCCCTGAAGCATCGTCCCCATTCTTATCGACGGGTACAGCATTTACCTAAGACTTTTGACTGCCGGCGATAACCGCCGGGTGATCCTGCTACGGTGCCGTCCGTTGGGCCGGTAAGAGACCGGCGAAAGTTGTGCGTAGCGCTCGCAGTCGTTGCTTTTTGCATCCTCCGCGTTCGCAGCACATGAAGTGGAGGCGATGCATGCCCACTGGAACTGTTAAGTGGTTCAGCGACGACAAGGGCTACGGGTTCATTACGCCCGATGACGGCTCGAAGGACGTCTTCGTTCATCACACCGCGATTCTCGGCGAGGGCTTCAAGTCCCTGACCGAGGGCGCCAAAGTGAGCTACGAGTCCGAAGAAGGCCCCAAAGGCCCGGCCGCAGCGAGCGTTCAGCAGCAGTAGTCCCGCTGAAAGCTCTTCGCAGTCCGAAGCCCGCCGCAAGGCGGGCTTCGTCTTGGTAGGAGCCCGCCGCGCCAGTTCCCTACTCTCCCAACTCGTTATGAGCACCACTCGAGACAACCTGCGCAACGTCGCGATCATCGCCCACGTCGACCACGGGAAGACGACCCTGGTCGACGCGATGCTGTGGCAGACCGGCACCTTCCGCAAGGGCCAGGATGTCGCCGAGCGGGTGATGGACTCGATGGACCTCGAGCGCGAGAAGGGGATCACGATCCTCGCCAAGAACACCGCGGTCACGTACGGCGAGACGAAGCTGAACATCGTCGACACGCCGGGCCACGCCGACTTCGGTGGTGAGGTCGAGCGGGCGCTGACGATGGTCGACGGGGCGCTACTCCTGGTCGACGCCTCCGAGGGGCCGCTGCCGCAGACGCGGTTCGTCCTGCGCAAGGCGCTCGAGCGGAAGCTGCCGATCATCCTCGTCGTCAACAAGGTCGACCGGCCCGACGCGCGGATCAGCGAGGTCGTCGACGAGGTCTACGAGCTCTTCATCGACCTCGATGCCGACTCCGACCAGATCGACTTCCCGATCGTCTACACCAACGCCAAAGCGGGCTGGGCCGCACTGGAGGAGGGCGTCGAGGGGAGCGACCTGATGCCGCTGCTCAACCTGATGCTGGAGAAGATCCCGGCGCCGCGCTACGACGAGGGGGCGCCGCTGCAGGCGCACGTGACCAACCTCGACGCCTCGCCCTACGTCGGCCGGCTGGCGATCTGCCGCGTGCGCCAGGGGTCGATCCGCTCCGGGCAGCAGATCGCCTGGTGCCGGGCCGACGGCAGCGTCCAACGGGCAGCGGTGAGCGAGCTCTACGTGACCCAGGGGCTGGATCGGGTCGTCGCCGAGGAGGCGGGACCGGGCGAAATAATCGCCGTCGCCGGGATCGAAGAGGTGACGATCGGCGAGACGCTCGCCGACCCGGAGAACCCGCAGCCGCTGCCGGTGATTACCGTCGACGAGCCGTCGCTCTCGGTCGTGATCGGGATCAACACCTCGCCGCTGGCGGGGACGCAGGGCGGCAACAAGCTGACCGCGCGGCAGATCCTCTCCCGCCTCGACGCCGAGCTGGTCGGCAACGTCTCGCTGCGAGTCAAGGACACGGAGCGGCCGGATGCTTGGGAGGTCCAGGGGCGCGGCGAGCTGCAGCTGGTGGTCCTGCTGGAGATCATGCGCCGCGAGGGCTACGAGCTGACCGCCGGCCAGCCGCAGGTGGTGACGCGGGAGATCGAAGGGCAGATCCACGAGCCGGTCGAGCGACTGGCTATCGACGTGCCCGAGGAGCACGTCGGCGACGTCACCCAGATGCTGGCGGCGCGCAAAGGCCGGATGGAGCAGATGGTCAACCACTCGACCGGCTGGGTGCGGATGGAGTACCTGGTGCCGGCGCGCGGGCTGATCGGCTTCCGCACCGAGTTCCTCACCGTCACCCGCGGCAGCGGCCTGATGCACCACGTCTTCGATCGTTGGGAGCCCTGGGCGGGCGAGCTGCGCACGCGCCAGACCGGCTCGCTGGTGGCCGACCGCCGCGGCCAGACCGCCGGTTACTCGCTGATGAGCCTGCAGGAAAGAGGCAGACTCTTCGTCGGCTCCGGCGAGGAGGTCTACGAAGGGATGATCGTCGGCGAGAACTCGCGCTCCGAGGATCTCGACGTCAACCCGACCAAGGCCAAACAGCAGACCAACATGCGGGCGGCGAGCGCCGACGTGCTGGAGCGGCTGGCGCCGCCGGTGCGGCTATCCCTGGAAGCCTCGCTGGAGTTCGTCCGCGAGGATGAGTGCGCGGAAATCACCCCCGACGCAATCCGCCTGCGCAAGGTCGAGCTCGACAAAGTCACCCGCCTGAAGGCGTCGAAGAAACGCGATACGGCGCCCGCGCGCTGAGCAGGCGCCCCACCCGCTCGATCACCTCGTCCGGTTCCCGTTCCAGCCGTGGGCCGGTGACACGAGTCATCCCGATCCCTGCCAGCAAGAGGTCCTCCTGGCGCTTGCGGTCGCGCTCAAACGCCGCCCGCGTCCCATGCGTCTCGAAGAGGTCCAGTTCGACCGCGAAGCGGAACTCGGGCCAATAGCAGTCGAGCTCGAACCCCTCCTCGACGTAGTTAGTCCGCGGTTGCGGGAGACCGGCCTCGAGGCACAGCTCCAGGAATCGCCTCTCCAGGCTGGAGCGAGTGAAGCTCGTGGGCTTGTAGAGCGCGATTGCCTTGCGCAGGCGGGCATGCCCGTGGTGACCAACGGTCCGTGCCAGCAGCTCTTCAACTGCCCGCAGATCGAAGAGGCGGGAGTCTTCGGAGCGCTCGATAAGCCGTTCGAGCGACCTCGCCTTCAGGCAGGCCGCCAGATCCAACAGCAGGCGAGGCACCGCGGAGACCGGGATCTCCTCGACCAATAACCAATCCGCAGGCACCAGCCGCCGCGTCCTATGGATCCGCACCGGCATCCGCGGCCGCCGCGCCACCGGCCCCGTGACATGAAACGGCTCCGGCTTCCACCGCGCCAAACCGTGCAACCAAGCCGCCGAGTAATGGCTCAGCACTGCCCCCGGCCCACAAGCGAAAACTGCCGCCAGGCACTGTCCATGCAGCGACAGATTCGTATGCCCTACCGCATAGACGCTGCGGTCTAGAGAGTGCAAGCGACCCGCATTACAGGCTCGACTGATTGCGGCTTTCGAATACCCAGAAGCCTGCAATTGCCCCACTGAAACGATCCCGTGCTGGCGACTCGCAAGCGCCGCGAGCGCCTGATGCCTCCCCTCCCCCCGCGGGTGTGGTTGAGCTTCGTTCCGCATACCGAAACTAAGCTCAACCACCCTCCTGTCTCTTCCCCCACCCAGCCTGTTTTTAGTCCCTCGACCGCGCTACGAGCGCAAAAAAGCCGCCGGCCCGGGGACCGGCGGCTTGGTGAAACGCTTGGCGCTTAGAGCTAGACCGTTGCGGCGGCCTGCTCGGACTGGCTCTGCTCGGAGGCCTGGGCCTTCGCGTCCGGCGCCGACGTGTTTTCGGGCTGACGCGGGAGCAGCACTTCTTTGGCGATGACCAGGCGCTGGATCTGGCTGGTGCCCTCGTAGAGCTGCATGATCTTCGCGTCGCGCATCAGTTTCTCGACCGGGTACTCCTTGATGAAGCCGTAGCCACCGTAGACCTGGACGGCGTCGGTGGTGACCTCCATCGCCGAGTCGGCGGCAAAGCGCTTCGCCATCGAGGAGACCTTGCTGTTGCGGACACCCTGGTCGAGCAGGAACGCTGAGTTCCAGACCAGCAGACGGGCGGCCTCAACCTTGGTTGCCATGTCGGCGATCATGAACTGGATCGCCTGGTGCATCGCGATCGGGACGCCGAACTGGACCCGTTCCTTCGAGTAGTCCGTGGCGTACTCGAGCGCGGCGCGGGCGATCCCGACGGCCATCGCCGAGACGCCCGGCCGGGTCCGGTCGAGGGTCATCATCGCCAGTTTGAAGCCCTTGTTTTCCTCGGCCAGGAGGTTCTCGGCCGGGATCTCGACTTCGTCGAAGGAGATGGTCGCGGTGTTGGAGGCCCGCTGACCCATCTTGTCCTCCTTCTTGTCAACGGAGACCCCGGGGAGGTCGGCGTCGACGACGAAGGCACTGATGCCGCGGTGACCGGCCTCCGGGTCAGTCTTGGCGAAGACGGTGAAGTAGTCGGCGTAGGTGCCGTTGGTGATGAAGCACTTGGAGCCGCTGATGACGTACTTGTCGCCCTTCTTCACGGCCTTGGTCTTCATGCCGCTGACGTCGGAGCCGGCGTCGGGCTCGGTGAGGCCGAAGGAGGCGAGCTTGGGGGCTTCGGTCAGCATCCCCAGGTATTTCTTCTTCGTCTCCTCGGAGCCGCCGAGGGTGATCGGGGCCGAGGCGAGACCGTTGGCGGCCAGCGAGGTGCCGATGCCGGAACAGCCCCAGCCGAACTCCTCCTCGATCAGGCAGCCGGAGAGGTAGTCGAGGCCGGGACCGCCGTAGGCCTCGGGGATGTGGGTGTTCATCAACCCGACCTCCCAAGCCTTCTCGATCACGTCCTGAGGCCAGGTGCCGTCAACGTCGTACTCCCAGGCGACGTTGCGCATGTCTTTCTCGGCGAAGCTGTGGGCCAGCTCGCGCAGGTCTTTCTGCTCGTCAGTGAGGGTGAAGTCGACCACCGGTCGGGGCTCCTTTTCTTCGCGTTTCTCTGAAGTCTGCGGGAGCGCCGCCGGGAGGCTGGCGTTCCACCGATTGACTGGTCAGTCAACCGGCTCCACAGGGTAGCGGACGGGGCAGGATAAAAGGGAAACCCGTGGCTCCTGTGGAGCGGGAAGAAGCGCTCTACCCTTTACCCGTGGACCCCTTGCTGGCCCTGACGGCGCTCCAGAAGGGCGGCGCGCTGCTCGTCTTCACCGGCGTCGCCGCACCGGTGATCGGCCTATTGCTGAAGCGGGTCGGCGGTGGCTGGGAGACGATGGGTGGCGGACCGTTCTCGATCCTCAACGAGCGGCTGAGTCAGAAGGGGGCTTCACCTCCCACGGTCGACCCCGCGATCCAGGCAGCCGAAGTGCGCCAGATGCTTGAGGCAAAATCTGAGCGCCGGCGGCAACGCGGCGAGGAGCCTTTGGACGTCGAGGCCGAAACGGAGCGCCTGCTCGCCGCCGCCGAGCGGCCCCGCGGCGAGGAGGCGATGGACGCAGAGCTGCGGGCCGAGGTGCGCCAGCTCGTCGTCGTCCGCAACGAGCGGCGCCTGCGGGAAGGGCTGGAGCCGCTCGACGTCGAGGCCGAGACCGATCGGCAACTGGCCGATTTCATAGGATCGAATTGATGGCCGCCCCCGAGGAGAATCTCTACGAGGTTGAGGAGATGCTCAACCAGCCAGGGACCTACTTCAACCCCCAAAGCGAGGTCGTCGTCATCGTCGACGACTCCGCCTCCCCCGACCAGGAGGTCTTCAACAACCTCGAGGGTTACGAAGGCGCCGAGTGGGTCCGGGTCTCCGACGACGTCCCGGTCGACGAAGACGGCCGCGACCGCGCCCTCGAGAGCTTCGAGACGCGAAGCCAGACCGATGGGTTGGCTCCCGACGCGCTCGAAGAGAGCGACGACGACTTCGAAGAAGAGGAAGAGCGGCCGGAAGGCACCCCACTCGACGAGGACGAGGAGTAAGCGGTGCTCGCCGAGGGCGACAAGGCGCCTGACTTCAGCCTGGCCGACCAGAACGGGGAGCAGGTGAAGCTCTCGGGCCTCAAGGGCGAAACGGTCGTCCTCTACTTCTACCCGCGTGCTGATACGCCTGGCTGTACGACCCAGGCCTGCGGCGTCCGTGACCGACGCGCCGACTACAAGAAGGCCGGGGCGCGGGTGATCGGGATCTCACCGGACGAGGTGAAGGCGATCGACAAGTTCGCCGGCAAGTACGACCTCGACTTCACCCTGCTCGCCGACGCCGACCACTCGGTTGCCGAGAAGTACGGCACCTGGGTCGAGAAGTCGATGTACGGCAAGAAGTACATGGGTGTGCAGCGGGCGACCTTCATCATCGGCCCCGACGGCAAGATCGCGAAGGTCTTCCCGAAGGTGTCGCCGAAAAAGCACGACGATCTCGTTCTGAAGGCGCTCGGCGAGCTCGCCGCCGCCTGATCAGGCCGAAACGATCACGGCCACGATGAAGGCCGTGTAGAGCGCGAACCAGCCAATCACCGCCGGCAGTTTGAAGCGCCGCCCCAGGTGCAGGCTCTCGTAGGCGAGGAGGCCACCGACGAGGCCGAGGCCGATCGAGAGGACCGCGTGCCAGTTCAGCTCCCAGTCGGTGAAGATCAAGCCGATCCCGACCGGGATCATCGACTGGAAGACCATCGCGCCGGTGATGTTGCCGAGGGCCAGTGCGTCCTTGCCTTCCCGCACCCAGAAGAAGCTGTTGACCTTCTCCGGCAGCTCGGTCGCCAGCGGCGCCAGGATCAGCGCCAGCACCAGCGGCTCGGCGCCGATGCTCTCGGCGAGGTTGAGCAGCTCGTCGACGAAGAGGTGGGCGCCGCCGACCATCGCCCCCAGCCCGACCAGAAGCTGGACCACGCAGAAGGCCATCGAGGGGTCTTCGCGGTATTCGCTTCGGCGCTCGAAGATCAGTGGGTTGAGCGACTCTTCACTCTGCACCTCTCCCCCGCCCTTAAGCGTCAGCGAGATGTAAGCCACGTAGGCAATGAGAAAGACGACTCCGACCCCGATCCGCAGCGGTGCCGGCGGGCCCCAGGACAGCGCCCCGCCGATCGCGAAGAGGATGAGGAAGAAGAGCAGGTCGCGCTCAAGCGTCGGCCGGTGGACGTTCAGCTGCAACCCCTGGTCGCGTTTGTCGCGGTAGAGGTAGGCGAAGAGGCCGACCAGCCCCATCGCCAGCGTCGCCAGCAGGAAGGGGGCGCCGACGATCGCCCCGATCGCGACGTCTTCGGACCCTTCCTTCACGCCGACCAAGGCGACAATCGCGATCAGCGTCTCCGGCATCGCCGTGCCGACCGCGGCGAGGATGCTGCCGACCGCCCCCACCCCGACCTCGAGCTTGTGGCCGATCCACTCGACCGCGTTGGTGAACAAGAGCGCCCCGGCGAGGACGACCGCAAAGGCCAGAAGCAGCAGGACCGCGTCCATCCGGGCAGGCTACCCACCCCGGAGCGTTATTAGGCGAAGTAGAACGCGAGCCCGAAGACGAAATAGAGGGCAAGCAGCTGCACGCCCTCGAACCAGGTCGACTCGCCGTCGCTGGTGACGTGGTTGCCGACCAGGATCGCCAGCAGGATCGCCCCCAGCTCGAAGCCGTTGAAGACCAGGGCCAGCGGATAGGGACCGATGAAGAAGGAGGCGAGGACGAGGGCCGGGGCGACGAAGAGGGCGATCTGGGCGCTCGAGCCGACGGCGATGTTCACCGCCAGGTCCATCTTGTCCTTCATCGCGACCAGCACCGCCACCCAGTGCTCGGCGGCGTTGCCGACGATCGCGACGACGATGACGCCGATGAAGAACTCCGAGAGGCCGATCGAGTGCGAAGCCTCGGTGATCGAGCCGACCAACACCTCTGACATCACTCCGACCAGGACGCCGGCGATCGCCAGCGCGGTCACCGAGGTCCGCGTCGACCAGCCCCAAGTGTCTTCCTCCTCGTACTCGGGGTTGAAGAGGTCGCGGTGCGTCTTCAGCGAGAAGAAGAGCCCGATCACGTAGGTGACGATGAGGACGATCGCCACCGCCAGCGAGAGGTGCTCGACGGTGCCGCCGTAGTTGGTCGCCTCCGCCCCCGGCTGCGGCAGCCCCTTGCCCTCGACCAGCTCGAAGATCGCCGGCATGATCAGCGCCCCGCCCGCCAGCATCAGCATGGTCGTCTGGATGCTGGCGCTGGTGCGGCTGAACTGCTGCTTCTGGCGCCCGATCCCACCGGCCAGCATCGCCGCCCCGAGCACCAGCAGCATGTTGCCGATGATCGAACCGACGAGCGAGGCCTTGACCACCTCCTGCAGCCCCTTGCCGAGTGCGAAGAGGGCGATGATCAGCTCCGGCGCGTTGCCGAAGGTGACGTTGAGGAGGCCGCCGATGCCGGGGCCCGAGCGCGCCGCCAGCTCCTCGGTCGCCCGTCCCATCAGCGCCGCCGTCGGGACAATCCCCAGCGCCGAGGCGGCGAAGACGGCCGTCGCCGGCGCCCCCAGCAGCTCCAGCACGACCGCGATCGGGATCAGCGGCGTCAGCAGGTAGGGCCAGCCCATCGGCGTCCTCAAGAAGGACGCGTCAAGGCGAGGCCCTGCCTGGTTCACGATTGCGCGGCCTGCTCGGCTATTCGAGCACGCTCGCGCACTTCTGCAGGTCGGCCGCGTTCTGGGCCTTCCGCAGGCACTGCGCATATTCCTTCTGAGCCTGGGCCGACCCCGCTTCGGAGCCGCTGCCAGAGGAGGAACCGCTGCCCGAGGAACCGCCGCCCATCGAGCCGCCGGTAATGCCTTCCAGCAGACCGCCGAGACCGCCGCTCTGCGCCTGCTGCAGGAATTCGAGCGGGTTGACGCCGAGATCCTTGAACAGGGCTTCCAGAGGCTTCGCGTTCGAGGGTTTCGAGAAGCTCTGCTGCTCGTTGACCCCGCTGAGCTCCAATTCGAGTTCCAGTTCGACCTTTTCGCCCTTGGCCCCCGGCGGTTCGATCGTCAGTTCCGCAGCGAACTTGCGGACGATGTGGTCGTCGCCGACGGCGATTTCGACGTGCGACTTCGTAATCGCCTTCGTCAGTTCCTCCTTGGCTTCTTCGAGTTCGTTCAGCGGCAGCGGGCCGGCTGCTTCCAGCTGGGCGCTGCAAGCCGGGTCTTCGGTCAACTGAATCAGCGCGTTGATCGCGCCGCTGACCTTGAGGTCGCCGCTGACCTTGGTGGTCGAGGTGCCGCCGACGTCTTCTGAGCCTTCGTCTTCGAGGTTCTGGACGAACTGGCTGAACTTGATCCCTTCCGCCGCCTTCTGACAGGCGGTCACGTCGGCTTCGGAGCCGCCCTGCTGCTGAGCCTGTTCGAAGGCCGACTTGAGGAAACCGAAGCTGGACGGGTCGACTTCGTAGGGAGTGCCTTCGAATTCGATGAAGGCACGATCGGTGAGGAGCGTCAGCTTGCCTTCGAAGTTGATTTCTTCGTCCTGGGCCGAGCCTTCGGCTTCCGCCGTCATTTCCAGCTGCGGCAGTTCGCCCTGGGAGCCGGCTTCGAACGGCCCCGAGAGGTTGACGTCGATTTCACCGCCTTCTTCACCTTCGGCGTTGGCGTGGACCGACAGGTCGAGTTCGCCGCTCTTCACGCCTTCGAGGCTGGCTTCTTCGACGACCTTCTGCGGGTCTTCGCTGCTGCTGCTGTCACTGCCACCGCCGCAGGCGGCGAAGACAACCGTCAGGGCAACCAGGGTCGCGAACAGCGCGAGAATTCGGATACGGCTCAAGAGATGGGGCTCCTCGTGATCGGAGAACAGGGCCGGGGAGGATTCTAGGGACGGGGCGGCGGCTCCTGCCCCCAGCGCCTCATCCCGGCTTCGATTTCCTCGATCACCAGGCGCATCGCCTCGACTCGGGCGTGGCGCTTCGACTCGGCGGAGACGACGTGCCAGCGGGCATGCGGCCGATCGGTCTGCTCCAGCATCTCCTCGACTGCCGCCTCGTACTGAGGGCGTTTCTCGCGGTTGCGCCAGTCCTCGTCGGTCAGCTTCCACGATTTCAGCGGGTCCTTGGCGCGGGCTTCGAAGCGCTTCAGCTGCTCCTTCGCGGAGATGTGGAGCCAGAGCTTGACAACGATCGCCCCCTCGTCGGCGAGCGTGTGCTCGAAGGCGTCGATCTCGCCGTAGGCGCGCCGCCACTGTTCCTCCTCGGCGAAGCCCTCGACCCGCTCGACCAGCACCCGCCCGTACCAGGAGCGGTCGAAGACGGCCATCCCGCCCCAGCCCGGCAGCGCTGGCCAGAAGCGGTGGAGGAAGTGGTGGCGCTTCTCGTCAGGGGTCGGGGCGGCGAGCTGGGCGACGCGGACGTGGCGCGGGTCCAACGGGGCGACCAGCCGCTTGATAGCACCGCCCTTGCCGGATGCGTCCCAGCCCTCGAAGACGACGACCAGCGGCGGCCCGAGCCGGCACTCGCCGATCAGCCCGCCCAGCGTCAGCCGCAGCTGCGCCAGGCGATCGCCCTCCCGCTTCAGCCCGTCCGCCTCCTCCTCGCGGCTGAGCTTGAGGCTCAGATCGACTTCGTCGAGACGTCCCATCGCTATTGCCTACCCGTTCATTCGCCCGAGTCGCCGCGCGATTCTTCGATCGGCGGTGGGCGGTTATCGGTGGTGATGTTGGCGGCTAAGGGCAGGAGCAGGGCGCCGAGAGCGATCAGGACGACCCCGGCGGCAACAAGCCAGCGGGCGCCGCTGAGGTGGCCGAGAATGCCCACGCCGAAGCCGATCAGCATCAGGGCGATGTAGGGGCCGGGGCTGTGGGGAAACAGCGCGGCAAGAGGCAAGGCCAGGTCGAGCACGTGCGCGTGATTATCATCGGCCCGTGGCCAACGGGTCAGTTGCAGAGGTCAAAGAGGCGCTCGCCGGGGTCGGATACCTCGCCGACGAGCCGGCCGCGCTCGTCTCCTTCCTCGCCCAGAAACTGGGCAAGCCGGTCCTAGTCGAGGGCCCGGCGGGGGTCGGCAAGACCGAGCTGGCGAAGGCGCTCTCCCGCGCCACCGGCCGCGAGCTGGTGCGGCTGCAGTGCTACGAGGGCCTCGACGAGGCGAAGGCGATGTACGAGTGGAACTACCGCAAGCAACTACTGCGGATCCAGGCCGGCGGCTCCCAGGGTGAGTGGGAAGACGTCCAGGACGACATCTTCAGTTCCGACTTCCTGCTCGAGCGGCCGCTGATGCAGGCGATCGCCAGCCCCGAGCCGGTGGTGCTGCTGATCGACGAGATCGACAAGACCGACCAGGAGTTCGAGGCGATGCTGCTCGAGCTCCTCTCCGACTTCCAGATCACGATCCCCGAGCTCGGCCGGATCGAGGCGACGACGATGCCGATCGTCGTCCTCACCTCGAACGACTCGCGCGAGCTAACCGAGGCGCTGAAGCGCCGCTGCCTCTACCTCTGGCTCGACTACCCGGAGCTGGAGCGGGAGATGGAGATAGTCCGCCTGCACGCGCCCGACCTGCCGGAGACGCTGGCCCGGCGCCTGGTCGAGGTGATCCGGATGATCCGCGACCTCGACCTGAAAAAGCCGCCCTCGATCGCCGAGTCGATCGACTGGGCGCGGACGCTCCTGCTGATGGGCGCCGAGGACATCGACCAGGAGACCTTCACCCAGTCGATGTCGATCATCGTCAAGCACCGCACCGACATCGACCTCGTCGCCGAGCGGGTCGGAGTGAAACTTGCCGACCCCCTACGGGCCGAAAGCTGACGCCGGGCCGCCGGGGATGGCGGCGAAGCTGCTCGGCTTCTGCGAGGAGCTGCGCGGCGAGGGAGTCGCGGTCGGCACCTCGGAGTTGCTCGACGCCTTCGCGGCGCTGAGCGAGGTCGACTGGACCAAGCGGGAGGACTTCCGCGAGGCCCTGGCGGCGACGATCGCCAAGTCCCAGGACGACCGCCGCGTCTTCGAGCTGCTCTTCGAGCGCTACTTTTTCCGCAGCGCCGAGGCCGAGGCGGTGCAGCGCGGGGTGACCGAGAACCAGGAAGGGGCGCCGCCGGCCGGCGAAGGCGAGCGCTTCGACATGAGCGAGCTGAGCGAGGCGATCCGCGAGGCGATGGCAGCCGGCGACGACGACCGCATGCGCGACCTGGCGCGGCTGGCGATCGCCGCCTTCGGCCGCGCCGAGGGCTCGGGCGTGGTCGGCGTCGACGTGCAGCGGATCCGCCGCACGCTTGGCCTCACCGCCGGCCAGCAGCCGCCGAACGAGGACGGCAGCGAGCGGCCGCCGATCGACCGCGAGCAGCTGACCGGGTTCGAGCGCCACCTGCGGCGCGAGCTCGAGCGCGACCTGATCGAGCGCACCGAGACCCTGCCCCCCTCCAGGCCGCTGGCCGAGCTCGACCGGGCGCTGCCGACCAGCCCGACCCAGGACCTCGCCGCCGTCCACCGCGCCGTCTCGCAGATGAAGCGGCGGCTGGCGACGCTGGGCCACGAGCAGCGCGGCCGCAAAAAGGGGCAGATGGTCGACGTGCGGCGGACGATGCGCGCTTCGCTGGAGACCGGCGGCGTGCCGCTGCGGCTGCGCTACCGACCGAAGCGGCCACGGCGACCGGAGATCTACGTCCTCTGCGACGTCTCCACCTCGGTCACCTCGGCCAGCGTCTTCTTCCTCTCGGTCCTGCACGCCCTCCACGACTCCTTCCGCAAGCTGCGCAGCTTCGTCTTCATCGAGCGGATCTCGGAGGTGACCGACGTCTTCGAGCACGAGCGCGACTTCGCCACGATCGCCCAGCGGATCTCCAGCGAGGGCGGCGTCGCCGACGTCTCCGGCTACACCGACTACGGCCGCGTCTGGCTCGAGTTCCTGACCGAGATCTCCGAAGAACTCGACCCGCGCTCGACCGTCATCGTGCTCGGCGATGCTCGCACCAACGGCCGCGAGCCCCACGCCGAGGTCTTCGCCCAGGTCGCCGAGAAGGCTGGACGCCTGTTCTGGCTCAACCCCGAGCCGAAGCTCTACTGGAACTACGGCGACTCGGTGATGGCCGCCTACGAGCGCCACTGCGACGGCGCCTTCGAGTGCTGGACGACCAAGCACCTGGAGAACTTCGTCAACGTCGTCGCCGGGGCCGCACCAGCGTCCGAATGAGCCGCGCTCTCTTCCTCCGCCACGGGGAGTCGGTCCACAACGCCGCCCGCAGCGGCGAGCCGGCGCCGGGCTCCGAGGGCGACCGCCTGACCGAGAAGGGGATCGAACAGGCGCATGCAGCCGGAGCCGGGATGCGCGAGCTCGGGATCACCCGCCTGCTCAGCAGCCCACTGCGGCGGGCGCGGGAAACCGCGCAGGCGGTCGGCGCGGCGCTCAACCTTGAGCCGGAGGAGATCGACTACACCGGCGAGCTCACCTCGGGGGAGACGTTCGAGCAGGCGGTCGCCCGGGTCCAGCAACTCAAGGCCGAGCTGGAGGCGGGCGAGGACGGCCAGCTGCCGCTGCTCGTCACCCACGGCATCTTCACCCGCTTCTTCCTCCTCGACTCGGTCCTTGGCGAGCGCTTCGAGCCCGAGATGGCGGCCGGGATCTGGAACCTCGGTTCCCACAACTGCGGGCTCTCGGTCTTCGCCCACGGCGAGAGCCGCGACCCGCTGGGTCAGTACATCCCCGGCTGGACCTGCCTCACCTGGATGGAGCGGCCGTGGAGTCGGCCGTGACGATCCGCACCGGGTCGTCGGGCGAGACCTGCCACTGCTCGTTGACGATCGCGCCCTCGGGCGGGGCGATCGGCCCCTCCAGCAGCGGATCGTCGGTCTCGCGCATCCAGGCCTCGAGGCGCTCGCGCAGCTCCGCCAGCACCTCGGCGTTGGCAGGATCGCCGGCAACGTTGCTTCCCTCCTGCGGGTCGAGCACCAGGTCGTAGAGCTGCTCCTCGGGCAGTAGCTGCTCCCCCCACCCCGCCCTCACCAGCAGGTCCTTGGTGTCGCTGTCGTCGCAGTTAGCCAGCACCGGATGCGGGTATTCGTCGAACTTCCTTATGTACTTCCAACGATCGGTCCGGATCGCCCGGTGGGGCTGGTAGGCGGCGTGGTAGGTCGTCTCGGTGAAGATCGCCTCGTGGAGGCTCCCGACCTCCCCCCGCACCAGCGGCATCAGCGAGGTTCCCTGCAACCAATCGGGGTGCTCGGCGCCAGAGAGGTCGCAGAGGGTCGGGAAGACGTCGAGGTGGCTGACCGGCGCGTCGACCACCTTGCCGCCGGCGAAGCCGGGCCCGCGCATGATCATCATCACCCCGGTGCCGCGGTCGAAGAGGGTCGCCTTGGCGCCGGGGAAGGCGATCCCGTGGTCGGTCGTGCAGAGGACGAGGGTGTTGTCGACGAGGCCGAAGTCGTGCAGGGCGTGGAGGACGGCACCGATGCCCTGGTCGAGGGAGCGGGCGCTGGCCTTGAACGCCGCCATGTCGCGGCGACTCACCGCCTCGTCGGGAAGGTTGGCGGGCGGCTGCGAGTAGAGCGTGTCGCGGACCGAGGTCGGGGCCGAGAAGTCGCGGTGGGTCTCGAAGAAGCCGACCGACATGAACCACGGCTGCGGCGGCGCCTCCTTCAGCGCCTTGATCGTCAGCGGCGCCACGTAGGAGGCGTGGCTGGAGTCGACTGGGACGACCTCGTCGTAGCCGATCACCTCGGGGTCGACGGCGATGTGCTGTTCGCCGATCATGATCGAGCGGTAGCCGACCTCGCGCAGGGTGTGGACCCAGTGCTGCCCGTAGTCGTTCAGCTTCCAGCCGCGGTGGGCGAGCCCGAGCATGCCGTTGTTGTGGCAGTAGAGGCCGGTGAGGAGGCTGGCGCGGCTGCCCGAACAGGTCGGCGCGGCGCAGAAGGCCTGGCGGAACAGCACCCCCTGGTCGGCCAACATCTGGATGTTCGGGGTCGGCACCTGGTAGCCGTAGGGCTGGACGAAGCGGCCGGTGTCATGAGAGTGGATGTAGAGGATGTTCGGTGGCAGCATTCCTTTCCAGGTTATCGAGAGCAGCTTGTTTATCTCTTTGTTGATAGGGATAGTTAGGAAACTGTGTCTTACCAAGGGTCACCTGATCGCTCCTATCTCGTTTGCGCCACCCCCCGCAGCGGCAGCACCCTCGTCTGCCACGCGCTCGAGGAAACCGGCGTCGCCGGCCGCCCCGAGGAGTACTTCGAGGCGCTGCGCCACAGCGGCCGCCCGCGCCGGCCGGAGGAATACTTCCTCGGCGTCGAGGATCATTCGATCCGCGACCACCTCGGCGAGCGCAGTGTCGGCAACGACCCCCAGCCCCGCTCGCCGCTCTGGAGCCGTGCTGCCTATGACCGCTACCTCGAGTGGGCCTTCGAGACCGGCACCACCGACAACGGCGTCTTCGGAGCGAAGCTGATGTGGGGCTACTTCGGCGAGTTCGTCAGCCTCCTGCGCAACATCCCCGCCTACCGCGACGTGCCGCTCGCCGAGTTGATGCCGACGGTCTTCCCGAACCTCACCTTCGTCCGCGTCGTCCGCGCCAACAAGGTGCGACAGGCGGTCTCGCTCTGGAAGGCGGTGCAGACGGCGACCTGGCGCGAGGACGACGCCGCCGCCAAGGTTGGCTCGGTCGAGGAGGACGGCTCTCCCCCTTATCGCAGCTTCCTCGAGGAGCACCGCCCGCAGCTGCGCTTCCACTACCGGGCGATCGACCACCTGCTCGACCAGCTACTGGTCGAAGAGGCCTCCTGGGACGCCTTCTTCGAGCACTCCGGGATCAAACCGATCCTCGTCCTCTACGAGAACTTCGCCGCCGACTACGAGACCAGCACCCTCAACCTGCTCGAGCGCCTGGGCCTTTCCTGCCCCGAGGGCTTCGAGTTCGAGCCGCGGATGAAGAAGCAGTCGGACAAGATCAACGACGACTGGACCAAGCGCTACAGCGAGCTCCGCCTAGGCCGCGACTTCGACCTCGTCCCGGCCAAAGTCGAAGAACTCAGTCACTAATCCGAAGCGACCGCCGTCACAGGAAGACCAGCCTGGGAGGCGCGGGAGACAAAGTGTTTGTCACCGCTGATCACGGTTCCCCCCAGTTGCACCGCCAGAGCTGCATAGGCAGCGTCATATGCCGTCAACGAATGGGCGATCGCGAGGGACAGCGCGGGCGAAACCAGCTTCCCGTCTAGGGGGTGGCGCTCCAGCTCCTCGAGGGTCGATATCGCGTTGATCGCGGTCATCGCGGATTCGCGGTCGAGCTCGCCACGACCGACGCGCTTCCAGAGCGCGTTGGCGCACTCGATCAAGAGCAGATCGGGGGCATGGAGGTCATCACCTGATTCACGGGAGCGGAGAAGAGCTTCCCGAGAAGGCCCTGACAGTGGCTCATCGAGATAAAGCGCAACCATGACGCTCGCATCGACGACGATTGCCGCCACCCGACTTACCGGTCGCGGTCTTCGCGGATCAGCTCAGCGGCGGTGGGGGAACCGGCAGGGAGCGAGTGCTTTGCCCGAATCTGATCGGCGCCCTGAAGGAGTTGCTCAAGCGAGACCCCGGGACGAGGGGCGAGGCTGCGGCGCAGGAGCTCGATGGTCTCAGCGCTGAGCGACCGCCGGGTCGATGCAGCCTCACGACGCAGCCGCTCGTAGAGCTCAGAAGGAACATCTCTGACATAGAGAGTAGGCATTGCTTGCAAAATGCTAGCAGGCTGCTTGCTGGCGAGTAACCTACCGCGCGACCCAGGCGTCGGGGGTGGCGGTGAGCTCGCCGACGACGCTGGGGAGTTCGCCGGAGACTAGGTCGGCGAGGGTGACCTCCTCGAGAACGGTGCGGAGGCTGGCGCGGACGGCGATCCAGACTTGCTGGAGATGCTCGGCGTTGCCGCGGTATTCGATGTCCTCCGGCGGGGTCGACTGGACGTGGGCGATCGGGCCCTCGACGGCGCGGACGATCTCGGCGACCGTCACCTCGTCGGCGGGACGCGCCAGCCAGTAGCCGCCCTTGGCGCCGCGACGGGCGCGAACGATGCCGTGGTGCTTGAGCTCGAGCAAGATGTGCTCGAGGAACTGCAGGGGAATGTCCTGGGCCTCGGCCAGGCGCTCGCCCTTGACCGGGGCCTCCTCCTTCTGGGCGGCCGCAAGCTCGGCAGCAGCCCGCACCGCGTAGTCGGCCTTCGCGGAAACTCGCATTTATCTAGTAAATCAGTCGGCGGGCAGGGTGCGACCGAGGGCCTGTGCCTGATCAAGCTCTTGCCGGGCCTCGAGCTCCGCCTCTTCGAGGCGCTGCGCCTCGCGGCGGCGGTTCAGCCAATGCGGTGCGTAGAGGACCAGACCGAGGCCGATTGCGGCGATCCCGGCGGCGATCGGCCAGACGCTCGGATCGCCCTTCTGGATCGTGACGATCCCCGAGCCGACAAGAACGACGCCGAGGGCAGAGCGGATGAAGCCCTGTGGCGCCCTGTCCGAAAGCGCCGCGCCGATCACCACGCCGGGGACCGAGCCAATGAGGATGTTGCCGGCGAGCACGAAGTCGACGTTGCCGCCGATCCAATGGGCAATGCCGGCCGCCCAGAGCAGGATCGCTGCGTGGAAGACGTCGGTGCCGACGACCCTCTTCGGCGCCAGGCGGTAAACGGCGATCAGCAGGATCGCGATCACCGTGCCCGAGCCGGCCGAGGTAATGCCGATGACGAAGCCGGTGGTGGCGCCAATCACGATCGCGGCAACCTTGTGGCGGCGCTCGACCTCGAAGCGGTCGCGCTCGTCGATCAGGTTGCGGAGGATCAGCGCCCGGGTCAGGGTGATGATCCCGACCATCAAAAGGGTGCCGCCAAGGACCGCGTAGACGAGTTCGTTGAGCCGGTCTTCGCCGACTTGGCCTTGGATGTAGGAGACGAGGACGACCCCGGCGATGGCGGCAGGGACGCTGCCGGTGGCGAGCCAGCGGACCAGCTCCATGTTCACCGTCTTCATCCGGAAGTGGCGCCAGCCGCCGACGGTCTTGGTCACCGCCGAGTAGAAGATGTCGGTGCCGATCGCCGTCGTCGGCTGGATCCCGAAGATCAGGATCAACAGCGGGGTCATCAGCGAGCCTCCGCCCATGCCGGTCATGCCGACGAGTACGCCGATGCCCAATCCGAAGAGGACGATTGCCGGGTCCATATTGATTCCTCGGGCTCCGCACCACCCTGATTTCGACTTTCCTGACCTTCTTGGTCAGGAGTGCGGAGTGCGCCAGGATACCAGGATCAAGCCCCAAACTGGGAAATCTCAAACCGTCGATCCGCCGCCCCTCGCAGATACGACGGCGGGGGGAATCCTCCTGCGCGGGGTCGGCCACTCCTACGGTCAGCTGCGCACGCTCGACTTCCTCGACTTGGCGGTGGACGCGCACGGGGTGGTCGGCCTGGTCGGCCCTTCCGGCTGCGGCAAGTCCACCCTGCTGGAGCTGATCTGCGGGCTGCGGGAGCAGAGCAGCGGCACGATCGAAGTCGGCGGCCACGGCGCGGCTGCCGAGCGGCTCGCCCGCTGCGCCTTTATGCCCCAGCGCGACCTGCTGCTCCCCTGGTACTCGGCGATCGACAATGCCGCCCTTGCCCTCCGCAACCAGGGCATGCGACGGGGGCGGGCGCGCGCCGCCGCCGCCGAGCTCTTCGACCGCTTCGGTCTCGGCGGCTTCGAAGATGCCCGGCCCAACGAGCTCTCCGGCGGGATGCGACAGCGGGTCGCCTTCCTGCGCACGCTGGTCGCCGGCAAGCCGGTCCTGGCCTTGGACGAGCCCTTCGCTTCCCTCGACGCGATCACCCGGGCCGAGATGCAGGAGTGGCTGGCCGCGGCGCTGCGGACCGATCCCCGCACCGTCGTCCTCGTCACCCACGACGTCGAGGAGGCGCTCTACCTCTGCGACCGGGTCGCGGTCCTCTCCGCCCGCCCCGCCCGGATCGTCACCGAGCTGAGCGCACCGGGACACCGCGCCGAGGACCGCGACGAGGCCGTCACCGACGCCGGCTTCGTCGCCGCCCGCGAGGAGGCGCTGCACGCGCTGCGGGAGGGGTCTAGGTGAGACGGGTGCTGCTGCCGGCGGCGCTGCTAGCCGCCCTGATCGGGCTCTGGCAGATCGCCGCCTCCACCGGGGCGATCGCCGGAGCGCTCAGCCTCGAAGACTTCCTCGTCCCCTCACCGGCGGAAATCGCCCAGTCGCTCTGGGAGAACCGCAGCCTGCTCGCCGAAAACGCCTGGGTGACGCTGCGCGAGATGGTCTTCGGCATTCTCTCCGCGGTGGTCGTCGGCATCGGGTTCGCGATCGCGATGCACCGCTGGCGGATCGTCCGCGACGCCTCCTACCCGCTGATCGTCGCCTCGCAGACGATCCCGATCGTCGTCATCTCCCCGATCCTCGTCGTCTGGTTTGGCTATGGCCTGCCCCCGAAGGTCTTCATCATCGCGCTCGTCTGCTTTTTCCCCATCACCGTCGCCGCTCTCGACGGTCTGCGCTCGGTCAATCCGGAGGCGGTGAAGATGATGCGCAGCCTCGACGCCTCCCGTTGGCAGCGGTTCTGGCGTGTCGAAGCGCCGACCGCCCTCCCTCATCTCTTCACCGGGATCAAGATTGCCGTGGTGATCGCACCGATCGGCGCCGTCTTCGCCGAGTGGGCGGGATCGAGCGCCGGCCTCGGGCACCTGATCCAGTCCGACACCGCCAACTTCGACGTCGCCCGCCAGTTCGCGACCGTCGCCGTCCTCTCGGCGATGGCGCTGATCCTGATGGCTCTGGCAACGCTCGCGGAGCGGCGCGTCATCCGATGGCGGTAGAACTCCTGCGATGACGCGCCTCCGGATCCCGGCGACCGCCCTCGCCATCCTGGCCCTCACGCTCGCCCTTGCCGCCTGCGGCGAGAAGAGTGAGGACGTCAGCGGCGAACGCCAGAGCTTCAGCCTGACGCTCGACTTCTACCCCAATCCCGACCACGCCGGGATCTACATGGCGCAGAAGCTCGGCTACTTCGAAGAAGCCGGGCTCGACGTCAGCATCGACGCCCCCTCAGACCCAGCAGCGCCGGTCAAGCAGGTTGCCGCCGGCCGCACCGACCTGGCGATCTCCTACGAGCCCGAGGTCGCGCTGGCTCGCGAACAGGGGCTCGATGTCGTCGCCGTCGGAGCACTGGTCAATCGCCCGCTCACCTCGCTGATCTGGCTGAAGGCGTCCGGAATCAAAGGCGTCGGCGACCTCAAAGGCAAAACGGTCGCCACTGCCGGTATCCCCTACCAGGACGCCTTCCTGAAGACGATCCTGGCGCGCGTGAACCTCGCCCCCGAAGACGTCAAGGCCGTCAACGTCGGCTTCGGCCTCCTCCCCGCCCTGGTCGGCGGCTCGGCCCAGGCGATGCTCGGCGGCTACAGCAACGTCGAGGGAGTCGACCTGCGCGAACGCGGCAAAGCGCCGGTGGTGACCCCGGTCGACAAGCTTGGGGTGCCGACCTACGACGAGCTCGTCTTCGTCGGCAACCGCAGCAAGCTCGAAGAAGACCCGGAAAAGTTCCGCCTCTTCCTAGCCGCACTGCAGCGCGGCACCGAGGCGGCGGTCGAAAACCCCGGCGCGGCGACCACGGCGATCACCGAAGCCAACCCGGACCTGGAACCAAAACTCGCCGCGGCCGAGGTGAAGGCGACGCTGCCGCTGCTCGGCGCCCGGGTCGCGAACCAGCCCTACGGCTACCTGGACCCGAAGGAGTGGGAAACCTTCGCAGGCTGGATGCGCGACAACAACCTGATCGACTCGCTGCCGCAGACGAGCGAACTGCTCGACAACTCCTACTTACCCTCGGGCGAAATCCCCGAATAGCCGAGCGCACCTTCGGCGATCAGCCGGCTCACCTCGCGCTCGGGCATCGCCGCCTGGAAGAGGTGCCCCTGCCCGTAGTCGCAGCGCAGGCGCTGCAGCTCAGCCAGCTGCACCTCGCTCTCGACCCCCTCGGCGATCACCTCCAGCGAGAGCGCCCGCGCCATCCCGATGATCGCCTCGACGATCGCGGTCGCCTCCTGCTCGATCCCCAGGGCGTCGACGAAGGAGCGGTCGATCTTCAGCGCGTGGAAGGGGAAGCGGTTGAGGTAAGCGAGCGAGGAATAGCCGGTGCCGAAGTCGTCCAGCACTAGCCGCACCCCCATCTCGTTCAGCTTCTCCAGTGAGGAGATCGCCGTCGCCGACTCGTCGACGAGGACGCTCTCGGTGACCTCGAGGCGGAGATTGACGGGGTCGAGGCCGGTGCGGGCAAGGACCTCCTCGACGGTCGCCGCGAAGTCGCGATTGGCGACCTGTCGGGCGGAGAGGTTGACGGCGACGTCGAGCGGACGCGCGTCCGGCCGCAGCTGGTGCCACTCGAGCGCCTGACGGCAGGCGCGCTCCTGGACCCACCTGCCGATCGACTCGATCATCCCGCTGTCCTCGGCGATCGAGACGAACTCCGCCGGGTCGAGCAGGCCGCGCTCGGGATGGCGCCAGCGCACCAGCGCCTCCAGGCCGCTGATTTCCCCCGAGCGGAGGTTGACCACCGGCTGGTAGTGGAGGGCGAGCTCGTCGCGGTCGAGGGCGTGGCGCAACTCCCGTTCGACCTCCAGCCGCCGCATCGCGCTGGCCCGCATCTCGGCGTCGAAGAGGACGCAGCGCGAGCGGCCGCTCTCCTTGGCCCGGTACATCGCCGCATCGGCGTCACGGATCAGCAGCTCGGCGTTGACCTGCCGCTCTTGCCCGGGTCCGGAGACGGCGATGCCGATACTGGCGCTGACGAAGTGGTCGACGCCGTCGATCGTGAACGGCTGGGCGAAGGCGGCGGCGACCCGGTCGGCGATCGCGACCGCCTCCCCTTCGTCGGCGAGGCGGTCGATCAGGATCCCGAACTCGTCGCCGCCGAAGCGGGCGACGACGTCGCCCGGGCGCAGGTGCGAGCGCAGGCGCGGCGCCACCGCGCGCAGCAAGGCGTCGCCGGCGTGGTGGCCGAGGCTGTCGTTGATCAGCTTGAAGTGGTCGAGGTCGAGGAAGAGGATGCCGACAGGGGAGCCCGAGACGGCGGCTTTGGCAAGCGACTCGCCGAGCGCGTCGACGAAGCTGAGGCGGTTGGGCAGGCCCGTCAGGGCGTCGTGGAGGACGCGGTAGCGCAACGCCTGGTCGGCGTTATGGCGCTCGATCGCGTCGGCGAGCACGTTGGCCGCCGCCTGCACGAAGGGCACGTCCTTGGCGCTGAAGCGGTGCGGTTCGGTGGCGTGGACGTCGAGTACGCCGAAGGGCCGGTTCTTGCCGTCGATCACCACGGCGAGGCTGCTGGCGGCGCCGAAGACGCGCAGGACCGGCGGCATCGTGTGGCGCGTCTCCTGCTCCCAATCGGCGACGATCGCGTGGGTGCCGGAATCGAGGGCGGCGCCGGCGTGGGAGTCGCGGGAGGCGGAAACCCGGCGACCAGCGCCGGTCACTGCCTCCTCGAGCCCGGCCCTGAGGTTGAGCCTGCGCCCGTCGCGCCCGAGCTCCCAAATGCAAGCGCTGTGGACGCCGGCGACTTTGGCGATCAGCTCGGTCGCAACCTGCATCAGCTCCTCCGGGTCGCCGTTTTGCAGCGCCCGCTCGCCGAGGCGGGCGACGACCGCCTGCTGGGAGAGCGCCCGCTGCAGTTCCTGCTCGGCCCCCTTGCGCTCGCTGACGTCGTAGAGGACACCGTGCCAGATCGGCACCCCGTCCTCGCCGGCTTCGAGCACCGCCTCGTCGTGAATCCAGACGACCGAGCCGTCGCGCCGCCACATCCGGTACTCGGACGGGGCCGTGTCGCGTTTGCCGAGGCGGTCTTCGGTCTCCTGCTCGAGTGCCCGGCTCCGGTCGTCCGGGTGCAGGAGCCGCGCCCAGAGGCCCGGGTCGCTGACGAACTCCTCCGGCTTGTAGCCGAGGATCTCCTCGACTTGGGGGCTGACGTAGCGCCAGCGGCCGTGTTCGCCCAGCTCGGCGGTGTAGACGATGACCGGAAGCCGCTCGACCAGACGGCGGAAATCGTGTCCGCCCGCAACGAGCTCATCGAGGAATCGCTTTACCTCGTGCTCGGGCCAGTTCCTATCGGCGGGGACGTGCATCCGCCTCGTTATCGACCCACCGAGAAGGGGGCTTGAACTAAGCAGCCAGGCGCAACGGAGGACCCTGGGCGACGCGTCGGTGGAGGCCGGCGAGGGTCAGCGCCCCGACCAGGCCGCGGTAGGGCTCGTACGGCGCGTAGAACTCCTCAACCTCGGGGACCGTGGCGCGGCGGCCGAGGCCAGCGAGGCGGCCGATCAGCTTGACGTAGCCGAGGTCGCCGGCGGGCAGGGAGTCGAGTTCGTTGCGGCCGAAGAGACCTAGGCACTGGACCGTCCAGGGTCCGATCTGCGGCGTCGCCAGCAGGCGCTTGTCCCCGTCCGAACCCTCGATCCGGCAGCGACCCGCGGCGACGTCGCGGGCCAGCCGCCGCAGGGCCACCGCTCGCTTCCCCACCAGTTCCATCTGCTCCAGTTCCGCCGGTGCCCGGCCGGCGATCGCCGCCGGACCGGGAACGTCGCGCAGGGCGCCCCGTCCCTCGCCCAGCCGCGCGCCCCAACGGCCGGCGATCCGCCGCTCGATCAGCGCCGCCCGCTCCGCCTCGATCAGCTGCCCGACGACGGCAGCAGCCAGGGCCTCCCAGGGCCACGGCCGCCCTTTCGGGCGGAAGTCCGGCATGCGGCGGATCAGCGGCCCGATCAGCGGGTCGCGACGGAAGCGGTGGTAGAAGTCGGAGAGGTCGGCGTCGACCCAGAGCGCGCAGCGCATCCGCTCAACCGCCTGCTCGAGCTGCTCCGTCCGGGCTGTGCCGCCGGCGGGCTCCGTAGCTATCTGCGGTCGCGAGACCCGCTCGGGGTCGATCCCTTCGGCATGGAAGCGGACCCGGCCGCGGGCCGGCTGCCAAGCGCGGACCAGGACCGGGCTGCCGTCGACGTGGAGCAGCCGCGTCGCCACCCCGCCGCGCACCCGCAAGGTCCGATCGGCGCTGCCGCGCGGCAGTCGGTATGGCGACGGCGGCCGCACCTCGACTTCGACGGGTCCCGCCATCGGCGGTTAGCGGCCGAGGAGGTGAACGTCGACCAGGAAGGAGCGGCTGGCGACGACGTTTTGGCGCTCGCGGCGACGGCCGAGGCGGCGTCCGGGCCGCGCCTTGGTGGCGGCGCTGGTGACAACCCGCACGGCGGCCACAGTGGCGGCGCCGGCCAGCACTCCCCCGGCGGCGGCAAGCGCGGCGGTGCGCACCTCGGGTCGCAGCGCCAGCAAGGTTCCCGGCTGCTCCTCGTAGCTCGCGGGAAGCGGCCGGACCGGGTCGGTGGCGTCGCGTGGCCCGGCGTCTTCTTCGGCGATCACCTCGCCGTCCAGTTGCAGCTCTTCCACCGTGGCGACTCTAGCGCGCCCCCTGGTCGCCCCCGTTAAGGGATAACTCGTAAACACGGTACTTCTTGACGATCTCCGCGCTCATCGCTTCCAAGCCGCGGTTCATCGCCTCGTTGGTCTCGAGGATCCAACCCGCCTCGCCGTGGTCCTGCCGCGCCCGCGCAGCGGTATCGAAATGCTCGACGTAGAGGGAAGCAGCGACGCCGGTGTGCTGGTGCTCGGGCTTGACTCCCAGGAAGCCGACCCGCACCCGGTCAGCAATCCGATTGCGGCGGAGGAAGTGCCACCAGCCGAGCGGCAGCAGGCGGCCCTTCATCTTCGCCAGCACCTGGTTGATGTCGGGCAGGGTGATCGCCACCGCGATCGTCTCGCCGTCCTTTTCGGCGACCATGAACCAGTCCTTGGCGAAGATCAGGTGCATGTCGATCGTGTAGGTGTCGAGGTCCTCCTTCGAGTAGGGCACGAAGCCCCAGTTCTCGCTCCAGGCGGCGTTGTAGATCTCGGCGAAACGGTCCATCTCCTTGCGCAGGTGCCATCGCGACATCCGGCGGATCGTCACCCCGTGCTCCTCGCGGGCGCGCTTGTCGAGGTCGAAGAGGATCGGCAGCATGTCCTCGCGGTCGCTGATGTCGAGGAACCAGGAGAAGAGGTCCATCGCTTTCTGCAGGCCCGCCTCCTCGCAGAGACGCTGGTAGTAGGGCGGGTGCCAAGGCTGCCGGACCAGCGGCTGCAGCTCGTGCCCCTCGATCAGCACCCCGCTCTCCTCGTTCATCGAGAAGTCCATCGGCCCAACCATGCGCTCGCAGCCGCGGGCGCGCAGCCACTCCTCGGCGGCCCCTAGCAGCGCCGCCATCGCCTCCTGGTCGTCCTCCAGCTCGAGGAAGCCGAACATCCCCCAGCGGCTCTGGTGGAACTCGTTGAAGGCGCTGTCGACCTGGGCGGTAATGCGCCCGACCACCCTGTCCCCCCGCAAGGCGAGGAAGTATTCGGCCTCCCCGTGCTTGAAATAGGGGTTGAGCTTGCGGTTGAGGAAGAGGCGCCGCTCGAGTTTCAGCGGCGGCACCCAGGGCGTCCCGGCGTGGAGTCGATACGGCAGGTCGACGAAGCGCTTGAGGTCGCGCCGGCTGCGCACCGGCCAGATCGTCAGGCTTCCCATCGGCGGGGAACCTACACTTTCCGAAGATGAGCGAGACCGCGAAGGCTCCCGTCGACGTCTTCGAGAAGGCGCGCAACCACGACCGCCTCGAGCAACTCGAAGCCGCCAAGGAGCACGACCTCCTCCCCTACTTCCGCCTGCTGACCTCGCAGGCCGGCGCCGTCGTCGAGATGGAGGGCCGGGAGACGATCATGCTCGGCTCCAACAACTACCTCGGCCTAACCGGCGACGAGCGAGTAAAGGGAGCGGCGCGCGAGGCGCTGGAGACCTTCGGCACCGGCGTCACCGGCTCGCGGCTGCTGAACGGGACGACCCCCCTGCACCTGGAACTGGAGCAGGAGCTGGCGGAGTGGATGCGGACCGAGGACGCGATCGTCTACACCACCGGCTACCAGTCGAACGTCGGCTGCATCGGCACCATCCTCGGCCCCGGCGACACCGTCGTCTGCGACTCCGGCGACCACGCCTCGATCCTCGACGGCTGCCGCCTCTCTGGTGCCAAGCTGCGGCCCTTCCGCCACAACCGCATGGACAAGCTGGAGAAGATGCTCCAGCGCGCCGCTGAGGACGGTGGCGGCGTCCTGGTCGTCGTCGACGGCGTCTTCTCGATGGAGGGCGACGTCTGCGACCTGCCGCGGATCGTCGAGCTCTGCCAAGCCTACGGAGCGCGGCTGATGGTCGACGAGGCGCATGGGGCCGGCGTCCTCGGCACCCGCGGGGCCGGCGCCAGCGAGCTGTTCGGCCTCGAGGACCAGGTCGACCTGCGGATGGGGACCTTCTCCAAGAGCCTCGCCTCCTGCGGTGGCTTCATCGTCGGGCCAAGGGACGTGATCGAGTACCTGCGCGTCTCCTCGCGCTCCTTCATCTTCAGCGCCTCCGCCGTCCCGGCCGCGGTCGGGGCCGCGCTGGCGGCGCTGCGAGTGATCCGCTCCGACGGGCCGGCGCTCTTCGAGCGGCTGCTCGGCAACGCCGAGTACCTGCGGGAGGGCTTGCGCGATCTGGGCTTGAAGGTCGTCGAGCCAGGAACGCTCCCCGACGGCACGACCGCCACCACTCCGGTGGTGCCGGTGATGGTCGGGGACGACTGGCAGGCGGTGATGCTCTGGAAGGCGCTCTTCGACAACGGCGTCTACACCAACGTCGCCATCCACCCCGCGGTGCCTCCGGGCGGGGCGCTGTTGCGGACGAGCTTGATGGCGACGCACGAGCGCGAGCACCTCGACCAGGCGCTCGAGACGATCAGCCGGGTCGTCGCCGACTTCCCGGAACTTCCACGCACTTAGTTTTTAGGTAACGGATTCTTGACATCCCCCAACGGGGGTAGTTTCAGGCTTGTCCAGATTCGGACAAGCAGGGAAGCGACCCGAAATTGTTGCTCTTAGCGAATGGGTCGGACGTCATTTCGGTGCAGCCGGGTTGACGGCAGGTACCTCGAAGACGTAGCTTCTCCTCCTCGCTGATCGCCCGGCACGGAGGGTCAGCAAGAGAAGAGGGTTCGGTCAGGACCACGACCTTGGGAGAGGCGTCGGTCGCCCGGCCCGAGCCCCATACCCCAGTTAAACGATTCCTTGAAGGGAGGAGTCCAGTGGAAGCTGCCTCAACGGCACCACCATCGAACATCGCCTCAATAGAGGCTCCGCAGCACATGAGGGCACTCGAGAGGGCCAACATGGTGCGACTGGCAAGAGCCGAGTTGAAGCGCGCAATCGCGCGGGGCGATATGGATGCCGCGGAGGTGGTTCGCAGCTGCCCGTGGGAGACCGAGAGCATGACCATCTCTGAGCTGTTGACCAGCCAGCGGCGCTGGGGGCGTACTCGCGCCCGCAAGTTCCTGATGCCGCTGGCACTGAACGAGAACAAGCAGCTCGGGACTCTGACCGAGCGGCAGCGGCGGATGCTGGCGCAGGAGCTGGCAACCCGCTCCATTGGCCACGAGGCGCTTACGGCTTAGGACCGAGTCAGCCGCGCATTCCACCGACCCGGTAGCTGAGGCCACCGGAAGCACGCTGGAATGCGCGGCGAGCTAGGTAGAAGATGATCGCGAAAGCGATCGCTCCGACCGCCAGGGCGACCGCCAGGATCTGGTTGGCGACATAGAAGACCAGACCGGTGATGAGGACGAAGGCGGCTCCGGCCAGCAGCGTGGTGTGGGAGCGGTAGCCGGCGAAGTGCTCGCGGATCGCCACCTCTAGCCCCCCCAGCCCGGCGCAGACGACGCCGACCCCGATCAGGGTCGGGTTGCCGCCGATCACGCCGATCGCCAGCGAGATGATGCCAGCGAGGATGACCAGCTCAGCCAGCGGCGCGTTGCCCCACGGGGCCGGCGGTCGCTCGTCAGGCGTGGAAACCCGCGCAGCGGGTTTCTGTCGCGGAGCGGGGCTCCGTCGCTTCGCTGGCTTCGACTTCGCGCTCAACGGCCGCAAGCCGTCTGGCTAACGGACATCCGGAGGAGACCTTGACCTGCCACCAACCCATCAGCATCCCGATCGGGCCGAGGAGCGGACGCGAATGCCAGGCGCCGCAGCCGGGTTCGCCGACGTCGGCGCGGCTGACGCGGACCCACTTGAACTCGGCGGGCGCGTCGAGCATTTCGCGGAGCAGCTCGCGGTTCTGGGTCTCGACTACTGCGCGGTCGGCGAGAGCCGCGCGGGCTTCGCCGATGCGCTCGGCCAGGCGGTCGCGGATCACCTCCAGCTCGCCGAGGTCGAGCACCCGCGGCGCGGCGGCGATGGCCTCGACCTGGTGGGGGACTTCGGTATGGCCGAAAGCCTCGCCAAAGACCGAAGACAACTCCGCTTCCAGGCGCGAAATCTGACGGCGCAGCTCAAGCCGCGCCTCGCGCTCGTCGACCCCGATCCCGAGCCCGGCGAACTCCTCGTGTTTCAGCAGAGCGGGCATCAGCAGAAAGTGTAGGTCAGACGGCCTCCAACGTGGCAGCGGCCATCCACAAAGCCTCCTCGACGGCAATCTGGGGGACGCCCTTGACCTGCACCGCAGCGATGGCGATTCGTCGGGTTCCCCGTTCGACGCCGTAGCCCTCGGCCGTGGAGCCGAAGAGAAGGCCGACCGGTTTCATCTCGTCGGCGATCGTCAGCGTTCCCTGCGCCATCTCGCTCTCCACCCCCTCCAGCTTCTCCCCCGGAGCCGAATCGCGGATGCAGAGACTGCCGACGATGCGGTCGGCGTCGAAAGCGCGGAGCGCCACCCCCGTCTCAACGATCGCGATGTCGAGGGCGTCGGCGGGCAGTCCCTTGCTGCGGAAGCCGCCGTCGTAGAGGCGGTCGAGCATGAGCTGCTCGACAGCGGTGCGGGTGCGGTCCGGATCGAGCCCGATCTGGCGGTAGAAGACTCGGTAGGCCCAGGGGATCGGCCGTTCGCGCAGACGGATCGCCTGCGAGCCGTAGGTGCGATTGGAAAGGTCGCGCAGTCGCCGACGCACCGGATCGGGGCTCTTGCCGGGCTTGGCGTCCACCTCGACCCAGGCGATCCCCAGGCCCGGGAACTCGGAAGCGATGTGCGGGGCTACCCAGCCCTGCCGCGGCGCCGGGACCCAGCCCATCCGCTGCGCGGCGGCGCCGGACACCTCAGCTCCGCTCCGCCGCTCTAGTCGCGGCGAGCAGGCCGTCGACCCGGTCTTCGAGTTGACCGGCGGTGAGGTCGCCGATGCTTGCGTCCTGCAGGGTGCCGCCAGGGTAGGCGTAAGCAAAGGTGGGGCAGCCGCCGACCCCGTAAAGGCTGCCCACCGCCCCGTCGCGGTCGTAGCCAACCGGCATCGTCCAGCCGTGCTGACGAATCACGTCGCGCAGCGTGTCCCTGTCGTCATGGATGTCCAGCGAGAGGAAACCCACCTTTCCACGGTAGCGCCGATAGAGGCGCTCGACCACGTTCTGTTGTTCGACGCAGCCATCACCCTTGGTGAACCAGAACGAGATCACCAATGGTCGCCCGAAGAGGTCGCAGACGCGGATCGCTTCGGCGGTGCCGATCCGGCAGGCCGAGGTGCGCTGCGCGTCTTCGGGGCAGGGGAGCGAAGAGGTTTCACAGTCGTCCTGGGCGACGTTGGCGTCGCCTTCGAGTTCTCCCGCGCCTTCTGGGACGGCGAACTCCGGCAGCGGCCAGCGGGCAGGGAACTTGTCGAGACCCAGGGTTTCCCCTCCCCCACCGCCCCCGACCGTGTTGATCGTGGCGATGACGATCACCGTGAGGAAGAGCAGCCCGACGACGATCGAGTAGCGGTCCCTCATCGGTCTTCCAGTAGGAGCAAGGTGGCGGGCAGGACGAGCAGCACCCCGATCAGCGCCGCGCTGAGGTCGACCACGGTGACCGCGCCGAAGTCCCGCAGCATCTGGACTTCGCTGGCGATGAGGACGGCGAAGCCGGCGATCGCGGTGATACCCGAGGCAAGGACCGCCGCGCCGGTGCGCGAGTAGGCGCGCCGCAGCGCCTCCTCCACCCCGGCCCCGGTCTCTCGCTCCTGGTGGAAGCGCCCGACCAGCAACACCCCGAACTCGGTGGCGATCGCGATCGTCAACGCCCCCAGCGCCGCCGACATCGGATTAAGCGGGATGCCGGTGATCCAGAGGAGCAAAGAGGCCCAACCGGTGGCCAACACCGTCGGCACCAAAGGGACGAGGGCGCGGCGCCAAGAACGCCAAACGATGAGCAGAGCGGCGGCAACGAGCACGAGCCCGGCAAGCGTGAGCCAGTACCTGCTGTTGGATAGATCCGATGCCGACTGCGCCGCGATCACCGGCAGCCCCGCCAGCTCCACCTCCACCCCCGCCGGCGGCTCCCCAATCTCGCTTCGCACCCGGTCGATCAGCCTCTGCTGGTCGTCGAGGGACTGGGCACGTATGCCAAACGTCATCAGGGCCACATGGCCAACTTCCCCGGTCTTCGGGTCGATCGGCGCGATCTGCCGCAGCGCGTATGGCGACAGCGCCGCCAGCGTCCCTTCGATTCGTTCCTGCGTCGGCTTTTCGTTGCCGCGGATCAAGAAGTCCGAAAGAGCTGGCCCCGGGCATATTTCTGCAGTGAGACAACTCGGGTCTTCGCCTTCGAATCCGTTGCTTTCCAAAACCCGCTTCTTGAATCCCGCCATCCACTCGATCGTCGCCGGGTCGGTCAGATCAGGGGCCTTCACGCTGACGTCCAACTCCCCGGAGACACCGGTCGTCTCCTGCAATTCGTTCAGCCCTTCGACCGCCTTGACGTTCTGCGGCGCCAGCGACCGAATGTCGGAGACCGTTTCAACCTGAGTACCCACAGCCCAACCGACCACGGCGAGCGCCACCGCAACGCTTAGGACCATCTCCGGATACGCCCGCGCCACGGACAGCAAGCGACCTATGGGCAGGCGCCTCCCGCTGCCCGCGACAGGACCCGCCCGCCGCAACGCCAACGTCCCTAAGCCGGTAGTCAGCGCGAGCGCAAAGGCAATGGCGATGCCGAGAATCAGCAACCAGCCGAACCCGCGAACCATCGGAATCGGCGACAGCTGCAGCGCCAGGAAGCCGACTGCAGTCGCGAGCCAAGCAGCACCGATCGTGGGGGCGCCCGCGGCAGCCGCGTCCCTCGCCGACCCGGTCTCGTCGAACCTGGCTTGGAACTGAATCCCGTAGTCGACGGCAAGACCGATGAGGATGGGCAGCGCCGCAATCGACGCCATCGTCAGCGAGCCGCCGACGAGCGCAAGCAACCCGAAGGTGATCGCAACGGCCATCAGCGCGATCGCCAGTGGCAGCAGTGGCCATCTCGATCTGAAGACCAGGAACAGCACGATCGCCATCACCACGATCGCGATCGCGAAGAGGATCAGCAGCGCGTCCTTCAACGCCCGCGAGACTCCGTCGATCACGACTGGCGCGCCGGAGACAACGTAGCGGCCGCCTTCGAGGGTGAAGCAGGGGGCGGGCTTGCTGCCTTCTTTGCACGCCTTGCGCGGCGTCGTTTCGTGAACCGCCGCTTCGATCAGCTGGATCGCCCGGTGCCGCTCGGATTCGCTCAGGTCCGGCTTCAGCCGGATGATGATCTGGGCCGATTTCGCGTTGGGGAAGATGTAGGAGAGGCGGGCCTTCGGCGTCCCCCGCGGACGGGCCAAATCGAAGACGACGGTGGCGACGAATTCTTCGTTGTCGATGCTGGGGAGGCTGGTGATCCCGTACTTGGTCGCCACCGCCAGTAGGTATTCCCTGAACTTGGCCGCCGGCACATGTTCGGCCAGCCGCCGCAGCTGGGTTTCGATCTGCACCACCGACTCGTTGAGGAAGGTGGCGGGGCCGGTGAGGAACTCGACCGCCCCCATTTCGGCCAGTTCCGCGCAAGGCCCCGGGATCGGCTTCACCCCCTTCGGCACCTTGCCCGAGAGACAGCCCTCGAGCCGCAGCAGCCTGAAGATGTTCTGGGTGAGGATCAGCTGCGGCAGTTCGCCCTTGACGAGGACGACGACCGGTTCTTCGCCGAAGTCCTCGCGGACCTGCTGCGTCGCCTTATAGGCAGCCGAGTCCGAGTCGACGAGGGTGCCGACCCCGGCGTCGGTTGGGATCTGCGTCGCCCCGATCGCGGCGCCCACCGCGACGAGGGCCGTAACCGCCAGCAGCGGCCGCGCGTGTCCAGCCGCCCACGCCGCGACGCGCCCGAACCAGCTTCCAGCGCCCAACCTCAGTCCATCGAGAGCGGCCCGGTGACGTCAGCGTTGAGGAACTGGCTGACGAACGGGTTGCTCGAATCGAACAGCTCCTCTTTGGGTCCGGACTCGACGATCTTGCCGCTCCACAGCACGGCGATGAAGTCGGCGATGCGGCGAGCGGTACCGAGGTCGTGGCTGATCACCAGGTAGCAGCCGCCGTTCTCGGCGTGGACCTCGCGGATCAACTCGCAGAGCAGCGCGGTGCGGACCGGGTCGAGGCCCGAGTCGGGCTCGTCGAACATCACGATCGCCGGTTCCAGCACCAGCGCCCGGGCGAAGCCGGCGCGCTTGCGCATGCCGCCGGAGAGCTCGTTCGGCATCTTGTAGGTCGCCTCGGAGAGGCCGACCTCCTTGAGGCGCCGGTTGACGATCTCGCCGATCTCCTCCTCGCCTTTGTCGGTGTGCTGCCGCAGTGGGAAGGCGACGTTGTCGTAGATGTTCATCGAGCCGAACAGCGCCCCGTCCTGGAACAGCAGGCCGAACTTTTTCCGCACCTCGAAGAGTTCGTCGTCGGTCATGTTCGGGATCGACTCGCCGTGCACGAGCACGTCGCCCGAGTCGGGGTAGAGCAGGCCGACGATGTGCTTGATCAGCACGCTCTTGCCAGTCCCCGAGGGGCCGAGCACCATCGAAACCTGGTTCTCCGGCAAGCCGAGGTTGAGGCCGTTGAGGATGCGGGCGCGGCCGAACTGCTTGACCAGGTCGATGATCTCGATCGCGTCCTCGCCGCCGTGGTCGCGCTTGACGCCGGTGTGGAATTTGTACGGGTCGTGGTCGGTCGGGTTGACCCCGGGGATGACGAAGTCACGCCCCATGGTCGCCCCGTCCTCGCTCACGTAGGGACCCTCGTCGGTGGCGCTTTCGGGATGCGAGGCCGGCGGGCGCTCCGCCTCGACCGGATCCGCCATCTCGGCGCTGGTCTCGGTCTCGGCCTCGTACCCGGCCTCCTCGCTCTCGTTGAAACGCTCCTGCTCGTCGCTCGGCAAGTCAGCCTCCTATCGGCGCACGTGGGTTGGCCCCCCAGAAGACAAGGGTTCCAAGCATCCCGATGATGTGGACTAAGACGATGTTGAGGACCATCGACTTCGCCGTCGCGGTCCCGACCCCGACCGGCCCTCCGGACGCGGTGTAGCCGTAGTAGCACCCGACCATCACGATCGCCGTCGCCATGAACATTCCCTTGATCAGGCTGAAGATCAGGTCGGGGGGGTTCTGGAACATCCAGAAGATCAGGAAGTAGCCACCGGAGGAGACGTCGCCGATCTGCTTGACGACGGCGAGGTAGCTGGCCAGGTACATGATCCCGATCCCGACCAGGTACATGAACGGGAAGGCGATCCAGGCGGCGAGCAGGCGGGTGGCGCAAAGGAAGGTCACAGGCGGCACCCCCATCACCTCGAGCGCATCGATCTCGTCGGAGATCCGCATCGCCCCGAGCTCGGCGACGATCCCGGTCCCGACCTTGGCCGCCAGCATGTAGCCGAAGGCGTAGGGCATGATCTCGCGCAGGTCGCACCAGGCCGAGAAGACGCCGGCGTAGGCGGGCGCGCCCTGGGCACGCAGCAGGTAGGCCCCCTCGATCCCGCACTGGAGGCCGAGGATGAAGACGAGGCCCCAGATGATCAGGGCCGAGCCGAGGATCAGGATCCCGGCCTGGCGCAGGCTCTCGCCGAAGAAGCGCAGCACCCGGCCCGAGTAGACGAGGCCGGCGACACGGGAGCTGAAGCGGGCGATCTCGCCGAAGGAGTCGAGCCAGCCACGGGGGATCGCGAGCCAGGCGTTCATCGGATCGTCTGCAGCTCCGGGTTGGTCGCGAGCAGGGTCTGGGTGAAGGCGTAGTTGAAGGCGAAGACGCCCATGAAGGCGATAACGACGGCCTCGTTGACGGCGCGGCCGACGCCGGCGGCGCCGCCGGAAGCGGTCATCCCCTTGTAGGAGCAGACGACGGCGATGATCGCACCGAACAGCGTGCACTTGATCACCGAGCCCCAGAGGTCGGTGATCGAGGCGTTGGAGAAGAGGGTGGCGAAGAAGCCGCCGAGCGGCTGGTGGTAGAGCATCTCGGTGAGGATGCCGCCGCTGATCCCGAAGACCAGGGCGTAGATGTCGAGCAGGCCGGTGATCAGCATCAGCGCCAGGAAGCGCGGCACGACCAGGTTCTTGATCGGGTCGACGCCGAGCACCTGCAGGGCATCGAGCTCCTCGCGGATCTTCCGGGCGCCGAGGTCGGCGGTGATCGCGGTGCCGGCGACGCCGGCGACGACGACCGCGGTCACGAAGGGCGCGAACTCGCGGATCGAGGCAAGGACGAAGAAGCCGCCAAGACGGTCGAGGGCACCGAAGAGCGAGAGGAAGTTGGCCGCCTGCAGGCCCGGAGCGCCAAAGCCGAAGGCGACGGTTGAGACCAACAGCGGGAACCAGCAGAGCTGCAGGGCGAAGAGGAACTGGCCGATGAACTCCTCGCCATAGGGATACGGCGGTTTGACCGCAGAAACGATCGTGCGAGCGGTGAGGATCATCATCTCCCCCACCTGTTCGAACAGCGACTTAGCGGGCAAGAAAGCCCTGTTGACCGCGGATCCGACCATCTGCTCCTCCGTCCGAGCCGGTGCCGCACGCGCGCGGCACCCCACTCGGGAGCGGAGTCTAGGGGATCGACCACCCCCCTCTGTTGGCCGCGTGTTGAGATCGCGCTAACCCGCCGCTGGGGTGGGAAATGCCTGCGAGGGCGGCCAAACCCCGTGGTATGTTCGGGCCGCTTTGCGGGGGACCGGACGACATTCCCGGAACGCCCGCCTCCAGGCCATCGCGACGGGGTTGGTAGCGCTGGCGGTGGCGGCGCTGCTCGCTGCCTGCGGCGGCTCGGAATCCTCCTCGAACGGCGAACCGACCGGCACCTTCCACATCAAGGTGACCGAAGCGAGCTTCCCCGCCAAACAGGACCTCGGCCAGACCTCGCTGCTGGCGCTCGGCATCCGCAACACCGGCAAGCGGACTGTGCCGGGATTGACCGTGACCTTCACGATCGCCGGCAAGCAGGGAGTCGATTCCTCGCTGCCGTTCGGAGTCAGCGACCAGTCGTCCGAACTCGCCCAGCCGGAACGGCCGGTCTGGGTTCTGGCCCAAACCTACCCCCGCCTGCACGGCTCTTCCGACCCGGGCGGGGCCACGACCTCGAACCGCAAGACCTTCGCCTTCGGTCCGCTGAAGCCGGGCCAGACGACGAAAGCGGTCTGGAAACTGAGCGCGGTGCGGGCTGGCAAGTACACCCTGCTCTACAGCGTTGACGCGGGGCTCAGCGGCAAGGCGCGGGCGGAGACGACCAATGGCGTCGCCCCCGGCGGCTCGTTCCAGACCGAGATCACCGAAGAACTGCCGGAAACCGAAGTGACCGACAACGGCGAAATCGTTGAAGTCAAGGAAGGCAAGTAGGGCCTCTACAGCGGCGGCGCTGCTGGCGCTGCTGATAACCCTGGCGCTTCCTGCCTGCGGGTCGGCGAGCGATACGACCGGCCGCAGCTCCACTTCCACCGGCGAGTCCCGGCCGCACCGCACCGGCGTCGCCCTGAAGAAGATCGGCTCCTTCGACGCCCCGGTCTACGTCGCCGGAGCCCCGGCCTTCCCCAAGCTCCTCTTCGTAGTCGAACAGCCGGGGAAGATCGCCGTGCTCAAAGGCGGTCACCGGCTTCGCAAGCCCTTCCTCGACATCCGCGGCGACGTCTCCGACGGCGGCGAGCGTGGCCTGCTCTCGGTCGCCTTCCCGCCGGACTACGCGCGCAGCGGGCGCCTCTACGTCTATTACACGGATAGCGACGGGAATATCCGCATCGACGAATTCAAGCGCGCGAGCGCGACCCGAGCGGAGCCGAGCTCGCGGCGCAAGGTGATCGTGATCCCCCACCCGGTCAACTCCAACCACAACGGCGGCCAGCTGCAGTTCCACGGCGACCTCCTCTACTTCGGGACGGGAGACGGCGGCTCTGGCGGCGACCCGCCGAACAACGCCCAGAACAAGGATGTGCTGCTGGGCAAGCTGCTGCGAATCGACCCGCGCCCCTCTGGCGGCAAGCCTTACTCGGTGCCGACCGACAACCCCTTCGTCGGCAAGCCGGGGCGCGACGAGATCTACAGCTACGGGCTGCGCAACCCCTTCCGCTTCTCCTTCGACGGCTCGCGGATCGCGATCGGCGACGTCGGTCAGAACGAGTTCGAGGAGCTCAACTACACCACGGTCGCCGCCGCCAGCGGCGCCAACTTCGGTTGGGACGCCTTCGAGGGCTTCTCCAAGTACACCGACGAAAATAGCGGCACCCCCGATCCGGGCGGCACCGTCAAACCGATCTTCGCCTACAGCCACAGCCGCGGCGGCAGCTGCTCGATCATCGGCGGCTACGTCGTCCGCGACCCCCGTCTGCGCGCTCTGCGCGGCCGCTACCTCTACGCCGACCTCTGCGAGGGGCAGCTGCGCACCCTCGTCCCCCACCTAAAGCGCGCCTCCGGCGATCGCAAGTTAGGTCTCCACGTCGCCAGTCCCACCTCTTTCGGCGAAGACGACCAGCACCACCTCTACGTGGCCTCCCTCGAAGGCCCCGTCTATCGCCTGGTCCCCCGCTAAGTCACAGAAAATTTTCAGTCCGCGCGAAAGCTGTTGCAATTTTTTGTCTACACTTGCCATCATGCCGACGATGGTGAGAGAAGCCTGGACCGCTGAGCGCCTCGACGACCTCAAGGACCACATGGACGAGGGCTTCCGCGAGGTCAAAGCCGAGATCAAGTCCACCCGTGCAGAGCTCAAGGGGGAAATCCGAGAGCTCAGGGAAAAGATGGATGCAAAGTTCGACAGGCTGACCTACACCCTGATCGCCGCTCTGATCGGCCTCCTCGCCACCCATTACCTCGGCTGAGGGTTGCGTCGCGCTCCCGTCCGGGTACATTTGGCTGACCAGCCAAACGGGTGACGAAGGGAGCAGCGGTGGAGAGCGGAACGGCGGCGCGGAGCACCGAGACGAACGGAGCGAACGGGGCCTCAGCGGCAGCTGAGTCGATCGAGGTCCACAATCCGGCCACCGGCGAGGTGATCGCGAACGTCCCGGTCGACTCGCCCGAGGCGGTCGCGGCGACCGTAAAACGCGTCCGCGCCAACCAGCCCGAGTGGGAGGCGATGGGGATCGAGGCGCGCTACCACTGGCTCGGCAAGCTGCGCGACTGGCTGCTCGACAACCAGGAGCGGGTGCTCGACACGATGCAGCGGGAGACCGGCAAGGTCCGCGCCGACGCCGAGAACGAGCCGACCTACCTCGCCGACCTGATCAACTTCTACGGCGCCCGCGCCGCCAAATACATCGGCGAGGAGAGCGTCCGCCCCCACACCCCGCTGCTCGCCTCGAAGAAGCTGCGGGTCCAGTACCGCCCCCACCCGGTGGCCGGGATCATCAGCCCCTGGAACTTCCCGCTGATCCTCTCCCTCGGCGACGCGGTGCCGGCGCTGCAGGCGGGCTGCGCCGTGGTGATCAAGCCTTCGGAGTTCACGCCACTCGGAATCGCTGAGGTGATCGAAGCCTGGAAGCACGAGATCGGCGGCCCCGACGTCTTCGACTGCGTGCAGGGGATCGGCGAGACCGGTGGTGCGCTGGTTGACGAGGTCGACTTCATCCAGTTCACCGGCTCCGACCGCACCGGCCGCAAAGTGATGGCTCGGGCGGCGGAGACGCTGACGCCGGTCAGCCTCGAGCTCGGCGGCAAGGACCCGATGATCGTCCTCGCCGACGCTGACCTCGACCGCGCCGCCAACGCCGCGGCCTGGGGCGGGATGATGAACTCGGGCCAGATCTGCATGTCGGTGGAGCGGATCTACGTCGAGGAGCCGGTCTACGACGCCTTCGTCAACAAGCTGACGGCGGAGGTCGGCAAGCTGCGCCATGGCGGCGATGACGGAGAGGTCGGCGCGATGACCTCTCCCCGCCAGATCGACATCGTCGAGGACCACGTCGACGATGCCCTCGGCTCGGGCGCCCGCGCGCTGACCGGCGGCAAGCGCGTGCCTGGCCCCGGCGACTACTTCGAGCCCACCGTCCTGGTCGACGTCGACCACTCGATGAAGGTGATGCGCGACGAGACCTTCGGCCCCGTGGTCGGGGTGATGAAGGTGCGCGACGCTGACGAGGCAGTGCAGTTGGCCAATGACACTCGCTACGGCCTCTCCGGGGCTGTGTTCGGCGAGCGCGAGCACGCGGAGCAGGTCGCGCGCCGGGTCGAGTGCGGGGCGATCAACGTCAACGATGTCCTCGTCAACTACTTCGCCACCGACGTGCCGATGGGCGGCTGGAAGCAGTCCGGCATCGGCTCCCGTCACGGCGAACCCGGAATCAAGAAGTACTGCCGCAGCGAGTCCCTCGTGATCACCCGCTTCGGCGGCAAGCGCGAGCCGGGCTGGTTCCCCTACACCAAGTCCCGTCGCCGCCTGATCGCCCCCTTGGTCCGCTTCATGAACGCCCGCGACTGGCGCCGGCGGCTTGGGCTGAAGCGGTAGGGACGAAGCTGCCTTGTAGGGAGGGGTGGGTGTCCCTCTCGCTTCCTGGGTTCCTCGCCTTTAACTGGCCGTCTCTCGCCAAGTGGTCTGTGCGAGGAACAGGACGCCGGTCGCGAGAGGGACACCCACCCCTCCCCGATCGCGCCCCGGCAGACGCCCTCAGACGGTGGCTTTCGCGGGAGCTTTTGTGACCCCGTACCCTTTCTAAGTTCATGGCTGAGCGTGACTACATAGGTGCAACGAGGGAGCGGGTTGTCGTCTTCGACGGCGGCATGGGTGCGACCTTGGAGCAGTTCGAGCTGACCGAGGAGGACTACGGGGGGCTCCAGGGCAAATGTCACGAGGCGCTGGTGCTCAACCGGCCTGACGTGATCGAGGGGGTGCACCGCTCGATGCTGGAGGCCGGCGCCGAGGTGGTCGAGACCGACTCCTTCCAGGGCTCGCGGCTGAAGCTCGAAGAGTGGGGGCTCGGCGAGCAGACGCTGGAGATCAACCGTGGGGCGGCCGAAATTGCTCGTCGCGCCGCCGGCGAGGATCGCTTTGTGGCCGGCTCGATCGGGCCGACCGGCTTCCTCCCTGCTTCTACCGACCCGACGCTGGGGAACATTTCCTTCGGCCGCCTGGTCGAGGTCTTCGCCGAGCAGGCGCAGGGGCTGGTCGAAGGCGGCGCCGACCTGATCATGATCGAGACCGCCCAGGACATCCTCGAGGTGAAGGCGGCGATCTTCGGCGCCCGCGAGGCCTTCAAGCAGACCGGCCGCAGGTTGCCGATTCAATGCAGCGTCTCGCTACTGCCAAACGGCGGCAAGATGCTGCTCGGTACCGACATCCAGTCGGTGCTGACGACGCTGACCGCGCTTGAGATCGACGTGATCGGGCTTAACTGCTCGACCGGACCGGAGGACATGCGCGATGCGATCCGCTTCCTCGGCGAGACCTCGCCGCTACCGGTCCACTGCATCCCCAACGCCGGCCTGCCCTTCCAGGGCCCCGACGGCGAGACCATCTTCCCCGAAGAGCCCGAGCCGCTGGCCGCCACCCTCGGCGAGTTCGTCGAACGCTTCAGCATCGGCATCGTCGGCGGCTGCTGCGGCACCACCCCCGCCCACGTCGCCGCGATCCGCGAGCGGGTCGACGGGCGCGTCCCCGGCGAGCGCCCCGCGCCGGGCCAGATCGAGGTCTCCTCAATGATGACCTCGACGCCGCTGGTGCAGGAGCCGCGCCCGACCCTGGTCGGCGAGCGGGTCAACTCGCAGGGCTCGAAAAAAGCCAAGGAACTGCTGCTCGCCGACGACTACGACGGCCTCGTCCAGGTCGCCGAAGACCAGGTCGAAGGCGGCGCCCACGTGCTCGACACCTGCGTCGCCCTGACCGAGCGCCAGGACGAGGACGAGCAGATGAAGGCGGTGGTGAAGCGGGTCTCGCTCACCCAGCCGGCGCCGATCCAGGTCGACTCGACCGAACCCGAGGTGATCAAAGCCGCGCTCGAGCAGATCCCCGGCCGCGCAATCGTCAACTCGATCAACCTCGAGGCGGGGCGCGACAAGGCCGACGTGGTGATCCCGCTGGCGAGGGAACACGGCGCCGCCCTCATCGCACTCACTATCGACGAGGAGGGGATGGCGAAGACGGCCGCGCGCAAGGTCGAGATCGCCGAACGCATCCGCGACATCGCCTGCGAGGAGCACGGCCTCGACCCCGAGGCGCTGATCTTCGACGCCCTCACCTTCACCCTCACCACCGGCGACGAGGAGTGGAAGCCCTCGGCGGTGGAGACGATCGAGGGGATCCGCCGGATCAAGGCGGAGATCCCCGGCGTCAAGACCTCGCTCGGGGTCTCCAACGTCTCCTTCGGCGTCTCGCCGCGCCCGCGCGCGGTCCTCAACAGCGTCTTCCTCCACCACTGCGTCGAGGCGGGGCTCGACCTGGCGATGGTCAACCCCAACCACATCACCCCCTATGGCGAGATTCCGGAGGAGGAGCGGGAGCTAACCGACGACCTCGTCTTCAACCGCCGCGACGACGCGCTCGAGCGCTTCATCTCCCACTTCGAGTCGAAAGGCGAGGAGGCGGAGGCCGAGGCGGCCGACCCGACTGAGGGGATGGAGCCCGAGGAGGCGCTGCACTGGCACATCCTGCGCCGCAAGAAGGACGGTGTCGAGGAGTGGATCGACCGCTCGGTCGAGAAGATCGGCGCGGTCCCGACCCTCAACGAGGTGCTGCTGCCGGCAATGAAGGAGGTCGGCGACAAATTCGGTGCCGGCGAACTGATCCTCCCCTTCGTCCTGCAGTCGGCGGAAGTGATGAAGCGCGCCGTCGCCCAACTGGAGAACTACCTGGACCGAATCGAGGGGCACACCAAGGGCAGGGTCGTGATCGCAACCGTCTTCGGCGACGTCCACGACATCGGCAAGTCGCTCGTCAACACCATCCTCACCAACAACGGCTACACCGTGATCGATCTCGGCAAGCAGGTGCCGATCGACGCGATCATCGAGGCCGCGGTCGAGAACGAGGCCGACGCGATCGGCCTCTCGGCCCTGCTGGTCTCCACCTCGAAGCAGATGCCGACCTGCATCGCCGAGCTGCACCAGCGAGGACTCGAGTTCCCGGTGCTGATCGGCGGCGCCGCGATCAACCGCGACTTCGGCCGCCGCACGCTCTACCCGAAGGGCAAGGAGTCCGACGAGATCTACGAGCCCGGCGTCTTCTACTGCAAGGACGCATTCCAGGGCCTGGACACGATGGACGCCTTGGTCGACGAGGAGGCGCGAGCAGCCCTGGTTGAGCGGATCAAGGCTGAGGCGAAGCAACTACGCGAGAAGCCGGTGGTGATCGACAACGCGCCAGCGACGACCGACGACAGCGTCCGTTCCGGCGCCCGCACTGACGTACCGATCCCGCAGCCTCCCTACTGGGGCGCGCGCGAGGTGTCGGTCGACCTCGAAGACGTCTTCCCCTACCTCGATCGCCACGTCCTCTTCAAGCTGCACTGGGGTGGCCGCGGCGTCAAGGGGGACGCTTGGCGCGAGCTCGTCGAGGGCAACGACGAGGAGGAGGGCTTCGCGCCGCGGCTGGAGCGGATGTGGCGTGAGCAGGACTACCTTCACCCCCGCGCCCGCCTCGGCTACTTCCCCTGTAACGCCGACGGCAACGAGCTGGTCGTCTTCGACCCCGAGGACCACGACCGCGAGCTCGAGCGCCTCGTCTTCCCGCGCCAGCCGCGCCACGACCGCATCTGCCTTGCCGACTTCTACCGCCCGCTGGCAAGCGGCGAGCGCGACGTCGTCGCCCTGCAGGGCGTGACGGTCGGCCCCGAGGTGACCGAGCTGATCGAGCGACTGGAGAACGAAGGTGAGTTCGCTGAGCAGCTCTACGTGCACGGACTCGGCGTGCAGTCAGCCGAGGGCCTGGCCGAGTGGCTGCACTCAGACATCCGCCGCCAGCTGGGAATCGAGCCTGACCAGGGGCGCCGCTACTCCTGGGGGTATCCCGCCTGCCCCGACCAGTCAGAGCACGAGAAAGTCTGGCGGCTGCTCGATCTGGAAGCGATCGGCATGACCCTCTCGGATGGCCATGCGGTGATGCCCGAGCAATCGACGGTGGCGATCGTCGCCCACCATCCCCAGGCCGTCTACTTCGGGATGAAGTCCGGCTTCATCCCCGAGGACAAGGCGCCGGACGAGCTGATCGCCGGTACGGCTCGCGGCGGCGAGTTGCCGCCCGAGTCCGAGCCGGAGGCAGCCGACGAGGGCGAGAGCTCCGAAGAGACCCCCGCCCCAGAACTCAGCCGCTGAACGGTTCCGGCATCTCTGCCGGATGCAACGCCGGACGCTGCCAGTTGCGGCCTTCGTAGGCCTCCTCGAAACCAGCGGACTGCAGGTTGCCGACGATCGCCGACCAGGACCCCAGATCGCATTCGCCGACCTCGACGAAGACGGTGTGGCATCCCGCCCGGTGAGCGTCGAGTAGACGCCGGTGCAGGAGCGCGGCATTGCAGCCGCGCCCACGCGCTTGCTCGAGCGTCTGTCCCGCCCCGAGCTGGGCGACCCCGTCGGCGATCAGCATCGAACCGGTAGCGACTGGAACCTCTTCCGTTCCCAGCGCAGCGGTGTAGCACTGCCAGCCCTCGCGCTGGGGCAAGGAGAAGAAAAGCGTCCCCGCCACCAGCGGCATGTCCAGGGCTTCAGCCGCAATCGTGCTCAGCCCTTCACCTTCGGCTTCATCTTCTCCCAGCCGGTACACGACGATGCTGGGGTCGACGTGGAAGTCGGGTGGAGATCCGTCGCGGACCAGTTTGACCCACCCCGCTCCGCGCTCATACCCCCGCTCATCCAGCCAGGCTTCAGCCTCCACCGCATCGGGTCGACTGGCAGCCACGGGAATGCGGTAATCGACTTCGCGAGCCCGCATCCATTCGATTGCCGCCGCTAGGTACCCGTCCGCTACTGCGCCGGGCTCTGCGGCTCCCTGGATCTGTTGCAGCAGGTGAACTTCCGGCAGGTCGCCAAAGGCGGTGGCCTGCACGGGTCCAAAACTCCTTACTTCGACACCGGATTCGGAAACTGCTTCCGGAACTACTGAATCCCACATGTCGCGCCGGAAGCGTTGCGCGACTCTCTCCAATACTGCTGAGTCGTATCTCACGGCTCCCCTTCCCGAGTTCGCGTGAGTGCTTGGCCGATTACTCGACTCTATGCACATTACTGCGGACCCGTCAAGGAACCCAGTCCATCTGGCTAAACGAGTCACGCCTGACGCAGAAGGCGGGCTGGCTGCCCAGTCGGATGGAAACCTGGCGCCAGCCGCGCGCCCTCTAGCTAGGAGTGCCGGCCTGGGAATGGTGGCAGCACGCCTTCGGGGCCATCCTAGCCCATTACATCAGGGTTTTTTATCGGATGAAGAACTTTTTTAATGAGGTACGAGGAGCGTCTTTACTAAGCGACGCCTTCGCGCTTGGCGTCGTTCGAACGAGCGCGAGGATGTGGCTCCAGCCGAACCGGCGCCGTCGAGAGGGCCTGCACCCGCAGGTCACTCCAGGTCAACCCCTCCCGCACCAGAGCCGGCAGGCCAAGGGCAACGGCGGTGGCGATCTCGACCGCCTGCAGGATCACGCCGTAGGCGAGGGCGTCGGCCGTGCTGACGCCGAAACCGGTGTGCAGGACGCTGATCACCGCGATCTGGAAGACCCCGATGTTGGAAGGCGTCGCCGGCACCACCGCGGTGACGTTGACGGCGAAGAGGACCGCGGCCGCGGCGCCGATCCCGGCCCGGCCGTCGAGGCCCAGGGCGTAGAGCAGAGCCCAGCAGGCGGCGAGCTGGATCGCCCAGGCAGTCAGCTGGGCCACAGTCGCCGCCGTTCCCCGACGCGGATCGCGGAAGACGGTGAGGCCGGCGCGGACCTGCACCAGCGCCCGGTGGATCGCCCCGCCGAGCCGAGCGAGACGGCCGTTGCCGTTGCGCCGCATCAGCAGCGGCGCGCAGAGAACCACGAGGAGGATGAGTAGGGGCACGAGGCTGAAGAGGAAGATCTGCTTGGTGCCGGAATGGAAGAGCGGCGTGGTCGAGACGATGATCACGCCGAGTAGGACCAGGGCGACGAGGTTCAGCATCGTCTGCGAGACCAGGGTGCCGAGCAGGACCGGGAAGGTTTCGCGCATGCGGCCGGTGCGCCGCGCCAGCGTCAGCGCGCGAGCCGGCTCCCCCAGGCGCGCCGGCAGGGTCGCCGACATGAAGACGCCGATCATCGTCGCCGAGGTGACGTCGCGACGGCGGATCGGCCTGTTGGGCAGGGCGGCGCGCGCGATCCAATACCAGGAGGCGGCGCGGAAGAAGAGTGAGCTAGCCATCAGGGCGCAGGCGATCAGGACCCAGGTCAGGTTCGAGCGGACGATGCTTTCGACGACGTTGTCGAGGCCGACCTTCCGCGCGGCGAGGACGGTCAGCCCGACGCCCATCGCCCCGGCGACCCCGAGGCCGACGCGGCGAGCGACGACCCGTCCTTTTTTACCGGCCTGCGCCAGCGGCGGGTCGAGCGAGGGCAGACGCTCCGCCGGCCGCTTCGGATTCCCGTCGGCGGGTCGGAAGCCGGCCCAGTGGGCGAACTTCTCGCCCGCGGCGACTGGCTTCGGCGCCTCGATCGCGCGCTCGTAAACATCGGTGACCTGATCGGCCACGCGCGGCCAGGCGTAGCGCTGGGCGCTGCGGCGGGCGGCCTCTCCCATCTCCCGCAGTCGCTCCGGCTCGTGGTGGATCCGCTGCAGCTCCTCGGCGAGCCGCTGCGGGTCGCCCGGCGGGACCAGCATCCCGTCGACGCCGTCGCTGACGACGTCGCTGTAGCCGGCGATGGCAGAGGCGATCACCGGCGTGCCGGCGGCGAAAGCCTCGGTCAGGACCATGCCGAAGCTCTCGCCGGAGAGCGAAGGGGCGCAGAGGACGTCGGCCTGGTGCAGCTCGCGCCAGAGGGCCTCGCCGGAGACGCGCCCGCGGACGTCCATGAAGCGCAGCAGGTCAGAGTCGGCGACGTAGCGGAGCACGTCCTCGCGCTCGGCGCCGATCACGGTCAGCTTGCAGGGCACGTGCTCGACCAGGGCATTGAAGGCGGTGAGGAGGATCGGCAGCCCCTTGCGCTCCTCCGGCCTGCCAACGAAGAGGATCTTCAGGTCCTCACCCGGCTCGACCGGGTCGCTCGGGGCGGCGTCGACGTCGACCCCGTTGGGGACGATCGTGTACTCGCCGCCGAACCAGCGCCGACCGGTCCAGGCGGCGGCCTCGGAGACGGCAATCCGTGCCGAAAGCCGGTTGAAGAGGCGGCGCGCGCCGACGGCGTTGGCGATGTAGTTCGGCAGCGGCTTCGTCGAGTAGGTGTGGAAGGTCCCGACGACCGGATCGCGGGCGGCGAGGGTGGTGTTCCAACCGACCAGAGGCACCACGGGCTCGTGGACGTGGATGACGTCGAATTCGCCGGCGCGGATGAGGCGGCGGGGGACGATGACTCCGCCCACCGGGAATGGCGCCAGGTTCGAGACCGAGCCGTTCGCGCCGAAGCCCATCGTGCGCCCCACCGGGACCAGATAATCCGGCAGCTCGCGCCCTTCGGCCTGCGCCCGGTGCAGGACTCGGCTGACCCGCCCGGGCGGGTCGACAGGAGCGATGACGCGGACATCGTGGCCTCGTCCGAGGAACTCCTCGGCGAGAGCCTCAACGTGCCGGTTCACCCCGCCCTGGTAGGACCAGGAATATGGCGAGACGAGACCTATGCGCACGGGTCGATTAAGGGTAGATCATCGCCCGGCAGCGGCACAGAGCGTCTAACCGCTGATTTTGCCGTGTTCCGACCAGGCGAAGCTGAGGAAGACGAGCAGGTAGGCGGTGCCTATCTCGAGCAGGAGGGCGCCGGAGTCGTTGGCGAGAGTGCCGATCGCGGTGGCAGCCAACGCCCCCAATAGCCCAGCCCGCATCGCCGGGACGCCCTCCAGCCATGCTCGGAGGCTTTCTCGCCGCACGTAGGCAAATACTGCGATTGCAAAGACCACCGGCAGGAACGCCAGCAGCACCGGCCGGGCGAAGCTGTGAGCGGAGAGCTGGAGGCGACGTTGGGCGACGTCGGCGAGGTCCCCCAGGCCGCCGGCGTCGAGCACCGAGCGGGTCAGGTGGGCGTTGGCGCCGCTGACGAGGTCGATCAGCGCCAGCAGAGCGAGGACCACAAAGGGAGCGGCAATCACTGCTAGGCCCGCCGTGCGCCTGCCGCGACCGGCAACGACTGCCGCCGCGACCGCCGCGCCGACCGGGAAGACGATCGCCGCGCCGACGTCGGCGCCGAAGCGCCCGGCGGCGAAGACGAAAGCGGCAACAAGCCCGGTGGCGGCGAAGGTCGCGGCAGCAGAGCGTCGCGGCAGTTGCGGCGCGAAGCCGGCCAGGACTGCCCCGGTCCCGGCCACCACCAGCACAGCCAGCAGCGCCTCGAGCTCGTTACCGATCCCGTAGAACCGCACGCCGAGCCCGGGGTTCGGCCCGAGCAACGAGAGCGAGGTCAGCGGCGAGCCGGCGATCACGTCGATCGCGTAGGCCAGCACGGTCAGCGTCGATGCGACGGCCAGCGCCCGGTATCCCGGCAACAGCAGCAGCGTCAGCCCGGCCAAGGCAGGCGAAAGCAGGAGCATCAGCAGCTGTTCCGTCGTCTCCCCCGGTTCGAGCGCCGCTCCCAGCAAGAGCACAAGCGGCAGGTAGACGATCGCGAGGCCGACGACGCGCACGGCGGGTCGCGCCAACCGGCCGCGGCTGAGGAGGGCGACCAGCGCCAGCGCCACCAGCCAGATGACGATGTTCAGGCCGATCACCGGCCCACGCCGCGAGGAGATCACGTCCATCCGCTCGACCAGGGATTCGATCGACGCCGGATCAACCGCCCTCTCCGACCGGATCGGCTGCCCTGACATCTGCGACGGCACGTCGATCCCGAACTGCCGCAGGATCGTCGGCGCCACGTCGGTCGAGAGCACGTAGCCGTTCGTCCGCGTGCTGTCGGAGGTGAGGTTGCCATCGAACCCCTCGCCGGAGATCCCCATCGGCAGCGGCTCGTCCGACTTGCCGGTCGGGCGGGCGATCGCGATTAGCAAGTCGTAGCTCCCCCTAGGTGGAAGACGGTCGAGGGAGGCCCCCCGAACTGCGAAATCGGATGCACGGCCCGCCGCCGCCAGCGTCGAGCTCAGCAGCCCCGGGACGATGTCGGCGGGAGCGGATTCGGCCCGCTCGACTACTTCGCCCCACCAGCGCGCTCGGTCCCCTTCGAGCTCGGGCAGAGGCTCGCCGTAGAGCGAGTCGAAGACGCGATTCCCCTGGCCAATGTCGAGGTAGGTCTGCTCAGGCGGCACCGTCCCCAGTCCGGCGCTCATCACCCCAGGCGACAAACCGGCTTCCGCCAGTTCGGCAACGGTCGTATCGCTCGGCAGCCAGGCCAGGACGACCCGCTGCCGCCCCGCTGCGGCCGAAGAGGCCACCAGAGCCAGCCCCAACAGAAGCAGCGCTATCGTGGCTCCGATGGCCGATCGCACTTTCGCCAAGTTCAGCTTCTTCAAGATCGATCCAGCCTGGCGCCGTCGGGATCCGGAGCTCCGGGCCGCCGACAAGCGGGAGTTTCTGGCCGCCTGCGAGGACTTCGCCGTCGACCGCTCGCTGCGCGCTTACTCAACCATAGGAACGCGGGGCGACGTCGACCTGGTGCTGCTGACGCAGAGTCCGAACCTCAACGACATCCACACCTTCCACGTCGTCCTCGGCCAAAGCGGGTTGGCGAAATGGACGAGGACGCCGCACTCGTTCCTCTCGATGACCAAACGTTCGCCCTACTCCGAGGAGCAGGCCCGGCCCGAGATCTGCACGACCGAGCGCAAGTACCTCTTCCTCTACCCGATGGTCAAGCAGCGCCGTTGGTACGGGCTGCCGCCGGAGGAGCGCGGCCGAATCATGAAAAGCCACATCGAAGTCGGCCGCCGCTACCCCGAGATCACGATCAACACGACCTACTCCTACGGGATCGACGACCAGGAGTTCGTCGTCTGCTTCGAGGGCGACGACCCTGGCGAATTCCTCGACCTCGTCAACGAGCTGCGGCCGACCGAGTCGAGCGAGTACACCGAGCGCGAGACGCCGATCTTCACTTGCGTGGCGATGTCGGTCGGCAAGGCGCTGGACGCGCTCGACGGCACCCCTAGCGCGGTCGGGGCCAGTGCCCCCGCGCTCGGCTGACGACCGACTTTCCCTATTCTTTCGCGCTCCCATGAGCAAGATCGGAACTGAAGAGAACCCCCTCCGCGTCGCCATCGTCGGCGCTGGCCCCTCCGGCTTCTACGCCGCCGAGCACATCCTCAAGGATGGCGACCTGCACGCCCAGGTCGACATCTTCGACCGCCTCCCGACCCCGTTCGGCCTGGTCCGAGGCGGCGTCGCGCCGGACCACCCAAAGATCAAGTCGGTGATCCGGGTCTACGAAAAAACCGCCGCCCGCGACGGCTTCCGCTTCTTCGGCAACGTCAAGATCGGCCACGACATCGAGGTCGAAGAGCTGGAGAGGCTCTACCACGCGATCTTCTTCACGGTCGGCTGCGAGACCGATCGCCAGCTCGGCGTCCCCGGCGAGGACCTGCCCGGCAGCCATGCCGCCACCGCCTTCGTCGGTTGGTACAACGCCCACCCCGACTACGCGGAGCGCGAGTTCGACCTCTCCAGCGAGCGCGCCGTCGTCATCGGCAACGGCAACGTGGCGATGGACGTCGCCCGGATGCTGGCCCTGACCGACCACGAGCTGCGCCAGACCGACACCGCCGACCACGCGATCGAGGCGCTGGATCGCAAGCAGATCCGCGAGATCGTCGTCCTCGGCCGCCGCGGTCCCGTCCAAGCAGCCTTCACCAACCCGGAGATCAAGGAGCTCGGGGAGATGGAGGACGCCGACGTCGTCGTCGACCCGCAGGAGGTCGAGCTCGACCCAGCCAGCCAGGCCCACCTCGAATCCGACGAGGCCGACAAGACGACCAAAGTCAACGTCGAGACGCTGAAGGAGTTCTCGCGGCGCCAGCCGGAGGGCAAGAAGCAGCGGATCGTCCTCCGCTTCCTCGCCTCGCCGATCGAGATCAAGGGCGATGGAAAGGTCGAATCGATCGTGATCGGCCGCAACGAGCTGGTCGAGGAAGGCGGCGCCCTGCGCGCCAAGGACACCGGCGAGCGCGAAGAGCTCGAGTGCGGGCTGGTCCTGCGCTCGGTCGGCTATACCGGCATACCGATCGAGGGCGTCCCCTTCGATGAGAGCCGCGGCCTAATCCTCAACGACGGCGGCCGCGTCCTCGACTCCCACGACGCGGGTCACAAGGTTGGCCACTACACCGCCGGCTGGATCAAGCGCGGCCCCTCCGGCGTGATCGGGACCAACAAGAAAGACGCGCTGGAGACGGTGCGGCACCTCTTCGCGGACGTCGAGAGCGAAACGCTGCTGAGCCCGGAGAAGCCCGAGCCGAGCGCGGTCGAGGACCTGCTGCGTGAGAAGGGCGTCCGCTACGTCAGCTTCGAGGACTGGCAGGCGATCGATCAGGCCGAGGTCGGCCGCGGCGAGCCGCACGGCCGCCCGCGCGTCAAGTTCGTCCGGGTCGAGGAGATGCTCGAGACCCTTGGCGAGCCAGCCGCGAACTAGTGCCCGCCGACCTCGCTGAGCTGAAAGGGATGATCGAGGCGGCGCTGCCCGGCGCCGAGGCCGAGGTGCTCGACGAAACCGGCACCGGCGACCACATCCGAGCCACGGTCACCGCACCGCAGTTCGAGGGCCTCTCGCGGATCGACCAGCATCGCCTGGTCAAGGCCGCGGTCAAGGAGCGCTTCGACGACGGCACGATCCACGCGCTCTCGGTCAAGACCAGCCTCCCCGGCTGAAGTCACACCTTCGCGCGTAACGCGAAGACAAAATGTTACATTGGAAGCGCCACACGTGCGCCCTTGCCACCTACGCTGGAGCGATGAGATTCATGCGATCCACCTGGACCGACTCCCGCCTCGATGACCTAAATGAACGCGTCACCGGCCTCAGCAACCGGATCGACGCGCTGCAGCACACGATCTTGATCGTGGGTGGCGGGCTTGTCGGCGCCTTCGTTGGAGTCTTGGCGGCGATCATCGGCTTGATCGCGACCCAGCTCTAGCAAGGTCGAACGACCAGCCTCCCTACAATCCTCACCATGGCCGACCCAGAGCTGAAGAGCAAAGTAGAAGAACTGATCGCCTCCAACCCGGTCCTGCTGTTCATGAAAGGGACCCCGGACATGCCGCGCTGCGGTTTCTCGATGCGCGTGGTCCAGGTGCTGGACCAGGTCGACGTCGAGTACGGCGCGATCGACGTTCTCCCGGCACTGCAGCCGCTGCGCGAAGTGACGACGGAGATCTCCGACTGGCAGACCTTCCCCCAGCTCTACGTCAACGGCGAGCTGCTGGGCGGCTGCGACATCATCGAGGAGATGTTCGAGAGCGGCGAGCTGGGAGAGGCCCTCGGCGTTGAGCAGCCTGAGAGCGCCCAGGTGCAGACCGCGCCTCCGGCACAGTCGCCCCCGCTCCAGATCGAATAAAGCTCTTGCGGTCTATCTAGACCGCGGCAGCCTGTTCAGCCGCCTCCTCTTTCACCTGGAAAGAGGAACCGCAGCCACAGGCCGCAACCACGTTCGGGTTGTTGACCTGGAAGCCGGCGCCTTGGAGGCCTTCGACGTAGTCAACCTCCGAGCCGAAGACGAACTGCATGCTGACTTTGTCGACGACGACGGCGACGCCGTCGACCTCGAAGACGTTGTCGTCCTCCTTCGCCTTGTCGAAGGCGAGCGCGTACTGAAAGCCGGAGCAACCGCCACCGCGGACCGCGACCCGCAGCGCCTGCTCGGCGCCATCGGCCTGTGAGCCGAGCAGCTCGCCGATCTTCTCGGCGGCCTTGTCGGTGAGGGTGATTGCGGCTTGGGGCGTATCGGTCACTTCACAAAGTGTAGCGGGAGTTGGCGGCGTCCCAAGGAGACAGCGCGTCTAGAATCGCGCTGTGAGCTCGTCTGCCGAGACTGCGGTCGTCTGCGACACGACCGCCTATTTGCCGACCGAGCTGTTGGCAGAGCGCGGCATCGAGGCGATTAGCCTCTACGTCTCGGTCGACGGGCATATGGAGAAGGAGTCGGAGATCACCGACTTCGAGGATTTCTACGAGCGCCTGCGAGGCTCCGACACGGGGGCGACCACCTCGCAGCCCTCGATCGGCGACTTCCTTGAGGCCTACGAACCGCTGTTGGCCGCGGGCAGGGAAGTGGTCTCGATCCACATCTCCGCCGGCATCTCCGGCACCTTCGAGGCCGCCGGCCAGGCGCGCGAGCGGCTTATCGAGGAAGACAAGGGTGGGGAGCGCCTCTACCTGATGGATTCCCGTACCGCCGCAGGCGGCATGGGTCTCTGTGCCCTCGGCGCCGCCTCGGCCGCGGCGGCGGGGGCCGACGCGCAAGGGGTGTTGGCGCAGGCCGAGGAGACGCGCGAATCGCTGAAGATGTGGTTCGCGATCGACACCCTCGAGTACCTGCGCCGCGGCGGACGCATCGGCGGCGCCCGGGCCTGGATCGGCGGCGCCCTGAAGATCAAGCCGATCCTCACCCTCGAGGAGGAGATCACCCCGGTCGAGCGGGTCCGCACCCGCGCCCGTTCGCTGGAGCGGTTGCGCGGCTATGCCCGTCAGCGCAAGGACTCGGGCGCCTACGGCTGGGTCGTCCAGTACATCCAGGACAAAGAGACCGCCGACGGGCTGATCGAAGACTGCTACGAGATCTTCGGCTGCGACCCCGCCTTCATCTCCGAGGTCGGCCCCGTCCTCGGCGCCCACGTCGGGCCGGGCCTGCTCGGCGTGGGCAGCGTGCCGAGCGACCTCATCTAGCGTCGATCGCCTTGCGATAGATCAGGATCGCCAGCGCGAACGCGAAGATGACGATCGCCAGACGCAGCTCGGTGTGCCCACTCTGATCGGACTGCGCGCCGACGAAGTAGCCAGTCAGGGCGACGATGAGGGTGACGACCGTGAGCGCGGTCAAGCCACTGAGGACATTGCCGGTCCGGCGGGCACGGGCGGCGCTGGCCTCCTCGACCCGCCGTTCGGCGACGCGCTGCAAAACCGCGATCTTTCGCTCGACGCCGGCGACCAGCTCGTCGAATTTCTGCACATCGGCGATCGTGTTCCAGATGCTCACCTGACCGCCGGCCAGATCGGCGAGAGCGCTGTCGAGCCGCGCCCGTGCCTCCTGAACGCGCATGTAGACGGAGAACATACGGTCGGCGTCTTCTTCGAGTTCGGCCAGTGAGCCCGACGTCTGCCACTTGTGCCTGTCGAGCATCGCGAGCAGGCCGCGGTCGATCTCCATGAACAGGGCGTAATAGGCCCACATCAGTTCCGTCAATCCCATCGGCGGTGCCTTCTGCTTGGGGATGTTCTCGTGCAGGACGACCACGCTCGAATCGATCCCCGGTGCGAACACCCCGTGCCAGTGCTCGATGTTCTCCGAGAACGTCGCCTCGAAGGGACGGCTGATCCGCCGCAGCCGCCGGGTGCCGACCCCGGGCCCGCTGGTGAAGACGAAGACCGGGTGGAGCCAGAGCAACCGGCCCCAACCCTCCGCTGCTGGCGACGCAGACGCGCCCTCGGGGCCGGGTTCGGGTGGCAGGGCGCTGTGGAAGGCGCTCAGCCACGGCTCCTGCAGCTCGGCTCCAGCGCAACGGGCGACGGCATCGCCGAACGAGGCCACCGTCTCCCGCGTGAGCGCGTCGTAGGAAGCGGCGACTGGGGAGCGCACGCCGATCGCCGGATCTCCCAACAGCCGCGCCACCGCTTCCGCCGTACGCCGCGTCGCCGCCGCGCTGAGCCAGGGTGGAGCCGAGACGGCGTAGGTACCGTTGACCACCCCGACCCCGAAGTCGTAGAGCTCGATCCGAAGATTGCGGAGCTCCCAGGTCCAGCCCCGGGTTGCCTCGGCGAGCCACTCCCTCTCGGCCTCGGGACGTTGCCGCTGCAGCTCCTCCAGCCTCAGAGCAAGGGGGTCGCCCAAGCGCCGGATCAGCACCCGGGGAACAAGGCTCGTGTAACCCCCACCCGAGCCGTAGGACTCCACACCGCGCCACTTGATCCCCTCGTAGTCCCAGCCCTCCTCGCTCTTGCCGAGCTCATCGCCGAGCCTGCGCTGCAGGTCGCTGTAGTCGCCGATGCCCACCTGCAGCGGTTGACCGGTGAGGAAGGGGCCCGTCAGAGCCACCTCGAAACAGCGCCAGGCTCGCTTCGTGCTCAAGGCCGGCGACTGTCGGTCTTAGCGGCGCCTGCGGCGCAGCATTGCGCGCGCGCCGATGAAGAAACCCACGGCGGCGGCACCCATGATCAGCTGCTGTTTGTGCTCCTCGACCTGGCGGCGCCAGTCGGTTAGCTCGTTAACGCGGCCGCGCAGGAGCTCGACCGAACCGCCCAGCTCGCGGCGCTTGAGGTCGATGTCGCGGCGGATCTCCGCCGGGGAACGTCCGGGGGCACCGGTGGTCACGAGGTCTCCTTTTCGAGCATCTCCTTGGTCAGCTTCGCCTCTTCAATCGCCTGTTCCGGCAGCGGCGGGGCACCCGACTTCAGGGCGCGGAAGGCAATGAATCCGGCGAGGGCGGCGATCAGCAGGAAGATCCCGGCGGTAACGAAGTAACCGGCCCAGATGTTGCCGCTGAAGAGTTCTTCGCCCAGCAGCCAGGCGATGCCGTGGAGGATCATGATCAGCGCCAGGAAGGCGAAGGTGCCGGCGGCGATCCCGACCGCCGACCCTTGGAGGATCTTCGAGACTTTCTGCGAGACCTCCGCCTTGGCGAGCTCGATCTCCTCGCGGACGAGGGTCGAGGCGTTTTCGGAGACCTCGACGACGAGGTCGGCGAGCGAGCGATCCTCGGGCGGGGGCCCCGGGGGCGGGATCGGCGGCAGGTTCTGCGTCGGCTCAGCCATCAGTCGGGCGGGTCTTCGTTGTAGATGCGACGAAAGATGATCGACGCGACCCGCGCGGCGGCAATGCTTGCCAAGGCGCCGGTGGCAGCCAAGAGGCCGCTCCAGACGAGGCGTTTGACCAGATCGTTATCCACTCAGCTCAAACCTTTCCCATGGGAAGCGGGCAGTAAACCATCTCCGTGCGGTGGCGGTGGGAGATCGTGCCCAGCCTATTTCACCGCGGCTCGAGACCGTCGCAGATCGTCGTCACCAGCAGATCGCGCGCCTCGTCGAAATCGCTGTCGGAGGCCGGGATCGTCTCGAAGATCCAGCCGGAGAGGAGCTGCTCGACGGCGCCGTAGAAGGCCATTGAGGCGAATAACGGGTCGACGTCGCCACGCAGGACGCCGCTCGCCTGTCCGTCGGCGACGATCTTCGCGATCCCCTCGTAGGCGCGGCGGATTTCCTCTAGGTGGGTCTGGCCGAACGAGTTCGCCGCCCGCGTCACCTCGACGATGATCACCTTCATCAGCTCCGGGTCGTGGCGGTAGGAGTCGAAGATGAAGCCGGCGACGGCGCCGAGCTTCTGGCGCGGGTCGGAGCCAGTGCGGTCGGCCTCCTCAATCGCCACCAGCAGCAGCGACCAGCGCTCGATGAAGAGTTCGTTCAGGACCTCGTCCTTGGAGTTGAAGTAGTGGTAGACGAGGCCGTAAGCGACCCCGGCCTCGTCGGCGATGTCGGAGACGCGGGTCGAGTGGAAGCCCTGGCGGGCGAAGACGCGGACGGCGGCATCGAGGATGAGGCGGCGTTTGTCGGCGGGCGGGGCCTGGGCCATCAGGCTCGGCTCTCCCCCGGCTGCGGCCAGAGATAGGCCTCGGGTTGACGGTTGGCGAGCGAGGGCAGCGACTCGCGCACCCGGTCCTGCTCGGCGAAGTCGAGCTCGGCGGCGACGAAGCCCTCGCCATCGGGGGCAGTGGCGAGGACGACGCCCCAGGGGTCGACGATCAGTGAGTGCCCGAAGGAGCTGTAGTGCGGCGGCGCCTCGCCGACCTGATTCGGCGCGACGACGAAGACCTGGTCCTCGATCGCCCGCGCCCGCAGCAGCACTTCCCAGTGGTCGCGGCCGGTGGCGAGGGTGAAGGCCGAGGGGACGGCGATGACCCGGGCGCCGCGCAGGGCAAGGATCCGGAACAGCTCCGGGAAGCGGAGGTCGTAACAGACGGTCATCCCCAGGGTCAGATCCCCGATCGGCGCCGCGACCGGTTCGCTCCCCGGCCGCTCGTGCTCGGACTCGCGGTAGGAGACGCCGCCGGCGTCGACGTCGAACATGTGGATCTTGCGGTAGACGGCAACGTCCTCCCCCTTGGGACCGATCAGGATCGAGGTATTGGAAGCCTTCTCCCCGTCGGGGCCGCGCTCGGAGATGCTGCCGGCGAGTAGGTGGACCCCGAGGTCGCGGGCCCAGCCACGGGCCGCGCTCAGGCTCGGGCCGTCAAGCGGCTCGGCGCCGGCGACAAGTTCCTCGCCGCCCGCCAGCAGGTTCCACTTCTCCGGCAAAGCGACGAATTCGGCGCCGTCGGTGGCGGCCGCGCGCACCAGCCGCTCGGCGGCGGCGAGGTTCCGCTGCTTGTCCCCGTTCGAATTCAGCTGTATGGCGGCTACACGCACTGCGCAGGTCCTCTGGTTGATTGACCAGTCAATCGGTGGACCCAGTATATGAGCGCTCGGGGCGCCTTGACAGCTCTAGAGGTTCAGCTGACGGGCGACGATCCGGTCGAAGACCGAGGTCGGGATGAAGGGCTTCAGCCGCGCCTGCAGCTTGGCATCGAGTCCGACCAGATAGCGGGCACGGGGGCGATTCGCTTCCAGCGCGTGGGCGATCGCCTTCGCCACCTTCTCCGGCGGGATCCCGCGTTCGGCCGTGTCTTCGATCACCTTGCGGAACTTCTCGATCGCGGCGCCGTAGAGGAGGTTCGTCCGCGGCGATTTCGCCTCGATCTCCTCCGCCGTGCGCTGGCCGCGTTCCCAGATCGGGGTGTCGATCGAGCCCGGCTCGACGATCGAAACCTTCAGCCCCCACGGCCGCAACTCCTGGCGGAAGACGTCGCCGATCGCCTCGGTCCCGAACTTGGAGGCGTGGTAGGGACCACCGAAGGGAAAGGCAATGCGCCCGCCGATCGAGCTGATGAAGACGACCCGGCCTTCGGCCCGACGGATCTGTTCCAGCAGCGCCTGCGTCACCGCCACGTAGGCGACGAGATTGACCTCGAGCTGGCGGCGGAAGTCCTCGATCGGGATCGTCTCCAGCGGCCCCGGGATCGCGACCCCGGCGTTGTTGACGAGCCCGGCGAGGCCGCCCTCGCTCTCCTTCTCGATCAACTCAGCCGCGGCGGCGATCTGGTCGGCGTCGGTGACGTCGAGGAAAACGGGGGCGAGCCGGGACGAGGCAGCCTCGCGCAAGCCCTCCGCGTCCTCGGCCCTGCGCACCCCGGCGAAGACCTTCCAGCCGGATGCGTCGAGGCGCAGGGCCGTGGCGCGGCCGATGCCGGTGGACGCTCCGGTGACAAGTGCGGATCGCATCCTCCGAGGCTATACATGTGCGCCCAGGTGCCCTCTGGGTTTCCGGAAAACGCTGTGTTTCAGGCGCCGGGTGGGGGAGAGATCGGCGCTGCCGATTCTTGCCACACCAGGATGGGGCAAGAATCGGAAGCGCGAAGCAAGCGAGCGTGGGAGCTCGCGGCGAAACAGCACGGCATCGTCACGCGCCGACAGCTGCTGGCACTGGGCTTCGGACCGAGGTCGATCGAACATCGGGTGGCACGGGGACGCCTCTTCCCGGTCGGCCTCGGCGTCTACGCCGTCGGCTGGCCGGGGCTCAACCAGAAGAGACAGTGGATGGCGGCGGTCCTGGCGGGTGGGGAAGGTGCGGCCCTGAGCCATCGCAGCGCAGCGGCACTGTGGGAAATCGGCGAGGAGGACGGGTGGATCGAGATCAGCGTTCGACGGCGCTGCGAACTGCGGCGCCCCGGGATCCGGTTCCGCGGTCGGCCCAGCTTGGCGCCCGATGGCATCGTGCTTCGGGATGACATCCCCGTCACCTCGCCGGTGCAGACGCTTGTCGACCTCGCGACTGAACTCGGCCCCGTCGCACTCGAGCGAGCGGTGAACGACGCCGACAAGCGCGACCTGCTGGATCCAGAATCCTTGCGAGCAGATCTCATGCGCTTCGGCGGCTACCCCGGCATCCGCCCGCTACGCCAACTGCTCGACAAGCTCTTTTTCCAGCTTTCGGACTCAGATCTAGAGATTTATTTCCGCCGCATCATCAAAGCGGCGAAGCTCCCGATGCCACTCGCCAAACAGCGCGTGAACAAGTTCGAGGTCGATTTCTTCTGGCCTGATCTCGGGCTCATAGTGGAGACGGACGGCCTCCGCTATCACCGCACGCCCTCGGCGCAGCTCCGGGACGCCCGCCGCGACCGGGCGCACGTGATGGCGGGAATGACGCCGCTGCGCTTTACGCACTACGAGGTTCGCTACGAACCCAGCCACGTCCGCGCGGCACTCGTCAAGACGATCGCGATGCTTCAGAAACGCATCCGATTTTGACCCCAGCCCGCTGGGGCAAGAATCTGATGCGACTCCTTGACCAAAGGGGCAGGGGCGTAACCTTGTGAGGTCGTGAACGAAGCCAGCAGAGACGAGGCTGAGCGTAAGCAGGTAACGGTCCTCTTCGCCGACGTCAGCGGCTCGATGGACCTTGCCGAGCAGGAGGACCCTGAGGAGTGGCGCAAGATCATGCAGCGCTTCTTCTCGCTGCTGGCCGAGTCGGTGATCCGCTTTGAGGGCACCGTCGACAAGTTCACCGGCGACGGGATCATGGCGATCTTCGGCGCCCCGGTCGCCCATGAGGACCACGCGCAGCGGGCCTGTTACGCCGCCCTGCAGATGCTCGACGACGTCGCCGAATACGCGGGCGAGCTGCGTCGCGCCAAGGGGCTCAACTTCTCGACCCGGATCGGGATCAACTCCGGCGAGGTCATCACCGGGTCGATCGGCGAGGGCTCCTACACCGCGATCGGCCACACCGTTGGCCTGGCGCAGCGAATGGAGGCGCTGGCCGAGCCCGGAAAGGCATATGCGACCGAACACACTGCCGAGCTGGCGCGCGGATATCTCGACTTGCGCGACCTCGGCGAGTTCGAGATAAAGGGGGCGAGCCGCCCGGTCGAGGTCTTCGAGCTGGCCGGCATCGGCCAGGCGCGCAGCCGCCTCGACCTCGCCCGCGAGCGCGGCTTCTCCCGCTTCGTCGGCCGCGAAGGCGAGATGGCGAGGCTGCGGGAGGCGCTGGGACGGGCGCAAGAGGGAGAGGCGAGGGCGATCGGCGTCGTCGCCGAACCGGGGATCGGCAAGAGCCGCCTCTACCACGAGTTCGTCGAGCGCAGCCGCAGCGAAGGGACCGAGGTTTTCCAGGCCCAGGGCCAGGCCCACGGTAAGGCGATCCCCTTCATGCCGATCCTGCAGATGCTGCGCGCCTTCTTCGGGATCGGCGACAGCGACCCCGAGCAGATGGCACGGGAGAAGATCGCCGGGCGAGCGCTGCTGCTCGATGCCGCCTTTGCCGACGACCTGCCGCTGATGTTCGACTTCCTCGGCGTGCCCGATCCCGAGCGGCCGGTGCCGCAGATGAGCCCGGAGGCGCGGCAGCGCGCCCTCGCCGACGTCCTCTGCCGCCTGGTCAGCAACCCCAGCCGGAAGAAGCCGCTGCTGCTCGTCTTCGAGGACCTGCACTGGGTCGACGAGGGCAGCCAGACGATGCTGGCAGGGCTGATCGGGGGATTCGAGGGGACGAGGACGCTCGTCCTCGCCAACTACCGGCCCGAGTACACGCCGGACTGGCGCGAGAACCCCGCTTGGCAGGCGATCGAGCTGGAACCGCTGCATCAGGAGGACACGCGCGAGCTGCTGCGCGACCTGGCCGGCGAGGACCCCTCGCTCGACGGGCTCGACGAGCCGATCCACGAGCGCACCGACGGCAACCCGTTCTTCATCGAGGAGATCGTCCGCGAGCTGGCCGAGTGCGGCTACCTGGAGGGCGAGGGCGGCGCCTACCGCCTCGCCAAGCCGATCGAGGACGCTGGCATCCCGGTCACCGTGCAGGCGGTGCTGGCGGCGCGGATCGACCGCCTCGGCCACGACGCCAAGCACCTGCTGCAGGTCGCTTCCGTGCTCGGCAAGGAGGTCAGCGGCGAGGCCCTGGCGATGACCGCCGGTCTCGATGAGGAGGAGATGGACCGCGCCCTGCGCGAGCTGACCGAGGGCGGCTTCCTCTACGAAGCCGAGATCTACCCGCAGCGGCTGCTCGCCTTCCGCCACCCGCTCACCCGCGAGGTCGCCTACGGGACCCAGCTCGCCGAACAGCGGGCCGCCACCCACGCAAAGGCGGCCCAAGCGCTGATCGAGCTCAACCCGCCGGACCGCTACGACGAGCTCTCGGCGCTGATCGCCGACCACCTGCGGCAGGGGGGCGAGACGCTCGAAGCGGCGCGCTGGTCGGCCCGCGGCGCCCACTGGGCCGGTCACAGCCGACCGCACGACGCGCTGCGCCTCTGGCACCAGGCCATGGAACTGGTCGACGGGCTGGATGAGGACGAGGAGACCGCGGCGATGGCAGTGCACTCACGGCTGCTGCAGCTGCAGTACGCCTGGCGCATCGGCATGAGCCGGGAGGAAGAAGAGCGGCTCGCGAGCGAGGCGGAGGCAATCGCGATGCGGCAGAACGACCTCCACTCGCTGGCGCTGCTGAAGGTGGCGACGTCGGTGCGACCGGGCCTCCCCCACCACGGTCCGACTTGGCTTGCGGCGGTCCGCGAGACGGTCGAGCTCGCCGACCGCTCCGGCGACCGGCACTTGCGGGCGGCGGTGCGCGGCGCGGGCGCCTACGCCTATCTCTGCAACGCCGACTTCGAGGGCTTCGAGCGGATCCTCGACGAGATGCTGGAGATCGTCGGCGACGACGGCTCGGTCGGCGCCGGCATCGTCCTCGGCAGCCCGATCGCCTGGGGACTGATGGGCAAGGGGATGATCCGGCGCGAGAGGCTGGAATTCGAGGAGGCCGAGGAGCTCTTCGACCGCGCCCTGGAGGCCGCCCTGGAGGAAGACGACCCGGAGACTGCAAGCTGGGTCCGCAGCAACCAGGCCAGCCTGGTGATCCGCCGCGACCCGGAGGCGGCGCTGGCGATCGCCCGCCGCAACGTCGAGCTGACCGACCGCCTCGGCGACGTCTTCTCGCGCAGCCTCGCCCTCACCAACCTCGCCTGGGCGCAGCTGATCGCAGAGGAAAACGAGGCGGCGCTGGAATCGATCGAAGCCTCCGATCGGCTCTACCGCGAGGCGATGGACAACGGCGGCGAGATGGAGGGCTGGCGAGGACAGCTGCGCGCCCGCGCCCTGATCATGGTTGGCAGGACCGACGAGGCGCTCGAGGCGGCCGAGGCGGCGGCCCGCATCTCCGGCGAGCGGGAGATGCTCTGGACCTACCCGGTGGCGATGCTGACGCTCGCCCGGGCGCGAGCGGCCGCCGGGGTAAACGGCGTCGAGGAGGCCTTCGAGGAGGCGGAGCGAGTGGCGCGCGAGACCGAGGCGACGACGCTACTAATGGACATCGCGGCCGAGCGGGAACAGCTAGAGAGCAGCGCCGGCCACGCCTATTAGCTGCGCCGCTCCAGCTCGGCGACCATCAGCTTCGTATGCAGGGCGGCGATCAGGTCCTTCAGCGGCTGGGCGCCGGCTTCGAGCATCTCCACCACCCGCTCCGGGGGAACCTCGCCGGCGAGGCGGTCCATCACCACGTCGACCTCCTGGCGGACCAGCTCTTCGAGGGCGGCCTTGTAGCGGAGGGTGTCGTAGACGGTGAAGCCGATCTGCTCGTCGTAACCGCCGGCGCGGAAGCGGCTGATCGCCTCGATGATCGTCACGTCGGAGGGCGAGTAGCCGCGGCTGTTCGGGGTCAGAACCTCGAGCTCGGCGAGGCGATCGAGCACCTCTTTGGGGACCCCGTAGCGCTTGCGAACCTCGGCGGCGCTGGTCCGGGAGCGCTCGCCGGCGAGCGCGCGGTCGAGGATCTGGTCGCCGAGCGCGAGCATCGCTTCGGCTCGGTCGGGGTCCTCGTCGAGCACGGTCTTAATCGCCTTCAGCGGTAGGAAGCGCTCCTCCTGCAGGCGCTTGATCAGCTTGATCCGGTCGACGAACTCGGGCGGGTAGTAGGCCATGTTGCGGCTGGTCTTGACCGGCTCCGGCAGCAGGCCCTCGCGCAGGTAGTGCTTGATCGTCGGCGCCGGCACTCCCGAGGCCTCGGCCAGCTCACGCATCCGCAGCAGGCCGTTGCCGACGGCGACGTCCCCGTTGGCGCCGTTAGTGCTCACGCCCGGAACTCCCCCTGCGGCTCGGCGGCAGGACCGGCGGCGGCGCCGGACTCTTTCATCGCCGCGATCTCCTCGGGCGAGTAGCCGGCTTCGGCCAGCACCTCGTCGGTGTGCTCGCCGAAGGCGGGGGCCGGGCGGGTCGGGTCGGCGGGGGTGCGGCTGAGCTTCACCGGGTTGCCGAGCTGGCGGACCGTCCCCAACTCTGGCTGCTCGACCTCGGTCAGCATTCCCCGGGCCCGCACCAGCTCCGAGTCGAGCGCCTCGTCGAGGTCGAGGACCGGCTCGATGCAGCAGTCGTGCTCGTTGTTGAAAGCGAGCCACTCGTCGCGCGTGCGCGAGCGGAAAACCTCGGCGACCTGCTCCCACGCCTCCGAGCTGGGCGACTCGAACTGCTTCTCGATCAGCTCGGGACGGCCGACGCCGTTGCAGAAGGCAGCCCAGAACTTCGGCTCCAGGGCGCCGCAGGTGACCCAGCCGTCGGCGGCTTCGTAGGGCAGGTAACAGACGAGGCCGCCGGCGAGCTGCTGCTCGCCGCGCCGCGGCACCTCTTCGTCGCAGAAGTAGCGGCCGGCGACCATCGCCAGCCAGGAGAGGGCGCCGTCGGCCATCGAGATGTCGACCATCTGCCCCTCGCCGGAGCGCTGGCGCTCGTGCAGCGCCGCCATCACCCCGAAGGCGGCCATCAGCGCACCGCCGCCGAGGTCGGCGATCTGCCCCGCCGACTGCACCGGCGGCCCGTCCTTGGCTCCGGTCAGGCCGAGCAGCCCGACCAGGCCGAGGTAGTTCATGTCGTGCCCGGCGCGCTGGGCGTAGGGACCGTCCTGGCCGTAGCCGGTGATCGCGCAGTAGACGATGCGGGGGTTGGCCTCCTGCAGCCGCTCGTAGCCGACCCCGAGCTTGTCGAGCACCCCCGGGCGGAAGCCGTCGAGGACGACGTCGTAGTCGGCGGCCAGCCGCAGCAGCGCCTCCCTCCCCCGCTCGCTCTTGAGGTCGAGGCGGACCGAGCACTTGCCGCGGTTGAGCGAGAGGTAGAGCGAGGAGCGGGTGCCGAGCGCCTGCTGCTCGTCGCTGCCGTAGTAGGGCGGCGCCCAGCGGATGTAGTCGCCCATGCCGGTGTCCTCGACCTTCAGCACCTCGGCGCCGAGGTCGGCCAGCAGCAGCGAGCAGAAGCCGCCCGGCAGCAGGCGGGTGAGGTCGAGGACCTTGACGTCGCTAAGCGGGAGAGCGCTCACGCTTCGGGACCCCCAGCAGCTCCCGCGCCTCCGCGACGCTGGCCGGCCGGCGGCCTATGTCTTCGGCCATCTGCCGCGCCTTGGCGATCAGCTCGCCGTTGGACTTGCACATCTCGCCGTTCGGCAGGTAGAGGTTGTCCTCGACCCCGGCGCGGACGTTGCCGCCGAGCACCAGCGAACTCGCCAACAGTTTCCACTGGTCGCGGGAGATGCCGATCACCTGCCACTGGTTCGGCCCCTCAGGGCCGCCGGGGATCTGGTCCGACATCAGGTTGACGTTGCGCGGGGTCGGGCGGATGCCACCGGTCACCCCCATCACCAGCGAGATCTGCAGCGGCGGCTCCAGCAGCCCCATGTCGACCAGCGGGTCGAGATTGGCGACATGGCCGGAGTCGAAGCACTCGTGCTCGGGCTTGATCCCCAGCTCTTTCATCGCCGTGAGGAACTCGATGATCGTGTCGAAGCTGTTCTCGAAGACGGCCTTGAAGACGAAGTCCTTGCGCCGGGAGCTGTACTTCGCGTAGTTCATCGAGCTCATGTTCAAGGCGGCGACGTCGGGGCGGCAGGCGCGCAGGTACTCGAGTCGCTTGGAGATCGGGATCCCGATCGCCCCGGTCGAGTAGTTGACGATCACGTCGCCGACCTCGGCCAGGATCGCCTCGGTGATCGCCTTGAAGTCCTCGATCTCATACGAGGGCGTGCCGTCGGGTTTGCGGGCGTGGATGTGGATCTGCGAGGCGCCCTCGTCGACCGCGCGACGCGCCTCCGCCGCGTACTCCTCCGGCGTGTAGGGGATCGCCGGGCACTGGTCGCGGTTGGCGATCACGCCGCTGATCGAGCAGCTGATGATCACCGGGTCGCTGAATTGGCTCATCTCGGAATCTCCTAGACCGGCATTACGCCGTGTCGTTTCTTCGGCTTCTCGACGTGCTTGTTGCGCGCCATCTGCAGCGCCTTCGCGATCGTCGGCCGGGTCTCGCGCGGGTCGATGATGTCGTCGATCACCGCGTTGCCGGCGGCGATGTAGGGGTCGATGTTCTGGCGGACCGCGTTCAGCATCGCCTCGCGGGTCGCCTCCGGGTCCTCGGACGCCTCGATCGCCGAGCGGCCGATGATGTTGACCGCGCCCTCGGCGCCCATCACCGAGATCTCGGCGCCGGGCCAGGCGACGATCAGGTCGGGCTCGTAGGCCTTGCCGCACATCACGTAGTAGCCGGCGCCGTAGGCCTTGCGGACGACGACGGTCACCTTCGGCACCGTGGCGCGGCTGACCGCGTAGAGCATCTTCGCGCCGTGGCGGATGATCCCGGCGTGCTCGACTTTCGAGCCGACCATGAAGCCGGGCACGTCCTGGAGGAAGACGAGCGGGATGTTGAAGGCGTCGCAGAGGTTGATGAAGCGGGCCGCCTTGTCGGCCGAGTCGTTGTCGAGGACGCCGGCCAGCTGCTTGGGCTGGTTGGCGACGATCCCCGCCGGCTGGCCGCCGAAGCGGGCGAAGCAGGTGATCATGTTCTTTGCGAACTTCGGCTT
>Ga0207640_10000099_pt1 | contig 66535 bp, 55 predicted proteins | sample KBSCornC42_FD_184300 | JGI IMG/M metagenome (GOLD analysis project Ga0207640, IMG submission 184300) | Corn rhizosphere microbial communities from Kellogg Biological Station, Michigan, USA - KBS Corn C4-2 (SPAdes) (version 2) | ecosystem: Host-associated > Plants > Roots > Rhizosphere > Soil ... | reverse complement strand
TGGGCGTGCCCACCGCGATGTTCACGCCGCTGTTCGTGATCGCGCGCACCTCCGGCTGGAGCGCGCACGTGATCGAGCAGCGCCAGGACGGCAAGATCATCCGTCCCAGCGCGAACTACACCGGTCCGGAAGACCAGGCCTACGTGCCGATCGAAAAGCGCTGAGCGCAGGCGGTTCCGTTGTAGAAAAAAAGGGAGCCTGCGGGCTCCCTTTTTTTCGAGGCAGCTCCAAGGGGAATTTATCTGCCAATCATTTGGTTCGTTGCCGCTTAGGAATCAACGCACGCCTGAATCGCGGCGGCGGCGATAGCAGCCGCTTTACGCCGCGCGCCCCCTGTAAATACCGGGGACGCCAAACCATGGCGCATCGTCGCCAGGCCAATGACATAGGATGCGATCAATGCCGCGCGGACTTCGGTATCGCGCCCCCGCAGGTGCTTGGCCAGCGGCTTGACGAACTCGACATGAAAGCGCTCCGAGACCATGGCGGTTACCGCCGGGCTTCCCGTGGCGTGAAGCAGAACGCTTAGCGCGTTGAAATCATCGCGCTCGTCTGCGTCATCCAGTACCTGGGCCACAAGATAGGTGCCCAATTCATTCATATGCGCAGGCAGGTGATCCGCGGCATCGAATCCTCCTTCGATCACCGCCGCAAATAAACTCTCCTTGCTGCCGAAATACCGGCTGACCAGAGCCGCGTCTACACCGGCATCGGCCGCGATGTCTCTTGTCCCGACATTCTCATAGCTGTTCCGGGAGAACCGCGCTCGCGCCGCGGCCAGGATGCGGTCACGGGTCTGCGTGGCATCCCGCTGGCGCGGGGCAGGGCTGGCTGATTTCCGAGGGGGCATAGCTACAGGGTCCTTGGGCGCTCATCTCCCGCATTATGTCATCAGTTGTTGACATTGGCCAATCGATGGCCGACCATGAAAGTCATCAACTGATGACTTAATGAGGTGGCCTCTTGAGCTCGCAAAAACTGAACGGCAAGGTCGCCGTCATTACCGGTGGCAGCAGCGGCATCGGCTTGGCCACCGCCAGGCTCTTCCGGCAGGAGGGCGCGACCGTGGTGATCGCGGCTCGCAGCGAACAAGGCTTGGCGCAAGCACGGGCCACGCTGGGGGATGATGTGCTGGCGATATGTGCGGACGTATCGAAGCCCGCCGCATTGCAGGCCTTGGCGGCCCAGGTGGGGACGTCCCTGGGGCGTATCGACGTGCTCTTCGCGAACGCCGGCCTGTCCGAATGCCCGGACATTCTCGAGACCGACGAAGCCTTCTTCGACACCATCATGAACGTCAACGTGAAAGGGGTCTTCTATGCCTTCACGTATGCCTTGCCCTGGATGTCTCCTGGCGCGTCGGTGATCTTCACCAGTTCGGTGATTCAACAACGCGGCAAGCCAGGGGACGCGCTTTATGCCGCGAGCAAGGCTGCTGTCCGCAGCCTTGCCCGCACCCTGGCCGCGGATGATCACGTCCTTCGCAAGCAGATCCGCGTCAACGTCGTCAGCCCAGGCGCCATCCGCACCCCGCTGACGGCGGCTGCGACCGAGCATGCGGACATCCGGGAATGGGTGGAAGGCCAAGTGCCGATGGGACGGTGGGGCGAGGCCGACGAAGTCGCTCGCGCGGTGCTGTTCCTCGCCTCAAGCGATGCGTCATATATGACCGGCAGCGAGATCGCCGTCGATGGCGGCCTGGGCCAGATCTGAGCTGTCGACATGACAATGAATACTCATGAATCTCTCACCGTGACCACGGCCCCGTCCCAGAAGATCGGGATCGTCATGCTGCCCTTGATGCTTGTTCTATTCATCAGCACGCTTGATCAAACCATCGTCGCCACCGCACTGGGCAGGATTGGCCAGGCGTTGGGCGATCAGGCGGCCGCACCTTGGATAGCAACGGCTTACCTGCTTACCAGCGCGGTGACCACGCTGATCTTCGGCAAGCTCGGCGACATCATTGGCCGCAAGCCCGTCCTGCAGGCAAGCATTGCCATTTTTGTGGTCGGCTCCCTTCTGTGCGCGCTCGCCCCGACCATGCTGTGGCTGGCCATCTTCCGCGCGCTGCAAGGACTTGGCGGCGGTGGCCTCAGTTCCCTCTCGATGACGGTGGTGGGTGAACTGGTGCCTGCGCGCGAACGAGCTCGTTATCAGGCCGTCCTCGGGGTCGTGCCCGCGCTCGCCGTGATCCTCGGCCCTTTGCTGGGAGGGCTTATCGTGGATCACTGGGATTGGCCTTGGATTTTCCTTATCAATCTGCCGATCGGCGTAGTGGCCTTTCTGCTGATTGCGGCGCGGCTTCATCTTCCTCGCCATCATGATCGCCGACGGACGCTGGATGTCGGCGGAAGCGTTCTTGCTTCGTTCTTTACCGCATCCTTTCTTCTCATCGTGGTGGAAGGCGGCCAAGGTTTTGCGTGGCAATCTGCGCCGATACTCGCGCTTTCCCTGGTGGCCGTGGCTTCACTCGCGGCCTATGTCCGGGTCGAACATCGAGCGCCTGAGCCGATCACCCCGCTTCATCTCTTCAAGAATCGCATCTTCGTCATTTCATCGCTGCTGTTCTCGCTATCCACGGCGGCACTGTTCGTCGGCATGCTGTTCGTGCCGCTGCTGCTTCAGAATGTCTTTGGCCTGACCGCCTTTGCGGCAGGAAGCAGCATCGTGCCTTTGCTGCTCGGACTGATTGTGGCCACGATGGTGACAGGCGGCGTGATTTCACGAACCGGCCGCTACAAGATATTCCCCATCGTTGGCGCCGTACTGACTTCCGCGGGTCTCTATGCTTTCAGTCGCGTCGATACCGGCACGTCGATGTGCGCCATGCTGATCTGGTTGTCGATGATGGGAATGGGGATCGGCTGTTTTATCCAGGTGACCGTGCTGGCGGGACAGAACGCCGTCGAGCACAAGGATCTCGGTGTGGCTACCGGGGCGTTGAACTTCTTCAAGACCCTGGGTGGAGCTGCGGGATCGGCGGTCTTTGGCGCTGTCCTAGCCGCCGCATATGCGCAGCTCCCTGGCCCCGGCCCCGAGCACGCTGTTCACGCATTTCAGCAGGTATTCCTCTGGTCGATGCCGCTCATGGGCATGGCCTTGATTCTGGCCATTCTCTTGCCCGAAAAGCCCCTTTCTGAAGAGGCCATGCAGATCGCCGAAGGCAAGATCGAAGTGCCGGAATACTGATGCCTTGGCCGAAGAGGCATCTTCGCGCGCAGCGATTCGCAGGTTCTTGCGTTAGCGTCAGCATCGTCTGCGGCTGGTGAAGATGCCTGCGCCGTCTATTCACGTCCGATGTACGCGCGAGTCGCAGCAGCCGATTCGCATTCGGTGTCAACTTGCCCGGCCATCTGGACGGCCATACGCGCGGCCTGTCTTCGCACACGCAGCGCCGCGTGCGTTGAGGTTGCGCAACATGCCAGGACGGCTTCCATTCCAAATGTCATCAGGAGTGTGCGACCCATGAATAGATTCATCGGAAGAACGCGCCGCAGCTGGTTCGGCGCATCGTTGATCGCCGTCTTGTCATGGCTGGCCGCCGCCGGCGGCGCGCAGGCCGCCGAACAGGCCGCGTTCAAGCCCGACGCTGCCCTCACTTCGGTAAGCACGATGGAGCAGCAGCTGCGTCCGCAAGGCGTGCCCAGCAATTTCGTGGTGACACCTAATGGCTATTTCGACCCTTCCTGCGTGCAGGAAGTGCATGAGGGCGAAGAGCTGCACAAGGACGGCAATATCCGCCGCGTCGACGGTTCGCTGCGCAAGCCCGTGGTGTGCTCGCAAGCGCACTTCGCCATGAACGGCACGCGGATCGAACCGAACGGCATGGTGAGCTTTCCGGCCGCGCACAATCCGACCATCAACGGCTGGGTGATCGACACCAATTACTCCAGCAGCGTGGCGATCGGCCGCATCGTCGCCAGCTGGAAGGTGCCCAGCAATCCGACCACCTCGAGCAGCCAGGTGATCTATTTCTTCCCGGGCCTGGAACAGTTGCCGAACGTGCAGTCGATCCTGCAGCCCGTGCTGGGCTGGAACGGCTATAACGACCACAAGTGGACCATGGCGAGCTGGAACTGCTGCGTCAGCGGCACCACGTATCACAGCTCGCCGATCAACGTTTCCGTGGGCGACAGCATCACCGGCGACACTTTTTCCAACTGCGCTCCCGGCGTGACCTGCTCGACCTGGAAGATCGTCTCCAAGGACGTGACCAAGGGCACCAGCACCACCTTGACGACCAATCCCTATGCCACGCTGAACTGGGTGTTCGGCGGCGTGCTGGAGGCTTATGGCGTCAGCAGCTGCAACCATTACCCGAGCAACGGATCGATCGCCTTCACCAATATCGCCGTCTATAACCTCAACCAGGTGCAGATCGCCAACCCGCCGTGGACCAAGGACTTCCCGGTCGGCTCGACCGCGCCGCAGTGCAACTACGGCATCACCGCCACGGCTTCCAACACCACGCTGGTGTACTGAGCCGCTTTCCTGTCCTCGTCCGCGGGCGCGCCGGACGCGCGCCCGCGGATATTCTCCTCGGTTTCCGGCAACGCGTGCCGCCTCGTTCGCGGCGCGTGGATGCTTTGTTGCCGTACTGCAGGTACAGGGCGTAACGCAGGTGTTACAGCGCGGCGCAATGCCGCTTTAATCCAGCGCTCGCAAGCGATGCTCGCCTTTGCGGTTCGCGGCGGCGGCGCATGCGCGCACGGGCGGCGTAACAGGATTGATCCACTCGGGCCCGCCCGGCGCGGCGGCGTTCAGCGGCGCGATCGCTTTCGCGCCGCGCAAGTGACTGACTTTGCGCGAAGATTTTGCACGGCTGGAAACTGCGGAAGTGGGTGGCATGCAAGTTGCCACGTTTGGAAGCCGCGTAGCTCGGCGTACCAGGGGGCCACTGTTCCGCAGGAGATAGTCCATGCGCAAGACACTCATCGCCACGGCAGTTCTGCTTGGCATCGGCTTGACGCTACCCGCCATGGCAGACGACAACTCGACCAACTCGAGTAATTCCCACAACAACAGCTCCACCCATACCCGCACCAACTCGAGCCAGGGCAACGACCGCAACAATATGGGCGATGCGAATGCGTCGGCCGTGGGCGCGGCGTCCGCCAACAACAGTGGCACGGCGACTTCGGCAGTCACCAATTCCTTCAATAACAGCAAAGCGGTCGCAGTCAGCCGGCTTGACGGCACGGTGACCGATATCCAGGTCAGCGGCATCGGCAACGTCGCGCAGAACTGGGGTAACGCCAATGGCGCACGCGGCGGTTCGGGCGGCAAGGGCTATGGCGGCGACGGCAACGGCGGCAGCGGCGGTTCCGGCGGCAGCGGCGGCAATGCGCATGCGCGCAGCGGCCGCGTGGGCGACAGCTCCGGCAGCAGCGGCGCGGCGCTTGCGGGCGCCGGCGCATGGGGCGGCGGCAGCGATGGCGACAACTCCGGCGATTCCAGCGCGGACGCCCGCCGCCACAGCACCGGTGGCACCTCGACCGGCGGCAGCGGCGCGTGGGCCGGTGGCGCGGCGACAGGCGGCACCTCGACCTCGACCAGCGGCGCCGCGACGGCGACCGGCGGTTCGAGCGGCGCGGCGGATGCGACCGCGGGAGCCGGCGGCATGGGCGGCGCGGGCGGTGCGGGTACGGGCAGCGGCGGCACCGGCGGCGCCGGTGGCGCAGGCGCGGCCGGCGGCGCGGCCTGGGCCGATGCCGGCGCCTTCGACATGTCCAACCATATGGAAGGAGCCGCGGCAGCAGCGGCGGGCGTGACGGTGATGGCGCAGAACAGCGGCGTGGCCGCGCTCACGCAGCAAAGCGTGAACGTGCAAGCCAACCTCAACGTCGGCCATTGACGTGCAACCGCGTGGCGGGGCTTCGAGCCCCGCCACGTTCGCGCAAGCAAGGGAGAACCGCCATGAGGAAGATCAGGGCTGCATGCGGCGTTGGCCTGGCGTACCTGTGCTTGAGTGCATGGGGACTGGCGCAGGCGCAATCGGCGCCGGCGTATCTGTCCGCCGCGACTTATCGCGCGGCCGCCACGGTGCATCCGGATGACGTCAGCGGACTGGGCAAGCGTGTCGACAGCGGCGTACTCGCCGGTTTGAGCGGCGGCACCGACGTCGCCGCGAAGATGACGCTCAATGGCACGGTCAGCAACAACCAGGCCGACGATGTCGTCACCGGCTACAACTCGATCAGCGCAGGCTCCTTCCAGGGCGCCTCCGGCGTGCCGATGGTGATCCAGAACACCGGCAACAATGTGCTGATCCAGAACGCCACCATCATCAACGTGCAATTCCGGCAGTAAGGCCATGAGGCCCTGGCTGCCGGCGTTGCTGCTCTGCGCGCTGTGCTGGCACGGCGCGGCGTGGGCGTCGTCGATACCGGTGCCGGGCGCGCAAGGGCAGATCATCAGCCTGAAGCTGACCAGCCTCAAGGAAGCGCGCTTCCGCAACACCGTCCGCCAGAAATACGACTTCAGCTGCGGCTCGGCCGCGGTGGCGACCCTGCTGACTTATCAGTACGGCTATCCGGTCGACGAGCAGGCCGCGTTCGCGCAGATGTATGCGCATGGCGACCGCGCCAAGATCGGCAAGGAAGGTTTCTCGCTGCTGGACATCAAGCGTTATCTCGCCGCGAACGGTTTCGACGCGGACGGTTTCGAAGTCTCGCTGGACAAACTGGAACAGGAAAAGCTGCCGGCCATCGTGCTGATCGATGAGCGCGGCTATCACCACTTCGTGGTGGTGAAGGGCTTGCGCTACGACCGCGTGCTGATCGGCGATCCCGCATTGGGCACGCGCTCGCTGCCGCGCACGCGCTTCGAGGCGATGTGGAAGAACCGCCTCGTCTTCGTCATCCACAACCGCCGCACGCTGGCGGTCTTCAACAGTCCGTCCGACTGGCGCGCCGCGCCGATGGCGCCGCTCGGCGCCAGCATCGACCGCCGTGGCCTGGACGGCATCACCATTCCCAAGCGGGGGCCGGGGGACATATGAGCAAGCGCATGCTTGGCGCCGGCCTGGGGCTGGCGCTTCTGATCGCTACGGCAGCGCCGCGGGCCCATGCGGACGAGCAGGGTGTCGGACAGTGGACGCCGGTCAGCGACGCGCGCCTGGATACGGCGCGCGGCGGTTTCGATCTCGGTGCCGGCCTGGTGGCCTCGCTCGGGCTCGATCGCGTGGTGTACGTCAACGGTGCGCTGGTCGCATCCACGCACGTGCAGATACCGGATGTCGCGCATCTGACGCCGGCGCAGGCGAGCGCGCTGTCCGCGGCGATCAATACGGCAGCGGTCGTGCAGGTGGGATCCGGCAATACGGTCGACCCGGCCGCGTTCGGCCAGAACGCCGCCACGACCGTGGTGCAGAACACGCTCGACAACCAGCGCATCGCGGCGATGACCACGCTCAACGTGTCGGTGAACTCGCTGAGCGCGTTCCGCAGCCTGAATCTGGGACAGAGCCTGCAGTCGGCGCTGGCCAATCCGCTGGGCCGCTGACGGAGCGCGGCTATCCAAGACAAGGGGGAGGGCGATGAACAAGGTCCATGGAACCAGACACGATCGGACGGAAAGCGGCGCGGCACGCGGCCGATGGCCGTGGCTCCAGGTCGCCGCAGCGGCGGGATTCGTACTGCTTGCCGGCACGGGCGCAGCGCAGCAGGCGCCGCCAACGGTGACGGCACCCGATGCATCGGCGCCCTCGGCACCGCCCGACGAACTGCACCAGCAGGTAAAGGCGCAGGGCGAGCGCCTCGATGCGATGCGCAGCCAGATCGCCTCCCAGATGGAACAGCTCGAATCGATGAGGCGCACGCTGGCCGCGCAGGAAGCGCAGTACCAGGCGCTGCGCCAGGCGGTGGGCCTGGACGTGCTGGACAAGCAGCGCGCCGGCAATATCCGCGCGGCCGGTACCTCGGCCAACGCGCTGCCGATGCCGGCCGCCGATGCATTGGCGGCGAACGCGCCGGAAGATACCCGGCCAGTCGGCCAGGCGCCGCAGCGCGATTCGCGGCCGCCCGAAGTGGCGCCGATCTTCGACCAGCCCGGCGTGCTGACGCCGCGCGGCAAGCTGATCGTCGAGCCTTCGTACCAGTTCGGTTATTCGTCGGCGGACCGCGTGGCGCTGGTGGGCTACACCATCATTCCGGCGCTCCTGATCGGCCTGGTCGACGTGCGCCAGGTCAAGACCACCACGCAGACAGGAGCGATCGCGCTGCGCTACGGCATCACCAACCGGCTGGAAGCCGAGATACGCATTCCGTACGTGCATGGGCATACCGACACCATCAGCCGCGAGATCTTCACCGGCACCGCCACCGATCGCGTGTTCGGCGCCAGCGGCAGCGGGCTGGGCGACGTCGAGGCGACCGCGCGCTACCAGATCAACGACGGCGGCGCCGACAAGGCGTACTACATCGCCTGGCTGCGCTTCAAATCGCGCACCGGACGCGATCCGTTCGACGTGACCACCGACTGCGTGCAGCGCTGCGTGCAGAACGCCACCGGCACCGGCTTGCCGCTGGAACTGCCGACGGGCAGCGGCTTCTATTCGGTGCAGCCGGGCGTGACCTGGCTGTATCCGTCCGATCCGGTGGTGTTCTTCGGCAACGTCAGTTATCTGCACAATTTCACGCGCAGCAATGTCAGCCGCACCTTGCTGCTGGCGGGCAAGGAGCAGCTGGGCAAGGTAAAGGTGGGCGATGTGGTCGACTTCAGCGTGGGCATGGGCCTGGCGCTGAACGAGAAGGCCTCCCTCAGCATCGGCTACGACCAGAGCTGGGTGGGCGTGACCAAGCAGAACAACCGCACCGTGGCCGGTTCCGCGAAGACCGTGCTGGGGACCTTGCTGATCGGCGGTTCGTATCGCCTGAACGACAAGCGCACGCTGAACTTCACCCTGGGCGTGGGCGTGACGCGCGATACGCCGGATGCGACGGTGACGGTGCGCGTGCCGATGACGTATTGAGCTGCGCCAGTGGCGCAACACCACGAGCCCGTCATTCCGGCGCAGGCCGGAATCCAGTAACGGCCGCGCTCGATGGTCGGGTCGACACAGGAGCGCCACTTGTGGCGTCATCCATCGATCCAGTGTTGTCGCTACCGGATTCCGGCCTGCGCCGGAATGACGAGAGTGGGCGGAATCGGGCGGCGGGTAATGGCCGCCCGGCTTGGTTCAAGCCGGGCGCTCGCGGCGCTTCTGCCTATACCAGCCGCCGCCGCAGATGGCGGCCACCAGCAGCGCATCCAGCACGTAGCGCGCCCAGGCATGCGCGTCGAACCAGGGAGCCAGCAGATGGTCGTGGGCGATCATGCGCGCCGCGGTCCAGGCGATGGCGCCGGCGCCGATGTACACGATGACGGGGAAGCGCTCGATCAGCTTCAGGATCAGGGTGGAACCCCACACCACCAGCGGCACGCTGATCGCCAGGCCGATGATCACCAGCGGCATATGGCCGCGCGAGGCGCCGGCGATGGCCAGCACGTTGTCCAGGCCCATCAGCGCGTCCGCCACCACGATGGTGCGGATCGCCGCCCAGAAGCCGGCCGCGGCACTGACCTTATGGCCGTCGCCCTCGTCCGGGCGCAGCAGCTTCCAGGCGATCGGCAGCAGCAGCAGGCCGCCGGCCAGCATCAGGCCGGGCAGCTTGAGCAGGTAGACCACTACGGCGGTCAGCGCCACGCGCACCGCCACCGCGCCGAAGCTGCCCCAGAACACCGCCTTCTTCTGCAGGTGCTTGGGCAGGTTGCGCGCGGCCAGCGCGATCACGATGGCGTTGTCGCCGGCCAGGACGAGGTCCAGCAGCACGATGGCGAACAGGCCGGAGAAGAATTCGGGAGTGAAGAAGTCCATGTGGCTCATGTTCCTGCGCGCGGGACGAATGCAGCAACCACGAGCGCACGCAGCCTCGTGATTACCGCAAAAGTCTCGTTCCCGGCAGAACCGCCGCAGTGACCGGGGCGGTGTTCCGCCCGTGATGACGACCACTGCACGGACGCCCGATGGAATGGCGTCCGGAACTACTCCCCTTTGGGATCAGTATCCGCGCATTGTCGATGCCGCCCTGCATACCAGTCAAGCCAAGCTACTTAAGCAACAGGCTTTCTGTCGCTACAATGTGACGGTTTTGCAACGGCACCAGCGGCCGCCGGCCGGCATGCGCGCCGGGCGTCTCTCTCCAGGGTTCCCGATACTTATGAATACCGCCTACCGCCAATCCCTTCCCGGCACGTCGCTGGATTACTTCGATGCGCGCGCCGCCGTGGAGGCGATCCAGCCGGGCGCCTACGACGCGCTGCCGTACACCTCGCGCGTGCTGGCCGAGAACCTGGTGCGCCGCTGCGATCCGGCGATCCTGGCCGATTCGCTGAAGCAGCTGATCGAGCGCAAGCGCGAACGCGACTTCCCCTGGTTCCCGGCGCGCGTGGTGTGCCATGACATCCTCGGCCAGACCGCCCTGGTCGACCTGGCCGGCCTGCGCGACGCGATCGCCGACGGCGGCGGCGATCCGGCCAAGGTGAATCCGGTGGTGCCGGTGCAGCTGATCGTCGATCACTCGCTGGCAGTGGAGTGCGGCGGTTTCGATCCGCAGGCGTTCGCCAAGAACCGCGCGATCGAGGATCGCCGCAACGAGGATCGCTTCCACTTCATCGAGTGGACGAAGAAAGCGTTCGAGAACGTCGACGTGATCCCGCCGGGCAACGGCATCATGCACCAGATCAATCTGGAGAAGATGTCGCCGGTGATCCAGGTGCAGCACGATGAACAGGGCAGGGGCATCGCCTACCCCGATACCTGCGTCGGCACCGACAGCCACACGCCGCACGTGGATGCGCTCGGCGTGATCGCCATCGGCGTCGGCGGCCTGGAGGCGGAGAACGTGATGCTCGGCCGCGCCTCGTGGATGCGCCTGCCCGACATCATCGGCGTGGAACTCACCGGCAAGCGCCAGCCCGGCATCACCGCCACCGATATCGTGCTGGCGCTGACCGAATTCCTGCGCCAGCAGAAGGTGGTCGGCGCGTATCTGGAATTCCGCGGCGAAGGCGCGGCCAGCCTCACGCTGGGCGATCGCGCCACCATTTCCAATATGGCGCCCGAATACGGCGCCACTGCGGCGATGTTCTTTATCGACGGCCAGACCATCGACTATCTGCGCCTGACCGGCCGCAGCGACGAGCAGGTCAAGCTGGTGGAAACCTATGCCAGGACCGCCGGCCTGTGGGCCGACACGCTGGCCCATGCGCGGTACGAGCGCACGCTGACGTTCGATCTGTCGTCGGTGGTGCGCAACATGGCGGGCCCGTCCAACCCGCACAAGCGCCTGCCCACCTCCGATCTCGCCGCGCGCGGCATCGCCGGCCAGTGGGAACAGCAGCCGGGCCTGATGCCCGACGGCGCCGTGATCATCGCGGCCATCACCAGCTGCACCAACACCAGCAATCCGCGCAACGTGATCGCGGCGGCGCTGCTGGCGCGCAATGCGAACGCGCGCGGCCTGACGCGCAAGCCGTGGGTGAAGAGTTCGCTCGCGCCCGGCTCCAAGGCGGTCGAGCTGTACCTGAAGGAAGCGAACCTGCTGCCCGAACTGGAACAGCTCGGCTTCGGCATCGTCGCGTTCGCCTGCACCACCTGCAACGGCATGTCGGGCGCGCTGGATCCGGCGATCCAGCAGGAGATCATCGAGCGCGACCTGTATGCCACCGCGGTGCTGTCCGGCAACCGCAACTTCGATGGCCGTATCCATCCGTATGCGAAGCAGGCCTTCCTGGCTTCGCCGCCGCTGGTGGTGGCCTACGCCATCGCCGGCACGGTGCGCTTCGATATCGAGAAGGATGTGCTCGGCATCGATGCCGACGGCCAGCCGGTGCTGCTCAAGGACATCTGGCCTTCCGACGAGGAGATCGATGCGATCGTGTCCTCCAGCGTGAAGCCGGAGCAGTTCCGCAAGGTCTACGAACCGATGTTCGCCCGCACCGGCCACACCGGCACGCGCGCCGCGCCGCTGTATGACTGGCGCGCGCAGAGCACCTATATCCGCCGTCCGCCGTACTGGGAAGGCGCGCTGGCCGGCGAGCGCACGCTCAAGGGCATGCGTGCGCTGGCGGTGCTCGGCGACAACATCACCACCGACCATCTGTCGCCGTCCAACGCGATCCTGCCGGACAGCGCGGCGGGCGAATACCTCGCCCGCATGGGCCTGCCGGAAGAAGACTTCAATTCGTACGCGACCCATCGCGGCGATCATCTGACCGCGCAGCGCGCCACGTTTGCCAACCCCACCCTGCTCAACGAGATGGCCGTGGTCGACGGCGCGGTGAAGAAGGGCTCGCTGGCGCGCGTGGAGCCGGAAGGCAAGGTCATGCGCATGTGGGAAGCGATCGAGACCTATATGGAGCGCAAGCAGCCGCTGATCGTGATCGCCGGCGCCGACTATGGCCAGGGCTCGTCGCGCGACTGGGCGGCCAAGGGCGTGCGCCTGGCGGGCGTGGAAGCGATCGCGGCCGAGGGCTTCGAGCGCATCCACCGCACCAACCTGATCGGCATGGGCGTGCTGCCGCTGGAGTTCAAGCCGAGCACCAACCGCAAGACGCTGGGTATCGACGGCACCGAAACCTTCGACGTGGTCGGCGCGCGCATGCCGGGCGCGGATCTGACCCTGGTCATCCAGCGCAGCAACGGCGAGCGCGTCGAGGTGCCGATGACCTGCCGCCTGGACACCGCGGAGGAAGTATCGATCTACGAAGCCGGCGGCGTGCTGCAGCGCTTCGCGCAGGACTTCCTCGAAGCTGCGCAGGCGGCATGACACTCATGGCGAACACGATGATGGCCCACGCGCCCCAGCTCCGTATTCCCGCCACTTATCTGCGCGGCGGCACCAGCAAGGGCGTGTTCTTCCGCCTGCAGGATCTGCCCGAGGCTGCGCAGGTGCCCGGTGCCGCGCGCGATGCGCTGCTGCAGCGGGTGATCGGCAGTCCCGATCCCTATGGCAAGCAGATCGACGGCATGGGCGGTGCTACGTCCAGCACCAGCAAGACGGTGATCGTGTCCAAGAGCAGCCGTGCGGACCATGACGTGGACTACTTGTTCGGCCAGGTGGCGATCGACCAGGCCTTCGTCGACTGGAGCGGCAATTGCGGCAACCTGTCGGCGGCGGTCGGTCCGTTTGCGATTACGGGTGGCCTGGTCGATCCCGCGCGCGTGCCGCGCGATGGCATCGCCATCGTGCGTATCTGGCAGGCGAATATCGGCAAGACCATCATCGCCCATGTGCCGGTGACCGGCGGGGCGGTGCAGGAGACCGGCGATTTCGAGCTGGACGGCGTGACCTTCCCAGCGGCCGAAGTGCAGCTGGAATTCATGGATCCGGCGGCCGAGGAAGACGGCGCGGGCGGGGCGATGTTCCCTACCGGGCATGTGGTCGACGATCTGGAAGTGCCGGGCGTGGGCACGCTGAAGGCGACCATGATCAATGCCGGCATTCCGACGATCTTTGTCGAGGCCGCCGCGCTCGGCTACAGCGGCACCGAGCTGCAGGACGCCATCAACAGCGACCCGAAGGCGCTGGCGATGTTCGAGACCATCCGCGCGCACGGTGCGCTGCGCATGGGGCTGATCGGTTCGCTCGACGAGATCGCCACGCGCCAGCACACGCCCAAGGTGGCGTTCGTGGCCGCACCGGCGGATTACGTCGCGTCGAGCGGCAAGCCGGTGCAGGCGGGCGATGTCGATCTGCTGGTGCGCGCGATGTCGATGGGCAAGCTGCACCACGCCATGATGGGTACGGCGGCCGTTGCCATCGGCACCGCGGCGGCTATTCCCGGCACGCTGGTGAACCTGGCGGCCGGTGGTGGCGAGCGCGGTGCGGTGCGCTTCGGCCATCCCTCAGGAACCTTGCGGGTGGGCGCCGAGGCGGCGCTGGTCGATGGCGCCTGGAGCGTCACCAAGGCGGTGATGAGCCGCAGCGCACGCGTGCTGATGGAAGGCTGGGTGCGGGTGCCGGCGGGCTGAGCGGGCGGGGGAGCGGTGGCTCCCCCAAGCCAGGACCATGCCGTAAGGCAGCTTCGACATGGCTGGCGCCAGGCGTTAGGGTTGAGCGATCCCGAAACCGCATGCGGCCAGGAGACGAGCCTCATGAGTTCGCATGACATCCGCTCCGCCAGGCGCCCGGACCCCGATCAGGCGATGGTCGACGTGGCCGACTACGTCATCGACTACCGGATCGATTCCGCCGAGGCCTACGACACCGCGCGCTACATGCTGCTGGACTCGCTGGCGACGGCGATGCTGGCGATGAAGTTTCCGGAGTGCGTAAAGCATCTGGGCCCGCTGGTGCCAGGGGCGATCTTGCCGGGCGGCGCGCGCGTGCCGGGCACCAGCCATGAGCTCGACCCGGTGCAGGCGGCCTTCGCCATCGGCACGCAGATCCGCTGGCTGGACTTCAACGACACCTGGCTGGCCGCCGAATGGGGCCATCCCTCGGACAATCTCGGCGCGATCCTGGCCATGGCCGACTATCTCGGCCGCAGGGCCGCGCGCGAAGGCGGCCGGGCGCCGACCGTGCGCGAGGTGCTCGGCTGGGCGATCAAGGCGCACGAGATCCAGGGCTGCTACGCGCTGCTCAACAGTTTCAACCGGGTAGGGCAGGACCACGTGATCCTGGTGCGGCTGGCGTCTACGGCAGTCGCGACCGCGATGCTGGGCGGTAATAAGGAGCAGATCGTCACCGCCATCTCGCACAGCTGGATCGACAACGGCAGCCTGCGCACCTACCGCCACGCGCCCAACACCGGCCCGCGCAAGAGCTGGGCCGCCGGCGACGCCTGCCGCCGCGCGGTCACCCATGCGATCAATGCGGTCTACCGCGGCGTGGCGGGCTATCCGTCGGCGCTGAGCGCCAAGACCTGGGGCTATTACGACGTCGCCTTCAAGGGCAACGCCTTCCGTTTCGAACGTCCGTTCGGCAGCTATGTCATGGAGAACGTGCTGTTCAAACTCAGCTACCCGGCTGAATTCCACGCGCAGACCGCGGTGGAGTGCGCCATGCGGCTGCATGCCCAGGTCGCCGGCAGGATCGATGAGATCGACCAGGTGGCGATCGAGACCCAGGAGGCGGGCGCCCGCATCATCGACAAGACCGGCCCGCTGGCCAACTACGCCGACCGCGACCATTGCATCCAATACATGGTGGCGGTGCCGCTGATCTTCGGCCGCCTTACCGCCGACGACTACGGCGACGAGGTGGCGGCCGATCCGCGCATCGACGCGCTGCGCGAACGGATGGTGGTCAGCGAGAACCCGCGGTTCACCACGGACTATTTCGACCCGGACAAGCGCTTTATCGGCAATTCCGTACAGGTGTTCTTCAAGGACGGTAGCCATACGGAAAAGGTCACGGTCGATTATCCGATCGGCCACCGGCGGCGCCGTGCCGAAGGCATTCCGGTCCTGCTGGAGAAGTTCGAGGCGGCCATGCGCGGGCACTTGCCCGGGCATCAGGTCAAGGCGATCCTCGACGCGACGTCAGACCCGGCCAGGCTGGACGCCATGCCCGTTCAGGAATTCCTGGAACTCTTCACGTTGTAAAGACGGTGTGAGCTAAAAACTGAACGGGCGTTCGGAGCGGCTGGTAATTGTTTGTTTTTTGCTAAACTCTATGCGCCCGTTTCGGGTGGTTAGCTTCAAGGCCGGCAACGGCCCGGACTCAAGGCGGTATAGCCCGCTGTGGGTTTTCCGCCTCGGGGGTGGAACGGACGCGAAAATCAATAAACGAGGAGACACCTGATGAAACGTAAGGGCTTGTACTTCGTGATCGCGCTTGCCCTGGGCGGCGTAGGTGCCGCTCACGCTCAAGACACTACCGGCGCAGCCACTCCCACCTACGACGGCCGCTGGTACATCGCCCCGACCGTGGGCGGCTACTACAACGATACCGACCGCAACACCAACAGCCGCCAGGTCTATTACGGCCTGGGCGTCGGCAAATTCATCGCGCCGAACACCTCGATCGACCTGTTCATCGATCGCACCAAGCGCGACATCGATTCCAAGATCGGTGGCGGCAACTGGTCCAACAACAACTTCGGCGCCGCGGCGCGCTTCTACTTCGGCGCGTGGGACGCATGGCGTCCGTACCTGCTGGCCGGCGTGATGGGCAGCTACCACCACAGCCGCTTCGACAACGCCTGGTCGCCGGCCGCCGAACTCGGCGTCGGTATTTCCAAGACCATCACCGACAGCTCCGACATCCGTGCGGAAGCCGGCTACCGTTACGACTGGGACGACAAGACCCAGCCGGAAAAGAACGGCTACGGCGACTGGTTCCTGGGCTTCAGCGTGGTGTCGCGCTTCGGCGCTCCGCCGGCCGCCCCGACCGTCGCGCCGCCGCCGCCGCCGGCTCCGGACTGCTCCAAGCTGGACAGCGACGGTGACGGCGTGAACGACTGCGACGACAAGTGCCCGGGCACGCCTGCCGGCACCATCGTCGGTCCGGACGGTTGCCCGCAGAAGGTCGTGATCGACCTGCGCGGCGTGAACTTCAAGTTCGACTATCCGAAGAAGGGTCACGTCAAGGCCGGCGAGATCAACAAGGCCTTGGCCGCGCCGACCGCCGACTCGATCGCCATTCTCGACCAGGCCATCGACACCCTGGGCCGCTATCCGAACGTGAAGGTCACGGTCGCCGGCTATACCGACTCGGTCGGTACCGACACCTACAACCAGAGCCTGTCGGAGCGTCGCGCGCAGATCGTGTTCGACTACCTGACCTCGCACGGCATCGACGCCAGCCGCCTGCAGGGTCCGATCGGTCACGGCGAAGCCGACCCGATCGACAGCAACGACACGGATTCGGGCCGCGCCCGCAACCGTCGCACCGAGCTGCAGGTCCAGCAGTAATCGACCGCAAGGTCGTGTGGAAAAGCCCGGCGCAAGCCGGGCTTTTCTTTTGCATCGGTGGTCTTTAGAAGAACTTTCGGTGAGGCGCGTTTTCACGCGAATTTGCCTGAACGACAACCCACCAAAGGCTTAAGCTGTCACGTTTACCTGTTAAGGGACGTGTGTATCCCTTAACGGTTTTGCTACACTCTGCGCGCTTGCTGTTAGGAACGCCAAGCAGGGGACCATGAGGTCCCTGAATGTCGAACCCTGAAGTTCTGACGCGCGATTTCCGTCTGGGGTGGAACGGACGCGAAAACCAATAAACGAGGAGACACCTGATGAATCGTAAGGGCTTGTATTTTCTGATTGCCCTGGCCCTGGGCGGCGTGGGTGCCGTTCACGCGCAGGACACCAGCTCCAGCGCATCCGCCGGTTTCGATGATCGTTGGTATATCGCCCCGACCGTCGGCGGCTACTACAACGACACCGACCGCAACACCAACAGCCGTCAGGTTTACTACGGCCTGGGCGTCGGCAAGTTCATCGCGCCGAACACGTCGATCGACCTGTTCATCGATCGCACCAAGCGCGACATCGATTCCAAGGTCGGTGGCGGCAACTGGTCGAACAACAACTACGGCGTGACCGCCCGCTACTACTTCGGCGCCGCCGACGCGTGGCGTCCGTACCTGCTGGCCGGCGTGATGGGCAGCTACCACCACAGCCGTTTCGACAAGGCCTGGTCGCCGGCCGCCGAGCTGGGCGTGGGTATCTCCAAGTCGATCACCGACAGCTCCGACATCCGTGCGGAAGCCGGCTACCGCTACGACTGGGACGACAAGACCCAGCCGGAGAAGAACGGCTACGGCGACTGGTTCCTGGGCTTCAGCGTGGTGTCGCGCTTCGGCGCTCCGCCGGCCGCCCCGGTGGCCGCCACCCCGCCCCCGCCGCCGGCTCCGGATTGCTCGAAGCTGGACAGCGACGGTGACGGCGTGAACGACTGCGACGACAAGTGCCCGGGTACGCCCGCCGGTACCATCGTCGGCCCGGATGGTTGCCCGAAGCAGGTCGTGATCGATCTGCGCGGCGTGAACTTCAAGTTCGACCGTCCGAAGAAGGGCGAGAAGGACATCAAGAAGGCCCTGGCTGAGCCCAGCGCCGACTCGATCGCCATCCTCGACCAGGCCATCGACACCCTGCAGCGCTACCCGCAGGTGAAGGTGACGGTTGCCGGCTTCACCGACTCGGTCGGTAAGGACGCCTACAACCAGAGCCTGTCGGAGCGTCGCGCCCAGATCGTGTTCGATTACCTGACCGGCCACGGCGTTGACGCCAGCCGCCTGCAGGGCCCGATCGGCCACGGCAAGAACGACCCGATCGACAGCAACGACACGGATTCGGGCCGCGCCCGTAACCGTCGCACCGAGCTGCAGGTCCAGCAGTAATCTCGGCCGCAAGGTCGCGTGGAAAAGCCCGGCGCAAGCCGGGCTTTTCTTTTGTGGGGATTAGGGATGCTCTGATCTATTCCACGTACCCGGCATGACGTCCAGAAGGTTCGCAGGCGGCGCCGCGTGACGCTGGCCGTCTGTTCAAGTCGCGCGGCGCCGCCTGCGAACCTTCTGGACGTCACCCCATCTTTTAATTCAGCATGTTGGGGCCGTTCTGTAAGCGCGCCGCGCGCCGCCGCAGTGTCTCGACAGACGGCCAGTCTGCCTTCACCACTGCGGCGGCGCGCGGCGCGCTTACAGAACGGTGACGGGTACGTGGAATAGATCAGAGCATCCCTAAGGCACGATGGCGGGCATGGACCAAAAGCAGGGGCAGGGCAGGCGAGTCGCGCCGGGCCGTACCGCAAATACGTCAAATGCCACGCCGAAGCACGGACTCGCCCGCGTGCTCAGCAAGCTGGGCGTGTGTTCGCGCAGCCAGGCGGAGAAGGCCGTGCGCGAGGGGCGCGTCAGCGTTGACGGCCGCGTGGTGCTCGACCCCGAACGCTCCGCCGACGCATCGCGCCAGCGCATCCTGCTCGACGGCGTACCGGTCGCCGAGTCCAAACGCGTCTATATCGCCTTGAACAAACCCCGCGGCATCGTAGTGAGCGCCGCCGACGAACGCGGCCGCGACACCGTCTACGACCTGCTGAAGGACGCCGGCCTGCCCTGGCTCGGCCCGGTCGGCCGCCTCGACAAAGCCAGCGAAGGCCTGCTGCTGCTCAGCAACGACAGCGCCTGGGCCGCCCGCCTCACCGAGCCGCGCCACCACGTGGACAAGACCTACCACGTGCAGATCGACGCCGTGCCGGACACCGTGTTGCTGGAACGGCTCATCCAAGGCGTCAGCGACGAAGGCGAGCAGCTCGCCGCGAAGCACGCTGTCCTGCTGCGCACCGGCGAGAAGAACGCCTGGTTGGAAATCGTGCTCGACGAAGGCAGGAACCGCCATATCCGCCGCCTGCTCGCCGCGCACGGCATCGGCGTGCTGCGCCTGATCCGCGTGGCAATCGGCACGCTGCCGCTGGGCGAATTGGCCAAGGGGCAATGGCGGCATCTGCGGCCGGAAGAAGTGGCTGCGCTGTCGCGCTGATCAGGCGCCCAGCCGTTCCCGCACCACGTCCAAGGTGCGTTCCAGCATGGGATGCGTACGCGCCGGATCCATCACCGCATAGATCGTATTGAGGCAAGGCTTCTCCTCGCGCCCCACGGCCACGATCTCGCCGCGCGCCTCCGCTTCCCGCGCGCAGGCATACGGCACGACGGACAAGCCGCGCCCCGCGGCCACCCAGTCCAGCACCTCTTCCAGCTCCTCGAAATGCGCCACGCTGCGCAGGCGTGCGGGCTTCTCGCCGAGCACCTGGGTGAACCAGGTGGCGAACACGTAGTCGCTTTCGTCGTAGGTGACGTAATCGGCCTGCGCCAAAAAAGCGCTATCCAGAATCGGCAACGGTTGCCGCGCGGAGGCGATCAAGGCCGCCTGCTCCATGCCCACCGCGACCAGGCGCAAGGCCCCATGCGGCAGCATCAGATGCACGAAACCCAGATCGCTCGCCCCCGTCTCCACCTGTCGCACCACTTCCTCGGCGGTGGGAAAACTCATGCGTATCGGCACATCCGCCAATGGCCCTTCGCGGAACAGCGGCAGCAGTTCATAGCGCCCGAAACCACTCACCGCGGCGATGCGCAGCGGTTGCGCCGGTTCGTCGCGCATCGCCTCATGCAGCTTGGCCAGGTCGCGGCCCATATCGCGGCAGAACGCCAGCAGCCGCTCGCCGGCGGCATTGGGCACCAGCGGGCCCTGGCCGCGATGGAACAGCGGCATGCCCAGCGCTTCCTCCAGCTTGCGCAGCTGATAGCTCACCGCCTGCTCGGTGCGATGCAGCGAAGCCGCCGCCGCGCGCAGGCTGCCACCTTCGCAGACGGCGCGGAACGCATGCAGGTAACGCAACTCCACATTCATGCGCGGGGACCCTGGGGTAGGGGGGCGAAAAAATCTTCGCCTCGAGGCCAAAAAGATTCGCATGGCCGCGAACGCAACGGCAAGCCGAGAATCGCTTCGGCATCCCCTCCCATCAGGAATCCCCATGAGCCGCCGCTTCGCCTTCCTGCTAGCCCTGTGCCTGGCCTTGCCCGTCCATGCCGCGCCGGGTGGTGCCGCGCACTTCTATGTCTACCGCATGCAGCCGGGCGCGACCGACAAATTCGAGGAAGGCTATCGGCATCACCTGGCATGGCACCGTGCCCATGCCGACCCGCTGTCCTGGTACGCCTGGACCATCGAGGACGGCGAACGCAGCGGCTATTTCGTCGATGCCAGCGTGGGCGAAGCTTTCGCCGCGTTCGATCACCGCGTGGACGTAGCCGGCGACGGCGCCGATTTCCGCGCGAACGTCGCGCCGTACGCCATCCCGACGGGGCAGCCCGCCTATGTGCTGCTGCGCGAAGCCAGCACCGGCACGCCGCTGGAGGAGCGCAAACCCAGCGCCAACATGCAGGTGACGCATGTGCACGTCCGCTTTGGCATGGAAGCACGCTTCGAGCGCGCACTGACGGCGGCGCATCGGATCCTGCAGAAGGAGCCGGGCGCGCCGGCGCATACCTGGTATCGCCTGGTCACCGGCGGCGACACGGCGCAATACATGCTGCTGGTCGCCCGCGATGGCTGGACCGGCTACGACCGCTTCCAACGCAGCCTCGGCTCGCTGCTGGCGAACGACGAGGCGGCGCAACGCGACCTCGCCGAATCCGTGCAATCGGCTACGACGGAAACCTGGCGTTACCGTTCCGAGCTGAGCGCACTGCATTGATGAGAAGGGGAGCGCACGCGCCCCCCTTGCGCACTCAGCCGATCACCCCAAGCTCGCGTCCCACCTTGGTGAACGCCGCTATCGCACGATCCAGATGCTCGCGCGTATGCGCCGCGCTCATCTGCGTGCGGATGCGCGCCTGGCCCTGCGGCACCACCGGGTAGAAGAAGCCGGTGACATAGATGCCTTCGTCCAGCAGCTTGGCCGCCATGGCCTGCGCCTTCTTCGCGTCGTAGATCATCACCGGCACGATCGGATGCACGCCGGGCTTGATATCGAAGCCGGCCTGGCTCATCTGCTCGCGGAAATAGCGGGTGTTCTCCTGCACGCGCTGGCGCAGCTCGCCCGCGCTGGACAGCATGTCGAATACCTTCAGCGCCGCGGCCACCACATGCGGCGGCAGCGAGTTGGAGAACAGGTAGGGGCGCGAACGCTGGCGCAGCAGTTCGATCACTTCGGCGCTGCCGGTGGTGAAACCGCCCAGCGCGCCGCCGAGCGCCTTGCCCAGCGTGCCGGTGAAGATATCGATCTTGTCCATCACGCCGTTGACTTCGGCCGAGCCGCGGCCGCTGTCGCCAAGGAAGCCGGTGCAGTGGCATTCGTCGATATGCACCATCGCGTTGTACTTGGCGGCGAGCGCGGCGATCTTGTCCAGCGGCGCGATAAAGCCGTCCATCGAGAACGCGCCGTCGGTGGTGATCAGCTTGGTGCGTGCGCCGGCGGCATCGGCCGCCTGCAGTTGCTGCTCCAGATCCGCCATATCGCAGTTGGCATAGCGGAAGCGCTTGGCCTTGCACAGGCGGATGCCGTCGATGATCGAGGCGTGGTTGAGCGCGTCGGAGATGATCGCGTCCTCCTCGCCCAGCAGCGGCTCGTACAGGCCGCCATTGGCGTCGAAGCAGGCGGCGTAGAGGATGGTGTCCTCGGTGCCGAAGAATTCGGCGATCTTCTTTTCCAGCTGCTTGTGCAGGTCCTGGGTGCCGCAGATAAAGCGCACCGAGGCCATGCCGAAGCCGTGGCTGTCCAGCGCCTCCTTGGCGGCCTGGATCACGTCCGGATGGTCGGCCAGGCCCAGGTAATTGTTGGCGCAGAAGTTGAGCACCTTGCGCCCGCCCTCCAGCTCGATCTGCGCCGACTGCGGCGAGACGATCACGCGCTCGGCCTTGAACAGGCCCTGCTCGCGGATGGAGTCCAGTTCGGCGGCGTAGCGCGCCCGGGTGGTATCGGAGTAGCTCATCGGGATCTGCCCTTGGGGGGAAAGATGCCGATTGTGAGCCTTCGCGGGCCTAGCGAAAACCTCCGGACCGGGGCCGCCCACCGGTCCGTGGTTGCGCTCAATGCAGGCCGAAGTCCACCCTCGTGGTCTTGCCCTTGTCGTCGATCCCCTCCGGAGTGAGCTTGGGATCCTTCACCCCATAACGGTTGTCCGGCAACTTGCCCTTCAGCCAATCGCGCACCGAAGCGGCGCGGCGCTCGGCCAGGTCGCGCATCGCCGCCTCGTCCGTCTTGACGTTGGTTTCCAGCAGTGCGCGCATTTCGTCCGGCTCCAGCGACTTCTTCAAACCCAGCGCATTGCGCGGCTTGTCGATATCTTCCGCGTGCTTGTACGCGCGGGCCAGAAAACGCTCTTCCTGGTCCGGCGTGATCGATACGGCAGCAAGCGCGGCCGGCGAGGTATCGGCATTCTTGCCGCCATCGTCCAGCACCTTCTCCTTGCGGACCATGTCTTCCACCGTCACCTTGCGCAGGCCGTTCTGGTCCTGCGCCGGATCGGCGCGGCCGACGATATCCAGCGTCAGCGCCGTCTTCTGATTGAGCATGGCGACCACCTTGCCCAACCGCTCCTGCGCAGCCGCATTGAGCACCGCCGAACCCGGCTCGAACTCCACATAGCCAAGGTCTTCGTGATTGCTGCCGCCGAAGGCGGAGCCCAGCAGCCGGAACGGCGAAGTCACCGCCTTGACGATCAGGTTGCCGATCGCGCGCCAGATCAGCCCGCCCATGCTGAACTGCGGATCGTCCAGCGAACCGGACACCGGCACATTCACGTCGATATTGCCCTGCGTGTCCTTCAGCAGCGCCACCGCCAGCTTCACCGGCAGATGCGAGATGCCGGGCGCTTCGATACGGTCGCCGAAGGTGAGCTGGGTGATGTAGATGTGGTTGTCGGCCTTGAGCTTGCGCTGGTCGAGGTTGTACTTCACGTCGACGCTGAGCTTGCCCGCGGTGATCGGATAGCCGGTGTACTTGCTGGAATACGCGCTGAGCCGGGTCAGCTCCACCTCGTTGGCCTTGCCCTGGATATCCAGGAAGGCCACCGGCGCGAGCGGATTGATGCTGCCGCTGATGTCCACCGGCGAGTTGTCGTCCAGCTGCGCCTGCACCGCCACCTCGGCCGGCGGTCCGCCCGCGGTGCCGAAGGCGCCGATCTTGCCGGTGACCTTGGTGAGGTTGGCGGTGTAGTTGGGCTTGATGAAGTTGTCGGTGTAGTTGAGCTGGCCGTTCAACAGCGTGATCTGGCCCAGCTCGATATCCGCGGCGGGTGCGATGGACTCGGCGGGCTTCTCCGTTTCGGTCGTCGTCTTGGTGACCTTGGGCGCCGCCGGCGCGTTGGTTTCGGCACGCGTCACCGATACGGGTTCTTCCTGCTCCGGCTTGGCCACCACGTCCGCCAGATTCAGCCGTCCATTGGCGTTGACGATCATGCGCGCATAGAACGCGCTCAGCACCAGGCTGCCCACATGCATGCGCGGCGTGCCGCTGCCGTAGGCCACGTCGAGGTTGCCGGCGTTGAGCGCGCTCCAGCGCAGGAAGTCGTCGCCGGTGACCTTGTCCTGCACGCGCACGCGCTCGAGCGCGGCATTGCCCTTGAAGCCGAACTTCGGTTCCGCCGTGCGTCCGTCGTAGCGCAGCTTGCCCTTGCCGCTCAGGCGCGCGCTGGAGATGGTCACGTTGAGCGGCACGCTGATGTACGGCGCGAAGGTGGCGATATCCAGGCCGCGCGTGGTCACGTCCAGCTCGGCCAGGGCAGGGGAGGGCTGCACCTTGCCGGCGAGCGAGAACGTACCCTTGCCGATCGCGCCGTCCAGCTTCATCGCGCGTTGCTGGTTGAACTTGTCGCTTAGTTCGTCGATGCCGCCCTTGAGCGATTTGATTTCCAGCACGGCCGGCTTGCCGTTGCCCACCGCATGATCGGCGAAGCGCACGGCGCCATCTTCGATGCCGAGGTGGCCGATGCTCCACTGCCACTGCGGGCCTGCGTCGGCGGCTTTGGCCGGCTTCGCCGGTGCGCGCGGCGCACCCTTCGGCGGAGCGAACAGTTGCGTAAGCGAGATGCTGCCGTTGGCGGCGCGCTGCACGTCCAGGCTCAGGCCGGTGCCGACCAGGCTCTTCAGGCGCGCCTGGCGCGAGGCAAGATCCAACTGCTCGATATCCGCCTGCAGCTTGCTCCACGCGACGGGCGCGGCCTGGCCTTTGCCGTCCGCTTCCAGCGCAAAGCCGGTCACCGTCGCCTGCGCCGGCGCCAGGTGCACATTGGTGGTCTTGCCCCAGTCGAGCTGCAACTGCCCGTTGGCGTCGAGCTTGCCCTTGGACGCGCGCGCGGCCATGGCGGAACCGGCCATCGCCTGCAGCGGCACCATGTCCACCTGCTTCAGTGTCAGCGCGGCGTTGAGCTTGGCCGCGGCGAGATCGAGCGTGCCCTTGGCGCCGATATCGCCGCCGAACAACTGGCCGGCCAGATCGAGCTTGGCCGCCGGCGCGGCGAGCATGCTCAGGCCGAGCAGGCTGCCATGCAGATTGCTCAGGTCCAGCTTGTTCTGCGTGGCGTCGGTGTAATGGATGCTGCTGCCGGTCAGCGCGAGCGAGGCGATGCGCAGATCGGTGGGCGCGGACTTCTTGGCCGGCTCGGCGGGCGCGGACGGCGCCGTCAGCGTGTCGTAGTTGCTGTGCCCGCCTTCGCCGGCCGTGTAGTAGACCTGGGCCTGTTCCAGCTTCAGCGCGCCCAGTTGATAGCGCGACACCAGCGGCTGCACGTCCGCCAGCTCCGCCGTGCCATGGCCGAGGCGTGCGATCGGCTCGCCCTTGCTGCTGTCCAGCGCGAAATCGTCCAACTGCAGGTTGCCGGTCAGGCGCACCTGCGGCGCCTCCGGCGTCTGCACGAAGTTCAGTTCCAGCTTGCCGCTGAGCATGCCTTTCGGAATCGCCACCGGCAGCGGCTTCGGCACATAGCCCAGGTAGCGCGGCAGGTCCAGATGATCGAGCTGGAAGCCGATCGCCGATTCGCGGTTGCTGGCGAACGGCTTGGTCTGGCCTTCGATGCGCAGCGGGCTGCCGTCCACCTTCAGCGCCAGCAGCGGCTTGACGAATACGTCGGTGCTGCTGGGCAGGTTGGCCAGGAAGGGAATGCCCAGTTCCAGTTGCTCGACGTGGTGGGTGGCCTTGGCCGCCTGATCGTCGAACACGATGTCGCCGCCGTGCACGCTGATATTGGACAGCGCGAAGCGCGCCGGCTTGGCATCCGGCTCGGCCGGCTGAGAGGCGTAGCGGTCGATGATGTCGGAGAAATTGAAACGCTGGTCGGCCGTGCGCGCGATATGGATGCGTGGCCTTTGCAATGACAGCTCGTCCAGCACGGGCGCCAGGCGGAACAGGGTGGACCACGACGTGTTGGCGACGATCTGGTCGACGTCGACGAAGCTGCTCTTGCCGTCGCGTTCGCCGATATGCAGCTGATCCAGTTCCAGCCGCAAGGTATAGGGATTGAGATGCACCTTGCCCAGCGTCACCGGGCGGTCCAGCGCGGCGCTGGCGCGCTTCTCGATCTGGCCGCGGATGATCGACGGCGCGGCGAGAAAGCCGAACAGGCCGAACAGCACCAGCACGATGGCGATGATCAGCACCGTCTTGCGCGTCCGCCGCGAGCGGTACACGGCGACTGCGCGCGTGCGCGCGGCCACCAGCCGGGAACTGCCGGAAGAAATCGGGTCTGCCATTGGGGCGATGCTCCGTCAGTATCGCGACCCGACGGCGTGCGGCCCTACCCCGGCCGCGCACTCATCCCAGGTGCGCCGGTCGCCGCGGGGAGTTTACTCGGGCATGAGACGTTTCGGTGGGCTCCCGCGCACGTCCGGCGCGGGAGCCTTCAGGCTGGGCTCAAATCAAAGCCAGGAGCAGACGACCTTGCCGCAATGGCCTGCATCCATCAGGTCGAAGCCCTTCTGGAAGTCGTCGATATGGATCTGGTGGGTGAGCACCTTCTGCAGCGGGAAGCCGGTGAGCACCATCTGGGTCATCTTGTACCAGGTCTCGTACATGCGGCGGCCGTAGATGCCCTGCAGGGTGAGGCCCTTGAAGATCACCTTGTCCCAGTCGATGCCCGCGCCGCGGGGCATGATGCCCAGCATGGCGATCTTGCCGCCGTGGTACATGCAGTCGAGCATGTCGTTGAAGGCGCGCGGGTTGCCGCTCATCTCCAGGCCCACGTCGAAGCCTTCGATATGCAGGTCCTTCACCACGTCGCGCAAGGATTGGTTGGCGACGTTCACCACGCGGGTGGCGCCCATGTCGGCGGCCAGCTTCAGGCGGTAGTCGTTGACGTCGGTCACCACCACGTTGCGCGCGCCCACATGCTTGGCGATGCCGGCGGCGATGATGCCGATCGGGCCGGCGCCGGTGATCAGCACGTCCTCGCCGATCAGGTCGAATTCCAGCGCGCAATGCGCGGCATTGCCGTAGGGGTCGAAGAAGGCGGCCAGTTCCGAGGGGATCTGGTCCGGGATCGGCCACAGGTTGGAGGCCGGCATGGCCATGTATTCGGCGAAGGCGCCGTTGCGGTTCACGCCGATGCCAACGGTGTTCGGGCACAGGTGCTGGCGGCCGGCGCGGCAGTTGCGGCAATGGCCGCAGACGATATGGCCCTCGGCCGAGACGCGGTCGCCGATCTTGTAGCCGGTGACGCCGGGGCCGATCTCGACGATGCGGCCGACGAATTCGTGGCCGATGGTCAGGCCCGGCTTGATGGTGCGCTGGCTCCACTCGTCCCACTTGTAGATATGCAGGTCGGTGCCGCAGATGGCGGTCTTCTCCATCTTGATCAGCACCTCGTTGGGGCCGACCTCCGGTACGGGTACTTCTTCCATCCAGATGCCCTGTTCGGGCAGGCGCTTGACCAGGGCTTTCATCATCTGCGGCATGGGGAATCCATCGGCTGGCCCGCGAGGCGGGCGGGGAAAGCGGCGATTATAAAGTGCGCGCATGGCGGGCCGTCTTCGTGCAGTGCAGCGTTGCCCGGGCGCCGGCTTCGGTCTAAGGTCGCAAGTTTGTGCGATTGCCCACAGGGATATGACGGATGCGTAAGAAGACGATGGGTCTGGCCGCGGCCATGGCGATGGGCCTGGCGCCGGGCGCGCAGGCGGACGAGGGCATGTGGATGCCCTCGCAGCTGCCCTCGATCGGCAAGCAGCTGCGCGCCGCCGGCTACCAGGGCAACCCCGCCGACCTTGCGGACCTGACCAAGCCGCCGCTCAGCGCGGTGGTCAAGGTCGGCGGCGCCACCGGCGCCTTCGTCAGCGGCGACGGCCTGGTGCTGACCAACCACCACGTGGCTTTCGGCGTCATCCAGTACAACAGCAACCCGCAGCGCGACCTGATCCAGCATGGCTTCGTCGCCGGCGACCGCGGGCAGGAGCTGCCGGCCAATCCGGATTTCCGCCTGCGCGTCACCACCGGCTTCGACAAGGTCACCGAGCAGGTGCTGGCCCAGGCCAAGGGCAAGACCGGCCGCGCTTATTACGACGCGGTGGACGCCGCCGGCAAGGTGCTGGTTTCGGCGTGCGAGCGCGAGGCGGGCTATCGCTGCAGCGTGGTCAATATGTTCTACGGGCGCGATTTCTATCTGGTGAAGCAGTTGGAGATCCGCGACGTGCGCCTGGTCTACGCGCCGCCGCGCGCGATCGGCAACTACGGCGACGAGGTGGACAACTTCGTGTGGCCGCGCCACAGCGGCGACTTCACCGTGCTGCGCGCCTATGTCGGGCCGGACGGCAAGCCCGCGGCGTATGCCAAGGAGAACCAGCCTTATCACCCGCCGGCGCATCTGCAGGTCGCCAGCGAAGGCGTGAACGAAGGCGACTTCGTCATGCTCGCCGGCTATCCCGGCACCACCTATCGCCACCGCACGGCGGCCGAGTTCGCCGACCAGGTGCAGTGGCGCCTGCCGAAGTCGGTCGAGGTGATGAAGCAGCTGCAGGGCGTAATGGAGGATTCCGGCCGCGCCGACAAGCAGGCGGCGATCCGCTACGCCTCGCAGCTGCAGTCGCTGAAGAACGGCATCAAGCGTTTCAGCGGCGAGCTGGACGGGCTCAAGCGCAGCGACGCGGTCGAGATCCGCCGCAAGGACGAAGACGCCATGCTGGCGTGGCTGGCGAAACAGCCGCAGGCCAGGACGCTGCGTCCGGACATCGATGCCGTGGCCAAGCTGATCGCCAACGGCAATGCCAACCGCGAGCGCGACCTGCTGTTCGCCATCCTGCAATCGCAGACGCAGCTGATGCGCTCGGCGCTGACCCTGCAACGCTTCGCCCACGAGCGCGCCCGGCCGGATGCCGAGCGCGAAACCGGCTACCAGGAGCGCGACGAGGAGCTGACCGCCGGCATGCTCAAGCAGGTGCAGCGCCGCTACGACGCGGCGGTGGAAAAGCGCCTGCTCGCCGCCTTGCTGATCCGCTACCAGCAGTTGCCCGACCTGCAGCGCGTGGCGGAATTCGACGCCGCCTTCGGCCGCACGCCGGCCGAGCTGGCCGCCGCGCTCGATCGCGTCTATGGCGCGACCCAGCTGGGCGACGAAGCGCAGCGCCTGCACTGGTTGAAAGCGCAGCCCGACGAAGTGGCGAAATCCGACGACGCCTTGCTCAAGCTCGCCGCGGCGCTGCAGCCGGCGCTGCTGCGCATCGAGGACCAGCGCAAGGAACGCGACGGCGAACTGCTGCGCCTGCGCCCCGCCTATATGCAGGCGCTGATCGCCTATCGCGAGCAGCAGGGCAGGGCCGTCTATCCGGATGCCAACTCCACCTTGCGCGTGAGCTACGGCAAGGTCACGCCGCTGAAGGCGCGCGACGCGGTGAGCTACGCGCCGCTGACCAGCACCGCCGGCATCGTCGAAAAGAACACCGGCGTGGAGCCGTTCGATGCGCCCAAGCCCCTGCTGGACGCGATCGCCAAGGGCGACTACGACGGCTATCTGGACAAGCGCTCCGGCGTGATGCCGGTGGACTTCCTCAGCAACCTCGACACCACCGGGGGCAATTCCGGTTCACCGGTGCTCAATGCGCATGGGCAGCTGGTCGGGCTGAACTTCGACAGCAACTGGGAAGCGGTGAGCGCGAGCTGGATGTTCGATCCGCGTTACAAGCGCGCCATCCACGTGGACATGCGCTACATGCGCTGGCTGATGGATAAGGTGTATCCGGCGCCGGCGCTGCTGCAGGAGCTGGGCGTGCCGGCGAAGTGAAGCCGCATACGGTGCCGCAGCGGGCTCGCGGTCGAGCCCGCTGCAGTGCCTGCGCGGTGCTTCAATCCCATTACCGGGCCGCAGGACGCACGCAAACGAACAGCGCGCGGGGCTGAAAAGCCGGCGCGCACTGGATGGAAGTCAGAGTCAGAGGAGCGTTACCGGCGCCGGGCGCCGGCGCAGCGTGTCGGCACGCTCAGCGCAGCGCCGAATAGATCAGCGCAAAGACCAGGCTGGCCGCGACGCAGACCACGAACCAGAACCCGCGGTTGTCCTTGTGCCACACCGGTGGAACGCCATCGTCGCCCGCGCGTGCGGGCTTGGCGGCGGCACCGGGTGCCGAGGTGCGGTTGCCGGGTTCGGCCACCATGTACTTGCGTTTGTTCATTCCGTACTTCCCCCCGTTCAACTTATCTCGGCGGTTCGCTGTGGCTGACCACGGTTGCGATCGTGCAAGACGCTGTGATTCTCGTCCAAAATGTGAAGCAAGGCACGTGCCCATATCGTCCAAATGGCGTTGCGCTGCCGTTGGACCCGAAATCGGCGGCAACGCCGCCTGACCCTGCACGTCACCTTGAGCCCCCGGAAGCCGCCATGCCTGCCGACTCGCGTCACCCTGCCATCTTCCTGCTGGGCCCCACGGCCTCGGGCAAGACGGCGCTGGCCTGCGCGCTGAGCGAACGTTTCCCGGTGGAGCTGGTGAGCGTCGATTCCGCGCTGGTGTATCGCGGCCTGGACATCGGCGCGGCCAAGCCGGATGCGGCGACGCTGGCGCGCTATCCGCACGCGCTGATCGATATCCGCGATCCGGCCGAGCCGTATTCGGCGGCGGATTTCCGCGCCGACGCCGTGCAGGCGATGAAAGACATCACCGCGCGCGGCAAGGTTCCTCTGCTGGTCGGCGGCACCGGCCTGTACTTCCGCGCGCTGCAACATGGACTGTCACAATTGCCGGAGGCGGATGCGGCGATCCGCGAACGGCTCACGGCGCAGGCCGATGAGGTCGGTTGGCCCGCCATGCACGAGCGCCTGCGCGCCGCCGATCCCGCCGCCGCCGCACGTATCGGCGTGAACGACGCGCAGCGTATCCAGCGTGCGCTGGAAGTGATCGAACTGACCGGCCGTCCGCTGTCCGAACAGCAGCGCGGCGGCAGCGGCGAGCGCTTCCCCTGGCGCGTGCTCAAGCTGGCCCTGCTGCCGGTGGACCGGGCGCCGCTGCACGCGCGCATCGCCGCGCGCTTCGACGCCATGCTGGGCGACGGTTTCCTGGAGGAGATGCGCGGCCTGCGCGCGCGCGGCGATCTGCATCCGGACCTGCCCTCGATGCGCGCGGTCGGCTACCGGCAGGCCTGGGAGCATCTGGACGATGCCACCGACGCCGCCGAGTTCCGCGACCGCGGCGTGTTCGCCACCCGGCAGTTGGCCAAGCGCCAGATCACCTGGCTGCGCGGCGAGCTGGACGCACGGACTTTCGATCCCGGGCAGGCCGGTCTGGAGGCGCGGGCGGCGGATGCGCTGGAGCTGTTCCTGGGGGTGTCCGCCTAGGGTTTTCGCGACCGGGTTCGCGCTTCACCGGGACCTCGCGCGAAAGCACTTTCGATGGCGCCTGGCGCTCTATCATCAACGATTTAAAAGTGGTTAATATTCCGAGGCCTTGGGCCGGGGCGCGCGAGCGTCTTTTATCCGGCCCGTCCGTTGCGAGGGGAGAACAACAATGTCCAAAGGGCAATCATTGCAAGATCCGTTTTTGAACGCATTGCGCCGCGAGCGCGTCCCGGTTGCCATCTACCTGGTCAACGGCATCAAGCTGCAGGGCACGATCGAGTCCTTCGACCAGTTCGTGGTGCTGCTGCGCAACCAGGTCAGCCAGATGGTCTACAAGCACGCCATTTCCACCGTGGTACCCAGCCGCAACGTGCGGATGGGCACCGGCCACGAGGGCCATGCCGACGCGTCGGTGGCGCCCGAAACGGAAGGTTGAAACGGGCCTGGAATGACCCATGTGTAGAGGGCGGCGGGGCCTCGGGTCCCGCTGCCTGGTCGTGTTCCGGCCCCGCGGCCTTGCGCGCCGCTACACTTTGCCTTCGCCCCCTCGCGGCCTTCCGGCCCGGCACCGGGCTCCTTCCGCACAGGTCATTCCGTATCCGTGTTCGATAGACAAAAGAAAGGCGAGCGCGCCGTCCTGGTGCTCCCGCATTCCCGTGGCGAGGGCGACACCGTGCGCCGCGCCGAAGAATTCACCGAGCTGGTGAGGTCCGCCGGCGCCGAGGTGCTGGGCAGCATCGCCGCGCGCGTGGAGGACCCGAACCCGCGCTTCTATATCGGCAGCGGCAAGGCCGACGAAGTCGCCGAAATGGTGCAGGCGCTGGACGCCGACCTGGTGCTGGTCGACCACACCTTGAGCCCGGTGCAGGAGCGCAACCTCGAAAAGCATCTGAAGACGCGCGTGGTCGACCGCGCCGGGCTGATCCTGGACATCTTCGCCCAGCGCGCCCGCTCGCACGAAGGCAAGCTGGAAGTGGAGCTGGCCCAGCTCAAGCACGTAGCGACCCGCCTGGTGCGCGGCTGGACCCATCTGGACGCCCAGCGCGGCGGCGCCATCGGCAACCGCGGCCCGGGCGAAACCCAGCTGGAAACCGACCGCCGCCTGCTGGCCGAGCGCGTGAAGATGCTGAGCAAGCGCCTGGAGAAGGTGCAGGTGCAGCGCACCCAGCAGCGCCGCGCGCGCCTGCGCAACACGGTGCCGCGGGTGGCCCTGGTGGGCTATACCAACGCGGGCAAGTCGACGCTGTTCAATGCGCTGACGTCCGGCGAGGTATTCGCCGCCGACCTGCTGTTCGCCACCCTCGATCCCACCGTGCGCAAGCTGGACGACCTGAGCTGCGGCCCCTCGGTGCTGGCCGATACCGTGGGCTTTATCCGCGATCTCCCGCACGATCTGGTCGCCGCCTTCCGCGCCACCCTGGCCGAGGCGCGCGACGCCGACCTGCTGCTGCACGTCAGCGACGCCAATGACGAAGAGCGCGAATACCTGCACAAGGTGGTCGATGGCGTGCTGGAGGAAATCGACGCCGGCGACGTGCCGCAGCTGCGGGTGATGAACAAGATCGACCTGGCCGGCACCGAGCCGCGCATCGACCGCGATGGCGAAGGCCGCCCGGTCACCGTGTGGCTGTCGGCCGCGACCGGGCAGGGCCTGGACCTGCTGCGCCAGGCGCTGGGCGAACTGCTCGGCGGCGAACGCGTGCAGTCCGAACTGCGCCTGCCGCACACCGCCGGCCGCCTGCACGCCCGGCTGAAGGCCGCCGGCGCCATCGCCAGCGAAGATGTCGACGAAGAAGGCTGGCGCCTGCGCATCGACGCGCCGCGCAGCGTGATCGCCCCGCTCAGCGGCGGCAGCCCGGCCGAAGCCGACCTGCTGCGCGGCCTGCTCGGCGAGCCCCGCAGCGAGGCGTGACCCCATGTGGGGCGGGCCTTCACCGGCCCGCCTCTGCTAGAATGTCCGCTGTTTGTGCCGCTTCCCTGCCGGGCGGAACCCTTGCCCGGAAGCGACTCGCCACCATGATGCTTTCCGACCAAGGTGCTTCCGGCTATCGGTGCCGGCCTCCCAGCGGCCTCAAGGAGACTGACAATGGCCTGGAACGAACCCGGTAACGGGCAACGTGATCCCTGGGGCAAGCCCCGCCCGCCCGGCAAGTCGGGCCTGGACGATGCTCTCAAGCAGGTGAAGAGCCGGCTGTCCCGCCTCGGCGGCAGCTCCGGCGGCTTGCTCACCGTCGTGCTATTCCTGCTGCTGATCTCGCTGCTGCTGAGCAGCTACACCATCGTCGACGCCCGCCAGGCCGGCGTGGTGCTGCGCTTCGGCCAGTACGCGCGCACGCTGCAGCCGGGCTTTCACTTCAAGCTGCCGCGGCCGCTGGAGACCGTCACCAAGGTCAGCACGACCGAGGTGCGCTCGGTCTCCGACAAGGTGCGCATGCTGACCAGCGACGAGAACATCATCTCGGTCGACTTCAACGTGCAGTACCAGGTGTCGGACGCGCGCAAGTACCTGTTCTCGCTGAGCGGCCAGCCGGAAGACACGCTGCGCCAGGCCGCCGAGGCCGCGGTGCGTTCCGTGGTCGGCGCCAATGTGATGGACAACATCCTCACCAGCTCCGCCCCCGAGCAGACCGCTGCGCCCGCCGCGCCGTCCACCGCCGCCGCGCCGGTCGTCGCCGCCCAGGCCGCGGTGACCCAGGCCGCCGCCGCCGCGCAGACGCGCGACACGCTGCAGCAGCAGACCCGCGAAATCCTCCAGGCCACCCTGGACAGCTACGACGCCGGCCTCGCCGTCACCGACGTCAGCTTCCAGAACGTGTCCCCGCCGCAGGAAGTGAAGGACGCCTTCGACGACGTCAACGCCGCGCGCGAGGACAAGCAGGGCACCGAGAACAACGCCCGCGCCTACGCCAGCAAGGTGGTGCCCGAAGCACGCGGCGAAGCCTCGCGCATCGCCGCCCAGTCGCAGGGCTATTCGGCCGAGCGCGTGGCCCGCGCCACCGGCGACGCCGATCGCTTCAACCTGATCCTGAAGGAATACCGCGGCGCGCCCGAAGTCACCCGGCGCCGCCTGTGGCTGGAAACCGTCGAGGACGTGATGTCCAACAATCCCAAGGTGCTGGACGGCACCGGCGGCCGCAACATGATCTATCTGCCGCTGGACCGCGCCGGCGTGCGCGACCTGCCGGGCGTGGGCACCGTCGCGCCGGCCGCGGATTCGGGTAAGGAGAAGCAGTGATGAAATTCCTCGCCGGCATCCTCGTCGTCGTCGCCGTCCTGCTCGGTTTCAACAGCGCCTATGTGGTGCACGAAGGGCAGAGCGCCCTGGTGCTGCAGTTCGGCCGCATCGTGCGCACGGGCGACACCCCGGGCCTGCATTTCAAGCTGCCGCTGATCCAGCAGGCCATCCTGTTCGACAACCGCATCCTTACCCTGGAAGCGCAGCCGGAGCGCTACTTCACCTCCGAGAAGAAGAGCGTCAACGTCGACTTCTACGTGAAGTGGCGCATCGCCGACAACGCCGCCTACTACCGCGCCACCGCCGGCGCCGAGCTGCAGGCCGCCAACCGCCTGTCGCCGATCGTGAAGGACGCGCTGCGCTTCGAGTTCAACGGCCGCACCCTGCAGGAACTGATCGCCGGCGGCCGCAAGGACATCACCGAGCGCGTGCGCAAGCAGACCGACACCACCGCCCGCAAGAGTCTCGGCATCGCCGTGGTCGACGTGCGCATCAAGCGCATCGACCTGCCGGACGAAGTGAGCGAATCGGTCTACAAGCGCATGCGCGCCGAGCGCCTGCAGCTGGCCAACGAACTGCGTTCGACCGGCCGCCAGGCCGCCGAAACCATCCAGGCCGACGCCGACCGCCAGGGCCAGGTGATCCGCGCCGAAGCCGAGCGCGACGCGGCCAAGGTCCGCGGCGAAGGCGACGCGCAGGCGGCGGCGATTTACGCGCAGGCCTATGGCCAGGATCCGGAATTCTTTGCGTTTTATCGCAGCCTGGGCGCGTACCGTAAGTCGTTCGACGACGGCAAGGGCGTGCTGGTGCTGAAGCCGGATTCGGAATTCCTGAAGTATTTCAACGACGGCGCGAGCAAGCGCTGAGGCCGCCGGGCATGTCGCACGACCTTGCCGCCGCACTGTGCCTGGTACTGGTGATCGAAGGGCTGGTGCTGTTCGCTGCGCCGCGCGGCTGGCAGAGCATGGTGCGCGAAGCCTTGAAGATGGAGCCGCGGAGCCTGCGCATCTGCGGCGCGGTAGTCATGGCGGCCGGGCTGCTGTTCCTGCAGCTGGTGCATTGACGCGTGGTTGCCTGAAAGATTTTCGATTCAACATCACTGCGGCCCCCGATGGGGCCACGACCTACGAGCGAGAAAGATCATGGGCAAGTCAGTCGTAATCCTCGGCGCGCAATGGGGCGACGAAGGCAAGGGCAAGATCGTCGACCTGCTGACCGAGCGGGTGCAGGCGGTTGCACGCTTCCAGGGCGGCCACAACGCCGGCCATACGCTGGTCATCGGCGGCAAGAAGACCGTGCTGCACCTGATTCCGTCCGGCATCCTGCGCGACGACGCGCTGTGCCTGATCGGCAACGGCGTGGTGCTGTCGCCGCAGGCGCTGAAGACCGAGATCGAGGAGCTGGAGGCGCAGGGCGTGGAAGTGCGTTCGCGCCTGAAGATCAGCCCCGCCACCCCGCTGATCATGCCGTATCACGTCGCCGTGGATAAGGCGCGCGAAGCCGCCGCCGGCAAGAGCGCGATCGGCACCACCGGCCGCGGCATCGGCCCGGCTTACGAGGACAAGGTCGCCCGTCGCTCCATCCGCGTGGCCGACCTGATGTATCCGCACGAGCTGCCGGAGAAGGTGAGGACCGCGGTCGAGTACCACAACTTCATCCTCACCCAGTGGCTGAAGGCCGAAGCGGTCGACTACCAGCAGGTGCTGGACGATGCGCTGGCCTATGGCGAGTTCATCCGCCCGATGGTCGACGACGTCGCCACCATCCTGCACGACGTGCGCAAGGAAGGCGGCCACATCCTGTACGAAGGCGCCCAGGGCGCGCTGCTGGATATCGACCACGGCACCTATCCGTACGTCACCTCGTCCAACACCACGGTCGGCGGCGCGCTCGCCGGCACCGGCGTGGGCGCGGGCGATATCGACTACGTGCTGGGCATCTGCAAGGCCTACGCGACCCGCGTCGGCGGCGGTCCGTTCCCGACCGAACTGCACGACGAGATGGGCGAGCGCCTGCGCAAGGTCGGCAACGAATTCGGCGCCAGCACCGGCCGTCCGCGCCGCTGCGGCTGGATCGACCTGGTCGCGCTCAAGCGCGCCGTGCAGATCAACGGCATCAACGGCCTGGCCATCACCAAGCTCGACGTGCTCGACGGCCTGCCCAGCATCAAGGTCTGCATCGCCTACGAATACCGCGGCAAGCGCCGCGAACTGGCGCCGCTGGACGCGGACGGCTGGGCGGAGTGCAAGCCGGTCTACCTGGAATTCCCCGGCTGGGAAGAATCCACCGCCGGCATCCGCGACTGGAACAAGCTGCCGCCCGCCGCGCGTGCCTATCTGCGCGCGGTGGAAGAGCTTTCGGGCTGCCGCCTGGCGATCGTGGCGACTGGTGCGGATCGTGACGACACGATCGTGCTGGATGATCCCTTCGCCTGATCCTAAGCACATTGCGCGATACGAAGAAGCCCCGCGATGCGGGGCTTTTTCATTCAGGCTGACGGACGCATATGGCTCGAGCAAAGCAGACGCAAGCGCTGCTCTGGGCTTTCTGTCATCACTACATCGCCTGCACATCGTGCTGACCGCGCAAATCAGACCATGAGCCTCCTGCAGCAGGAGCGCATGTCATGGCTAACGCAGACAACAAGCAGTCCGATCGCGACGACGCCCCGCACCGAGGCGGCCAGCAAGGCGATATCGGCCAAGAAGCAGCGCAGAAAACGCGGCACGAGCGCGACCCGGAAGCGGATGTGCCGAATGGGCCGGAGAGCGGCGAGCCGGCAAGCGTGCCGACGAAGCAATTGCCGCGCGAAGACGAGGACGAAGACGAATCGATATTCACCGGCGACGATGCCGGGCCGGCATCGCGGGGCAGAACTGGACAGCCGGCGAATATCACGCCGGAACAGGCGATCGCGCCGGAAGGCAGTGTCGGCGGACGCAGCGGTACAGGGCAGGCGAGAACCCATCGGCCGTTCGACGAGACCGATGGCAAGCAGGCGCTTGGTCAGCCGATCGATCCGGACAGCGACCTGCCGGAGCCACGGGTCGGCGACAGCTATCAGTCCGGCGGCACGCACAAAGGCCTGCTGTAAGCGGCGAAGGAAGGCGGCGTGCGCGATGGCTGACCGGTGTTCTGCGCAGCGCGTGGTAAGACGCCGTGAAGGCCGATGCGATCCAGCGCGTGAATCGCTTGTGCGCCTCTGCACAAACACAGCCATTGCAAGCGCCGATACGCCGATTCTTGGTCGCTTTGTGAGCTGGATAAAAGTCGAAGCGGCGAACGCGACCTAAGGTGCGCGCAGCCATGGTCGGCTCCAGGCGGCCGGAGATGGTCAGCGGGCCGGAGTGCATCAGTACTCTTGGCTCGCGTCTGGTTTCTCCCCTCCGTCACGCGGGCATCGTTACCCGAGCGATGCCGCCCACGCGCGACGGACCTATTCCCGGCAGAGGCAGGGTCGTCGCGGCGGCCCTGCCTCTTTTTTTCGCGCCGCGATCAGGCGGCGAACACGTGCATCGCCGCGTACTGCAGCAGCATGATGGTCTTGCCGTCGACGATCTCGCCGCGTCGGATCATCGCCATCGCCTCGTCGAATGGCAGCTCCAGCACTTCGATATCTTCGCCTTCGCCGATCAGGCCGCCGCCGTCGCCCACCTTTTGCGTGGCGTCGTATTCGGCGACGAAGAAATGCAGTTTCTCGGTGACCGAGCCGGGGCTCATGAAAGCCTCGAATACCTTGCGCACTTCGCCGATGCGATAGCCGGTTTCTTCCTCGGCTTCCGCGCGGATGCGCTGCTCCGGCGTGGCCTGATCGAGCAGGCCGGCCGGCGCTTCGATCAACATGCCGTCGTGGCCATTGACGAAGCAGGGAAAGCGGAACTGGCGCACCAGCACTACGCGGCGCGCTTCGCGCTGGTACAGCAGCAGGGCGGCGCCATTGCCGCGGTCATAGGTCTCGCGCTGCTGGCGCTGCCAGCTGCCGTCGGCGCGGCGGAAGTCGTAGATGGTCTTCTTCAACAGGTACCAGTCGTGCGACAGCACCTGGCTGTCGATCACGCGGACCCGATCGGCGGTGGTGGACATAAGGAGGAGTTCCGGCTGGACAGGGGGCGCTGGCTACCGTATCGTGCAGTTTCGTGCAAAGTCAATTAATTTCGTGCAAATACTATGCTGACCAGCCAACGCAAGCAAGCCATCCTCGCCGCCCTGCAACGGGACGGGCAGGTCGTCGCCAAGGCCATGAGCGAGGTCTTCGGCGTCTCCGAAGACACCGTGCGCCGCGACCTGCGCGAACTGGCCGCGGAAGGCCTGCTGCAGCGCGTGCACGGCGGCGCCTTGCCGGCCTCGCCGGCGATGGCCGATTTCGCGCATCGCCAGCAGATCGGCCCGGAAGCGAAATCCGCTATTGCTCTGCGCGCGGCGCAGATGGTGCTGCCCGGGCAAGTGGTCTTTATCGACGGCGGCACCACTTGCGTGCAGCTCGCCCGCAGCCTGCCGGCGACTTTGCGTGCGACCGTGATCACGCACAGCCCCAGCATCGCGGTGGAACTGGTGGAGCATCCCGGCATCGAGGTGGTGCTGGTCGGCGGCCGCCTGTTCAAGCACTCGGTGGTGGCGGTGGGTGCCGCCGCGATGGAGGCGATCGCACGGGTGCGGGTGGATCTCTATTTCATGGGCGTCACCGGCGTGCACCCCACGGCAGGCCTGAGCACCGGCGATTTCGAAGAAGCCAGCGTGAAGCGCGCGCTGATCGAACGCGCCGCGGAGGTGGTGGTACTGGCCTCGAAGGAGAAGCTGCACGCGGCGTCGCCGTATGTGATCGCGCCGGTGCAGGCGGTGCAGACGCTGGTGGTGGAGGGGGATACGCCGGAGGCCGTGGTTGCGCCATTCGCGGCGCTTGGACTGGCCGTAGTGCGAGCTGGAAATGCCGGCATTGCCGCATAGCCGCATACCCGCCATGACTTCCGGGCCGTGCTACCGCCTGCCATAGGCGGCGACCATCGCAGGGACGGCCGGAGAAGGGGAGCTTCGCCCGGCCCCCATCCGAATATCTTCCGGCCCGCCGGACCCCACGCCTTTCCCAAGGAGCTGACATGCGCCGTTCCACCCTGGTTTCCGCGATCGTCCTGGCGCTCGCGAGCGCTTCCATGAGCGCCGTCGCCGCCGTTCCGGCGGCCAAGCATGCTGCCGAGCAGCAGACCACCACCCAGCTGCCGCGCAATGTGCGTCCCACGCACTACGACGTGGCGGTGACGCCGCATGCCGACAAGCTGAGCTTCGACGGCAAGGTGTCCGTCAAGGTCGACGTGCTGGAGGCGACCAGCAGCATCACGTTGAATGCGCTGGGCATGAGCTTCTCCGAAGCCAGCGTGACCCCGGCCGGCGGCAAGGCGCTGGCCGCCAAGGTTGCCGTGGACGAAGAAAAGCAGACCGCCACCTTCAGCTTCGACAAGCCGCTGGCCAAGGGCAGCTACACGCTGTCCATGAGCTACACCGGCAAGATCGGCACCCAGGCCAACGGCCTGTTCGCCATCGACTACGACACCAAGGCCGGCAAGAAGCGCGCGCTGTACACGCAGTTCGAGAACTCCGATGCGCGCCGCTTTATCCCGTCCTGGGACGAGCCGAACTACAAGGCCACCTTCAACCTCACGGCCACCGTGCCGGCGGACCAGCTGGCGATCAGCAACATGCCGGTGGCGAAGAAAAGCGACGCCGGCAATGGCTTGACGACGGTGGAATTCCAGCCTTCGCCGAAGATGTCCACCTATCTGCTGTTCTTCGGCGTGGGCGATTTCGACCGCGCCACCGCGATGGCCGGCAAGACCGAGGTCGGCGTGGTCACGCAGAAGGGTCTGCTGTCGCAGGCCAGCTTCGCGCTGGATTCGGCCAAGACCATCCTGGCCGAATACAACGACTATTTCGGCACGCCGTACCCGCTGCCCAAGCTGGACAATATCGCCTCGCCGGGCCGCAGCCAGTTCTTCGGCGCGATGGAGAACTGGGGCGCGATCTACACCTTCGAATACGTGCTGCTGCTCGACCCCACCATCTCCACCCAGGCCGACAAGCAGAACGTGTTCTCCGTGCAGGCGCACGAGATGGCGCACCAGTGGTTTGGCGACCTGGTGACCATGCGCTGGTGGGACGATCTGTGGCTCAACGAAGGCTTCGCCTCGTGGATGGAAGCGCGCACCACCGAGAAGCTGCATCCGGAGTGGAACACCAAGCTGGAGCAGGTGAACGTGCGCGAAGGCGCGATGGGCCGCGACGCCATCGCCACCACGCATCCGATCGTGCAGCACGTGGAGACGGTGGAGCAGGCCAGCCAGGCCTTCGACGCCATCACCTATTCCAAGGGCCAGGCGGTGATCGGCATGCTGGAAGGCTATGTCGGCGCCGATGCGTGGCGCGACGGCGTGCGCCTGTACATGAAGCAGCATGCCTACAGCAACACGGTGTCCGACGATCTGTGGCGTGCGGTGGAGCAGGCGTCGAAGAAGCCGATCAGCGACGTCGCGCATGACTTCACCCTGCAGCCGGGCATCCCGCTGATCACGGTCGATTCGGCCACCTGCGCCGGCGGCAAGACGACGCTGAAGCTGAGCCAGGGCGAATTCACCCGCGACCGCCCCGACAAGAAGCCGTTGTCCTGGCGCGTGCCGGTGATTGCGCAGACCCTCGGCGGCGCTCCGGCGCGCACCCTGGTGACCGGCGGCAAGGCCACGCTCGACGTGCCCGGCTGCGGCCCGGTGGTGGTCAACGCCGGCCAGAGCGGCTACTACCGCACGCTGTACGGCGCCGAGCAGTTCGCCGCGCTGAAGGACAACTTCGCCAAGCTGCCGCCGATCGACCAGCTCGGCACGCTGGGCGATACCTGGGCATTGGGCATGGCGGGCAAGCGTCCGTCGTCGGACACCCTGGATCTGGTGCAGGCCACGCCGGCCGATGCCGATCCGCAGATCTGGGGCGAAATCGCCGGTGACCTGAGCGGCCTCGATGGCTATTACCAGGGCGACGCGGCGCGCCAGGCAGCATTCCGCAAGTTCGCCATCGCCAAGCTGGCGCCGGTGTTCGCGCGCGTGGGCTGGGAGCCGAAGGAAGGCGAAGCCGACCCGGTCAAGATCCAGCGCACGGAGCTGATCGGCACCCTGGGCAACCTCGGCGATCCGGCCGTGCTGAAGGAAGCGCAGCGCCGCTTCGATGCACAGGACAAGGACCCCAAGGCGATGCCGGCGGCCCTCCGCCGCACCATCCTCGGCGTGGTCGCCCGCAACGCCGACGCCGCCACCTGGGACCGCCTGCATGCGATGGCCAAGGCGGAGAAGACCCCGCTGGTGAAGGATCAGCTGTACACGCTGCTGTCGATCAGCCGCGACAAGGCGCTGGCGCAGAAGACGCTGGACCTGGCCATGACCGACGAGCCGGGTGCCACCAACAGCGCCAGCATGATCAGCGTGGTGTCCGCGCAGCATCCGGAGCTGGCCTTCGATTTCGCCGTGGCGCACAAGGCCGAGGTGGACAAGAAGGTCGATTCCAGCGCGAGCAGCCGCTACTACCCGCAGCTCGCTTCGCGTTCGCTGGATCCGGCGATGGTGGGCAAGGTGAAGGCCTATGCCGAGAAGTATCTGGCGGCCGGCTCGCGCCGTGATGCCGATACGGCGGTGGCGAATATCGAGTACCGCATCAAGGTGAAGAATGAGCGGATGCCGGCGATCGATGCATGGCTGAAGGCGCACGGCGCGTAAGTTCCGCCACCGTGGTTTGAGTTTTTGGGGCCTGCGCAAGCAGGCCTCTTTTTTTGGGGGAGGCCGGAGCGCGGCGCGTTGCTTCTTTTTCCCGCGGATACGGCCCGGCACGATCTTCATGGCCGGCCGAAGCGATCATCGCCGCTAGTCGGATCGCCTCGCTGGAAGCGCTGCATCTGAATCTGGAAGCCGCGTTTTCTCAAGACGCACCGGGGAGCGCGTTAGAACCCGCGAGTCATGGCGTTCTCCGGAACATTGCGCTTATCCGATGCCCCGCACCTGGCGGCCGCATCGACCGCTTCACCTTGAGTGAGGAAGCGATCTCCCGTGATGCCAAAGCGCCCCTTGATGGCTAAGCCGTCCTCCAACAAGCGCCAACGGCCTCGCCACAAGCCGAACGTGTCTGGCCCATCTGCCCACGCATCTATGGAGATGATCGACATGGTGGTTTTTGGCGGGATATCGCGGCAACGCTAGTCCTATGGGGTCGTGGGTGCAAGCAGGCATTTATGCCGCGGCGGAAAGCTGAGGTCGGAATCCCTACTTATATGCGTGGAGGTCCGAGCCCCCATCCGCCGATGTGCCTCTAGCTGGAATGGGCCAAGGCAAACTCGATGTCGTCCATGACAGCCTCTTGGACCTCTCCAAGCGAAACGCCCAGTAGTTCATCGACACGGCCATGTCGCATGCCAAAGAGGATCCCGTCGCGCCGATACGTTGCGCGCCACGTGACACGATCCGAGTGGGTGCGCTCGTACTCAGCTTCGTACGTAAAGCCATTAGTGGTCGTGCCAGCTACATTGGTCATGACAGCTTCCTTTGCGATGGATCGTCTTGTGCATTCACGCTGGCTGGGAGAAACGGCGCAGGAGGAAGCTCAGAGACCTTGGAAGAAAAATCACGGACAGTCTGAGGGGCCGGAAGAACAGCTGCTGAAGCCGCGGCGCCTCATCAACATGCACTTTCTTCCGTTACGCCTCCGTAAGGCGTCACCAAGGTCCTTGCGCCACAGGTTTCGATGGGCAGCCGAGGCGATCACCGCGGACATCATGCCTGTTTCGTCCTCGGCGTTACCCTCAACTAACAACTACACGCGCATGCTGCGTTAGCGCCAGGAAAGACAGCCTTCTCCTTGGCAGGCGCCTCAGGCACGCGGTCCTCTCTCTAACGCCATCTGAGTACTTCTCCGATCCTTATCGGAGTCGCGGCTCCGGCCGCTCCAGGTCCGCCATCGCGACTCACGGCGAAGCATCATCTGAGGCGTTAATCATGGTCAGCGTTTTCTCTCTCAGCATCCATCGTCCTCTGCCGCCGTTCGGCAAGCTGACCACGCGCGTAGGCGATTGGCTCGGCCGCCTCGGCGAGGAAGGCCATGAGCCACGCTGGTCATCCCTCGCCCGACAGAATCCCGTCGCGGGGGCTCGCGACCTCGACGAACTGAGAGGCTCCTACCGTGGATTGATCTACATCGTGATCTACCAGGTGCAAAGAGATGTCGTGAGCTGGTCGGCGAGTCTCGAAGACGACGATGGAGAGGTGATTTTCGTTGCCAGCCACTTCGTTTGCAGCCTGGGAAAGATCGGTTGCGAAAGCGCGCTCCGGGGGCGAATTTTTGCAAGTATCGACGACTACCATCGCATCCACGAGACACCCGATCTTCACTGACGCCAAGGCAGGAAAATCTTCTCTCGTCTCAATCCAGGAACGCCGCCATGTTGAAATCAAGACAAGATTTGCGCAGCATGCTGTGCCGCATTGAGGCGGTGATCGAACTATTGCGCGCGCAGAATTCCAGGGAGCAGGATTTCTTCCGATCGACGGATGAGGTCTTTCAAGATGTGCTGGCGCAATGCGGCCGCGAAGACGACGACTGGTTGTTCAACTTGATTGACCAGGTCTGTACGCGCCAGAGCGTCCCGTACCCTGCGGCCAGGTAGCCATCTGAACTTCTCTTGGACGCGAGAACCCCGCAGCTTGCAGGGTTGCTTGTGGCCTTCGCCTGCGCATCGACCGTGGTGAGGGCGGGCGGGGCGTAGAAGCCGGAGCGCTGAAGCGCGCGTCCTGCTTTCAGGAGCTGTGGTCGAGCACGATCTTCCACCCGCTCGCTGTCTTCTCCCACAGCAACGAAAACACTCCGTCATCCTTCGCCGCCGTGCCATGCGCTGAGCGGTCCAGATGGAAGCGCCCCGTCACCGCCGCATAGTGCGACTGCCCATCCGCGCACGGCAGCAGGCGCACGTCGAGGTCGGAGTAGGTGAGCTTGCCCATCTGCTCCTTGCCGGCGTAGTTCTTCTTGTAGCTCTCCAGGATTCGCGCATAGCCCTGGCGGATCTTCGCGCCGATGAAGGTGGTGTCCGGCGCGTCCTTGTACGCAGTGACGAAGTTGTCGATGTCGCCGCGGTTCCACGCATCCTGCTGCGCGGAAAGCACGGCGCGGATCGCCGTGCCTTCGTCGGCGGCATGCGCGTAAGGCGCGAGCAGCAGGGTGGCGAGCAGGAAGGGCAGGGCCTTGCGCATGATGTGTCTCCTTGTTTGCGAATGCGTCATTCCGGCCTGCGCCGGAATGACGAGCTTTACTCAGGGCTTGAAGCCGACCGATTCCCACAGCGGCGCCGGGTCGTACACGCTGCCGTTGGCAATGGTCTTGGCGATGCGCCGCGTATTGTGGATATCGGCCAGCGGGTCGGCGTCGAGCAGCAGCATGTCCGCGCGCTTGCCGACTTGCACGGTGCCGACTTCCTTATCCAATCCCAGCACCTTGGCCGGCACACTGGTCGCCGCCTGCAGCGCTTCCATCGGCGTGAAGCCCGCCTGCACGTAGATCTCCAGTTCGCGGTGGAGTGAATAGCCGGGAATCGCCTGGTCGGTGCCGGCCACGATGGTCAGGCCCTGGCGATGCAGTTCGCGCAAGGTGGCCAGCATGTAGGCGTAGCGCTTGGCCGATTCTTCGGCGCGCTCGGGTGGCGAGCCCATGCCGTTCAAGGCCGGCGCCAGCGGCGCGGCCACGTGGTCGATGCCCGGCTCGATGCTGCGCATCGGCTCGGTGGTGGGGCGCGAGAACAGCTCGAACAGCGCGATGGTGTCGTCGAACACCGTGTGGTGCTGCTTGAACAGGGCCAGCTGGCGGCGCGCTGCAGGTGTCTTGAAATCCAGCGGCGGCATCGGTTGGCCGCGTTTCATGCCGAGCAGGTCGCGCGCGACGAAATGGATGTGGTTGATGCCGTCGTAACCCGCTTCCACCGCCTGCGCGCTGGTCATGCCCTCGGGCACGTGGCCGGTGACGGTGAGGCCCAGCTTGTGCGCCTCCTCGGTGATCACCGGCACCAGCGCGGGCTTCATGCTGCTGTAGATCTTGATCTGGATCGCGCCGGCGTCCTTGTAGCGGCGCACCACGGCGCGCGCTTCCTCGGGCGTGTCGGCGGTGACGGCGCCCAGCGCGATCGGGCCGTTGCCGTCGACGATGCCGGCCACCAGCAGGCGCGGGCCGATGCCGCGGCCGGACTGGATGGCGTCGCGCACGGTGGTGATGTAGTCGAACTCGTTGCCGCAGTCGCGCACGGTGGTGACGCCGGCGGCGAGGTAGATCGGACCCCATTCCACCTGCTCGTAGTGCGCGTGCATGTCCCACAGGCCGGGGATCAGGAACTTGCCGCTGCCGTCGAGCACGTCCATGCCCGCTTCGGCATTGGGCGCGGCGCCGCTGGTGTCGATGCGGGCGATGCGGCCGTCTTCGACGTACACGGAGGCATTGCGCTTCGGGGCGCTGCCGGTGCCGTCGATCAGCGTGACGTGGGTGACGACCAGTTTCTTCGATGGCGGGCGTCTGGCCTTCTCGGTGAGCTTGACCAGCGCATCGAGATTGTTGGCGGCGGCGTGCTGGATGAAGGTGGGCAGCGCGGCTTCGTAGCCTTCGCGCACCGCTTCGAAATGATCGAACTCGCTGTCGGTAGTGACCACCGCGGCGAGTTTCTGCTGATCGTCCAGCCAAGCCGTCTCGTTGCCCCAGACCAGGCCGCTGATCACATAGCCATGCAGCTTCACCGTCTTGCCGCCGGCCTGGATGTCCAGGTCGCCGGCGGGTTGGATATGGATGTCCGCATCCGGCGGCGCCGCGATGCGCTCCGGCTTGCCCTTGGCCAGCCAGTAGCGCAGCAGCATCTGCTGCATGGCGACGGGCGAATAGCCATCGACCAGGAAGGTGGTCTCGCTCACCGGATGCTCGGTGGTCTTGCCGTCGCGCACGAGCTTGACCCGGCCCGCCTTGGGATCCAGCGTAAAGCTGTCGTGCATGGGCGACTGGCGCGAGGACTGGCCGTCGCTTTTCAAGCTCAACGGATGCGTGACATCCGCTGCGGTGAACTCGGTCTTCAGCGGCACTTCGGTGCCGCGGTCCTTGAAGCTGAAATCCGAGTGCAGGACCAGCCGGCCCTGATCGTTGGCGATCGTGTAGCTCTCCTTGCCGATCGCGCGGGCGAACTTGTGCAGCACGAAGCTGCCTTGTTCGGCGGCGGGCGGCGTCTGCGCGAAAGCAGGCAGCGCAGCGAGAGCGAGCAAGACGGCGAGTACGAGCGAATGGGCGGATGGGTTCGGCATGTCGGCTCCCTGGACTACGGCGCGGTCGAGGCGATCGGCGTAGGTTGGGGTGAGCGCAAGCGAACCCCAACGCTGGCGTATCCGGTTTCGCGATGTTGGGATTCGCTCACGCGCACCCCAGCCTGCGAAGGACGTGGGTGATCAGAGCAGCCACCCCCGCCGATGGCAAGAGCCCGAAAGTCATTCCCCCGAAACGGACAGGCCCCGCCGAAGCGGGGCCTGTCGCGGTGCACGGGTAAAAACCGGCGGCTTATGCCTCGGCTTCTTCCTTGTATGCATCCACCGGAATGCACGCGCACATCACGTTCTTGTCGCCGTAGACATTGTCCACGCGCGCCACCGGCGGCCAGTACTTCTGCAGCCGCAGGCTGGGCAGCGGGAACACCGCCAGCTCGCGCGGATAGGCGTGGGTCCACTCGCTGCCGACCACCGCGTTGGCGGTGTGCGGCGCGTGCTTGAGCGGGTTGTCCTCGCGGTCCAGGCGGCCGTCCTCGATCGCGCGGATTTCCTCGCGGATCTGGATCATCGCGTCGATAAAGCGGTCCAGCTCGTGCTGCGATTCGCTCTCGGTCGGCTCGACCATCAGCGTGCCGGCCACCGGGAAGCTCAGCGTCGGCGCGTGGAAGCCGAAGTCGATCAGGCGCTTGGCCACGTCCTCGGCGCTGATGCCGGTGGCGTCCTTGAGCGGGCGCAGGTCCAGGATGCACTCATGCGCCACCAGGCCGTTGCGGCCGGTGTACAGCGTCTCGTAATGCGAGGCCAGGCGCCTGGCGATGTAGTTGGCATTGAGCAGCGCGACCTGGGTCGCCTTGCGCAGGCCCTGCTGGCCCATCAGGGTGATGTACATCCAGCTGATCGGCAGGATCGAAGCGGAGCCGAAGCTGGCCGCCGAAACCATGCCCACCGTGCCGTCGCCGCCCAGCGTGCGCGGCAGGAACGGCGCCAGGTGCGACTTCACCGCGCAGGGGCCGACACCCGGGCCGCCGCCGCCGTGCGGGATGCAGAAGGTCTTGTGCAGGTTGAGGTGCGAGACGTCCGAACCCCACTTGCCCGGCTTGGCCAGGCCGACCAGCGCGTTCATATTGGCGCCGTCGGTGTACACCTGGCCGCCGTGCTTATGCACGATGTCGCAGATGGCGACCACGTCTTCCTCGAACACGCCGTGCGTGGAGGGGTAAGTGATCATCAGCGCGGCCAGGCGGTCGCTGTACTTCTCGGCCTTGGCGCGGATGTCTTCCAGCTCCACGTTGCCGTTGGCGTCGCACTTGGTGACCACCACGGTCATGCCGCACATCTGCGCGGAAGCCGGGTTGGTGCCGTGCGCGGATTCGGGAATCAGGCAGATGTCGCGATGCTCGTCGCCGCGCGAGCGGTGGTAGGCGCGGATCGCCAGCAGGCCGGCGTATTCGCCCTGCGCGCCGGAGTTCGGCTGCAGGCTCACCGCGTCGTAGCCGGTGCACTCCACCAGCATCGCTTCCAGCTCGTCGATCAGCTGCTTGTAGCCCTGGGTCTGCGCGGCCGGCGCCAGCGGATGGATATTGCCGAACTCAGGCCACGTCACCGGGATCATCTCGGCGGTGGCGTTGAGCTTCATGGTGCAGGAGCCGAGTGGGATCATGGTGCGATCCATCGCCAGGTCCTTGTCGGCCAGCGAGCGCATGTAGCGCAGCAGCTCGTGCTCGCTGTGGTGGGTGTTGAACACCGGATGCTGCAGGAACGCATCCTGGCGCAGCAGCGCGGCGGGCAGCGCATCGGCGGTGGCGGCATCGACTTCGTCGATCTCGCCCAGCTCCGCGCCGAACAGATCGGCCAGCGCCTGCACGTCGGCGCGGGTGGTGGTCTCGTCCAGGCTGATGCCGACGCACTGGCCGTGGATCTGGCGCAGATTGAGCCCAAAGCTGGCGGCCTTGGCGTGGATCGCATCGGCGTCGACACCGGTGATGCGCAGCGTATCGAAGAAGTCGCCACCCACTTCCAGGCCGGCCTTGCGCAGCGTCGCCGCCAGGATCGCGGCCAGGCGGTGCGTGCGGCGCGCGATGCGCTGCAGGCCGTCCGGACCGTGGTACACGGCGTACATGCTGGCCATCACCGCCAGCAGCACCTGCGCGGTGCAGATGTTGGAGGTGGCCTTCTCGCGGCGGATGTGCTGCTCGCGGGTCTGCAGGGTGAGGCGGTAGGCCGGCTTGCCTTCGGCATCGACCGACACGCCGATCAGGCGGCCCGGCATCGAGCGCTTGTAGGCGTCGCGGCAGGCGAGGTAGGCGGCGTGCGGGCCGCCGAAGCCGAACGGCACGCCGAAGCGCTGGCTGTTGCCGATCACGATGTCCGCGCCCCAGCTGCCCGGCGAGGCGATCAGGGTCAGCGCGAGCAGGTCGGTGGCGACCGCGACCAGCGCGCCGCGCGCGTGCACCGCTTCAGCGACGGCGCGGTAGTCGTTGATGCTGCCGTAGGTATTGGGGTACTGCAGCAGCGCGCCGAAGCTGTCCACCGTGGCGGCGTCCGCGGCCGGGCCGACGTGCAGCGCGATATCCACGCCGTCGGCGCGGGTGCGCAGCACTTCCAGCGTCTGCGGGTGCACGTCGTCGGCGACGAAGAACACATGGCTCTTGGACTTGGCCGAACGCTTGGCCAGCGTCATCGCCTCGCCCGCGGCGGTGGCTTCGTCCAGCAGCGAGGCGTTGGAGATGTCCATGCCGGTGAGGTCGGCCACCATGGTCTGGAAGTTGATCAGCGCTTCCATGCGGCCCTGCGAGATCTCCGCCTGGTACGGCGTATAGGCCGTGTACCAGGCCGGGTTCTCCAGGATGTTGCGCAGGATGACGTTGGGCGTATGCGTGCCGCTGTAGCCCTGGCCGATAAAGCTGCGGAACACCTTGTTCTTGCCGGCGATGGCGCGGATCTTCGCCAGCGCTTCCACCTCGGTCATCGCCGGCGCCAGGGCCAGCGGCGCGGCGGACTTGATCTGGCCGGGGACGATGGCGTCGGTCATCGACTCCAGCGAGTCGTAGCCGACCGCATGCAGCATGTGCGCGATCTCGGCGTCGTTGGGGCCGATATGGCGCTCGATGAAAGCTTCGTGGTGCTCGAGGTCGCGCAGGGAGGGGGAGGCGTGCTTGGTCATGACGAAGGCGTCCGGAGTGCTTGCATAGAGGCAGGACGTGCGTGCCGCACGTCAGGCGCCCCTCTGTCCTTTTGCCTGAGAGTTTGGAAGCGCGCGCGCTTCGTGCCCCTTCGGCGCCGGATTGAACCGGTCTCTCCAGAGTTGTTCCGCAAGCGACGGTGGTATGGGAGCCTGAGCGATTACGGGCGTTGCGCCTTCGGCAGCGGATCTGGTCCGCTTCTCCCACCGGGCCTCAAGGGGGCGATTATACGGCCTCGGGCGGGGTTGTCGCCCCGGGGCGGGGGCATCGGTCCGGCTGATCCGGGCGATCGAAAACTTGCATTTCCGTCCCGCGGCGTGGCGGCGTAGCTTGTGCAACCTGTCCCCACGTTCAGGTACGACCCCATGTCCCATCCACCTTTCCGCCTGCGCCAGCTCGACCACATCGTGCTGCGCGCCATCGACCCCGCCGCGCTGGAAGACTTCTACTGCCGCGTGCTCGGCTGCACGGTGGAGCGGCGGCAGGAGGCGATCGGCCTGGTGCAGCTGCGCGCCGGCGCCTCGCTGATCGACCTGGTCGGCGTCGATACCAGGCTGGGCCGCCTGGGCGGCGCGGCGCCGGGCGCGGAAGGCCACAACGTCGACCATATCTGCCTGGCGGTGGAGGGCTACGACGAGGACGCCATCCGCGCCCATCTGGAAGCGCACGGCGTGCGCATCGGCGAATCGGGCTCGCGCTACGGCGCGGAAGGCGAGGGTCCCTCGCTGTATCTGTACGATCCGCAGGGCAACATGATCGAGCTGAAAGGGCCGCCGGCGCAGGCGTAAGCGCGGCGGGCGGCGCGTCGAACGGGGGCTTCATGCGTGGCGGGTTAGTCGGGCGGATCTTCGGGTGGCTGGCGCTGGCCGGCGTGCTGGCGGCCTGCGCTCCGGTGCGGCCGCCGGCGCCCAATCCCGAGTTGACGCTGGCCGAGGCCAAGACCTGGGCCATGGACGCCATGCGGCAGCCATCGTCCGAACGCGCCGCGCGCGGCTGGCTGCGCTGCGCCGCCGGTGCGTATCGCGCGGCGCTGGCCGGCGGCGCGGTGGCGGACGAGGCGGTGGCGCTCGATAACCAATGCACCAGCCATCTGCTCGATTTCCTGCTGACCACCGAGGAAGAACGCTGGACGGCGCGCACGCTGGATATCGGCGGCGATCCGCTCGCGGTCGAGCTCGGCACGCTGTCGCCGGACCTGTCCGGCCCGCCGATGTTCCTGCGCGCCGACCGCATCCCGATTTCCAGCCTGATGTTCGGCCAGCGCTTCGCCACCAACGGTTTCGGCGTGGCCCTGGTCGCGGCCACGCGGCGCTGCGAAGGCACGCCGCGCTGCCGCCTGTTTCCGCCGGAAGGCGTCACCCGCACGGCCGTGGCCTGGGTCGAAGCCGATGCGCAAGGCGGCAAGCCGCGCCTGGTTTTCGCCGATCCGCTGAAACTCGGCAGCGTGGCGATCGGTAAACGCGAATACGTGCTGTCGATGGACACCACCGCGCCTTACGCGGTGCTGGCTGATTCCTCGCAACTCAAGCAGCTGGCCATCCGCAACCTGCTGGTCAACGGCCGGGACATCGGCCAGCGGCAAGGCGTGTATCTGCTCGAAGACTATGACCCGGGCAAGATCCCGGTGGTGATGCTGCACGGCCTGGGCGGCAGCCCGCTGGTGTGGGCGCGGCTGACCAACCGCATCCAGGGCACGCCGGCGCTGCGCTCGCGCTACCAGGTGTGGCACGTGGTGTACCAGACCAATGCGCCGGTGCTGCTGTCGCGGCTGCGCGTGCAGGGTTTTCTCGACAACGCGTGGGCGGCGGTGGATCCCGCGGCGCACGATGCGGCGCGCACGCACATGGTGCTGGTCGGCCACAGCATGGGCGGCATCATCGCGCGGCTGCTTACCGCCGACAGCGGCGACGTGCTGTGGCGCGCCGCCTTCCTGGTGCCGGAGGAACAACTGCACGGCAACGCGGACGACATCGCGACGATACGGCGCGTACTGCGCTTCACGCCGTATCCGGGCGCCGATACCGCGTTCTTCCTGGCCACGCCGCATCACGGCAGCCCGGCGGCGGAGGATTTCTTCGGCCGCCTGGCGCAGCGCCTGGTCAAGCCGGGCGGGCCGGAGCTGGATGCCATTGCGCGGCTGGTGAAAGCCAATCCGGAGGGGATCCAGCCCGACCTGTTGCGTTCCTACCGCGAGCGCGGCCTCAGCAGCATCAGCTCGCTGCGGCCCGACCAGCCGGTCAGCCGCGCCGCCTGGTCCCTGCTGCCGGTCGCCGGCGTGCGCTACTACACCATCGCCGGCAGCCTGCCGGGAGAGGCGGTGCCGGGCGATGGCTTCGTGCCATTGGAAAGCAGCTTCCTGCCGGGCGCGGTGTCCACCACCACGGTTACTTCGGGACACCGCGTGTATCGCAACGACGAGGCGATCAACCTGATCGTGAAGACCCTGGGCGAATCGCCGTAGCCGTGCGGATCAAAGCTGGCTCATGCCGCCGTCGACGATGATTTCGGTGCCGACGATAAACGCCGATTCCGGCGAAGCCAGATGCAACACCGTCGAGGCCAGTTCTTCCGAGGTGCCGAAGCGGCCCAGCGGCCCAGCTTGCCGTACAGCGGGGTGCCGATCGGGCTGGCGGATAACAGGACATCCGGCAACCTTTGCCGGCCGAAAGGGTACTCACGTGCAGCCGATGCCTTTGAGCCGCCGCCGCGAAGTTGCCTGTCCGTGCATACCGGAGAGCAGTACCACCACATCTTCATGTCCTCCCCACGCGACCTGGCGGTGCGCGACAGGTTTCAGCGCATCGCGTTCGGCCTGCTGGCGAAAGACGACGCCATCCTGGATTTCGGTGCCGGCACCGGCATCGACGCCAAGGCGTATGCCGCGCGCGGGCACCGGACTTTCGTGTATGAGCCGGCGGAGGCGATGCGCGAGCATCTGGATATCTATTGCCGCGAGGAGATCGCCGGCGGCACGGTGATCAAGCTCGAGGCGGATCTTGGCTGCAAGGTGCAGGCGGTCACCGCCAACTTTGCCGTGCTCAATCACTTCGCCGATCACACGGCCTTGTTCGCGCAACTGGCGGAAGTGGTGGACAAGGGCGGCTTCGTGCTCGCCAGCATGCTCAATCCCTATTATCTCGGCGACGCACGTTACGGCTGGTGGCGAAAGAATCTCGTCAACCTGGTGCGGGATGGGCGCTATGCCTTCGATACCGAAAGCGGTGTGCATCGGTTTGCGCCCGGTGCGGTAGTGCGGGCGGCCGCGCCGCATTTCCGGCTTGAGCGACTGCTTCCGCGCGGCCTGGGCATGGCCAGCCATCTGTATATGTTCCTGCTGTTCCGGCGCGTCTGATATGTGGAAGGACCGGATCAGGCCATTCGTTCGCCCCTTGCCGCAATGGTCCGCGGTGAGTGTGGCGCCCGCATCGCGCGTGGTGACGGCGACGCTGTGCTGGGATGGGCACAGGGAAGATGTCACGGCGGATCACACCGTGGCCTCGCTGAATCCGGTGACGATCGTCAGCAGTGTCGATGCCGGTGCGCGTGCCGTGCTCGAATACCGCGATAGCGCGACGGGGAAGATCCTTGGAGCCCTGCATCTGGTGTACGAGCCCTCGCTCGCCGCCGAAGTGGCGCCGTTGGCGTTCTACCGTGTCGAAGCCGGCGAGCATCATTGCCTGGCTTGGCCTTTGCGCCCGTGGAATGCGTGGCTGCAGAACCGCAGCATGGCCAAACATGCCGCGTCGAATCACTTGAACATGCCGCCGGCAGCGGCGCAGCAGTTGATGATCGCGTATCTGTGTCCGCGGCCGGTCGTGCTGGTTTCGGTGGATGCGCCGGGGCACCGCAATATCTTCCCGATGGATCTGATCGGGCCGCTGGAGCGCAGCGGTCTGTATTCGCTGGCGCTGCGCAGCAGCAATGTTTCCGAGCCGGTGATGCGCGAAGTCCGCCGGGTGGCGCTGTCGCATATTCCAGCCGCGATGAAAGGCTTGGTCTACAAGCTCGCCGCGCATCACAAGCAGCCGCCGCAGGACTGGAATGCGCTGCCGCTGCCCGTGCGCCCGTCGAAGGAATTCGCCATCCCGACGGTGGCGGGAGCGCTGCGCGTGCAGGAGCTCATCATCGTGCACAGCCAGGTGATCGGTTCGCACACCTTCTTTCTCGCGCGCACCGCTTCCAGCGAGGAACGGGAGGAGGGCGCCCAGCTGCATCACACGGCCGGCTTTCATCAGGCTTATCGGCGCCGCCGGCACGAAGCGTTCCCGGAGGCTTGACGCGTGGATGCATCCACGCGCTTGAGCGTCCCGAAGCTGGCATGGATCCAGGCGCTGCGTGGCCTGGCTGCCTTCATGGTGGTGATGGTCCACAGCCGCAGCATGTTGATGGGCACGGCGGCGGGAAAAGAAGTGGCCGACCAGGTGCTGTTGCCCATGGCCATGGGCGTGGACCTGTTCTTCATCATCAGCGGCTTTCTGATGGTGTGGACGACGCGGGACTTCGATGGAAGCCGGGCCTATCTGTGGAAATTCCTCGCCAGGCGGTTCGCGAGGATCTGGCCGTTGCTTGCGGTGATCACGCCGCTGGCCCTGGTCGTGGAGCATGGCTTCGGCGGTCTGTTCGATCGCTCGCTGGTGCTTGCGTATCTGGAAGGACTCGCCTTCATTCCGCACAACCCGGCCGCATCGGGCATCTATTTTCAGATGGCCGTCGGCGTCGCCTGGACGCTGTGCTTCGAGTGGTATTTCTATCTGGTGTTTGCCGCGTCGATGCTGTTCGGCCGCTGGCGCTACGCGGCGATGGCCGCATGGTTCGCCTTGACCCTGGTGGCGATTCCGCTCGCCCGCGGTGGCTATACGTTGCAGGTGGCGGCGCAACCGCTGGTGGTGTGGTCCCGGTATGCCAACCTCGTCGTCAATCCGATCGTGTGGGACTTCATCGCCGGCATGGCGGCGGGTTGGCTTTACGGTTCGCGCTTCAGGATGGGATCGGCGTGGATGGTCCATGTCGCCGCAGCGGTGTGCCTGGTGCTGCTGTGGATGGCGTGGCGGCCGCTGGGCATGGTGAGCTTCTTCGGTCCGCAGGGATGGGGAGCGCCATTGGCCATCGTATTCGCCGGCATCGTGCTGCTGGCCAAGCTCGATGCGATCAAGGTGCCGAAGTGGTCCGTATGGATGGGTGGCATCTCCTATGCGCTTTATCTGGTGCACGTGTATGTGTTCCAGATCGCGCAGAACATCGCCACGGCCATCCACTTGAGCCATCCGGCGTTCGAGATCGCGCTGTTCCTGGCGCGCCCGGCGGCGGCCGTGCTCTGCGCCTGGGCGGTGTTCCGCTATGTGGAATCGCCGTTGTCCGCGTGGGTGCGCAAGCGGCTGTCGAATCTTTCGATGCCCTGGTGGCCCGGGGCAAAGCGCGCGAGCGGCGCGCCCGCGGCCTGATCTGCGGAGCCTGAAACGACGAAGCCCGCCTTGCGGCGGGCTTCGTTTACAATTGGTGCCCAGGAGAGGACTCGAACCTCCACGGTTTTACCCGCTAGTACCTGAAACTAGTGCGTCTACCAATTCCGCCACCTGGGCAGGTGTCCCGCGCCGCGCTAAGCGAGCTGCGTGAGCCGCGTAGATTAGGGATGGGGCTGTGGGTTGTCAACTATTCTTTTACCGTTTCTTCATCGCGCTTCGCCACGTTCGGCCCTCGGTTGGCCCATGATTGGCAAAGCGACATCCATCAAGGCTGATAAGTGACCCGAAAAAAACAGGACCAGCCGGCGAGCGCCGGCAAGAAGAACACCAGCGACCGCCAGCCGGCCGCTCCCGCGCCGCGCAAGCGCGCCACGGTGGCGGCGCCGGAGCGCGATGGCGCGAAGCCCGCGGGCGATCGCGATCCGCATGCCGAGCGCGAAGCGCAGCGCTACGAGCGCCCGATCCCCAGCCGCGAAGCCATCCTCGCCCTGCTCAATGAGCACGGCGAGCTGCTGTCGGAGGCGCGGATCGCCGAGTCGCTGCAACTGCACGACGAGTACGACCTGCACGCACTGCGCAAGCGCCTGGGCGCGATGGTGCGCGACGGACAGCTGCTGCTTGGCCGCCGCGGCGGCTATGCGCCGTCCAACAAGCTCGACCTGATTCCCGGCGTGGTCCTGGCGAATGCCGAGGGCTACGGTTTCCTGCGTCCGGAGGACGGCACCGAAGACCTGTATCTGTCCCCGCAGCAGATGCGCCTGGTGCTGCATGGCGACCGCGTGCTGGCCAGCGTGGTCGGCCTGGACCGGCGCGGCCGCAAGCAGGGCGCCATCGTCGAAGTGCTGCAGCGCCGTTCGCCGCGCCTGGTCGGCCGGGTGGTGATGGAGAACGGCGTGACCATGGTGGCGCCGGACGATCGCCGCGTGCACCAGGACATCATGATCAAGCCCGGCCAGGACCAGGGCGCGCGTAACGGCCAGATCGTAGTGGTGGAGATCACCGATCAGCCCACGCAGCACCGCGGCCCGATGGGCACCATCCTGGCGGTGCTCGGCGAGCGCCTGGAGCCGTCGCTGCTGGTGGAGATGGCGATCGCCAGCTACGACCTGCCGCGCGAATGGCCGCCGGAGGTGACCCGCGAAGCCGCCCAGATCGAACCTAAGGTGACCGCTGCCGAGCGCGAGGGCAGGGTGGATCTGCGCGCGCTGCCGCTGGTGACCATCGACGGCGCCGATGCGCGCGACTTCGACGACGCGGTCTATGCCGAGCCGAAGCGCGGCGGCGGCTACCGCCTGGTGGTGGCGATCGCTGACGTGTCGCATTACGTACCGGTGGGCGATGCGCTCGATCGCGAAGCGTATGAGCGCAGCACGTCCACTTATTTCCCCGGCTTCGTCGTGCCGATGCTGCCGGAGACGCTGTCCAACGGCATCTGCTCGCTCAACCCGAAGGTCGAGCGGTTGTGCATGGTGTGCGACATGACGGTGGACGACGAGGGCGAGGTCATCCGCTCGAAGTTCTACAGCGCAGTGATGTACTCGCATGCGCGCTGCACCTATGACCGCGTGTGGCAGGCCATCGGCCTGAACGATGCGGATGCGCGCCACGAGCTGGCCGACGTGCTGCCGCAGTTGGAAAACCTGCACGGGCTGTACCAGCTGCTCGCCGCGCAACGCAAGCGCCGCGGCGCGATCGACTTCGAAACGCCGGAAGTGAAGTTCCGCCTCGACAACACCGGCGACGTGGTGGCGATGGGCGCCACCCAGCGCAACGACGCGCACAAGCTGATCGAGGAATGCATGATCGCCGCCAACGTGCAGGCGGCCATGTTCCTGGACAAGAAAAGGATCCCCGCGCTGTTCCGCGCGCACGAGCAGCCGCCGGAAGAGAAGTACGAGGACGTGCAGCAGTTCCTGCGCGAATTCAAGCTGCGCCTGCCGCCGCTGGACGAAGTGACGCCCGGCGATTTCGCCGACGTGCTGCGCATGGTGAAGGACCGTCCGGAGCGCGAGCTGGTGCAGTCGGTGCTGCTGCGCGCGCAGAGCCTGGCGGCCTACCAGCCGGACAACCGCGGCCACTTCGGCCTGGCGCTGGAAGCGTACGCGCACTTCACCTCGCCGATCCGCCGCTATCCGGACCTGCTGGTGCATCGCGCGATCCGCTACGCGGTGGAAGGCGGCAAGCCATCCGACTACGTGTACAGCCCGGCGCAGATGGCGGCGATGGCGCTGCATTGCTCGCAGCGCGAGCGCCGCGCCGAGGAAGCCGAGCGCGACGTGGACGAGCGCTACAAATGCGCGTGGATGTCCAAGCATGTGGGCAGCGAGTTCGACGGCACCGTCACCGGCGTCACTTCGTTCGGCCTGTTCGTGGAGCTGAAGGAGTCCAAGGTCTCCGGCCTGGTGCATATCAGCCAGCTGTCGAACGATTACTACCACTTCGATCCGATCCGCCATCTGCTGAAGGGCGAGCGCAGCGGTGCGCAATTCCGCCTGGGCGACCACGTGCGCGTGCAGGTGCTGCGCGCCAGCCTGGAGGACCGCAAGATCGACTTCCGCCTGGTCGGCAAGAGCGAGCCGTTCACGCCGCCGCGCGCCACGCGTGCGTACGACTACGCGCAGTCCGGCGAGCGCTATTCGCTGCCGAAATTGCCCAAGCCTGCGGCCACCGAGCGCAAACCGGGGCCGGCACGCGATAATGCGCGCGATGCGGCACCGCCTTCGCGGTTCTCGAAGGGCGGCGCCAAGGCGAAAACCCAGGGCGGAGCGAAGGCTTCGGCGAACCAAGGCGCGCCGGGCAAGGCAAAGCGTCCGCCCGGCAAACCGAAAGGCAAGCGATGAGCGAGAGTTGGATCGTCGGGATCAACCCGGTCGAAGGCGCGTTGAGCAACGACGCCGAACGTGTGCGCGAAGTGCTGGTCGAGAACGGCCAGCGCAACGCGCGCGTGCATGAACTGGCGGAGCGCGCCAAGGCCTTGCGCATTCCGGTGCATCACCGTCCGCGCGAACAGCTGGACAAGGTCGCCGGCGAGGCGCGCCATCAAGGTGTGGTGGCGCGCTACGAGGCGCCGCCGATGGCCAATGAAGGCGACCTGCCCGAGCTGCTGGAGCAGGCCGGGCCGGATGCGCTGGTGCTGGTGCTGGACGGCGTCACCGATCCGCACAATCTCGGCGCCTGCCTGCGCAGCGCGGCGGCGGCCGGGGTCACCGCGGTGATCGTGCCGAAGGACCGCGCTGTCGGCCTCACGCCGGTGGTGCGCCGCGCTTCGGCCGGCGGCGCCGACCGCGTGCCGCTGATCGCCGCCACCAACCTGGCGCGCGCGCTGCGCACGCTGAAGGATGCCGGCGTGTGGATCACCGGCCTGGCCGGCGAGACGGAAACCTCCATCTACGATATCGATCTGAAGGGACCGGTGGCCCTGGTGCTGGGCAGCGAAGGCGAGGGCATGCGCCGCCTGACCCGCGACACCTGCGACTTCCTGGCCCGGATCCCGATGCCCGGCACGATGGAGAGCCTCAACGTCTCCGTCGCCACCGGCGTGGTCCTGTTCGAGGCCCTGCGTCAAAGGAGTGCGAAGCGATGAATATCTTGTGGCACGACTGGGCCGGCTATCTCGGCGTGGCGCTGGTGCTGCTGGCCTTCCTGCTGCTGCAGGCGCGCAAGCTGCACGGCAACGGGCTGGTCTATCAGCTGATGAATGTGCTGGGCGCGCTCGGCGTGATGCTGTCCCTGCTGTTCGGCAACTTCAACACCTCGGCCTTTGTCATGCAGGTGGCCTGGCTGGTCATCGGTATCTACGGCATCGCCAACAGCGCGCGCGTGCGGCGCGAGCTGAAGGATATGGAACAGCGCATCACCTGAACATCGGGTCAGGAGCCGGCGTCCGTGGCTTGCTAGAATCCACGGGCTCCGGCTTCCGGCCGGCTTGCGGGGACGGCCCCGCTCGTATGCTCTCCCGCAGGGACGGCCCTGCAGCTGCGTCGGATGCCGTCCGCACGCGAGAGGCGTGCGTAGACCGGCTCCCAAGGAGTCTGTCATGCCCTGGATCTATCTTCTGCTCGCCGGCCTGTTCGAGATCGGCTGGGCGATCGGCCTGAAATACACCGAAGGCTTCTCCCGCCTGTGGCCTACCGTCGGCACGGTGGCGGCGATGACCATCAGCATCGTGCTGCTCGCGCTGGCGGTGAAGACCTTGCCGATCGGCACCGCCTACGCGGTATGGACCGGCATCGGCGCGGTCGGCGCGGTGATTCTCGGCATCGTGCTGTTCGGCGATCCGGCCACGCCGGCGCGGCTGCTGTGCTTAGCGTTGATCTTCGTCGGCATCGTCGGCTTGAAGCTCACCGGCGGCGCGCACTGATTTTGTCTGACCAAAGAAAAGCCCGCGAGTAGCCTTGTGGGCTTTTTTCTTCGTCATTCCGGCGAAAGCCGGAATCCAGTGCCTGCACGTGCCACCAAGGCGCTGGACCCCAGCTTTCGCTGGGGTGACGGCATATTTGAAGCTCACTGGCGAGCACACTGACTTCGTCTGACCAAAGAAAAGCCCGCGAGTAACCTTGCGGGCTTTCTTCTTCGTCATTCCGGCGAAAGCCGGAATCCAGTGCCTGCACGAGCGCCACCAAGGCGCTGGACCCCAGCTTTCGCTGGGGTGACGGCACATTTGAAGCTCACCGACGAGCACACTGACTTCGTCTGACCAAAGAAAAGCCCGCGAGTAACCTTGCGGGCTTTCTTCTTCGTCATTCCGGCGAAAGCCGGAATCCAGTGCCTGCACGTGCGCCGCCAACGCACTGGACCCCAGCCTTCGCCGGGGTGACGGCACCAATGTGCCGATGCTTACTCGGGACGATCGCCCAGCTTGGTGATTTCCGGGCTGGAGGTGAAATCGCGCTTGCTGCGCTGGGTGGTCAGCGGCTCGCCGTGCACCTGGAACCAGATGTTCTCGGCGATATTGGTGGCGTGGTCGCCGATGCGCTCGATGTTCTTGGCCATGAACAGCAAATGCGTGCACGGCGTGATATTGCGCGGGTCTTCCATCATGTAGGTGAGCAGCTGGCGGAAGTAGCCGGTGTAGGCCTCGTCCAGCAGGGCGTCGTCCTTCCACACCTGGTAGGCGCGCTCGGCGTCGCGGTCGCGGTAGGCCATCAGCACTTCGCGCACTTCGCCGGCAGCCAGCTCGGCCAGGTAGCCCAGGCCGTTGGTCGGCGCGATCGGCGCCACCATCGACAGCGGGATCGAGCGCTTGGCCACGTTGGCGGCGTAGTCGCCGATGCGTTCGATATCGGCGGCGATGCGCAGCGCGGCGAACACGTTGCGCAGGTCGCCGGCGATCGGCGCACGCAGCGCCAGCAGGCGCACCACGTCGTGGCTGATTTCCTGTTCGAGCTGGTCGATCGCGTCGTCGTTGGCGACCACGCGCTGGGCGGCGCGCTCGTCGCGGCGCTCGACCACGTCGATCGCCGACTCCAGCTGCGACACGGCCAGTTCGCCCATGCGCACGATTTCGCCGGTGAGGCGGGTGAGCTCGTCGTCGTAGCTCTTGATGATGTGTTCTTTGCTGCTGCCGCTCATATGCGTTTTCGCCTGCGTTGAGGGGAATGGGCGGTGAAGCCCCCTGGCCTTAGCCGAAGCGACCGGTAATGTAGTCTTCGGTCTGCTTCTTGCCGGGCTTCGTGAAAATCTGCTCGGTGCGGTCGAACTCGATCAGCTCGCCCAGATACATGAAGGCGGTGAGGTCCGAACAACGGGCCGCCTGCTGCATGTTATGGGTGACGATGACGATGGTGTACTCGCTCTTGAGCTCTTCCACCAGCTGCTCGATGCGGCCGGTGGCGATCGGGTCCAGCGCGGAGGTCGGCTCGTCCAGCAGCAGCACCTCGGGCTTGAGCGCGATGCCGCGGGCGATGCACAGGCGCTGCTGCTGGCCGCCGGAGAGGCCCAGCGCGCTCTGCTTGAGCTTGTCCTTCACTTCCTCCCACAGCGCGGCGCTGCGCAGCGCCTGCTCCACCCGGATCTCCATGTCGGCGCGCGACAGGCGCTCGTGGTGGCGGATGCCGTAGGCCACGTTCTCGAAGATGGTCATCGGGAACGGCACCGGCTTCTGGAACACCATGCCGACCTTGCTGCGCAGCTTGTTCATCGAGTAACGCGTGTCGAGCACGTTCTCGTTGTCCAGCAGGATCTCGCCCTTGGCTTCCAGCTTCGGGTAGATCGCATAAATGCGGTTGAAGATGCGCAGCAGCGTGGACTTGCCGCAACCGGAAGGACCGATGATGGCGGTGACCTTCTTCTCCGGGATATCCATGTTGATGCCTTTCAGCGCATGGTATCCGTTGTAGTAGAAGTTCAGATCACGCACGCGCAGCTTGGTCGGCGCCAGCGCGGCGGCGGGCTGCGGATGAATGCCGGCGGCGGCGGACTCAGTCATGGGACACCTTGCTGCGGGAAAGGATCAGGCGGGAGAGCAGGCTCAGCGCGAGCACGAACATGGTGACGACGAAGGCGCCGGCCCAGGCGATTGCGTTGATCGCCGGATCCGGGTCCTTGGTGTACTCGTAGATCGCCTGGGGGAGGCTCGGCATCTTGTCCATCGGGTTGAAGGTCAGGAAGTTGTTGCCGAACGCGGTGAACAGCAGCGGCGCGGTCTCGCCGCTGATGCGCGCCAGCGCCAGCAGCACGCCGGTGATGATGCCCGAGCGCGAGGCGCGGATCAGGATCTGCATGGTCAGCTTCCACTGCGGGATGCCCAGCGACAGCGCCGCCTCGCGCAGGGTGGAAGGCACCAGGCGCAGCATCTCGTCGGTGGTGCGCACGATCACCGGCAGGGCGATCAGCGCCAGCGCGATGCCGCCGGCCAGGCCCGAGAAGGTGGTGTCGCCGTGGGTGAGCGCCGTGGTCGGCAACACCACGATGGTGTAGACGAACAGGCCCAGCACGATCGACGGCGCCGACAGCAGGATGTCGTTGAGGAAGCGGATCGTCTCGCCCAGCTTGGTGCGGTTGGCGTACTCGGCCAGCCAGGTGCCGGCCAGCACGCCGATCGGCGTGGCGATGGCGATGCCGAGCAGGTCCAGGATCAGGCTGCCGACCATGGCGTTGGCCAGGCCGCCGTTTTCGCGATACACCGAGATCTTGCTGAACAGGTTCCAGTTGATCGCGCCGATGCCCTGGCGCAGCGTCTCCCACAGGATCCAGGCCAGGAAGATCAGGCCGATCAGGGTGGCCACGGAACTCAGGCCCAGCGCGACCACATTCTTGATGCGGCGGCGCAGATAGAGCGAGGAGGACTTCATCAGCGGCCCTCCTTGTGGGCGAGTCGGCGCAGCATCAGGCGGGCGATCATCAGCACGATGAAGGTCACCACGAACAGCAGGAAGGCCAGCGCCATCAGCGCGGACTTCTGCAGGCCGGCGGCCTCGCCGAACTGGTTGGCAATGGTCGAAGCGATGGACGCGCCCGGATCGAGCAGCGAGGGCGAGAGCTTCATCTTGTTGCCGATGATGAAGGTCACCGCCATGGTCTCGCCCAGCGCGCGGCCTAGACCTAAGAAGATGCCGCCGATCACCGCCGAGCGGGTATAGGGCAGCACGATGTCCCACACCACTTCCCAGGTGCTGGAGCCGAGCGCGTAGGCCGACTCCTTCAGGCGCGTGGGCACGGTCTGGAACACCTCGCGCATCACCGAGGAGATGAACGGGATGATCATGATCGCCAGCACGACGCCCGCGGTCAGCACGCTGCCGCCGAACGGGTTGTCGTTGCCGAACATGCGGCCGATGAAGGGGATGTGCTCGGCCACCCACGACACCTTGCCGTCGTCCGGCTGGTTGCCCAGGTAGCTGGTCAGCCAGGGCTTGACGTGGTCGGCGAAGAACGGCGCGAACACGAACAGGCCCCACATGCCGTAGATGATCGAGGGAATGCCGGCCAGCAGTTCGATGGCCGAGGACACCGGGGTACGCAGCCACGGGGGCGCGACCTCGGAAAGATAGAGCGCGATGCCGAAGCTCACCGGTACCGCGATGAACAGCGCGATGAACGAGGTGATCAGCGTGCCGAAGACCGGCACCAGCGCGCCGTAGACGTCGTCGCTGGGGTTCCACTCGCTGCTGGTGAGGAAGCCGAAGCCGAAGTGCATGAAGGCATCGCGGCCGCCCCACAGGGTGGCGCCGGCGGCGCCGAGCAGGCTGGCCAGGACGAGCAGGGCGCAGCCCTTGAGCAGCCAGCCGAACAGGCGGTCGTCCCGTGCATCGCGATGCGCGCGGACTTCCTGGATGGGGACCGCTGCCGCGGCCTCGTTCGCTTGCATGGTTTGGCTTTCCTGGCAACGCCGGCCGGCATGGCCGTCCGGTCGATGGATTGGGCGCCGCGTGGGCGCTGGTCAGCAACAGGCCGCCCCATCCTGCGAAGGGGCGGCCTGGTCCTTCACCCGGCATCCATGCCGGTGGCGGCGGGCAAGGAACCGCCCGCCGCAGCTTTCATCAGTGCTTGAACTCGCTGCCCCAGTAGGCCTGGATCTTCTGCACCAGGGTGGCCGGCAGGGCCACGTAGTCCAGCGAGGCGGCGTCGTTCTGGCCGTTGTTCAGCGCCCACTTGAAGAACTCGAAGGCGACCTTGCTGTGCTCGGCGTTCTTCGGGGTCTTGTACATGACCACCCAGGTGGTCGCGGTGATCGGCCACGCCTGCGCACCCGGGGCGTTGGTCATGATCACGTTGAAGTCCTTGGCGCTGGCCCAGTCGGCCGTGGCGGCCGCGGCGGCGAAGCTGTCGGCGCTCGGGGTGACGAACTGGCCGGCGGCATTCTTCAGGTCGACCCAGGCGATGGCGTTCTTCTTCGCGTAGGCGTACTCGACGTAGCCGATCGAACCCTGGATCTGCTTGACGTACTGCGACACGCCTTCGTTGCCCTTGCCGCCCACGCCGGTCGGCCACTCGACGGCGGTGCCGAACTTCACCTTGTCCGCCCACTCCTTGCTGACCTTGGAGAGGTAGTTGGTGAAGTTGAACGAGGTGCCCGAACCGTCCGAGCGGTGCACCACGGTGATCTTCTTGGCCGGCAGGGCGAGGCCGGCGTTCAGCGCGGCGATCTTGGGGTCGTTCCAGTTGGTGATCTTGCCCAGGAAGATGTCGGCCAGGGTCTCGCCGTCGAGCTTGACCTGGTCGGCCTTGATGCCCGGGATGTTCACCACCGGCACGATGCCGCCCACCACCACCGGGAACTGGCCGAGCTTGAAGCTGGCCAGGTCCTCGGCCTTCAGCGGCGCGTCGGTGGCGCCGAAGTCGATGGTGCCTTCCTTGATCTGCGCGACGCCGGCGCCCGAACCCACCGACTGGTAGTTCAGCTTGTTGCCGGTCTTCTCGGCATAGCCGGCCGACCACTTCGAGAGCACCGGGTAGACGAAGCTCGAGCCGGCGCCGGTGATGTCCGTGGCGTGGGCCGACATGCCGAACAGCGACGCCGCGGCGAACACAGCGGACGTGCCGATACGGGAGAAATATTTGCTAGAGGTCAACACGGTTGCTCCTTAGTGATAAGGGTCACGGGGGATTCCCGCCCGACCGCTATTTCATGCGCGCCGTGTTGCAATGAAATGAGCTGAATGTTTCAGCGATATGACAACCTGTCACATTGGCCCGCGCCGCCACGCCGACATGGCCTTGGCGGACACCTTATCTATAGGGTTTTCCCGGGCTTACAGCACATCCAGTCCGATGTGCTCACGTTCAAAAGTTTCCAGCCTGCGCCAGCGGTTGACGATGGTGCAGAACAGCTCCGCCGTGCGGTCGGCGTCGTAGATGGCCGAGTGCGCCTCGCGCGTGTCGAACAGGAAGCCCGCGGCCTGCACCGACTTGCTCAGCACCGTCTGGCCGTAGGCGAGGCCGCCCAGGGTGGCCGTGTCGAAGCAGCTGAAGGGGTGGAACGGATTGCGCTTGTGGCCCACGCGGCGCACGGCCGCGTTGAGAAATCCTAGGTCGAAGGCGGCGTTGTGGCCGACCAGGATGGCGCGCTGGCAATCCGCGTCGCGCATGCGCTCGCGGACCTCCTTGAAGATGTGGTCCAGCGCCGCGCGCTCGTGCAGGGCGCCGCGCAGCGGGTTGTCCGGGTCGATGCCGGTGATCTCCAGCGCGCGCGGGTCGATGTTGGCGCCGGGGAACGGTTCCACGTGGGCCGACACCGCCGGGCGGGGCCGCAGGTAGCCCTCGGCATCCATGTCCAGGGTGACGGCGGCGATTTCCAGGAGGGCGTCGCGCTCGGCGTCGAAGCCGCCCGTTTCCACGTCCACGATCACCGGCAGGAAGCCGCGGAAGCGGTCGGCCAGGCGGTTGGACATGCTGTTGCTCAGGTTTTCCGGTTTATCCATCGCGGAAGCATATCAGCCGGCCCGGGGCGGCCGTGAATCGGGGGTGAGGGCGGCAGGCCGGGCTTTGTTGCAGCTGCCTGCACCGGTGTCTTTGTTTTGTCACGCAAGTAGCACGGAAACGTAAAGGACCGGCCGCATGCTGCCGGCCATTACCTGGGTGGCCAAGCCGATCGAGAGGGGGCGGTCCAGGCAATGTCTACCAACATGCGGAGAACATCCATGCGTTCTAAGTTGCTCGCGGTGGCGATTGCCGCCGGTTTGGGCGTAGTCAGTTTCCACGTGGCCGCGGAGCCGGCGACGAAGGGCAAGGCCGCCCAGACTTCCAGCCAGGGTTCGCAGGCGTCGCAGAATGCCGAGATCGAAGCGCTGAAGGCCCAGCTCGCCGAGCTGCAGGCCAAGGTGGTCGAGCTGGAACAGCGCACTGACGCCCAGTCCGACATCAACGTCTCCACCGGCCAGAACCTCGAGGCGGTGCAGAAGGCGCAGGCCGCGTCCGACAAGAAGATGACGACGATCGACAAGTTCGTGAACAACACGAAGATCGGCGGCACGATGTTCTTCGACCTGACCAATGCCGACCACAAGGAAAAGGGCAAGACCGGCGGCTTCGTCAGCAAGGACGGCCATGGCTCGGTCAACGGCACCGGCTTCGACGTCAAGCGCTTCTACCTGACCGTCGACCACAAGTTCGACGACACCTGGTCGGCCAACCTGACCACCGACTTCAACTACCAGTCCACGCTGAGCCAGACCAGCC